>Ga0226835_1000464_pt1 | contig 45812 bp, 47 predicted proteins | sample LAC_MetaG_1_FD_163627 | JGI IMG/M metagenome (GOLD analysis project Ga0226835, IMG submission 163627) | Anaerobic ammonium oxidizing microbial communities from anammox membrane bioreactor (MBR) in UC Berkley, California, United States -... | ecosystem: Engineered > Bioreactor > Anaerobic >...
CGCCGGCGCCGCTGTTGCGCCGGGCCACGCGCGAAGACCTGCCGGCGATCGTCGCGCTGTTGCGCGACGAACCGCCGGGCGCACGACAGGGCCAGGCCGGGTCGGCGCTGGCCAGCGGCCATCTGGCGGCCTTCGAGGCGATCGAGCGCGACCCGGATTGCGAGTTGCTGGTCGCATGCCGTGGCGCGCGGCTGATCGGCACGATGCAGCTCGACTACACGCCTGGCCTGTCGCGGCAAGGGGCCTGGCGCGCGACGATCGAGACGCTCAGGCTGGCGCCGGGCGAGCGCTCGCAGGGCACCGCTCGGGCGATGATCGAATGGGCGATCGCGCGGGCCCGCTCGCGCGGCTGCCGGATCGTGCAGCTCGGCTCCGATCGGTCACGGGTGCAGGCGCACCGGTTCTACGAGCGCCTCGGCTTCGTCGCCTCGCGCCTGGGCATGCAGCTCGAGCTCGCCGGCCCCGACTGAGAACGTGTGAAGCAATCGGCCCCGACCAAGCCGCTCAGGCTTCGATGCGCCCGAGCAGCAGGTATTCCATCAGCGCTTTCTGGGCGTGCAGCCGGTTCTCGGCCTCGTCCCAGACCACCGATTGCGGGCCGTCGATCACCTCGGCGGCCACTTCCTCGCCACGGTGCGCCGGCAGGCAGTGCATGAACAGTGCGTCGGGCCTGGCCACCCGCATCATGTCGGCATCGACGCACCAGTCGGCGAAAGCCTTGCGGCGCTCGTCGTTCTCCGCCTCGAAGCCCATGCTGGTCCAGACGTCGGTGGTGACCAGGTCGGCGCCCCGGCACGCGTCGATCGGGTCGGCGAACTCCTCGAAGTGATCGGTGCCGAACAGCCCCGCGCGCTCGGGCTCGACCTCGTAGCCGGGCGGCGTGGAGACGTGGACGTTGAAGCCGAGCACTTCGGCGGCCTGCAGCCAGGTGTTGCAGACGTTGTTGGAGTCGCCGATCCAGGCCACGGTCTTGCCTGCGATCGAGCCGCGGTGCTCGATGAAGGTGAAGATGTCGGCCAGGATCTGGCACGGGTGGTACTCGTTGGTCAGGCCGTTGACGACCGGCACCCGCGAGTGCGCCGCAAAACGCTCGACGATCTCCTGCTCGAAGGTGCGGATCATGACGATGTCGCACATCCGCGAGATCACCTGTGCGGCGTCCTCGACCGGTTCGCCGCGGCCGAGCTGCGAATCGCGCGTGGTCAGGTAGATCGCCGCGCCGCCCAGCTGCTGCATGCCGGCCTCGAACGACAGCCGCGTGCGGGTGCTGGCCTTCTCGAAGATCATGACCAGCGTGCGGTCGACCAGCGGATGGTATTTCTCGTAGCGCTTGAAGCGGTCCTTGATCACGCGGGTGCGCGCGAACAGGTAGCCGAATTCGTCGGCGCTGAAGTCGCGGAACTGCAGGAAGTGCTTCTGGCTCATGGTCTGCCCGCCGCTCGGGTGGCCGTGGCCTGGTTGTCTTGCAGGAAACCGCGGATCAGCGGAACCAGCGTGCCGACCAGCTGCTCGGCGTGCTCGGCGCGAAACACCAGCGGGGGCAGCAGCCGCACCACCCGATCGGCGGTGACGTTGAGCACCAGCCCGGCGTCGAGCGCGTGCCTGACGAGCGCGCCGCAGGGCCGGTCGAGCTCCACGCCGATCATCAGGCCCTGGCCGCGCACTTCCACGAAGCCGGGCGCACCGGCCAGTTCGCGCCCGAGTTCGGACATGATCGATTGACCGATACGCGCGGCGTTCTCGACCAGGCCTTCCTCCTGCATCGTCGCGATGGTGACCAGCCCGGCGCGCATTGCCAGCGGATTGCCGCCGAAAGTGGTGCCGTGGTTGCCGGGCTCGAACACCTCCGCGGCGGCGCCGCGCGCCACCACTGCGCCGATCGGCACGCCGGAGGCGAGGCCCTTGGCGAGCGGCATCACGTCGGGCACCACGCCCGCCCACTGGTGCGCGAACCACTTGCCGGTGCGGCCGGTGCCGCACTGCACCTCGTCGACCATCATCAGCCAGCCCTTGCGGTCGCACAACTCGCGCACCGCCCGCAGGTATTCGATGCGTGCCGGCTGGATGCCGCCTTCGCCCTGGATCGCCTCGAGGAATACCGCAACGACGTCGGGCCGCTCGGCCGCGACGCGCTCGAGCGCGGCGAGATCGTTCAGGGGCACGCGCACGAAACCCTCGACGAGCGGCTCGAAGCCCTTCTGCACTTTTTCGTTGCCGGTGGCCGACAGCGTCGCGATCGAGCGGCCGTGAAACGCGTGCTCGTAGACCACCACCTCGGGCCGGGCGACGCCGCGTTCGTGGCCGTACTTGCGCGCGATCTTCAGCGCCGCCTCGTTCGCCTCGAGACCGGAGTTGCAGAAGAAGACGTTGGTCATGCCCGAGAGCTCGACCAGCCGGGCGCCCAGTTCGGTCTGCAGCGGCACTTCGAACAGGTTCGAGCTGTGAATCAGGCGCGCCACCTGCTCGCGCAGCGCCGCCACCAGCTTCGGGTGGTTGTGGCCGAGCGTGTTCACCGCGATGCCGGCCAGGCAGTCGAGGTAGCGCCGGCCCGCGGTGTCGTAGAGCCACGCGCCCTCGCCGTGGGTAAAGGCCACCGGCTGCCGGGCATAAGTGTTCATCAGGGGCTGCGTCGCGGGCATCTCGTGGCTCCTGAACGGGGGCGCCGGGCTGCGGCGCCCGGAAAACACGAACGGCGGTTGCGTGCCTGCCCCGCACCCCGGGAGAGATCCGCGGACCGCCGTTCCGGGGCCTGTGAACAGACCCCCTAATCCGTTGAATTGTAGGGGAAAGTGGCCCTTCGGCCAACGGGCCGATGCGCTCTCGAAGCGAGCGGGCCGCTGCGTGGGCCGCGCGGCCGGCGCGATCCGTCGCAGTCGTTACGCAGGTTGCGATGCAACATCAACAACCGTTGCTAAGTTGCTGCCATGACACGCTTTTTCCTGGAGGAACGCTTGCCAGGAGGCAGGGGTCGACGGGTAGAATCGTGCCAAAGAGATGAGCGCGCCGCAGGAGAACAGCCAGATGGTCCAGGCATCCGACCCAAGACCCGAATTCCGCGTCGCCGTGTTCGGCCTCGCGACGAAGTTCCAGCGCCTGCTCGAGATCGTGCTGCGCCACGCGCGCCACAACCGCTATCGCTATTCGCTGTCGACCACCCGCGGACCGGGCGAGTTCGACATCGCGCTGGTCGACATGACCGTGGCCGGTGGTCCCGAAGTGGCGAACACGCTGCGCCGCGTGCTGGAGGAGGATGCGGTGCTGAGGGTGGGGCGGCGCGCCGATCCGCAGCGCCCGGTCGACGATCTGCTGCAGAGCAACTTCGTGGCGCAGGTGCTGTTCGCCCTGAACCGCGTGGTCGACGCGCTCGTCGAGCGTCGGCGCGACGCCGAGGCAGCGCAGGCGGTGGAGGACGGGTTGATGGTGCCCGAGCACGGCGAGCGTCGCCGCCCGCGGGCGCTGATCGTCGACGACAGCCCCACGGTGCGTCGCCAGCTTTCGCTGGCGCTGCACCAGATCGGCCTGGACAGCGAGGCGGTGGCCAGCGCGCGCGAGGCGCTCGAGGTGCTGGCGATGCGCCGCTACGAACTTGTGCTGGCCGACGTGGTGATGCCCGACATGGACGGCTACCGGCTCACCCGGACGATCAAGCGCAATCGGGCGCTGCGCGGCATCCCGGTGGTGATCCTCACGAGCCGCTCGTCGCCGTTCGACCTGGCGCGGGGTGCGCTCGCCGGCTGCAACAGCTACCTGGTGAAGCCGGTCTCGATGCAGGCGCTGCGCGACACGGTGCAGCGCCAGTTGAGGAAGCTGGCGCGGCGGCGCCGCGCCGACGGCGACTACAGCTTCGCCTGAGCGGCCCTCAGGCCTTCACCCGGCTGCGGTACTCGGCGGTGCGCGTGTCGATCTCGATGCGATCGCCGATCTCCACGAACGCGGGCACCGCGAGCTCGAAGCCGGTGGGCTTGATTCGCGCGGGCTTCATCACCTTGCCCGAGGTGTCGCCCTTGACCGCGGGCTCGGTGTATTCCACCTCGCGCACCACGCTGTTTTCCATCTCGACCGCGATTGCCCGGCCTTCGTAGAACGTGACCTGGCAGGGCATGCCGTCGTCGATGTAGTTGAGCACGTCGCCCATGCTCTCGCGCTCGATCTCGTACTGGTTGTAGTCGGCGTCGACGAAGACATACATCGGGTCGGCGAAGTACGAGAAGGTGACGTCCTTCTTGTCGAGCACCAGAACCTCGAACTTCTCGTCGGCCTTGTAGACCGTCTCGGTGGACCAGCCGTTCAGCAGGTTCTTCAGCTTCATCTTCACGACCGAGGCGTTGCGGCCGGATTTGTTGAATTCGGCCCTCTGGACCACCATCGGGTCCTTGCCGATCATGACGACGTTTCCGGTGCGCAGTTCCTGGGCGATTTTCATGGGGCGTACTACATGGTGAATGTTGCGATCAACCTTCGATTATAGCCGGTCGGCGCAGAATTCGACCAGCCGCGTCGCGAGGTCGGTCTGCGCGGCCAGGCTCGACGACCACGCCCGGTAGGCCGGCACGAGCGCAGGCAGCGCGGCTTCGAACGCGGTCCATGCCGGGCCGATCGCACCAGCGCCGCTCCAGGCGCGCATCATCGTGTCGACCACGGGGCCGGCGTCGAGGCGCCCGAGAAACGCCTGCAGCTTCACGTGGTGCGCCTGCCCGGCCTGCACGTACGGCTGCCAGACGAAAGGGCGCGCCGCCCAGTGCGCCCGGATCCAGGAGTCCTCGCCGCGCACGAAGTTCAGGTCGGCGCTCCACAGCAGCCGATCGTAGTCGTCGTGCGACAGGAACGGGATGCGCTGCACCCGCAGCGCGCCGCGGCGCAACGACTCGCCGTGCCGTGGCGAGGCGCCGAAGAAGGCCGCGATCGCCTCTTCGGCGGTGCCCCGAGGCACCAGTACGCGATGGGTCCGGGTGCCCCCGGCCAGCGCGTCGAACCATTCGGCGAGCGGGGCATCGGGATAGCAGAACAGCGTCAGCAGCCGCTCGTCGCGCCCGGGCGCCACGCCGAGCCGCTCGAGGAACTCGCGCTGCGCCGGCGAGTCCGCGAAGGCGTCGCGCCGGGTGACCAGCGAGCGCTCGCGCAGCAATCCGCCGCTGGCGGCGGTGAACCCGGGGTAGAAGAAGTGCTCGATCGCGCCGTCGGCGGGCCGGACCGAAGCGAGCCCGTGGCAACCCTCGATCCAGTTCTCGGCGCTCAGGTGTTCGAGATTGACCCACAGCGGCCGGCGCGCTGCGCCGGCCAGCGCTGCGCGCAGCGGCGGCGGCGGCTCGACGCCGAAGGCGCCGATCAGCACGTCGTCGGCGCGTGGCGTTCGATCGTCGCCCGGCCAGGCTTCGACCCGCACCGCGCCGCGCGGGTCGGCTCCGAAGCGGGCGAGGAGTTCGGGGCGGTCGATCGTGAGCGTGACCTGCCAGCCGAATTCGCCCGACAGCTGGCGCGCCAGCCGCCAGGCCACGCCGGCGTCGCCGAAGTTGTCGACGACCCGGCACAGGATGCGCGCGGCGAGACTCACGGGTCGCTCACGGCTGCTCACCGCTGCTCACGCGTCGGTCTTGCCGGGGCCCGGGCCGAACAGCGAATCGAGTCTCGAGCGCGCATCGTCGCGGCCCTCGGTACGCGCGCGCGTCACCGCGTATTCCTCCTCGATCCGGTCGGCGTAGAACGAGGCCGGATTGGGCGCGGCGAGCAGCCGCCGCCAGACCTCGGGCGGAACCGCCTCGAAGATGCGCCGCTCGCCGTCGACGAAGTCGATCTCGAGGCGCTGTTCGCGCGCGTCGTAGCCGGCCGCCTTCAGGCGGCCGCCGCGCAGGGGGCGTCGTTCCATGATTGCGTCTCCGTCGTGCGCTCAGCGGCCGAGCGCGAGCCCTTCGCGCCGCGGATCGGCGCCGCCTTCGAGCCGGCAGCCGCGCTCGTCGCAGCGGCGCGCGATGCCGTGCAGGCCGCTCGTCATGTCGACGTACTCTACCGGATGGCCGCGCGCGGCCAGCGCGGCGCCCAGCGCCGGCTCGACGCGGCCGCGCTCCAGCTGGGTCGGGCCGTTGCGGCTGCCCAGGTTCGGGGCCGACACCGCGCGCTGCAGCCCGATGCCGTCGTCGAGCGTCTCGATCAGCACCCGCGCGACGTAGGACACGATCGACGGGCCGCCGGGCGAGCCGATCGCGAGCACCAGCGCGCCGCTGGTCCGGTCGAGCACGATCGTCGGCGACATCGCGCTGCGCGGACGCTTGCCGGGCTGCACCCGGTTCGCGACCGGGCTGCCGTCGCGTTCGGGTGCGAACGAGAAGTCGGTCAACTGGTTGTTCAGCAGGAAGCCGCGCACCAGCACGCGCGCGCCGAACGCGTTCTCGATCGAACTGGTCATCGCGACCGCGTTGCCGCGCGCATCGACGATCGACAGGTGCGTGGTGGCGGCCAGTTCCGGGCTCCAGCCGCTTGCGGCTCCGTCATGGTCGTGTACGCCGGCCGGCACGCCGGCAGGCGCCTGCACCATCGAATGCGCGCCGATCAGCGCGGCGCGCGCGGCGAGGTACACCGGGTCGAGCAGCGTGCCGGGCAGCGCGGCCGCCGGCTCGCCGCGGCGCTGGCCGGGCAGCGCGACGAAATCGGTGTCGGCGACGTAGCGGTCGCGATCGGCGAAGGCGAGCCGCGCGGCTTCGGTGAAGCGGTGCGCGCCATCGGGGTCGAGCCGGCCGTCGGGCGCTGCGAGCCGCGTGCCGGGGGGCGCCGCGCGCCAGTACGCGAGCATCTGCGCGATCGCGATCGCGCCCGAAGAGGGCGGCGGCATGCCGCAGACCCGGTAGCGGCGATGCACGGTGCACAGCGGCGCACGCTCGAGCGCGCGGTAGAACGCGAGATCGCGTTCGCCGAGCGAACCCGGGTTGCGCGGATGCGCGCGCACCGCCGCCACGATGTCGCGCGCCACCTGCCCTGCGTGCAGTGCCAGGCTGCCGCCGGCGGCGATCAGCGACAGCGTGTCGGCGAGTGCCGGGTTGCGCAGCCGGTGGCCCACCGGCCACGCGCGGCCCTGCGCGTCGTAGTAGAGCGCCGCAGCCGCCGGGTCTGCGCGCAGGTGCGGATCGCGTGCGAGCAGGCGATGCAGCCGCGGCCCGACCTCGAAGCCCTCGCGAGCCAGGCGGATCGCGGGCTCGAACAGGCGTGCCCAGGCCAGCCTGCCGTGGCGCGCGTGCGCCAGCTCGAGCATGCGCACCAGCCCGGGTACCCCGACCGCGCGCCCGCCCACCGCGGCGTCGAAGAAGGCGAGCCGCGCGCCGTCGCTGTCCAGGAACAGGTCTGCGCCGACTCCTGCGGGCGCGGTCTCGCGGCCGTCGTACGCGCGCACCGAGCGCTCGCGCGCGTCGTAGTGCAGCAGGAAGCCGCCGCCGCCGATGCCCGAGGACTGCGGCTCGACCAGCGTGAGCACCATCTGCGCGGCAATCGCGGCGTCGACCGCGCTGCCGCCGGCGGCGAGCACCTCGAACGCGGCGCGCGATGCCTGCGGATGCGCGGTGACCGCCATGTAGCGGTGCGCGTGCGCGGCGCGGCGCTCGCGATGGCCGCTGGCGGCCTCCGGCTGCGCCGGCCGGAGAGTGTCGGCGCGCGCGGGGGCGGCGGCGACGCTTGCCGCCGCGCAGGCGAGCGCGAGCATCGGCGCGGCCGCGAGCCGGAGTAGCGAAGCCTTCGCGCGCATCGGTTCATGATAACTTCGCCCTCGATTCCCTCGTGTCCGGATCCCATGGCCACAGTCGTCGAGACCGTCGAATCGATCGCGCGTGGCGCCGCGACTGCGCAGGCGCTGATCGAGTCGGCGCAGATCCAGGCCGGGCGCGCAGCCGACCTCAACCCGATCGCTTACGTCGACTGGGATGCCGCGCTGCGCGAGGCGCACCAGCTCGATGCCGAGGCGAGGGCCGGGCGGTTGCGCGGCCGCTTGCACGGCATTCCGGTGTCGATCAAGGATCTCTTCGCGGTGCGCGGCATGCCGCTTGCGGCCGGAACGCGCGCACCGCTGCCGCCGCTCGATCGCGAGGAGGCGGTGCTCGTCGCGCGGCTGCGCGAGGCCGGTGCGCTCGTGTTCGCCAAGACCAACATGCACGAGATCGCGCTCGGCGCCACCGGCGAGAACCGCTGGACCGGCGACGTGAGGAATCCGTTCGACCCGGCGCGCCAGTCCGGCGGTTCTTCCAGCGGCGCCGCGGTCGCCGTGGCCACCGGCATCGGCATGGCCGCGATCGGCAGCGACACCGGCGGCTCGGTGCGCATTCCGGCGGCGTTTTGCGGCGTGACCGGCTTCAAGCCGAGCTTCGGCGCGATTCCGCTGGGCGGCGCGCTGCATCTGTCCTGGACCTGCGACCACGCCGGGCCGCTGGCGCGCTGCGTCGACGACTGCGCGGCGCTGTTCGAGACGATGGCGCGCCGGCGCGTCGATCACGGTGCGCCCGCGCGCCGGCCGCGCATCGCGGTGCCTGCGGCCTGGCTGGCCGGGCGTCTTCAGCCGGCGGTGCGCGCAGCCTTCGAGGAGCTGCTGGCCAGCCTGTCACAGGAGCACGCCGAGCTCGCCGAGGTCGATTCCCCGGCCTTCGCGCAGGCCTGGCAGTGCTACACCCCGATCGTGCGCGCCGAGGCGGCGTGGGTGCATCGCGCCGCGCTCGCCGCCGGGGCGCCCGGTTTCTCCGAGCTGGTGCTGCCGGCGCTGCAGGCGGGCCGCTCGCTGGCTGCCTGCAGCTACATCGACGCGCTGAAGGCGCGCGAGCGCGTCTGCGCGCAACTCGACGCGCTGCTGGCCGACTGCGACGCGCTGGTGCTGCCCACCAGCGCGGTGCTGCCGCCGCTGCGCGGACAGGACGAGGTGGAAGTGGAGGGCGGGCGCACCACGGTACGCGAGGCGGTGCTCGGCCAGACGCTGCCCTTCTCGCTGGCGGGGCTTCCCGCGCTCAGCATTCCGGTGGGCCTGGTCGAGGGACTGCCGATGGGCCTGCAGGTGGTCGGCCGCCGCGACGGCGACGCGGCGCTGCTCGCGCTCGGGCGCTGGATCGAGGCGGCGGTCGGCGTGACGCCGATGCCGCCCGAAGAGTAGGCGCCACGGAGTGGGCGCCACGGGCACAGGTGCCGCGGACGCCCGGTGCCGCGGACGCCTGCGTCACGGCGGGCGGCCGTGGTGCGCCGCGCCGGCGATCAGCGCGGCGCCATCCGGATCGCTCCGTCGAGCCGGATCGTCTCGCCGTTGAGCATCGTGTTGGCGAAGATGTGCGCAACCATCTGCGCGTATTCCTCGGGCCGGCCGAGCCGCGGGGGGAAGGGCACCTGGCGCCCGAGCGACTCCTGCACGTCCTGCGGCATGCCGGCGAGCAGCGGCGTGAGGAACAGGCCGGGCGCGATCGTGACCACGCGCACGCCGTCGCGCGAGAGGTCGCGCGCGATCGGCAGCGTCATGCCGACGATGCCGCCCTTCGAGGCCGAGTAGGCTGCCTGGCCGATCTGGCCGTCGAAGGCGGCCACCGAAGCGGTGTTCACGATCACGCCGCGCTCGCCTTCGTCGTTGGGCGCGTTCTTCGTCATCGCGGCCGCGGCCAGCCGGATCATGTTGAAGGTGCCGATCAGGTTGATGCCGATCACTTTGGAGAACATCTCGAGCGGATGCGGGCCGTCCTTGCCGACCGTCTTGGCCGCAGGGCCGATGCCGGCGCAGTTGACCAGCCCGACGAGCCGGCCCATCGATTGCGCCGCCTCGACCGCGGCCCGCGCGTCGGCTTCGGCGGTGACGTCGCAGCGCACGAACTTCGCGCGCGCGCCCAGTTCGGCCGCGTAGCGCTCGCCCAGTCCGGTGTTCACGTCGGCGATCAGCGCGGCGCCCCCGGCGTCGACCACCATCTTCGCGGTTGCCCCGCCCAGTCCCGAAGCGCCGCCGGTGACCAGCACCACGTTGTCCGAAATCTTCATCGATCGCCTCCGCGAGCCGTGTCCGAAAGACGTCATTCTAGACAGGCGCGAGCCAGCCGCCCTAAGATTCGTCGCCAATCGCCGGGATCTCCGGAGCATGGACGCGACGCTCGAATACTGGCGCGCCCTGGTGCGCAGTGACGAATCGCTGCCGCTGTTCGAAGCGGCGCTGGCGATCGCGCAGGATGCCTATCCCGACCTGCCGATGGCCGACCTGCTGGCGCGCGTCGACGGCTTCGCGCTCACGCTGAAGCGGCGGCTCGATTCGCTGCGCCAGCCCGCGGCGCGCGTGGAGGCGCTGGGCGAGCACTTCGCCGACCAGCTCGGTTTTCGCGGCAACGCCAACGACTACTACGACCCCGACAACAGCTACCTGAACCGCGTGATCGAGCGGCGTCTGGGCATACCGATCAGCCTGTCGGTGCTCTACATCGAGATCGCCGAGCAGGTGGGCCTGCCCGCGAGCGGCATCGGTTTTCCCGGGCACTTCCTGGTGCGCCACGACCTGCCCGGCGCCACGCTGGTGGTCGACGTGTTCGACGGTGCGCGCCTGCTCTCGCAGGAGGAACTGGAATACCGCCTGGCGCCCTATGTCACGGCAGACCGGGGGCAGGCCAGCCGCCTGCTGCATTCGCAACTCGCGGTCGCGGCGCCGCGGGCGATCCTGGCGCGGATGCTGCGCAACCTGCGGGCGATTCACGCCGAGCGCGGCGACGCGCCGCGCCTGGCTGCGGTGGAGCGGCGCCTGGCGGTGCTGGCCGATCCGCTGCACTGAAACGACGAGGGCGCCCGCGGGCGCCCCTCATGCAAGACCGCGCGCGGCTCAGTTCGGGCCGTACAGGATGCCCATCAGCGGCACGATGAGCAGTGCCACGATGTTGATGATCTTGATCAGCGGGTTTACTGCCGGGCCGGCCGTGTCCTTGTAGGGATCGCCGACCGTGTCGCCGGTGACCGCCGCCTTGTGCGCGTCCGAGCCCTTGCCGCCGTGGTGGCCCTCTTCGATGTACTTCTTCGCGTTGTCCCAGGCGCCGCCGCCGGTGCACATCGAGATCGCCACGAACAGGCCGGTGACGATCGTGCCCATCAGCACGCCGCCCAGCGCCACCGGGCCGAGAATCACGCCGACGAGCACCGGCACCACGACCGGCAGCAGCGAGGGCACGATCATTTCGCGGATTGCCGCACCGGTGAGCAGGTCGACCGCACGCGAGTAGTCGGGCTTGCCCGTGCCTTCCATGATGCCCTTGATCTCGCGGAACTGCCGGCGCACTTCCTCGACCACCGAGCCGGCGGCGCGACCGACCGCCTGCATCGCCATCGCGCCGAACAGGTAGGGCACCAGGCCGCCGATGAACAGGCCGATGATCACCATGTGGTCGGAGAGATCGAAGTCCACGCTCAGGCCGACCGATTCGAGCCCGTGCGTGTAGTCGGCGAACAGCACCAGCGCGGCAAGCCCCGCCGAGCCGATCGCGTAGCCCTTGGTCACCGCCTTGGTCGTGTTGCCCACCGCGTCGAGCGGGTCGGTGATGTTGCGCACCGACTCCGGCAGGTTGGACATCTCGGCGATGCCGCCGGCGTTGTCGGTGATCGGGCCGTAGGCGTCGAGCGCCACGACGATGCCGGCCATCGACAGCATCGAGGTCGCGGCCACCGCGATGCCGTACAGGCCGCCGAGCGTGTACGACGAGACGATCGCCGCGCACACCAGCAGCACCGGCCAGGCGGTGGACTTCATCGACACCGCGATCCCGGCGATGATGTTGGTCGCGTGGCCGGTGGTCGAGGACTGCGCCACGTATTTCACCGGCTTGAACTGCGTGCCGGTGTAGTACTCGGTGACCCAGACGATCAGTCCGGTGAGCACCATGCCCACCACCACGCAGAGCCACAGGTTCATCACTGATGTACCGGCAGCCGAGAGGTCGGCGTCGCCGAACATCCACGAGGTGACCGGGTAGGCCACGATCGTCGCGATCGCGCCCGCCCAGGCGAGGCCGCGGTAGAGCGCCGGCATCACGTTGGTCTGGCCCGGCTTCGCCTTCACGAACATCGCGCCGATGATCGACGCGATGATCGACAGGCCGCCCAGCGCGAGCGGGTACACCACCGCCTGCAGTTCGGCACCTTCGATCATCAGCGAGCCGAGCAGCATCGTCGCGATCAGTGTGACCGCATAGGTCTCGAACAGGTCGGCGGCCATGCCGGCGCAGTCTCCGACGTTGTCGCCGACGTTGTCGGCGATCACTGCCGGGTTGCGCGGATCGTCTTCGGGAATGCCGGCCTCGACCTTGCCGACGAGGTCGGCACCCACGTCGGCGCCCTTGGTGAAGATGCCGCCGCCCAGTCGGGCGAAGATCGAGATCAGCGACGAGCCGAAGGCCAGGCCGATGAGCGGCTTGATCACCGAATGCAGGTCGCCGGCAGCGTCCGGCGGCGCCGAGTTCATCAGGACGCCGTAGTAGCCGGCCACGCCGAGCAGGCCCAGGCCGACCACCAGCATGCCGGTGATCGCGCCGCCGCGAAACGCCACTGCCAGCGCCTCGCCGATGCCCTGGGTGGCCGCCTGCGCTGTGCGAACGTTGGCGCGCACCGACACGTTCATGCCGATGTAGCCGGCCGCCCCCGAGAGGATCGCGCCGATCGCGAAGCCGATCGCGGTGGCCAGACCCAGCCCCGGCACGAACCAGATGACGAAAAACAGGATGATGCCGACCAGCCCGATCGTGCGGTACTGGCGGTTCAGGTACGCCTTGGCGCCCTGCTGGATCGCCGCGGCGATCTCCTGCATTCGCGCGTTGCCCGCGTCGAGGGACAGGATCCAGCGGCTCGAGGCGATGCCGTAGATCACTGCTGCCAGCCCGCAGGCCAGGGCCAGCCACAGACCTGCCGAGGTCGCAGTCATGAGGGAACCTCCATCCGGATTGCTCGGTGTTCGAAGTCGAAGGAAAAGGGTAATCGGTGTGACGCGGGCGAGAGTTTACTTGAGTGCGTCGATCGCACGGGCAGTGATTTCTTCCACGCTGCCCAGCCCGGAGATGCGCCGGTAGGCCGGCGCCGCGGCGTCGCCGCTGCGCTCCCAGGCACTGTAGTACTCGATCAGCGGACGCGTCTGCGCGTGGTAGACCGCCAGGCGCTTGCGCACCGTGTCCTCGCGGTCGTCGTCGCGCTGCGCGAGCGGTTCGCCGGTGAGATCGTCGTAACCGGACACCCGCGGGGGATTGAACTTCACGTGATAGCTGCGGCCGCTGCCCGGATGCACGCGGCGCCCGCCCATGCGTTCGATGATCTCCTCGTCCGGCACGTCGATCTCGAGCACGTAGTCGATGCGCACGCCCGCGGTCTTCATCGCGTCGGCCTGCGCGATCGTGCGCGGGAAACCGTCGAACAGGTAGCCCGCCTCGCAGTCGGGCTTGCGCAGGCGATCCATCACCAACCCGACGATGATCTCGTCGGAGACCAGTGCTCCGGCCTCCATGACTTTCTGTGCGGCCAGGCCGACCGGCGTGCCCGCGCTGATCGCCGCGCGCAGCATGTCGCCTGTTGAAATCTGCGGGATCCCGAATTTCCGCGTGATGTACGCGGCCTGCGTGCCTTTGCCGGCACCGGGCGGGCCGAGAAGTATCAAACGCATGGATGAGCCTGAACGGTGTGATCGGGCCGACCACCGCCCGCAAAGCCGCCAAAGCGTACCGTCAAACGCGGGAATCGGTCAATTTGGCCGGGACGCGCAGGCGGCTGCGAACGTCGCGCGCGCGCGCTCGAGATCGGCGGCGGTGTCCACGCCCGGCGGCGGCGCGTCGTGGGCGAGCAGCACCGCGATGCGATGGCCGTGCCAGAGTGCGCGCAACTGCTCGAGCGACTCGAGCGCTTCGAGCGGCGAGCGCGCGAGCCGCGGATACGCTTCGAGGAAACCGGCCCGGTAGGCGTACAGCCCGATGTGACGCAGCGGCAGCCCGGCCGGCGCGAGGCCGCCGGGCAATCGCGCGGGCACGCGCTGCGGAAACCGTGCCATCGCGTCGCGCTCGAACGGGATCGGCGCGCGCGAGAAGTAGAGCGCCCGCAGGTCGCGATCGCAGACCACCTTGACCACGTTCGGGTCGAGGTACTGCGCGAGCGTGTCGATCGGGTGCGCGGCGGTGGCGATCGCGCAGTCGGTCGCGGCGGCGAGTCGAGCCGCCACCGCGCGCACCAGTTGCGGCGGAATCAGCGGCTCGTCGCCCTGGACGTTGACCACGATCTGCCCGGCGTGCAGCGCGAGCCTGCCGGCCGCCTCGGCGAGGCGGTCGGTGCCCGAGGCGTGGTCTTCGCGCGTGAGGATCGCCTCGAAGCCGGCCGCCGATACCGCGTCGGCGATGCGCGGCGAGTCGGTGGCGATGGCGACCCGCGCGGCACCGGCGGCGGCAGCACGCTCGGCCACGCGCACCACCATCGGCTTGCCGCCGATGTCGGCGAGCGGCTTGTCCGGCAGGCGGGTCGAAGCGAGGCGGGCGGGGATCAGCGCGACGAAGTCGGGCGGCGCCATCGACGCGTTCAGTCGGTGTCGGGGAGCTTGCGCGCTTCGTCGACCAGCATCACGGGAATGCCGTCGCGCACCGGGAAAGCGAGGCGGTCGGCGCGGCAGACCAGTTCGGCGTCGAGTGCCGTGCCGTCGGCGGCGGTGCCGCCGCGCTGGTGCTGCAGGGGCCCCTTGCAAAGCGGGCAGACCAGGATTTCAAGCAGGCGTGCGTCCACGGATCGTCTCGGTCAGCCAGTCGATGAGCGCGGGATCGGGAACCGCCTGCACTTCGAGTGCCCAGCAGCGGCTGTCCGCCCACGCCGCGCATTTTACGGCGTCCTTGGCGGTCATGACGACCAGGCTCGCCGCAAGCGCCGCGAGCCCGGCGCGACCGAGCGTCGCGTGGTCGCCCAGCTCGACGCACTGCGGCTGCAGGCCGAGTGCGCGCAGCGTCGCGAAGAAGCGCTGCGGGGCCGCGATTCCGGCCACTGCGACCAGGCGCTGCCCGCGTGCCTGGCGCACGAATGCCTTCAGTTCGAGCGGTGCGGCGTGGCCATCGACCGCGACGAAGCGCAACGGCTCGATGCGGAAGCGGAACTGCCGCGGATGCGCGATCGGCGCCGGCGCCTCGCCGTTGAGCGCCAGCGCGTCCATCGTCGCGGCCTGCGCGAGCGGGGCGCGCAGCGGTCCGGCGGGCAGCAGTCGCCCGTTGCCGATGCCGCGCTCGTCGAACACCGCGAGTTCGACGCTGCGCGCGAGCCCCGCGTGCTGCAGCCCGTCGTCGGCCACGACCAGGTCGAGCTGCGGATGCGCGGCGAGCAGCCGCGCGACCGCTGCGGCGCGGTCGCGCCCGGCCGCCACCGGCAGGCCGGTCGCCCGCGCGAGCAGCAAGGGTTCGTCGCCGGCGCTGGCCGCGTCGTCGCCGGCGTGCACCAGGCGCGGGTCGTTGCGCGTCGCGCCATAGCCGCTCGCGACGATGCCGGCGCGCAGTCCGCGCGCGCAAAGCGCGGTTGCGATCGCCGCCACGAGCGGCGTCTTGCCTGCGCCGCCGGCGACCAGGTTGCCCACCACCAGCAGCGGGGGCCGTGGCGCCGCGAGCGCGCGCGCCCGGTTGCGGTTGCGCCGCGCCACGAAGGCGGTGACGGCCGACAGCGGCGCGAGGCAGGCGCGCAGCGCGCGCAGCGCGAGGCCCGGATCGCGCGCGTACCAGAGCCGTCGAACCAGCGATTCGACGCGGCCGCGCAGCCTCGGGCTCATCGCCCCTTGTCGGGGCCGCCGCCCTTGGCGGCGAAAGTCACTTTCGCGACGCCCGCCTGGCGCGCTGCCTCGAGCACCCCGACCACCGCCTGGTGCGTCGCGCCCGCGTCGGCGTAGATCACCAGCACCGGCTCCTTGCGCTCGGCTGCCGCGCGGCGCAGTGCGGCAGCCAGGTCGGGCGGCGCGACGAACTGCGGGTTGCCGGCATCGAGCATGTAGCGGCCGTCGGTCGACACCGCGACGACGATCTCGCTCGGCCGCTCGGCGGCCTGTTCGGCGTTGGCGCTGGGCAGGTCGACCTGCAGTTCGGTGAACTTGGAGTAGGTGGTGGTGACCATCAGGAAGATGAGGATCACCAGCAGCACGTCGATCAGCGGAACGAAGTTGATCTCCGGCTCGTCGCGCCGGATGCCGCGGCGAAAGTTCATCGCTGCAGGCTGCGCAGCGTGTCGACCAGGCGCAGCGACTGCTGTTCCATCTCGACCAGGTAAGTGTCGACGCGCGCGCGGAAATGACGATAGGCGATCATCGCCGGGATCGCGATCAGGATGCCGAGCGCCGTGTTGTAGAGCGCCACCGAGATGCCGTGCGCGAGTTGCTGCGGGTTGGCCGCGCCGGTGGGCGCCTGCGCGCCGAAGATCTCGATCATTCCGACCACGGTGCCGAACAGGCCCATCAGCGGCGCGATCGCCGCGATCGTGCCCAGCGCCGACAGGTAGCGCTCGAGGTCGTGGGCGACCGCGCGGCCGGTTTCCTCCATCGCCTCCTTCATCGGCTCGCGCCCGGCGGACTCGTTGCGCAGGCCGCTGGCCAGCACGCGCCCGAGCGGCGAATTGGCCGCCAGTCTGCTCAGCAGTTCGGGCGTGATCGGCTGCGAGCGGCGCAGCGCGACCACTTCCTCGAGCAGGCCCGGCGGCAGCACTTTCGCGCGCTTCAGGGACAGGAACCGTTCGATGATCAGCGCGACCGCAGCGATCGACGCGAGGATCAGGAACCACACCGGCCAGCCGGCGGCCTGGATCAGGGACAGCAAATCGTTCTCCGAGGGGGCGACGCAAGGGCCCGCAATTGTCGGGTCTTTTCGCGCGCACGGGCAAGTTCGTCCGCCGGACGGCCGCCCGGCGGCACGCAGGGCGCGAAACCTGTGGACAAGTCTGTGAGTAACGCCCCGCAAAACCGGCGCCGGGCCGCGCCGGGCCTTGGCCCGCGCGCGAACCCCTCGGCGGCGCAGCGGAATTCTTGCTGCAAATCATATACTTGCACCGCGCGCCCGGCTGCGGGCCGGGCGCGTCGGGCCGCAGGGCGGCGCAGCGCGGGCGTGTGGAAAGCTGTCGACCGGAAAGGCGCATGAACACTGGATCCACGAGCGGAAATCAAGGCCCGGCGCGGGAAATCCTCACGGTCGGCCAGTTGAACCGCATGGTAGCTGGATTGTTGCAGCGCAGCATCGCGCCGGTCTGGGTGACGGGCGAACTCTCGAACGTGACCCGCGCCGCCAGCGGGCACTGGTACTTCACGCTGAAGGATGCCGCGGCGCAGGTGCGCGCGGTGATGTTTCGCGGCCGCGCGCAGTACGTCGACTTCGCGCCGCGCGAGGGCGACCGCGTCGAGGTGCGGGCCACGGTCACCCTCTACGAGCCGCGCGGCGACTACCAGCTCTCGGTCGAGTCGATGCGCCGCGCCGGCGCCGGCGACCTGTACCAGCGCTTCCTGCAACTGAAGGCGCGCCTGCAGGCCGAGGGCCTGTTCGATGCCGGGCGCAAGCGGGCGCTGCCGGCGCTGCCGCGAGCGATCGGCATCGTCACGTCGCCGCAGGCGGCGGCGCTGCGCGACGTGCTCACCACGCTGCGCCGGCGCTCGCCCGCGATTCCGGTGGTGATCTACCCGACGCCGGTGCAGGGGGCCGATGCGCCGGCGGCGATCGTCGCCGCGCTGGGTGCCGCGGCGCGCCGGCGCGACTGCGACGTGCTGCTGCTGGTGCGCGGCGGCGGGTCGATCGAAGACCTGTGGGCGTTCAACGACGAGGCGGTGGCGCGCGCGGTCGCGGCCTCGCCGATTCCGGTGGTGAGCGGCGTGGGCCACGAGACCGACTTCACGATCGCCGATTTCGCTGCCGACCAGCGCGCGCCCACGCCCACTGCCGCCGCGGCGCTCGCCTCGCCCGAGCGGCGCGAACTGCTGCGCGGCGCACAGGCGCTCGGCGAGCGCATCGCGCGCGCCTGGGCGCGGCGCATCGAGTCGCTCGAGCAGCGCCTGGACACCGGCGCGCGCCTGCTGCGCTCGCCCACGGCGCAGTGGCAGGAGCGGGCGCTCAGGCTGCAGGCGCTGGCGCAGCGCGCGGCGGCGGCCGGCCGCAACCTGCTGGCGCAGCGCGCCATGCGCATCGAGCGGCTGCGCGCCGCCCTGCGCGCGCCGCGCGGCGAAGTGGCGGCGCACCGGCTCGATGCGGCGGCGCAGGGGCTGCGACGGGCAGCGCAGGAACAACTCGCGCGCCGCGACGAGCACCTTGCCCGGCTCGCGGCCTCGCTCGCGCTGGTGAGCCCGCAGGCAGTGCTCGCGCGCGGCTACGCGATCGTGCAGGATCGCGCAGGCCGCGTCGTGCGCGCCAGCGCCGAGGCCGCGGTGGGCGAGGCGCTGTCGGTGACGCTGGCGCGCGGCGCGCTGTGGGTCGAAGTGCGCGAAACCGTCGACGACGAAGCGCAGGGATCGAACCGGCCCTGACCTGCTCGCATGAGTGGCCGCATGGGTCAGGTGGCCGTATTGCCCGGGTGGATGCTTTCGCTGCTCCTGCGCTTTCGTCCTAGAATCAAAGGTTCCGGCCCGCGCGGCGACGGAGCTCACCCGAATCAGAAGGACAACACCATGGAACACACCCTCCCGGCGCTGCCGTACGCAATGGACGCACTGGCCCCGCACATCTCGAAGGAGACCTTCGAGTACCACTACGGCAAGCATCACCAGGCGTACGTCACCAACCTCAACAACCTGATCAAGGGCACCGAGTTCGAGAACCTCGGCCTCGAAGACATCGTGAAGAAGTCGCTGGGCGGCGTCTTCAACAACGCGGCACAGGTGTGGAACCACACTTTCTTCTGGTCGAGCATGAAGGCCGGCGGGGGCGGCGAGCCCGGCGGCGCGCTGGGCGACGCGATCAACCGCAAGTGGGGCAGCTTCGCGGCGTTCAAGGAAGCGTTCACCAAGAGCGCGGTGGGCAACTTCGGTTCGGGCTGGACCTGGCTGGTGAAGAAGCCCGACGGCTCGGTCGACATCGTGAACACGAGCAACGCCGCCACGCCGCTCACCACGGCCGACCGCGCGCTGCTCACGATCGACGTCTGGGAGCACGCCTACTACATCGACTACCGCAACGCGCGCCCGAAGTTCGTCGAGACCTTCCTGAACCACCTCGCGAACTGGGAGTTCGCCGCGAAGAACTTCGGCTGACACGGGGGGCGGCATGGGCCACCTGCTCTACACCGCGCTCATCGGCCTGGTGATCGGCGCCGTCGCGAAATTCATCATGCCGGGCACGCAGGGCGGGGGGCTCATCGTCACGATGCTGCTCGGCATCGTGGGCTCGTTCGTGGCAACCTTCGTCGGGCAGGCCGCCGGCTGGTACCCGCCGGGGGCGAGCGCCGGCTTCGTCGCGTCGGTGGTCGGCGCGATCGCGGTGCTCTGGGTCTACGGGAAGTTCTTCCGCAAGGGCAGCTGAGCGGCAAGCCGCGCAGGCGCTGGCTCAGTTCCGGCGCCGCGCTTGCCCGGGAAACACTTCCGGGTTCACCAGCTTCGCGCCCGGCGCCAGCGCGCGCCGCGCGAACCAGCCCTGCTCCATCTCGAGCGCGAAGCGCACCGGCGCCTTCGCGCAGTGGCTGTCCTCGGTGCGCGGCGCCATGTCCTCGATGTTCACGATGCGGCCGTCGTCGTCGATGAACGCGATCGACAGCGCGAGCAGCGTGTTGCGCATCCAGAAGCAGTACGCACGCGGCTGCTCGAAGACGAACAGCATCCCCTCGTTCGGGCCGAGCCGCTCGCGCATCATCAGCCCGATCTCGCGCGAGCGCGGCGTGTCGGCCACTTCGGCGAGCACGATCTGCAGGCCGGCCTGCAGTCGCACGACCGGCAGCTTCGGTTGGGGCGCCTGCTGCGCGGCTGTGGACTGCGACGCTGCGAGCATCGCGGCCAGGCCCGCGCCGGCGAGCAGCCGCCGCAGCGACTGCCGCTGCGCGCCGGGCCGGGGGTGCGGCAGCGCCGCGCCGCCGGTGTCCGAAATCGTCCTCATCCGCTCATGTTGCCTGCGTTCGGCTCGCAGGAAAAGCCGCGGCGCTGCGGCTGCCGCACTGCGGCATAATTGCGCATTCGCCCACTTCCCACGAGGAATCCCCGGCATGTACCAGCACATCAAGATCCCGTCCGCTGGCGAGAAAATCAGGGTCAACAGCGACTTCTCCCTGCAGGTTCCCGACCATCCGGTCATTCCGTACATCGAGGGCGACGGCACCGGGGTCGACATCACGCCGGTGATGATCAGGGTGGTCGATGCGGCGGTGGCGAAGGCCTACGGCGGCAGGAAGCAGATCCACTGGATGGAGATCTACGCGGGCGAGAAGTCCACCCGGGTCTACGGCCCCGACGTGTGGCTGCCGGCCGAGACGCTCGAGGTGCTGAAGGACTACGTGGTCTCGATCAAGGGGCCGCTCACCACGCCGGTGGGCGGCGGCATCCGCTCGCTCAACGTGGCGCTGCGCCAGGAGCTCGACCTCTACGTCTGCCTGCGCCCGGTGCGCTGGTTCAAGGGCGTGCCCTCGCCGGTGAAGGAGCCCGAGAAGACCGACATGGTGATCTTCCGCGAGAACTCCGAAGACATCTACGCGGGCATCGAGTACGAGGCGCAGAGCGAGAAGGCGAAGAAGCTGATCGGGTTCCTCACGAAGGAACTGGGCGTCACGAAGATCCGCTTTCCCGAGACTTCCGGCATCGGCATCAAGCCGGTCTCGCGCGAGGGCACCGAGCGGCTGATGCGCAAGGCGGTCCAGTACGCGATCGACAACGACCGGCCCTCGGTCACGATCGTGCACAAGGGCAACATCATGAAGTACACCGAGGGCAGCTTTCGCGACTGGAGCTATGCGCTCGCGCAGAAGGAGTTCGGCGCGCAACTGCTCGACGGCGGCCCCTGGTGCTCGTTCAGGAGCCCGAAGAGCGGCAAGGAGATCGTGATCAAGGACGCGATCGCCGACGCCTTCCTGCAGCAGATCCTGCTGCGCCCGGCCGAGTACTCGGTCATCGCCACGCTGAACCTGAACGGCGACTACATCTCCGACGCGCTGGCCGCGCAGGTGGGCGGCATCGGCATCGCACCCGGCGCCAACCTGTCCGATTCGGTCGCGATGTTCGAGGCCACGCACGGCACCGCGCCGAAGTACGCCGGGAAGGATTACGTGAACCCGGGCTCCGAGATCCTGTCGGCCGAGATGATGTTGCGCCACATGGGCTGGGTGGAGGCGGCTGACCTGATCATTGCGTCGATGGAGCGTGCGATCCAGTCGAAGCAGGTCACCTATGATTTCGCGCGTCTGATGCCCGGCGCCACGCAGGTCTCGTGCTCGGGATTCGGCCAGGTGATGATCGAGCACATGTGACGGCATCCCGGGGCGTCTGCGGACGTTCCGGCTGGTTCCGGCAGAGACCCCGGATCGTCGATTCGGCTGGGGTTCTTGTCTTCCGGGGTCTCGGAATGCGCGTATACTGCGCAGAATTCTGTAACTTCCGAAGCAGCCACTGATGGGAATCTCTGCAAGCGACGTGGTGCCGTTCACCCAGGCGCGTGCCAGGCTGTCCGACCTGGCCGAGCAGGTCAAGGCCGGCGCCGAGAAGATCATCACCAGGAACGGCGAGAGCTACGTTGCGCTCATCGACGCCGAGCGCCTCGACTACTACCACCGCCTGGAACGCGAACGCATCCACCTGCTGTTGATCGACGATGCGCGCCGCGGCCTCGCGGACATCGCGGCGGGCCGGACGCAGGATGCCGACGTCGGCATCGCCGCACTGCAGGCGCGGCGGGCTGGTGCGCCCACGGCCGGCGCGAAGGGCAGGGTGAAGACCAGCGGGGCCGCACGCAAGCGTGGCTGAGCCCGTCGTTCGCGTCGAGCTGACGGTCAGTTTCCTGGAGCGTTTGGCGGCGATCGAGTCTTTCCTGACCGAGGCGGGCGCAGGCGCCGCCTACGACCGCCTGCTCGACGAGTTGCGCGCAACCGTCATCCCCAATCTCCGGCGCTTTCCCCGCATCGGGCGGCGTTATCTCGACCAACCGCCGCAGTCCGCCGAGGCGCTTGCGCAGCTGGCCGCATTGCCGGCCGGCGCGGCCGACCGCCTGCGCGAGTACCTGCACGGCGACTACCTGATCCTGTACACGGTGGCGGCGCCCGGCCGCCTGGTGCACCTGCTGTCGATCCGGCACCACCGCGAACTGTCCTTCCAGTTCGCCAGGCTGTGGGCCGGGCCGGTTGATGTTTCGTAAGGATGCTGTCGGTTCACTGCGACACCGGTGTCGCTACGCCGCGCAACTGCGAAAGCCGGCCGTCACGTCGCCGCGCCACGCCTGGAAGAAGTTGCGGTAGCGCGGGTGGCGCATGCGCGGCTGCGTCATGAATGATGCGCCGCGCAGCACCGGGCGGCCGTCGAACCACGGTGCCGAATACTCGCGATACGGATGGGCGACGAACCCGGGAAAGGGTGCGAAGGTGCTGCTGGTCCACTCCCAGACGTCGCCCCAGCGGAAACGCGGCCCGAGCGTGACGGCGGCGCGCTCCCAGTCGGCTTCGCAGGGCAGCTTTCGGCCCGCCCAGCGGCACCAGGCCTGTGCCTCGTGGTGCGTGAGGTGGCAGGCGGCTTCGGCCGGCTCGAGCGCCTGCCAGCGGCCGTGGCGCCACTGCCGCCAGTTCGCACCGTCGCGGCGCAGGTAGCGCGGCGCACGCGCGCCCGATTCCGACAGCCACTTACGGCCGACCGCCGACCACCAGCGCGGTTGCGCGTAGCCCCCGGCCTCGACGAAGGGCAGGTATTCGGCCCAGCGCACCACTTGCGCATCGATCTCGCAGGCGCGCATCGGCAGTTCGGGCACTGGCGATTCGTTGTCGAAAGCGAAGCCTGCCGTCTCGGGACTGCCCATCCGCCATCGACCCGCCGGAAGCGTCAGGGTCGCGGGCGGCGCCGGCAGCGTCCGTGGCTGCCAGCGTGGGTCGTCGATCGCGATGCCCAGCGCCTGCGCCATGCGCAGCGCCGCCTCGTGGTGCATGTCCTCGTGCAGCAGCGCGAGGCGAAAGAAATAGAGCGCATCGTCGTGCTCGGGCGTGTCGGCCAGCAGGGCGAGCGTCGTCTCGAGCTGGCGTTGCAGCTGTCTGCGGGTGGTCTGGGCGTCAGGCAGCGCGAGCCGCCAGCGGCTTTCGTGGGGCACACGGCCGGAGTGATAGAGCTCGTCGGCATTGGCAGGTTCGCCCGGCGAGCGCGGGGCTTCCGAGTCGGCGCGCACGCCGTGTTCGCGCTGCGGGTTGCGCTGGACCCAGTAGGCCTGGAACCAGCCGACGTGGCCGAGTTCCCACAGCGGCGGATTCAGTTCGGCGCACAGCGGTACCCGAAGGCCTTCGAGCGCCCCCTCCAGGGCCTCGAAGGTGGCGAGCGTGTCGGCCCGGCTCGCCTGCAGCGCCAGCGCCAGCGCGTCGCGCCCGCCCTGCCGGGCCTGAATCGCAGGGTCGGTCCCGAGGCTCGCTTCCTGCATGACAGCTCCCTCGCGATCGTGCAATCGCGTGCCGCGCCGTGCGGTTCACCCCATGCCGCCGGACACGCCCGAGACGCCGAGCATATCGGGCATGGTGTGCGGGGTCGGCGATGGCACCAGTCGCAGTGCGGAAAGACCCCCGCTCGGTTAACATCGGTTGACCGAAGACACCCGAGCCGGGGCAGTGCAGTGCCGCACGTGGCCTACGGCCTTCTTTCTTCATGACTCATCGCATCACCGTGCTTGGCGCCGGCTTCGCCGGCCTGTCCACCGTGCGCGAACTGCGCCGGCGCGATCCCGGGGTCGCGATCACGCTGGTCGCGCCGCGCCCCGAGTTGCACTACCTGCCAGGCATCATCTGGATTCCCGGTGGTCTGCGTACGCGCGAGCAGCTGACGGTTCCACTCGAGCGCTTCTTCGAGCGCATGCGCGTGCAGTTCCACGCCGCCGAGGTCACCGGATTGCGCGACGGCGGACGCGTGGTCGAGACCAGCGCCGGGGAAGTCGCCAACGATGCGCTGGTGATCGCCACCGGCGGACGCTTCATCAGGAAGCTGCCCGGCATCGAGCACGCGATCACGCCCTGCGAGGGGATCGCGGCAGCCGAGCGCATTCGCGACCGGCTGCGCGCGATGCAGGGGGGCACGATCGCACTGGGCTTTGCCGGCAACCCCAAAGAGCCTTCGGCGATGCGCGGCGGGCCGATGTTCGAATTCCTCTTCGGCATCGACGCGCAGTTGCGGCGTGAAGGCCGGCGCGAGCGTTTCGAGCTGGTGTTCTTCAGTCCGGCGGCGCAGCCGGGCAACCGGCTCGGCCCGAAAGCGGTCGGGCACCTGCTGGCCGAGATGGCGCGGCGTGGGGTGCGCACGCACCTGGGGCACAAGCTCGTGCGCTTCGACGCCGATCGCGTGGTCACGGAAGGCGGTGAAATCCCGGCCGACCTGATCCTTTTCATGCCCGGAATGACGGGCAACGCGTGGTTCGACGCGACCGACCTGCCGCGCTCGCCCGGCGGGCTGGTGCAGGCCGACGCGCAATGTCGCGTGCCGGGGCGCGAACGGGTCTACGTGGTCGGCGATTCGGGCAGTTTTCCCGGCCCCGACTGGATGCCGAAGCAGGCGCACATGGCCGACCTGCAGGCCACGGCAGCCGCGGCCAACCTGCTCGCCGACCTGCAGGGCAGGGCGTCCGGCGAGACGTTCGAGGTCGAACTGGTGTGCATCATCGACGCGATCGACCGCGGCACCCTGGTGTTCCGCGACCTGCGCCGCAACCTGATGCTGCCGTCGTCGCGCGTGTTCCACTGGGCCAAGCGCGCCTTCGAGTGGAACTACCTGCGCCGCTACCGCTGAGCGCACCGCGCCGACGGGCGGCGAATCACTGCCGATGAAGGGCGGCGATCGGCGCCGGCCGATCGCCTGCGTTGCCCGCGGCCCCGGAGACGGGGCCCGGGGGCAACGCGTGGCGGGCGTCAGCCCGACTGGATATTCGACGCCTGTTTGCCCTTGGGCCCGGCCACCACGTCGAACTGGACCTTCTGGCCTTCCTTCAGGGTCTTGAAGCCGTTCATCTGGATCGCGGAAAAGTGCGCGAAGAGATCTTCCCCTCCATCGTCGGGGGTGATGAAGCCGTACCCCTTGGAGTCGTTGAACCACTTGACGGTGCCTGTAGCCATGCCTGCCTATCCTTCGTTGTCAATGGACGAGGTCGGCCAGGACTCGAGGCTGAAGAGAGCGGCGCCCGATGGGTGCGGATCTCACTGACACGACCATTCCGGTGCCGCCGGCGACTTGAAAGCGGTCCGGCCGTCCCCCACCTGCGTTCAGCGACTGAAGGGCGATCCGGTCGCGAAAGACCCCGGATGGCGCTCGGATTCTTTGGCAAAAACGTTCGTGCGTCAAGCGCGATTGGGCAAATCCGTGACACCTTCGTGAAGCGGATCACGGTCGTCCGGACCGCCCGCCGATACGTTGTTGCATGGGGTGCATGACTCGCTAGAATGGGGTTCATGGCGACACGGCAGGAACCCTCGACCGTTCTCGAGCGCAAGGAGAAGCGGCTCGAGCCGCCGCCGATGTACCAGGTGATGTTGCTGAACGACGACTTCACCCCGATGGAATTCGTGGTGAGCGTGCTGCAGAAGTTCTTCGGCATGGGGCGGGAAAAAGCGACGCAGGTGATGCTGAAAGTGCATCGGGAAGGACGCGGCGTATGCGGGGTGTATCCGCGCGACGTGGCGTCCACGAAGGTCGACCAGGTTAGCAGTTACTCACGCCAGCATCAGCATCCGCTGCAGTGCGTGATGGAGGAAGCATGATCGCGCAGGAATTGGAAGTCAGTCTGCACATGGCCTTCGTCGAGGCCCGGCAGCAGCGCCACGAGTTCATCACCGTGGAGCACCTGCTGCTGGCGTTGCTCGACAACCCGTCGGCCGCCGAGGTGCTGCGCGCCTGTGCCGCCAACATCGAAGACCTGCGCAAGAGCCTGACCACTTTCATCAAGGAGAACACCCCGGTCGTGCCGGGCAGCGAGGAAATCGACACGCAGCCCACGCTCGGCTTCCAGCGCGTCATCCAGCGCGCGATCATGCACGTGCAGAGCACGTCGAACGGCAAGAAGGAAGTCACCGGCGCCAACGTGCTGGTGGCGATCTTCGGCGAGAAAGACTCGCACGCGGTGTACTACCTGCACCAGCAGGGCATCACGCGGCTCGACGTGGTCAACTTCATCTCGCACGGCATCACCAAGGCACCGCAGCCGAAAGAGCCCCAGAAGGAAGAGCAGCCCGAGGCCGAGCAGGAAGGCGGCGCCAGCCAGCAGGGCGCGCTCGAGCAGTACACGCAGAACCTGAACGCGGCCGCCCGCGAGGGCCGCATCGACCCGCTGATCGGCCGCGAGCACGAGGTCGAGCGCGTGATCCAGGTGCTCTGCCGCCGGCGCAAGAACAACCCGCTGCTGGTCGGCGAGGCCGGCGTGGGCAAGACCGCGATCGCCGAGGGCCTGGCCTGGCGGATCACGCAGGGCGACGTGCCCGAGGTGCTCGCCGACGCTACGGTCTATTCGCTCGACATGGGCGCGCTGCTGGCCGGCACCAAGTATCGCGGCGACTTCGAGCAGCGCCTGAAGACCGTGCTCAAGCAGTTGAAGGGGGCGCAGCACGCGATCCTGTTCATCGACGAGATCCACACGCTGATCGGCGCCGGCTCGGCCTCGGGCGGCACGCTCGACGCGTCGAACCTGCTCAAGCCGGCGCTCTCGTCGGGCACGCTCAAGTGCATCGGCGCGACCACCTACAACGAGTACCGCGGCATCTTCGAGAAAGACCACGCGCTGTCGCGCCGCTTCCAGAAGATCGACGTGGTCGAGCCCACCGTCGAGCAGACGGTGCAGATCCTGCGCGGGCTGAAGTCGCGCTTCGAGGAGCACCACGGCATCAAGTACTCGGCCTCGGCGCTGTCGGCGGCGGCCGAGCTGGCGGCCAAGTACATCAACGACCGCCACCTGCCCGACAAGGCGATCGACGTGATCGACGAGGCGGGCGCGGCGCAGCGCATCCTGCCCAAGAGCCGCCAGAAGAAGATCATCAGCAAGGGCGAGATCGAGGACATCGTCGCGAAGATCGCGCGCATCCCGCCGGCCTCGGTGTCTTCCGACGACCGCAGCCGGCTGCAGACGCTCGATCGCGACCTCAAGGCCACCGTGTTCGGCCAGGACCCGGCGATCGAGGCGCTGGCCGCGTCGATCAAGATGTCGCGTTCGGGGCTGGGCAAGCCCGACAAGCCGATCGGCGCATTCCTGTTCTCCGGCCCCACCGGCGTGGGCAAGACCGAGGTCGCGAAGCAGCTCGCGTTCATTCTCGGCATCGAGCTGATCCGCTTCGACATGTCCGAGTACATGGAGCGCCACGCGGTCTCGCGCCTCATCGGCGCGCCTCCGGGCTACGTCGGCTTCGACCAGGGGGGGCTGCTCACCGAGGCGATCAGCAAGAAGCCGCACGCGGTGCTGCTGCTCGACGAGATCGAGAAGGCGCACCCCGACATCTTCAACATCCTGCTGCAGGTGATGGACCACGGCACGCTCACCGACAACAACGGGCGCAAGGCCGACTTCCGCAACGTGATCGTCATCATGACGACCAACGCGGGCGCGTCCGACCTGCAGCGACGCTCGATCGGCTTCTCCGAGACCCGCAAGCAGGGCGACGAGATGGTCGAGATCAAGCGGCTGTTCACGCCCGAGTTCCGCAACCGGCTCGACGCGATCATCAGTTTCGCGGCGCTCGACGAGGAGATCATCCTGCGGGTGGTCGACAAGTTCCTGATGCAGCTCGAGGAGCAGCTGCACGAGAAGAAGGTCGAGGCAGTTTTCACCGACCAGCTGCGCAAGATGCTCGCGAAGAAGGGCTTCGACCCGCTGATGGGCGCACGGCCGATGCAGCGCCTCATCCAGGACACGATCCGCAAGGCGCTGGCCGACGAACTGCTCTTCGGCAAGCTGGTGAACGGCGGCAGGGTCACGGTCGATCTCGACGAGGCCGGAGAGGTCGCGCTTTCGTTCGCCGAAGGCGCGCCGCCGACCGCCGGCGGCGAGGGCGAGGAATTCGTCGAGGTGCTGCCCGCCTGAGGCGGGCGCGGAGCACGCTTCGTGCCGCCCGACCATGAGCGAGATCAAGGCACGCGCATTGCGGCGATGACAGCATTGCCCGCATGGCGGACCGTCCCACATCGGCGGAAGCGGTGAGAAGGCAGCTGCGCGCGCGGCGGGCTATCGTCGTGCGTTGCGCAGGGGCCGCGGCTTGAGGTCGATCCGCGAGCTCCTCGGCGTGCTGCGCAGTCCCCCGAAGCCCGGCACCACGGTCGGGCGTCTCGTCGGGGTGGGCGCGGGCGCAGTGGTGATCGCGGCCATCGCGATCTACGGAATCGTCTTCTACCCGCTGCTCGAAGTCACCAATTCCACGGCCTTCTGCGTCTCCTGCCACTCGATGGAGGCGACCGTGTACCAGGAGTACAGGCAGTCGGCGCACTACTCGAATCCGGCTGGCGTGCGCGCCGGCTGCCCCGACTGCCACGTGCCGAAGCAGTTCGTGCCCAAGCTCATCGCCAAGGTGCGCGCCGCGAAAGACGTCTGGCACGAGATCCTCGGCACGATCGACACTCCGGAGAAATTCGAGGCGCACCGCTGGCGGATGGCCAACGCGGTCTGGTCGATGATGGAGCGCACCGACTCCTCCACCTGCCGCTCCTGCCACGCCTGGGAATCGATGGACCTCGACGCGCAGGACCGCACCGGCAGGCGCAGGCATCGTTCGGCGATGGAAGAGGGCCGCACCTGCATCGAATGCCACAAGGGGTTGGTGCACAAGCGGCCCCGGGCCCCCGAGACCGAGGGGATACAGAAGACGCAGGAGTCCGAAACGGCGCCACAGGGTAAGATTGAACCGCAGGGCGACGCCGCGCCGCAGCGCGGCGACGGGGCGGGCACGACGACTCAGGGGCAGGGGGATGGCTCCGGCTGAGGCCGTAGCGGCGCCCGGGCATCACGGCAACCACGGAGGAGAAGCGACCATGAAGAAGAAGGTGTTGGGGGCTGCGCTGCTGCTGGCGGGCGTGGCGTGGGCGGGTAGCGCCACGGCGCAGCAGGTGCCGATCTCGGTACTGGCAGGCAACTGCGCCGGCTGCCACGGCATCGACGGCGTGAGCGGCGGGCCGGCCACGCCGAGCATCGCCGGAATGTCGAAGGTCTACTTCATCAACGCGATGCTGTCCTACAAGTACGGCAAGGACAAGGCGAAGATCGAAGCGGCGGCGAAGACGCTGAAGATCGATCCCGACGACGTGGAGGGCCACGAGCGGCTGGCCACGGTGATGGATCGCATGGCCAAGGGATACAGCGACGAGGACATCGGCCGGATGGCCGACTACTTCGCCGGCAAGCGGCACGTGTCGGCGATCCAGGCGTTCGACTCGGCGCTAGCCGCGAAGGGCAAGCGCGTGCACGACGACGCGTGCGAGAAATGCCACGAGAACGGCGGCCGCGAGGGCGACGGTTCGGGCATTCTGGCCGGCCAGTGGATTCCCTACCTGAAAGACGCGATCACCGACTTCAACGGTGGCCATCGCGACATGCCGAAGAAGATGCGCGCCAAGATGAAGGAGCTCAACGACAAGGACTTCGAGGCGCTGGTGCAGTTCTACGCCAGCCAGAAGTGAGGGGGACGAAACCATGACGAACATTGCACGCAGGGACTTCGTCCTCGGCACCGGCGCGGCCGGACTGGCGCTGGCCGCTCCGGGCTTCGCGATCGCACAGGGCAAGAAGAAAGTGGTCGTCGTCGGCGGCGGCATCGGCGGATCCACCGTGGCCAGCTACGTCCGCATGGGCGATCCGTCGATCGAGGTGACGCTGATCGAGCCCAACAAGAGCTACCACACCTGTTTCATGAGCAACGAGGTGATCGCCGGCGAGCGCAAGCTCGAATCGATCACGTTCGGCTACGACGGCCTGCGCAAGCGCGGCGTGAACGTCGTGCACGACACGGTCACCGGCATCGATCCGGCCGGCCGCACGGTGAAGACGGCCGGCGGCGGCAGCTACGGCTACGACCGGCTGGTGGTGGCGCCGGGCATCGACTTCAAGTGGGGCGGCATCGAAGGCTACGACGCGGCGGTGGCCGAGAAGATCCCGCACGCCTGGAAGGCGGGCCCGCAGACCACGCTGCTGCGAAAGCAGCTCGAAGCGATGCGCGATGGCGGCACCGTGGTGATCTGCCCGCCGGCCGCGCCGTTCCGCTGCCCGCCCGGGCCCTACGAGCGCGCCAGCCTGATCGCCGGCTACCTGAAGCGTCACAAGCCGAAGTCGAAGGTGCTGATCGTCGACGCCAGCAGCGCTTTCTCGAAGCAGGGGCTGTTCATCGAGGGCTGGAAGGCGCTGTACGGCTACGGCACCCCCAACGCGCTGATCGAATGGGTGAGCGGCGAGAAGACCGACGGCGGCATCGCCAAGCTCGACGCCGCGAAGCTCACCGTCACCACGAAGTTCGGCGATGCGCACAAGGCCGACGTGCTCAACCTGATCCCGGCGCAGAAGGCGGGCAAGATCGCCACCGACGCCGGGCTCACCGGCACCGGCGACTGGTGCCCGGTCGACATGGCCACCTTCGAGTCGAAGATCCACAAGGGCATCCACGTGATCGGCGATGCGTCGGTCGCCTCCACGATGCCCAAGTCGGGTTACTCGGCGAACTCGCAGGCCAAGGTGACCGCGGCGGCGATCGTGGCGCTGCTCAAGGGGCAGCAGCCCGGCACGCCGTCCTACGTCAATACCTGCTACAGCGTGGTGGGCAAGAACTGGGGCATCTCGGTGGCCAACGTCTACCAGCTCGGCCAGGACGACAAGGGCGCGCAGGTGATCAAGGCGGTCTCGGGCGGCGTGAGCCCGGCCAATGCTTCGGCCGAGTTCCGGCGCCGCGAGGTCGAGTACGCGCACAGCTGGTTCACCAACATCACGCACGACGTGTTCGGCTGATCGGCGCCCGTCACGCGCCGGGGCAAACGGGGCCGCGAGGCCCCGTTTGCTTTTCGGGCGCCCGGCTGCGGGCCGTCGGCGCGGGCGCCCGGATCGCCGCGCGCAGCCGTGCAGCCGCGATGTCGTATAGTTGACGCATGCTCTCGCGCAGCGACTCGACCCTCCTCTTCGGCGCCGCACTGGCCGTCGGCGCGGTCGGCATCGCGCTCGTGCTGCAACACCGCTTCGGCATCGAGCCCTGCGCCTGGTGCACTTTCCAGCGGCTGCTGTTCCTGTTGTTCGGGGCCTTCGCGGCGCTCGGCTGGCTCGTGCGCCGCTCGCGCGGCGCGCTGGCAGGCGCGTCGGTGCTGGCCGCGGTCGCGGCGCTCGGCGGCCTGTGGGCAGCACTGCACCAGCAGTTCGTCGCCGCGCAGAGCCTGTCGTGCGCATTCACTTTCGCCGATCGCGCGCTGATGAAGCTGCGGCTCGACGAGACGCTGCCGTGGCTGTTCGAGGCCACCGCCTCGTGCCGCGACGCGAATGCGCCGCTGCTCGGCATCCCGTTCGCGCTGTGGAGCGCGGCGCTGTTCGTGGTGCTGGCGTTGCTCGCGGCGCGCGTGCTGCTTGCGGTGCGCGCCGCGCCGGAGAATCCCGCATGAACGCACTCGAACGACTCAGGCAGTTCACCACGCTGGTCGCCGACACCGGCGACTTCAACGCGATGCGCGCCTATGCGCCGCGCGACGCCACCACGAACCCGACGCTGATCCTCAAGGCCGCGCAGAAGCCCGAATACCGTGCGCTGCTCGAGCAGACGGTGGCGGCGCATCCGGACGAGCCGGTGGCCGGCGTGTGCGACCGCCTGCTGGTGCGCTTCGGCCAGGAGATCCTGTCGATCGTGCCCGGCCGCGTCTCCACCGAGGTCGACGCGCGGCTGTCGTTCGACGTCGAGGCGACGCTTGCGCGTGCGCGGCGGCTCGTCGAGCTCTACGAACAGGCCGGCATCGATCGCAAGCGGGTGCTGGTGAAAGTGGCGTCCACCTGGGAAGGCATCCGCGCGGCCGAGGTGCTCGAGCGCGAAGGCATCCACTGCAACCTGACGCTGCTGTTCTCGTTCGCGCAGGCGGTGGCCTGCGCCGACGCGGGCGTGACGCTGGTCTCGCCGTTCGTCGGACGCATCTTCGACTGGTACCGCAAGCGCGACGGCGTCGATTACGCGCCCGACGACGACCCGGGCGTGCAGTCGGTGCGGCGCATCTACGGCTATTTCAAGAAGTTCGGCTATCCCACCGAAGTGATGGGGGCGAGCTTTCGCAACACCGGCCAGGTGCTGGCGCTGGCCGGCTGCGACCTGCTCACGATCAGTCCGGAACTGCTCGAGCAGTTGCGCGGCTCCACGCAGGAAGTCGCGCGCAGGCTCGACCCGGCGCGTGCGCGCGAAGAGCCGGTCGAGCGGGTGCGCTTCGACGAGAAGCAGTGGCGCTGGGCGCTCAACGAAGACGCGATGGCCACCGAGAAGCTGGCCGAGGGCATCCGCCAGTTCGCGGCCGACGTGCTCGCGCTCGAAGCGCTGGTGGCGGCGGCGCGCTGAGCCGGCCGCCGGGTTGCTCACCGGGTCGCTGCGCGCGGCCCGGCGCCCGGCGGCTACCAGATTCCCATCGACACCGCGGCGGCCATCGCCGCGCCGAGTTCGCGCGCGCGAGCGAGCGAGGCCGCGTCGATGCGCTTGGGTGCCATGATCGCCTCGGGCGTCTGCGCGTGCGTGATCACGACGAGCGGTGCGGCCACCGGCTTCATCCGCCAGCCGGTGGCGATGCGGGCGATCTGACGCGCGGCGCCCTGGCCGTCGGAGCCGGCGCAGACGAGCGTCGCATAGGGCTTGCCTTCGACGCGACCGAGCGCCGGATAGTAGCTGCGGTCGAAGAAGTCCTTCATCATGCCGGCCATCGACGCGAGGTTCTCGGGCGTGGCGAAAAGCACCGCGTCGGCGGCAACGAGGTCGGCGGGGCCGGCCTCGTCGGCGCGGCGCACGACGAGCGCCACGCCGTCCTGCGTTGCGGCTCCCTCGCCGAACGCGTCGACCAGCTGGCGCGTGCCGCCGGTCATCGTCCACCAGACGGCCAGCAGTTGCCTGCTCACGCCTTGCCGGTGCTGCCGAAGCCGCCGCTGCCGCGATCGCTCGCGACGAACGCCTGCACCGGGTTCCACTGCACCTGCACCACCGGCACCACGATCATCTGCGCGATGCGTTCCATCGGCTGGATCGTGAACGGCTCGCGACCGCGGTTCCAGCACGAGACCATCAGCGGCCCCTGGTAGTCGGAGTCGATCAGCCCGACGAGGTTGCCGAGCACGATGCCGTGCTTCGTGCCCAGCCCCGAGCGCGGCAGGATCATCGCCGCATGGCCCGGGTCGCCGATGTGGATCGCCAGCCCGGTGGGCAGCAGCTGCGCATCGCCGGGCGCGAGCGTGAGCGGCGCGTCGATGCAGGCGCGCAGGTCGAGGCCGGCGCTGCCGGCGGTGGCGTAGGCGGGCAGCTGGCCGTTCAGGCGCGGATCGAGGATCCGCACGTCGACGCGCATCATCGCGGGGGTAGCCGCTGCGCGATCTCGGCCACCAGCGCGCGCGCCAGCTGCGCCTTGTCGGCGCGCGGCAGCAGGCGAGTGCCGCGCTCGTCGATCAGCAGCAGTTCGTTGTCGTCGCGCCCGAAAGTGGCGTGGCCGATGTTGGCCACCAGCAGCGGCACGCCCTTGGCGATGCGCTTGGCCTGGCCGTTGGCCTCGAGGTCTTCGCTCTCGGCTGCGAAGCCGACGCACCACGGCGCATCGGGGCGGCGCGCCACCGTGGCGAGGATGTCGGGGTTGTGCGCGAATTCGAGTTTCGGCGCCTCGTGCGCGCCGCCCTTCTTCAGCTTGCGCTCGCTGGGGTTCGCGACCCGCCAGTCGGCCACGGCAGCCACCGCGATGAACGCATCGGTGCGCGGGGTCGCGTCGAGCGCGGCCATCACCGCGTCGTGCATCTGCCGGGCGGTGCGCACGTCGATGCGCGCGACGCCGCGCGGCGTGGCGAGCGCCACCGGCCCTGCCACCAGCGTAACCTGCGCGCCCGCGGCACGGCAGGCGCGCGCGATCGCGAAACCCATCTTGCCCGACGACAGATTGGTGATGCCGCGCACCGGATCGATCGGCTCGAACGTGGGCCCGGCGGTGAGCAGCACGCGCCGGCCGGCCAGCGGCTTGGGCGCGAGGAAGTCGGCCAGTTCGTCGACCAGCGCGGGCGGCTCGAGCATGCGGCCCAGGCCGGTTTCGCCGCAGGCCTGTTCGCCGCTTTCCGGGCCGAGGACGGCAACGCCGTCGGCCGCCAGCTGCGCGACGTTGCGCTGCGTGGCCGGATGCAGCCACATCTGCCGGTTCATCGCCGGCGCCACCAGCAGCGGGCACTCGCGCGCCAGGCACAGCGTGGCGAGCAGGTCGTCGGCCAGCCCGTGCGCCGCCTTCGCGAGGAAGTCGGCGGTGGCCGGCGCCACCAGGATCGCGTCGGCCGTGCGCGACAGCTCGATGTGCGCCATGCTGTTGGCGATGCGCGCGTCCCACTGGTCGGTGAACACCGGTTCGCCGGTGAGCGCCTGGAAGGTGGCGGGCGCGACGAAGCGGGTCGCGGCCCCGGTCATCACCACCTGCACGCGCGCGCCGGCGCGCTGCAGTTCGCGCGAGAGCTCGGCCGCCTTGTAGGCGGCCACGCCGCCGGTCACGCCGAGCAGGATCCGTTTGCCTTCGAGCACCATCCGCGCTGTATATCACACGGCGGCGCCGGATTCAGCGGGCGCGCCGCACGCGGCGCAACTCGTCGACGATCAGCAGCACCGCGCCGACGGTGATCGCGCTGTCGGCCACGTTGAACGCCGGCCAGTACCAGCGCTGCCAGTAGACGAGCAGGAAGTCGACCACCTGGCCGTGCACGACGCGGTCGATCACGTTGCCGATCGCGCCGCCGAGGATCAGCGCCAGCGCGAACGCGAACAGCCGCTGCGTGCCGTGCCGGGCCAGCAGCCAGACGATGAAGGTGGCGGCGGCGAGGCCGAGCCCGATGAAGAACCAGCGCTGCCAGCCCGACGCGCCGGCCAGGAAGCTGAATGCGGCGCCGCGGTTGTAGACCAGCGTCAGGTCGAACAGGCCCGGGAGCACCGCGTGTCGCTCGCCGAACGAGAAAACCTGCAGGACCGCGAACTTCGACGCCTGGTCGAGCGCGACGATCGCTGCCGCCAGCACCAGCCAGCGCTTCATCGCGCCCGCACCGCCCCTGGCCATCGTCCGGTTCGTCCGCGGCTGCTCAGGCGGCGCTGCGCGGCTCGCCGGCGCCGTGCAGGTTCCCGACGCAGCGTGCGCAGATCGTCGGATGCCCCGGGTCGGCGCCGACGTCGGCGCGATAGTGCCAGCAGCGCTCGCACTTGGCGTGCTCGCTGGGCGCGACCGAGATCGACACCGGCTCGTCGTCGGCGCCGCGCACCACCTGCGCCTGCGAAGTGATCATCACGAAGCGCAGGTCGTCGCCGAGCGAGGCGAGTGCGTCGAAGGTCTCGCCCGAGGCGCGCAGCATCACCTCGGCCTGCAGCGACGAGCCGATCGCGCCGGCGCTGCGCGCTTCCTCGAGCTTCTTCATGACCTCGGCGCGCACCGCGCGGATCGTCTCCCACTTCATCCGCAGCAGCGCCGTGGCCTGCGAGTCTTCCGACGCGAGTTCGCCCATGCCCTCGAACGCATGCCAGGTCTGCGTGAAGATCGTCTCGCCGCCCGCTTTCCAGGCCTGCGGCGCGAGCAGCGGCCAGGCCTCCTCGGCGGTGAACGAGAGGATCGGCGCCATCGTCCGCACGATCGATTGCGCGACCTGGTGCAGCGCGGTCTGCGCCGAGCGGCGCGCGTGCGAGCCGGCCGCGGTGGTGTAGAGGCGGTCCTTCAGGATGTCGAGCCAGAACGCGCCGAGGTCTTCCGAGCAGAAGGTCTGCAGCCGGGCCACGGCCGGGTGGAACTCGAAGCGTTCGTAGTCGCGCTCGACTTCGCGCTGCCAGGCGGCGGTCATCGCGATCGCATAGCGGTCGATCTCGAGCATTTCGGCCGCGGGCACCGCGTGGCGCGCGGGGTCGAAGTCGGACACGTTGGCCAGCAGGAAGCGCAGCGTGTTGCGGATGCGCCGGTACGACTCGACCACGCGCTTGAGGATCTCGTCGGAGATGCCCAGCTCACCGGAATAGTCGGTGCTGGCCACCCACAGCCGCAGGATCTCGGCGCCCAGCGTGTCCGACACTTTCTGCGGGGCGACCACGTTGCCGAGCGACTTCGACATCTTCAGGCCCTTGCCGTCGACGACGAAGCCGTGCGTGAGCAGCGCCCTGAACGGCGGCACGCCATTCAACATCGACGAGGTGAGCAGCGACGAGTGGAACCAGCCGCGGTGCTGGTCGCTGCCTTCGAGGTACATGTCGGCCGGGAAATGCGACTGCGCCGCGTGCGAGCCGCGCAGCACCGTCTCGTGCGTGGTGCCCGAGTCGAACCAGACGTCGAGCGTGTCGCGGTTCTTCAGGTACTGGTCGGCCTCGTCGCCGAGCAGCTCGCGCGGATCGAGCCGTTGCCAGGCTTCGATGCCCTCGCGCTCGATGCGTTGCGCGACCTGCTCGAGCAGTTCGTCGGTGCGCGGGTGCAGCTCGCCGGTCTCGCGGTGCACGAAGAACGCCATCGGCACGCCCCACTGGCGCTGGCGCGACAGCGTCCAGTCGGGCCGGTTCGCGATCATCCCGTGCAGCCGGGCCTTGCCCCAGGCCGGATAGAAGCGCGTTGCCTCGACGCCGGCGAGCGCGCTCTCGCGCAGCGTCGGGCCGCCGTCGCGCGGCGCGACGTCCATGCCGGCGAACCACTGGCTCGAGGCGCGATAGATGATCGGGGTCTTGTGCCGCCAGCAGTGCATGTAGCTGTGCCGGTACTGCTCCACGCCGAACAGGCAGCCGTGCGCGCGGATGTGCTCGACGATCTTCGGGTTGGCGTCCCAGATCGACATGCCGGCGAAGTCGGGCAGCCAGCTCGCGAACGTGCCGTCGCCGAGCACCGGCTGCAGGATGTCGGCATCGGCCAGTCCGTGCTGCCTGCACGATGCGAAGTCCTCGATGCCGTAGGCCGGTGCCGAGTGCACCAGTCCGGTGCCCGAGTCGAGCGTCACGTAGTCGCCGAGGTAGACCGGCGAGAAGCGGTCGGCGAACGGATGGCGAAAGCGCACCAGTTCGAGCGCCCGGCCGCTGCAGCTGGCGACGATCTCGCCTTCGAGCTTCCAGCGCGCGAGGCACGACTCGACCAGCTCGGTGGCGAGCACCAGCAGCGCGGGCGCGCCGTTCCACTGCGCTTTCACCAGCGAGTAGTCGTGGCCGGGGTGCAGGTTCAGTGCCTGGTTGGCCGGGATCGTCCACGGCGTCGTGGTCCAGATGACCGCATAGCCGCGCTCGATCGGCAGCTTCGGCAGGCCGAAGGCCGCGGCGAGCTTCGGGAGTTCTTCGGCGGCGAACGGAAAGCCGACGTCGATCGACGGATCGACGCGATCGGCGTACTCGACCTCGGCCTCGGCCAGCGCCGAGCCGCAATCGAAGCACCAGTTCACCGGCTTCAGGCCCCGGTAGACGTAGCCCTTGCGCAGGATCTTGCCGAGCGCGCGCAGCTCGTCGGCCTCATTGCCGAATGCCATCGTCCTGTACGGGTCGTCCCAGTCGCCCAGCACGCCCAGGCGGATGAAGTCTTTCTTCTGGCGCTCGATCTGCTCGGCGGCGTAGGCGCGCGACCTTGCCTGCACCTGGTCGGCCGGAAGGTTCTTGCCGTGCTGCTTTTCGATCTGGATCTCGATCGGCATGCCGTGGCAGTCCCAGCCAGGCACGTAGCGCGCGTCGAAGCCCGCCATGTTGCGGCTCTTGACGATGATGTCCTTCAGGATCTTGTTGACCGCGTGCCCGATGTGGATGTCGCCGTTGGCGTATGGCGGGCCGTCGTGCAGCACCCAGACCGGGCGGCCCTTCGAAGCCTCGCGGATGCGGCGGTAGATGCCTTTTTCCTGCCACTGCCGGGTCCACTGCGGCTCGCGCCTGGCGAGGTCGCCGCGCATCGGAAACGGCGTGTCGGGCAGGTTCAGCGTGTCGCGGTACGACTGCTCGCCTTGCGCGTTGCGTCCGGATCTGCCTTCCGGTTTGCCTTGGGCCATGGATGTCTCTCGGATCAGTCGTTGCGCTCGGCGCGGGCGTCGCGGAACCAGGCGCGCGCGGCCTGCGCGTCGCGGTCGATCTGCGCGGTGAGCGCCTCGATCGAATCGAAATGCGCCTCGTCGCGCAGCTTGTGAAGGAACTCGACGCGCACCAGCTTTCCGTAGAGGTCGGCATCGAAGTCGAACAGGTGCACTTCGAGCAGGTGGCGGCCGTTGCGTTCGACCGCCGGGCGCGTGCCCAGGCTCGCGACGCCGGGCAGCGCCCGCTCGCCCAGGCCGTGCACGCGCACGACGAACACCCCCTCGACCGCCGGCCGCTCGAACGGGATCGGCAGGTTCAGCGTCGGGTAGCCGAGCGTGCGACCGAGCTTGCGCCCGTGCGCGACGTGCGCGGAGATGAAATACGGTCGCCCGAGCAGTTCGCGCGCGCGAGCGAAGTCGCCGGCTGCGAGCGCCTCGCGCACGGCGGAACTGGAGATGCGCTTGCCGTCGCGCTCGATCGTGGCGATGCGCGCGAGTTCGAAGCCGTGCCTGGCGGCGGCTTCGGCGAGCATCGCGAAGTCGCCGCGGCGCTTCGCGCCGAAGCGGAAGTCGTCGCCGATCAGCAGGTAGCGGGTGTGCAGGCCCTCGACGATGATCTCGTCGATGAAGCGCTCGGCCGCGAGCGTGGCCAGCGACGCGTTGAAGTGCGCGATGCAGACGCGATCGACGCCGCATTCGGCCAGCGCGTCGAGCTTGTCGCGCTCGGTGCAGATGCGTGCCGGCGCCGGCACGGGCGCGCGCGGCTCGCTGCCGGGTGCGGCGGGAGCCGACGCCGCCAGCGTCGCGAAGTATTCGCGCGGATGCGGCTCGAAAGTGAGCACGCAGGTGGGCAGGCCGAGTTCGTCGGCGCGCCGTCGCAACTGCGCGAGCACTGCCCGGTGGCCGCTGTGCACGCCGTCGAAGTTGCCGATCGTGAGCGCGCAGGGATCGCGTCGATCGGCGGGCGGCAGGCGGCGGAAGACTTCCATCTCGGGGCGGGGGCGCGGCAAGGGGGCGGGCAGGGGGGAATTCGTCGAGCGACGATGCAAAACCTTGAATTATATGGCGATGATACGATTGCCCGATGAAAAGGATCGTCGTGCTGCTGTCCGGGCGGGGTTCGAACATGCTGGCGATCGCCGAGGCGCTGCGCGACGAACGCTGGCCCGCGCAGATCGCCGGCGTGATCGGCGATCGGCCCGGCGCGGCGGGCCTGCAGCGCGCCAGCGGCCTGGGCTTTCCCACCGCGCTGGTCGACTACCGGGCGTTTGCCCGCCGCGAGGATTTCGAGCAGGCGCTGCGCCAGGCGATCGACGCGTTCGCGCCCGACGTGGTGGTGCTGGCCGGCTTCATGCGCGTGCTGGGCGCCGCCTTCGTCGAGCACTACCACGGGCGGCTGCTCAACATCCATCCATCGCTGCTGCCGGCGTTTCCCGGGCTGGCGACGCACCGGCGCGCGCTCGAGGCCGGCGTGGCGGCGCACGGCGCCACGGTGCACTTCGTGGGCGTCGAAGTCGACGACGGGCCGATCGTCGCGCAGGCGGTGGTCGCGGTGCAGCCCGACGACGACGAAACCACGCTCGCGGCCCGCGTGCTCGAGTCGGAGCATCGGCTCTACCCGATGGCGCTGCGCTGGTTCGTCGAGGGGCGGCTGCGCATCGAAAGCGGCCGGGTGCGGCTGGTCGATCCCCGTCCGGGCGAGACGCGCCTGCTGTACGGCAGCGGACGATGAAGCGGTCGGCCCGGGCGGCGCGCGGCGCGCGGCGCGGTGCGGGCACGCCCGCGCTCGCGCCGCAGGCACTGCGCGCCGCGGCGCTCGCCGAGGTGCTGCGCTTCGAGGCACCTGCCGATGCGGCGCTGCGCGCGTTCTTTCGCCGCCATCCGTCGCTCGGCCGGCGCGAGCGCGGCGCGATCGCCGAAGCGGTGTTCGATGTGCTGCGCCACCACCGGCTGTATGCGCACCTGGCGCAAAGCGAGGCGGGCGCGCTCGAGGCGCGGCTGCTCGCGCTGTCGGACGAGCGCCGCGCGGGGCGCCTGTCGCTTCCCGCGCTGCCGTTCGCGCTGCGTTCGAGCCTGCCCGACTGGCTGGCCGAGGCGCTGATCGCCGGCTACGGTGCCGCGCGTGCCGAGTCGCTCGCAGCTGCGCTGCTGCAGCCAGCGCCGCTCGACCTGCGGGTGAACTCCCTGAAGGCGACGCCGGCGCAGGTGGTCGCGTCGCTCGCGGCCGCGGGTATCGACGCCCAACCGCTGCCGCAATGGCCCGGCGCGCTGCGCGTGACCGGCAAGCCCGCGCTCGAGCGCAGTGCCGCCTTCGAATCGGGTTGGTGCGAGGTGCAGGATCTCGGCAGCCAGTTGCTCGCGGCGCTCGTGGCGCCGCGTCGCGGCCAGACGGTGGTCGATCTGTGCGCGGGTGCCGGCGGCAAGACGCTGGCGCTGGCCGCCGCGATGCGCTCCACCGGCCAGGTCTTCGCCTTCGACGTGTCGGCGCCGCGGCTGCTGCGGATGCGGCGCCGGCTCGAACGCAGCGGCGCGACCAACGTGCAGCCGGTGGCGATCGCCGGCGAGCGCGACCCGCGGCTCGAACGCCTGCACGAGCGTGCCGACGCGGTGCTGGTCGATGCGCCGTGCACCGGCACCGGCACGCTGCGGCGCAACCCCGACCTGAAGTGGCGCACCGGGCCCGAAGAACTCGCCCGGCTGGTCGCGGCCCAGCGCTCGCTGCTCTCGGCAGCGGCCGCGCTGGTGCGACCCGGCGGGGCGCTGGTCTACGGCACCTGCAGCCTGCTCGCGCAGGAGAACGACGAGCAGGTCGCCTGGTTCGAAGCGCATCACCCCGACTGGCGGCGCCGGCCGGCGAGCGAGCTGCTCGAAGCGCAGGGCGCACGGCTCGATCCGCAGGCGAGCGCCGACGGCCTGTTGCGGCTGCTGCCCGACCGCGACGGCTGCGACGGCTTCTTTGCCGCGCGCTGGGAGCGGCCGAAGCCGGAACGCGTGCGCCCCGGCAGGTAGAATCGGAGCGCTGTCGAGCGTCCCCGAGGAGTGTCTGCAAGCGATGAGCGCGCATCCCGTCGAGCCGGTTTCCGGCACTGCCCGCAAGCCGGTCACGCAGTTGCAGTTGGCCGGGTTGCGCGAGCGTGGTGAGCCGATCGCGATGCTCACCTGCTACGACGCGAGCTACGCGGCACTGCTCGACGAGGTCGGCATCGAGTGCCTGCTGATCGGCGATTCGCTCGGCATGGTTGTGCAGGGCCGTGAGTCCACGCTGCCGGTCACGCTCGACGAAGTCGCCTACCACGCGCGCTGCGTGGCGCGCGGCGCCCGGTACGCGTGGATCGTCGCCGACATGCCGTTCGGCAGCTACCAGGCGGGCGTCGATGCCGCGTTCGCCAACGCGGTGCGACTGATGCAGGCCGGCGCGCACATGGTCAAGCTCGAAGGCGGCGCGTGGCTCGCTCCCACGATCGAAGCGATGACGCGAGCCGGCATTCCGGTGTGCGCGCACCTGGGCCTCACGCCGCAATCAGTGTTCGCGCTGGGCGGCTACCGGGTGCAGGGGCGCACGCCCGAGGCGGCCGACCGGCTGATCACCGATGCACTGGCGCTGCAGGACGCCGGCGCGACGATGCTGGTGCTCGAGATGGTGCCGGCGGCGCTCGCCGAGACGGTCACGCAGCGGCTCGCGATCCCGACCATCGGCATTGGCGCCGGCCCCGGCTGCTCGGGGCAGGTGCTGGTGCTGCACGACATGCTCGACGTGTACCCGGGGCGCCGGCCGCGCTTCGTGCGCAACTTCATGACCGGTGCCGGCAGCGTGCGCGGCGCGATCGAGGCGTATCGCGACGCGGTGAAGGCGCGCAGCTTCCCGGGCCCCGAGCACGGCTACTGAGGCCGACGCCCGGCCCCCGAGAGCGAGGCAGGCCATGCAGTTCGTCATTCTCACCGGGGCGTCGAAAGGGCTGGGCGCGGCAATGGCCGAACGGCTGCTCTCGGCCTCGCGGCACCTCGTCTGCGTGGCGCGCTCGCCGAACGAGGCGCTCGCGGCGCAGGCGCGCGCGAGCGGCGCGCCGCTCGATTACCGGCAGTGCGACCTCTCCGATGCCGCGGCCGCTGCGCGCCTCGCCGATTCGCTCGGCCAGGCGCTGCGCGCGGCGAGCGGCGTCTCGCGCTTCGTGCTGATCAACAACGCCGGCACGATCGAGCCGATCGGCCGCGTCGAATCGCTGCAGGATGCGCCGCTCGCGCGCGCGCTGCAACTGAATCTCGCCGCGCCGATGCTGCTCACCGCGGCTTTTCTCGCTGCCACCGCCGCCTCCGGCGTCGAACGCCGCGTGCTCAACATCTCGACCGGAGCCGCGCGCTATCCGGTGGCCGGCTGGTCGGCGTATTGCAGCGCCAAGGCGGCGCTCGACATGTTCACGCGCTGCATCGTCGCCGAGCAGGCGGGCAGGCCGAATGCGGTGCGCGCCTGTTCGCTCGCGCCCGGCGTCGTCGACACCGGCATGCAGGCGACGATCCGCGCTGCCGATCCGGCCGGCTTTCCGTCGGTGGAGCGCTTTCGCAGGCTGAAGGCCGAGCGCGCGCTCGGTGCGCCCGGCGAGGTAGCCGCGCGCATCCTCGCCTACCTCGAACGCGACGACTTCGGCGCACGCGAGATCGACGACATCCGCGAGGTCGCGGGTTGACACGAAGATCGATCGGGCCCGATGCTTCGGGCCGGGTGTTCCGCCGGAACGGCGTTCATGGGGGCTACGACATGCGGCCTGTCTCGTATGCGGCACTGTTCGCCACTCTCCTCCTGTGGCTGCCTGCCCGGGCGCAGGCCGAGCGCTGCGAGGAGCAGAAACTCGCCTCGCCCGACGGCCCGGGCGTGATCGTGCGCTCCGATTGCCGGCGCATCGAGGGCGAGTTCCGCAACGGCCTGCTGAGCGGTCGCGGCAAGGTCACGCACGCTGACGGCCAGATCGAGGAGGGCGACTTCCGGCGCGGCCGGCTGTGGGGCATCGGCAGGATCGCCTACGCCGACGGACGTGTCGCCGAAGGCGACTTCGTCGACGGCATGATGAACGGCCAGGGCAAGCTCACCTGGCCCGACGGGCGGGTACACGAGGGCCTGTTCTTCAACGGCAGCCCTGGCGGGCCCGGGCGCTACCGCAATGCCCGCGGCGAGGTATGGGCGGGCATGTTCAGCGGAAGCGGTGAGCTCGACGGGCGGGGCATGCACGTGCTGAGAGACGGCACGACGATCATCGGCGAATTCCGCGTCGATCGCCCGGTCGGCGACGTGACGATCGAGAAGCCGGACGGCACGAAGGAAGCGGTGTCCTACGACCTGAGGGGGCGCAAGCTGGCACGGGAGGCGGCACCGGCGCCCGCTGTGGGGGCACCCGCAGCAGCGACGCCCGCCGCGACGCCCGCCGCGACGCCGCCCGCGGCGGCGGCGCCGGCAGGGCAGGCCGCACCGCAGCCCGCGCCGGCCGGCAGCGGCGCGGGTCCGGCGGCCGGGCAGGTGCTCCAGGAAGTCGATCGTGCCGTGCGCGGGCTGCGCGGCCTCTTCGGGAGGTGAGCATGAAGTTCGCAGGCTACCCGGCCTCGGGAGCACTCGTCGCGCGGGCGCTCGCGGCAGTGGCCTTCGCTTTCGCCGCGCTCGCCGCGCAAGCGCAATCGCAGTCCCGCACCGATTGCGACTGCGCGGACGCGAACGACCTGTTCTCGCGCTATTGTGCCGCGCGGGGTGCAGTCGGCGAGTGGGACCGGCTGATCCGCCAGGTACGCTCGGAAGAGAGCAAGCAGGGCAAGGTGATCTCCGCGCTCAGTACCAAGGACGATCTCGCGCTGTGCGTGGACGAGGTGATCTCGGTGATTCGCCACGACAAGGGCAACGTCCCGGCGCGCACGGCCCGTGGCAGCACCGACCGCAACTGCAACGTGACGGTCGATGCGCCGACGGCGTGCCTGCGCGGGGTGATCGAATACCACGAGTCGTGGCACAAGAAGATGTGCGACGCGCACAATCAGCCGGACGCGCCGTGGCGCGACACCAGCAATCCGTTCAGCTACCTCGGCGCGCTGATCAACCGGATGAGCACGCAGTCGGCGATCGACTACATGTACGAAGAGCGCACCGGCTACATGCTCGAGGTGCAGTACACGCGCAACAGGCTCGAGGAACTGGCCGGCCGCTGCAAATCGGATGCCTTCGTTCCCGCGCCGAGCGGTCGCAGCTTCACGCTGCGGCGTTGCCCGAGGCCGGACATGAGGGACTTCGAACGCAAGTGCACGCGTCCCTGAGCCGGCGCCGCCGGCCGGTTGCGCGGGCGCTGCCGGTGCGCCTCGCGCTCGCGCTGTTCGCCGCCTGGCCGCTGGCCGGTGCGGCCGAACCCCACTGGATGCCCGAGGGCGCGCGCACGCCCGCCGCCTACGTCGTCGAGGCCGACGGCCGGGTGCTGCTCGGCCGCGGCGAGAGCGTGAGGCGCCAGCCCGCGAGTCTCGCCAAGCTCGCGGCCGCGCTGGTCGTCGCCGAGGCGGCACACGCCGACCCGGCGCTGTTGCAGGCGTCCACGCGGGTGAGCGCAAGGGCTGCACGGGCGGGCGGCACGCGGCTGGGCCTGCGCGCCGGCGAGCGCCTGTCCGTCTCGTCGCTGCTCGCGGCGATGCTCGTGGGCTCGGCGAACGACGCCTGCGTCGCGCTGGCAGAGCGTGTCGCCGACAGCGCGCAAGCGTTCGTGACGCGGATGAATCGTCTCGCGGCGCGCATCGGCATGGCCGACACCCACTTCGTCGATCCGTGCGGCTTCGATCGCCCTGGCCAGCACACGACGGCGCTCGACCTGCTCGCGCTCGCCCGGCGCGCGCTCGCCGAACCGCTGCTCGCCGATGCGGCCGCGCTGCCCTCGGTGCGCCTGGCCACGACGGATGGCCGGCGCGAGTTCGTGGTGCACAACACCAACGCGCTGCTCGGGCGCTACGACGGAGCCTTCGGCCTGAAGACCGGATTCACGCGCGGCGCCGGTCCGTGCCTGATCGCCGCCGCGCAACGCGGCTCCTCGACCGTGGTCGCGGTCGTGCTCGGCGGCGAAGACCGCTGGCCGGTTGCCGTGGCGCTGCTCGACGAAGCCTTCGAGCGGCTGACCGGCTATCCGCGCGTGCGCAGTCGCTCGACGATCGGCGAGCCCGACTCCTGAGCGTGAGTGCGGGTTCGCATGAGCCGGCCGCAGTGCGGCCCGTCCAGGCTGCGATCGTGCTTGCCCTGGTCGCCGCGGTGTACCTGGTCGCGCTGCCGGGCCCGTTCCAGTTCGACGACCATGCGACGATCGCGGTCGATCCCGGTGCGCAGTCGGCCGCTGCGTGGTGGAAAGAGGCCGGCCGCCACGTCCGGCCGTTGACGAAAGCGAGCTTCGTGCTCACGCACGCGCTCGGTGAGCGGATCGGCAACGTGCCGATGGGGCACCGCATCGGCAACCTGTCGATCCACCTCGCTGCGGTGCTCGTCTTCGCCGCACTCGGCGCGCGTGTCGCCCGCAGTTGCCTGCCCGATGCGCAGGCGCAGGC
>Ga0226835_1000465_pt1 | contig 45780 bp, 41 predicted proteins | sample LAC_MetaG_1_FD_163627 | JGI IMG/M metagenome (GOLD analysis project Ga0226835, IMG submission 163627) | Anaerobic ammonium oxidizing microbial communities from anammox membrane bioreactor (MBR) in UC Berkley, California, United States -... | ecosystem: Engineered > Bioreactor > Anaerobic >...
AATCCCGCCGTATCACATCTATCTCAAGGTCGCATACCACCTTGCTCAAGAAGCACGAGCGGGTCTCTCCGAGTTCAGAATTCCAAAGGACTTCGGCAACCGACTCTTTGACTACCAAGTCGCCGCAGTGAAGATCGCCGCGCATCACCTCAACAATGAGCGGCGCCGTGGCGTCGTGTTGGGAGACGTTGTCGGCCTGGGTAAGACCCTTATGGCGACTGCGCTTGCCCGGATCTTTGAAGACGATCTAGCCCTTGAGACTCTCATCATTTGTCCCAAGAACCTTGTCGAGATGTGGGAGGACTACGCCCACAAATACAGGCTGCGAGCGAAGGTCATGCCGATCACCATGGTTGCGCCTCGAAGCAAGTCCGGTTCAGATGGCAAGGAAGAGCGGACGGGGGGCCTTCACGATCTGAGGCGCTACCGCCTGGTTATTCTCGATGAGAGCCACAACCTTCGCAATCGGGAAGGGAGCCGGTACCGCGCCATCCAGGAGTACATCACTCAAAACGAGTGCAGATGCATTCTCCTTAGCGCCACCCCTTACAATAAGGCATACCTCGACCTCGGTGCTCAACTTCGGCTCTTCGTCCCGGAAGGTCAAGACCTCGGCATCCGCCCAGACTTGCTGATCAAGGAAATCGGCGAAGTGCAGTTCCAGGCTCGCCATCAATGCCCCGTCAGGAGTCTGGCCGCGTTCGAAAAGAGTTCTTACCCGGATGATTGGCGCGAGCTCATGCGGCTTTACATGGTTCGCCGCACCCGTGGATTCATCAAGGAGAATTACGCGCAGACTGACGGGGAGACCGGCCGCAAGTACCTCACGCTGGAGAACGGTGAACGAACCTATTTCCCAGACCGGATTCCACGCACCGTGAAGTTTGAAATTGATGAGAAGGCAGGCGATCCATACGCCAAGCTTTACAACACGGCCATCGTCAACCGCGTCAATGCATTGAGCCTGCCGAGATACGGACTCGGAAACTATATTGCAAGCACGCCGGACACACCACCGACGCCAACCGAAGCGAAAATTCTGAGTGACTTGGGACGCGCCGGGAAGCGTCTTATGGGATTTTGCCGAACCAACCTTTTCAAGCGGTTGGAGAGCAGCGGTCTGGCGTTCATCCAGTCTTTGGAACGCCATGTCCTTCGCAACTACGTGTATCTTCACGCCATTGAGAACGGACTACCGCTCCCCATCGGTACGAGCGACCCTTCGATGCTCGATCCAGAAGTGTTCGATCGAGACGCCGATGATTCCAGTTACACGGGAAGCATCTTTGACGACGGTGACGAAGCATCTTCGGTCGAACTCTCAGCCATTCGAGTCCCAACTTGCAGCGAGTCCGAGTTTCGCGAAAAGGCAAAGAAAGTCTACGAGCTCTACTCGGCGAACTACAAACGTCGATTCAAGTGGCTTAGACCGGAGCTCTTCATCGATGGGCTCGCGAAAGACCTCCGAGCCGACGCTGACTCGATCTGTCACGTTCTCAACGAGCACGGGCACTGGGACGCTTCCAAAGATCAGAAGCTTCGGAAGCTGCATGAGCTGCTCAGCACCACTCACGCAAATGACAAGGTGATCGTCTTCACCCAGTTCGCTGACACGGTTGATTACCTTACCGGCGAGCTCAAGAAGTTGGGAGTGAAGGCGCTGGAGGGAGTAAGTGGTGACAGCGAGAGCCCAACCAAGCTTGCTTGGCATTTCAGTCCAGTGAGCAACGAGAAACGCGAACTCGTGAAACCGCAGGATGAGCTACGTGTTCTCGTGGCGACGGACGTGCTCTCAGAAGGGCAAAACTTGCAAGACGCCCACGTGGTCGTCAACTTTGATCTTCCCTGGGCCATCATTCGCTTGATTCAGCGTGCCGGCCGCGTGGACCGTATCGGCCAGAAGCACGAGCAAATCTACTGCTACAGTTTCTACCCAATGGATGGCGTCGACCGAATCATTAATCTGCGAGGTCGAGTGCGGCAGCGCCTCAACGAGAATTCCGAGGTAGTGGGTGCCGACGAAATCTTCTTCGAGGACATGAAGGTCGACCACCGCTACCGTGACCTTTACAACGAGAAAGCAGGCATCCTCGACCAAGACGACGACTCGGAAGTCGATCTGTCGTCACAAGCATTTCAAATATGGAAGAACGCGACCGACGCGGACCCCTCGCTTAAGTCTGTCATTGAAGACCTTCCGGACGTTGTGTTCAGCGCGAAGGACCACGACCCCGAACCGGCGAGACCGAGCGGTGCACTTGTTTATCTTCGCACCGTCGATGGCAACGATTCGCTTGCATGGGTCGATGAGCAAGGAGAACCAGTCACCGAATCTCCTCTCGCGATTCTTCGGGCAGCGGCATGCACTCCTGATACGCCGTCGCGACCGAAAGTGGCAAATCACCACGCCGTTGTTCGCACCGCCGTCGAAAGGATGGTTGAAGAGGATCGCTCTGCGGATAAGTCAGGAGGTCAACTTGGGCGCGAAACGGGAGCTCGATTCCGAACCTATATGAGACTGAAAGGTTACGCGGAGCAGATCAAAGGCACCCTCTTGGAGAGCGACGAGCTTCACCGAACGATCGAAGAGATCTATCGTTTCCCGTTACGGCAAACCTCGACGGACACTCTGAATCGCCAGCTCAAAGCGGGAATCGCCGATGAAGCATTGTCCGAGCTATGCATCGCGCTTCGCGACGAGGGGAGACTCTGCTTCGTGGAGGATGAACTTGAACTCCGTGAGCCGCGCATCATTTGTTCGCTTGGCCTTGTCGGAGGTTCGCAGTGAGCAAGCTAAATGTGAATCGGGTTCGCGACCTGCTCCAAGAGTTCGAGTTCCAAGATCTGTTCGTCGAAGAGCTTGGCTGGAACAACCCAGGTACCAAGCGAGCGGAGGCGGTCGCGGTCGGCGACGAAACCTTTACCTATAAAGGCGTCGCGCTGCTCGGAGGCATCGAAGCCTTTGAGGTGAAAGGAACTTCAGGAGTCATTCCCAACAGGACGACCCAGCTCGCCATCTCTAAAGAGATCGCCAAGGCTCGGTTCGAGCACGTTCTCATTTTCGTCGACGAGAAGCGGACCCAGAGTGTCTGGTTTTGGGTTAAGCGCGATGGAAACAAGCGCTTTCCCAGGGAACACCATTTCTTCAAGGGACAACCAGGCGACCTTTTCATTTCCAAGATCGCCAGCATGTCGGTTGACCTTAGTGAACTCGATGATTCGGGCCAACTCCCATTGCTCGAAGCCGCAAAGAAAGTTCAGCGGGCGCTCGATATTGAGCGCGTCATCAAGAAGTTCTTCAAGGACTACGACGACCAACGCGTCGAGTTCACGAAGCTGATCAAGGGCATCCCTGACGACAAGGATCGCCGGTGGTACGCAAGCGTCTTGCTCAACCGCCTTATGTTCATCTACTTCCTGCAGAGGAAGTTTTTCATCGACGGCGGCGACGAACTTTATTTGGAGAACAAGCTCCGGCAGAGCAAGTCTCGGGGTTCGAACCAGTTCTACGGCGAGTTTTTGCAAGCGCTCTTTTTCGAGGCGTTCGCCAAGCCTGAGGAGAAACGTTCGGCGACCGCGAGGGAGATGACTGGCAAGGTCAAGTACCTCAACGGCGGACTTTTCCTGCCTCACAGGCTTGAGCAGCGCTATCAGATCGACGTGCCCGACGAAGCGTTTGCCGAGCTCTTCAAACTCTTCGGTCGATACTCTTGGAACCTCAACGACATTCCCGGAGAGAGCGACGACGACATCAATCCCGATGTTCTCGGCTACATCTTCGAGAAGTACATCAACCAAAAGGAGTTCGGGGCCTACTACACTCGGCCGGAGATCACCGAATACCTTTGTGAGCAGACCATCTATCGGCTTATTCTCGATCGCACAAATGAACCCGACATCGAGGGATTCCCACCCGGCAAGCGATTCGAGTCGGTTCCCGAGCTGTTGGTTCGCCTTGACAAGACCACGGCGCGCAAGCTTCTCCACGACATCCTGCCGGACTTAACCGTGCTCGACCCCGCTGTAGGTTCGGGCGCCTTTCTGGTAGCCGCGTTGAAAACGCTGATTACCGTGTACTCAGCCGTCGTGGGATGGCTCAAGTTTCACGACGATGCTTGGCTCCAAGACCATCTCCAGACAAAGATGAAGACCGACTTGTCGCGGGTCCAGTACGCGATTAAGAAAGCCATCATCACGGACAACCTCTACGGCGTCGACCTTATGGAGGAAGCAACTGAAATTGCGAAGCTTCGACTGTTCATGGCTCTGGTCGCATCTGCTCAGACAGTTGACGATCTTGAACCTCTGCCGAATATTGATTTTAACATCCTGTCGGGCAACTCTCTTATCGGCCTCACCCGAGTTGAAGATGCCGAGTACGAGGCGAAGCAGCGCCAAAAGGACAAAACCGGCAACCTGTTCGCTCCCTCACGGAGCTATCGGGAGCTTTTGGCTGAACGCAATCTGAGGGTTAGGACATACAAGTATGCAAGTGCAATCACAGAAGACCTCGGATCCCTGAGGAAACAGGTCGAGGAACTTGAAGCGGAAGCAAAAAGCGTTCTTGACGGCCTGCTGACGGAGGAATTTCGAGAACTTGGCATCAGGTACGAACAAACCACCTGGGATTTAAAGGCGAATAAGGAAGGGAAGCCACGATTTCGGGAGATCGAAGTCGACGATATCCGTTCACTGGAGCCGTTCCACTGGGGCTTTGAATTTGACGAGATACTGCATTTGCGGGGCGGGTTCGATGCAATTATCACAAACCCCCCGTGGGAGACATACCAGCCAGACGCTAAGGAATTCTTCTCTCAGGTAAGCGACGCCGTTACCAAGAAGAGCATGAAGATCACCGACTTCAAGGAGCACTTGAGAGAACTCCTTGACGACGATTCCACGCTGAAGGAATGGACCACATACCACAGCGGTTTTAATCACACGCGTAACTACTTCCGCCTGGCCCCTCAGTACACACATCAAGTGCCCGTGATTGACGGCCGCCGTCATGGCAAGGATGTCAATTTATACAAGCTCTTTGTTGAGCGATGCTTCCATCTCCTACGTCGGGGTGGCGAGTGTGGAATGGTGATTCCAAGTGGAATCTACACCGACCTTGGGTCAAAGTCTCTGAGGGACCTATTGTTCGCGAAGACAACCTTGACCGGCATCTTTGGGTTCGAGAACCGGAAGGAGATTTTTGAGGGCGTTCACCGAAGCTTTAAATTCGGACTCCTGACATACAAAAAGGAACCTGCGACAGTTTCATTCCCAGCCGCATTTATGCGTCACGACGTGAGTGACTTGCAACGCTTCCCTGAGGGCCTTGGGGTCAACCTTTCAGTCGATGCGATTCGACGCTTAGCTCCGGACTCACACTCGGTCATGGAGTTCAAGAGCGAGCAAGACGCTATCATCGCCGAGAAGCTAGTTTCCTCTCCTTTACTTGGAGACAGAAAGAGACAACCTTGGAGCCCGGAATTTCACCGGGAGTTCAACATGACCGACGACGTGCATCTATTCAAGGGAGCCCCAAGTCCGCAACGACTTCCGCTATACGAGGGCAAAATGATGTGGCAGTTCGAACATCGTCAAGCTGAAGCAAGATATTGGGTGGATGTAGCTGAGGGCCGGAGGGCAATTTTGGGCAGGACGCGTGATGATGGCCAGAAACTGGGATATGAAAAATGTCGGATCGGTTATAGGTCGGTCGCCTCAAATACAAACGAGCGAAGCATGATCTCGACACTGATTCCGCCCTCGTTCACTGGAAACTCCCTGAACGTCTGCGAGAATCTCGACGGAAAAACATCTCTATATCTAGTTGCTGCGCTGAATTCTTTCGTGTTGGACTGGATGCTGCGCCTAAAAGTGACCACCAACATCAATATGTTTTTTGTCTACCAGTTGCCGGTGCCACGGCTCACAAAACGCGACCGACAATTCGTGCCCATCGTTCGGAGAGCCGCGCGACTCATTTGCACGACGAAGGACTTTGAAGACCTTTGGAACGAGATTGACCGAGACACAGGACTCGACCCGGCAGCTCAAACTCCAAAGACCGGAACTAGTCCATGGCATCCGGGCGTGGCCGCTCAATCCTCGGCAGACAGGGCACGGTTGCGAGCAGAATTGGATGGCCTCGTGGCTCACCTGTATGGGTTGTCAGAGGAAGAATTCAACCATGTGCTCTCGACCTTCCCACTCGTTCCAGAGCCAACTATCGTCGCTGCCAGAAACGCTTACAGAGACGTTCGGACCGGAGTCATATCATGAAAATGCCAACAGCACCTTTTCTCCGATCCGTCCGCATCCGCAATTTCAAGGCAATCCGAGATTCTGGCCTCGTAAAGTTGACACCCTTAACCGTATTCATTGGAAATAACGGTGTTGGGAAGAGCAGCCTGGTCGAGGCCCTTGAAACGCTGCAGATAATGGCACTTGATGGCCTTGACGACGCAATGAACCGCTGGAAGGGCATAGAACACGTGACCAATAAGCTTGCCAGGCCGACACCGGATTCAACAGCTCCAATCAGCTTCTACTTGCATGGACGGCTCGCCGGTCGAGCAGTGAGACGTGGCAACGAAGTGCATTCAGCGATGCTTAGAGCGACTGGCGAGACCGTCATAGCGTCCGATAGGAACTTCGGTCGGACCAGAGTGATCAAGGAGTGGTTCCACCTGCATGGCGACAAGAAATCAACGCTAAAACACACGCCCAACAGCATTCGGTCCGGCCTTGGAACAGCCGAGATCTTTGGACACAGCATCGGCCGCTGGCAGTTCTTGCTCATGAATCCTGACGCTATGGGCGAGCCACAACCGCCAACTGCCACCAGATACGGACTCAGGCTCACGAAAGACGCCAGAAACATTGCCGCCTACCTAAAGTCACTTTACGAGGCTGACCAAGATGCTTTCAACGACTTGATCGAAGCTATGCGGTTCGTTGTCCCCTACGCGAAGAGCTTCAACTACGAGCAAACTGGAGACCTCATTCGCTCCGACTACCTCACGCTCACCGAGGTCAACTTCAAGATTCCGGGGTGGATGATTTCAACGGGCACGCTGCGGGTCCTCGCGATCCTTGCTTGTCTTCGACATCCCGACCCGCCACAACTGCTGGTCATCGAGGAGCTTGAGAATGGACTTGACCCTCGAACGCTCGGACTGGTGCTCAGTGAGATCAATGGCGCCGTCGACGCTGGCCAAACGCAAGTAATCATCACGACGCATTCTCCCAGTCTCCTCGATCAAGTGTCCTTGGAGTCGATCGTCACCGTCCAGCGCGAGAATGGACAGCCAACATTCCGTCGACCGGCCGATGACGAAAGCTTGGCTGAATGGCGGAACAGATTTCTTCCGGGCCAGCTTTACACGATGGGTCGGTTCCGAAGGAGTACGCCATGAGGATTGGATTCATCTTCGAGTGCCAACCCGACGGACCTGATGAGAAGGTCTACAAGTGCTACATCGAGAGACTTCGGATCGCAAACGAAGTTGGAGCCTTTGATATCGATTCGGCTTGCCTTGTGAACCTTCCCAAACTGAAGGCGGATTGCGGCGACACGGCCTCAGCGTTTCTTGCAAGTGGATGCCAGCACGTCTTCATTTGTTGGGATTTGTATCCTTCGCACGACGAGGCGGCCCCTGACTGTGTGGACCAAAGGACAGAAGTCGAGGCTAGCCTAACTGCTGCCGGAGTGAATTTGAATGATGTAACCCTGTTGTGCATCCGAAAGGAGTTGGAGTCTTGGCTTATTGCCGACGCCAGTGCGGTACTGAGCTTTTGGAATACTAATCGTGGTCGTGCGCCTCGAATTGCTCACATAGGTTCTCCCGATGGCCACGACGATCCGAAGAAGCACTTAACCAAGACATTCACAACGACGCTAAAGCGGGGGCGTTACGAGCCGCATTACCATGCCGAGCAGCTCGCAAGGAACGCGTCCCTGGCAAGAGTAGCTAGCTCACAGAGCTTCTGCCGACTCGTTTGCAAGCTCAAACTCTTGTCGCCCGGAACAGTAAATGCGCTCTGCGGATGCTAGTCATGCCCTGAACCTAGTCCTTCCAAGCCGACCAATGCTTGCCGTTCAGGTTATCCGCGAGCTCCGCAGCTGTTTCAGCTTGAACCGCGAAATACTGTTTGCTGCCTCTCATGCCACCCTTTGAATCTTTCCAGAATAAGGTCGGAAAACGTGGGCCGAGTACGAAAACTCGATGCGGTAGCCAGTTCGGTCGAAACTGACGATGCTTCTCCCTCGCGACCTTTACGATCTCTGGCTTACTCATCCCGCCATTAATCCACCTCACAACTTCCTCGCTATCTGAGAGGAGATCTACAACGCCTTGGATCTCTGCAACTTCACGGACCGCCTTGTCTTTGTACATCCCGAAGAACTTTGAACGCAGGTGTTGATACGCCCCCTTTTGCGTCGGGCATAGGTAAACGCCGCCCTCAATCTCATGCGTTGTCGTAACACAGTTGACCACGTCGAGCATCGTCTTCCAACCTGGCAGCATCCCTCCGTGGTCAAGGTAAGCAGCAAAGTCTCCGACCGTATCTCGCAAGCTCGGAGGAAGGTCTAAAGCTCGCAGAGCTTCGAGTAAGTCCTCAAACGTGGCCGCCCCAAACGCGATGCGATTTGCAAATGCGGACTCGATCAGGGCATGGACCGACTGAAATCGGTCAAGCTGATCTTCCTCAAAGTTGGAGAGCGCCAAGAGAACCTTCAAGCCGGGACCGCTTTTGTCGAGCGCTCCCAGATGAGCCGCTATCTGTTCGTCGTAGAACCAGTCGAACTGCTTCGTCTCGACATAGACCTCGAATGGGCGTTGAACAATCAGCCCGTCTGGAACACTCGCGCCTTTGTGCTCTTGCTGGCGAAACTCGACGCCCACAGCATCGCCGACATCCTGTCCAACGAGCGCTGATAGCACCTCGCCAAGAAGCGACGGGCTCTCTTCGTAAACGAGCTTGAGCATCAGCAGAACGTAGTTTGTTGTCCTGTTTTCCTTTTGCTCGTATCCTGAGAAGAGAGAAATCGCACGGCCCATGAAAGTAGAGGCTACCTGCGCATGAGTTCAAAGACTACGGGAGCCTGGCAGCGAAGAGCTCTAAATAGTGGGTCATGACCACCAGAACGAGTCTCAGGCGCAAGGTGGCATCCTGTTCGTCAGAAAGCCCCGGATGCGAGCCCTGAGGATGCAATCGTCGCCAAAACCATGGCACGAAGCCGTTGGCGGCTTTATCAGACTCGTTCAAAGCTTCGTCAATGATCGGATTAGGCTGTGCCGCTATGAACTGGATTGCCGGCACTCCACTCTTCACAGCATGTCCACCCATTCGCCCTGCCATTTCATGGAAAACAGATTCAACAAAGCTCCGTAATTGTCCGTTTGCAGCGGCCCAGTCACCACGGACATATGCGGAGCGTCCTTGCTGAAGGTGCCCCTTTCCAGTCGTAAAGCCATAGTGGTCGAGCAACTCTTCAAGCCGGCTCTCAACATGCGGAAACTCAAGCTCTGCCGGAAGATCTGGGACCAGCCTGTCGCCGTCGACTCGGTATCCGTCGGCCTTGAGAGAATGCAACAAATCAGGAATCTCCTCCTCCGGGTTCCGGAATGAAGGGTCGTATCCCCAGGGTTTGAGTCGGTGTTTCAGTGCGTATTCGACAATTTCGAACGCCAACGCTGAACCGCTTGGTCCTTTCGCATCCGGATTCAGAATCACATGCTCGATCAGCGCCGTCACCTTTGGCTCAACGCCGGCGCTTCCAAGGCCATCAAGAACCTCTTCTAAGTTAAATCGAAGGGCAAACTGTCTAATCTGGGCATGCTCACGCTTGAAAGTACCGCCAAGCGGCAGCGCATCAAATGCTTCAAAAATCGTGTTGCGCGAGAACTGAGCCACCTCTGAAGAGGTTACCGCCGTGCGGACTTCGGCAGGCTTGGGCAGAGTGGGGCACGGTCCGGGCCGATTAACGAAACAACCGTTTCAACCAACTCCGCCGGAACCCTCATCCTCGCTGCTTGTAGAGCCCCAAACACTGCATCAGCTTGGACGTGGGCACCGAGGCCGTTTCGCACCTGCTCGTAGAGCAGCAACCCACTCGTTGAGACGACCTCGAGCGAAGGAAACCGCGATCCGCAGATAGTGATGGCCTTTCGATCGTCAATGACAACGATGCCCTTTGCCTCTATACCCAAAGCAATCGAGGCAGCCTCTCCGTCGTCGAGAGTTTGTGAAGCGACTCCGGCAACCAGCGACTCATATATTCCCGAGCCAAGGTCGCCTAAGTCTCGAACTTCAACAAGACCGTGCTCTATCAAACGGGCTAAGCGATCGGCATCGCCATGCCCTCTCTTGCGTCCATTCTCAAGTTCATTCACCGCTTGCCGGACAACCAAAACTGGATGAGGAACAAGCTGGAGTATTTGTTTGGCCACTCCAGATCCGTTTAGGTTTATAATCGCGCTCGCGTCGGTTACTAGTGCGGCTTCCGAGTCAGCGAACAATCTGGGAAAACTCATCGGCTTCGCTAACCTCCTCGTCTAGTCCATCGAGGACGGCGCGAACCTCGTGCCGGTCCAAATCTAGAAGCTGCGCAAGCTGCCCTTCGCTATATAGTCCGCGCTTGCAAGCCTCACGCGCCAAGAGAGCCAATCGGTGAGGAACGATTCCGTATGCCCGGGCCTTTAGGAGGCTCTGGACCGTATCTTCCCCAAGAACCTCCCGTGCCTGCTCGTTGGTTATCCCACCGTTTTCTTCGAACCACTCCCAGGTTCCCTTGCGAACGAGCTCGAGTTCTTCGAGTCTGCGAACAATCGCTTCCCGTGACACACCGAAAAACGATGCGAGGAAAATGATGTGACGTCGCGTCAGGTGTGACTGCCCAGACGTCAGCTCGGAAAACTTCTGTCTCACCGTCATTGCCGGCGTCAGTAACGCGCGTGAAAAGTAGTTGGCATATCTCTCCTCTCTTGATTGGCCCCGGTCTGACACCAACACTGCTTCGGGCGTTCGCCGGTTTGAAACGAAGTGAGCGGCCTCGTGAGCACCTGAAGACTGGACACGCTCAGCGGGGTGCTTTGAATTGAACAGCATGCACGCCCCCGCTATCTCGTCAAACGCGAACAGACCGGAAATCTTGGATGGCAGCGGCCGCAAATAGATGCGCACCCCGAGTTGCGTCTCTAAAAACTCCAGAATGTCAAGTATCGGCGCTGAACCTAATCCGGCCCACCGACGCAACTCGTTTGCGTCGTGCTCCGCTTGAGTGGCAACGTCGCCAGGAAGAATCGGACGCTCTGGAGGATAGAATCTGGTACGTCTCACACCGAGTGCGTTTTCGAGTTCAACTTCTGCCGCGACAAGGGTATTGAGCAGCTGACTCGATTCCTCAATTTCCTTGTCCTTGCTGTCAAATCTCCTTCGGAATTGAGGAACCAGATCCAAATGTATTGCTTCACGCCTTAACAGAGCGTTGGCATTCGTTCCAAAAGCAGAGGCAAGTTTCTGGAGCTCATCAATGCGAACTCGCCTCTCCCCCTTTTCGATTGCCACTATAGTGGTTCGGGCGGCCTTTATTGTCTCAGCGGCCTGAGCTTGGGTCACCTTTGCGGTCTCCCGCGCGAGACGTAACCTTTCGCCCAACTCTAGATCGCTTATTCGATCGTCGTGGTTCATGCAGCACCTCGTGCCCAATGGAGGAGAAATGAATGCGCTCCTTGGCTCTTCAGAAAGGATCGCCACTCGGATGCGTGCCTTCCGATCAAATCGCCCAAGTTCATTTCAACTTCATCTATGGGAGCTTTAAGTGGATCTGCGACTAGAGCAGCTTGCCTCTTGATCGCCCAGCGGTTGTTCCTAAGTTCAGCAAAGTGATCGAGCTGCAAGACTCCCGCGATGGCGTAGCTACGAAATGCCTCTCCGCAGTTTTTGAATCCGAGAGCAAGAGAATCTTCTAGACGTCTAGCAGTCAAGTCTTCGCAAATGAAGTTCGTGTTCGGCTCCGCCAATCCGGCTGCAAAGACGCTCATCCTGCGGAGCATGCATGCCGCGCAAATCCCACATTGGCGTCTCTCCCCGTTGACCGAGCACCACCTCGAATCTTGCCAACACGATCTCGTCTGCGACCACTCTGAGTTCCCGGTCAACTTGGCATACGCGGAAAGGGTCTCAGCCTTCGTGTTCCAGAGCCGTGGGAACGAGAACGTAACCGAATGTCCGAGAAGACGATCCAGCAGGTGCGAAACAAGACTGGCAAACCCTGGATGATTTCGATAGTCGGCGTAACCGTGCATTACAGGAACCATCGCCGGTCCAAAAACGCCTTGTCCACTCTCGGGCACCACGACTTCGGCAGCGTCCGTTAGATATGCGGCGATTCCTGCGAACATGGCGAATTTGAAGCCTCGTGAGCGCGAAGTCGACTCCTTAGTTCTTCCTTCGAAGTTCAGCTGATATGGAATGCCAGTGAATGGAACCGGAATACCGTTGTGCTTATCACCAGCGAACGCCTTGCTGCCGACCTTCACACGCAACAGCCTTCCCGGGCTCGAATCGTCGGCGAGCCCGGCAACAGCCCTCGAATCCATTCCATCGCTGTAAGCGAGGATGCTGCGGGTCTCACTTGGAAACGGAAGGTTGACCTGCGGTTTCTCGACCGGCACTCCTTTGCGCCGAGAGAAATTGATTCGCCAGTCATCACCGGTCAGGAACACAAGCGCGTTTACTAGGGCAGCGCGGACGGATGACTCTCTCCACTTTGCGGCCTCATAGACAGGTATTTCAAGTTCGAGGTGTCGGGCCCAACTTAGACCAGACCTGCTTACGGTACGGTCCATGTACTCGACTGCGGCCACGACCGTCAGGGCATCTATGACAAGAGCTTCGCGGCGGGCAAACGCATAGGTCTCCAAGGCTGCGATACTGAACTCTGCATGCCGCTCCGGGTCAAACACTATTTTGCCGCTCGACATCCTGGCAGCCGAAGCTACGTGCGTCTCAGCCATCACAGTGAGACTCCCTCGTCCAGTCCGGTGTGTTTTAGTGCTCTTCCCGCTCGTTTTCCGCGCGGTCCGGCCATGAGTTGCTCCCCGATTTTGCTGTAGTCGAGTAGGCCATCCGCTTCGCTGAGCCGGCTCCGGAGACTCTCGGCAGTCGCTCTGCCCTGTTTGCGCAACCCGTGTTCTTCGATTCCCCGAATAGCACTTTCGGCCGTCGCATGCAGAGCTGAAGGAAGAGCAACTTCCATGACCGAGGCATCGCTTGACGGGTGATGGACCGCATAGATGGCAGCTTCGATTAGGTTCTCAGCAAATTGGCAGCCTGGAGCCATTGAACGCAGCTGATGCAGTCTTGCAGCAACTTCCTGGGGGGACTCCTCGAACAGCTTAGTCTGGTCAGTCGGGCTTAGAGCGCGATCAACCCGTCGAACGAACTCGGCGTTGAATTCATCAAGCAATGCACGTGGCACAACCTCAGCGACCTGATCCGGCGTAAACGCCGGATTCCAGGCCAGCTGGGCGACCTTCCTCCATTTCGGCTTCATGGGCAAGCTCTTGTGTGGTCCATCAGTCAAAGCAGTCACCTTTGTCAGAATAATACCACAATACATCTGACATTGTCAGCTTTCGGTTGACGGCTTCTGAGTTTGATCGGCGCACCGATACATGCAACCAACTCGATCCTCGGTCACCATCAGAGGCGAAGAGGGGTCATACGGCCACCTTGAGTTTGAGTGCTCACAGGCTGGTACTCGAACGTCAACTCCGACCCTGTCAACAGGGTTCTAATAGCGTCCCACTCTCTCCGCTGAGTGGGATTTTTGCAGCCGGGGGCGTCCCCGTGAACCGGGTCAGAGTCCGTTTTGACAGGTTCTAACGTGGCCACTTTGAGCAGAAGCGGGTCTGGCCTGATGGACAATTTTCCCAGAGTGAGAACGTAGGACTCTGCCAGAACCGAGGCGGTCTCTCGCTTTTCTTCAAGCGAGGCGTCCGGAAATCGAGGCGGCGCTTCATTCAAGTACTGAACTGCCTGGCGGACCGCATTGGCATTGCTTGCCACCAGTTCCCCTGATTCGGTGATCGTTCGGTCGAGGGCATTGAGTTCGTCCGCGTACCGGGCCTTTCTTTGAACGAACTCATCGGTCGAAATCTCACCGTTCTCCCGCATGGTGAAAAGAGCATCAAGCCGGCGCTCGACCCCTTTACGAGTTGACAGCCTCTCCTCTCGGATTACTCCTACTTCGGCATAACTGGCTTGTTCTTGCCGCTCGATGGCATGCTCGGCAATGACTCTGGCCTGATCGTCAATGTGCCAGGTGTTGAGAAGTCCAAAGATGCGCCGCGTAAGATAGTCCTCAGAAACACTCCTCAGCGGGCATCCGCGCCTGCCGGTGCAGCGATAATAAACGTACTCGACAGTTCGGCCAGTCGTCCAGTAGTGCTTGACTTTCCGTTCAGCCGTGACCTGACAGCCACAGACGCCGCAGCGGATCAGCCCAGCGTAGGCAAACTGGTGCTTTTGTCGCGGAATCCGGTTCGTCCCTTTGATCAGCTCTTGGACTCGGTTGAACTCGTCCTCGGTGACCATAGGCTTATGATTGCCCTTCCGCCATTCTCCGCCGTAAAAGAATCGACCGGCATAGAACGGGCTGTCAAAGAGTCGATAGAGAGCGGACCTTGCCATTGGCTTTCTGCCGCCGCCTTTACGGGTTGGAAGCGAGCGGTACCCCCAGCTATTCAGCTCGGAAAGCACTTGAGGTACTGAGTAAGTGCCAGTCAGCATCAGGTCCCACGCTCGACGCATGAGGATGAATCTCTCAGAGTCGGGTTCGATGCTCCTGATTTCTTTCCCCTCGACGATCCGCACAATATTCCGGTATCCCGGCTTTGCCTGAGTTGGCCAACAACCTCGCTCGGCCTTTTCATGCAGTCCGCGTCTGACGTTGACGCTGAGTTCCCGTACCTGCTGAGTCGCGCTGGCCTCCTCAACTGCCAGCAGCAGGGAATTGTCGCTTGGGAGAAACTCCCGGTCAACCGTGCGGATTGACTGGATGATGCCTTCCTGAAGCAGCCAACGTATCTTGCCGCCATCCACCGGATTCCTAAAAAGCCGGTTGGCGTTCCAACAGAGAATGCCATTGGCCTCACCAGCCTCAATTCGTCTCATCATCTCAGCAAATACCGGACGATTGTCGGGTTTTTTGGCCGACTTTGACTCGGAGAGCACGTCAACCAAAGTCAAGTTCTCTTTCTCAACAAGACGTGTGAAGATCGTGACTTGATCGGGAATGCTTTGGACTTGTCGATCCTCACCCTCGGAGCTCTTCCTCGCATAGAGGAAGAACCGGATGTCTTTGCTGGACATAGACGATGCCTATCACCTTTCTAGCCACCTCATAAGCTTGTTCGCTAGACAATTCTAAAGAAAATCTTGCTTTGTACAAGGCTTGGAAGGCTTGGACATCTTCGGCATTAGGAGTTGGCAGGATCATCAGGGCGAGACAAGCTCCAAAACGAGCTTGTCGTGAACCTGGATTCTTGATACAGTCCAACTATGGAAAAGTTTCCCAAAATGGCTGAGGAGAGATTGGAGCACGAAGTGCCGGGCTTTATCCGAGCCGTCAAGCACGATAAGGCGGACTTGGTCGTTTCCACCCTCATGGCCTTCAACGAGGATCCGATGCTTTTGTCCATGGCGGTCTGGTACGCCACCACCAATGGAAAGAGCATCACTTTCGCTGATATCACCAATTCGCCAGGGGTCAAGGCTTCGGAGTCGCAGTTCTCGGCGTAGAATTCTGGTCATCAGAAGGAGCCCCCACTAACTCTATTGGAGCCAGGTGATGCATCTTCGCCCTGATGTGATTGAAGTCTTTGATTGCGCTCGAATTTGGTAGAGTTGTTTTTGGGTATAGGCAGCGACTCCCCAACTCGCCGCCAATCCTGCTTTATCTGTTCCGATTTCCGGATTCCAGATTCAGCATTCGGCTTTTTGAAACGGACAACAGCTTCTCTTGTCAAAGTGTTTATTGTTGTTCCCGAATTCTGGATTCGTTTTTTCAGTCTCAAGCGTTTTTGTTTATGCTTCAACCGCTCCAAGTTCAACCTGAAAAAGAGTGGCCCACGATGACGGCGGCGCTCAAATGCTTTTCGGAGCGGATTGCCTTGGCCATCGTCAATCTCGACCAGCCGATTGCGGCAGAGAAAGTCAATGGCCGGGCTAATTGCGGAGCTTGAACGGCCCGTCCGTCGTCTAAGTTGGGAATGGGAGAGCCAGTCAGAGTGCTTGGGCGTTCCGTCGTCATTTTGCCACCCAAGCGTCTGGCGGCATAGGACGCAGATGAGGCGCCACTCGACATCTCGCAGTCGCGGCATGAGCTTGTCGAGCAACCAGTCGGGGAACGGCGTCGTGCCGAAACCCCTGCCTTTGAAGTTAGTCCCCATTGGCGTAGGCAGGCTTGTCATAGTCGTTTTCGATCGCCGCGATAATCATCGAAGCAGGTCGCCGAGCGGAGCGAAACGGCAGCCAGTCGAGCTGCTTCCGGACCTCTTGGGCAGGATAACGTCTGACCAGGCTCTCGGCCTTGCGAAGGGCAACGCCAAGTTCGACCAAGTCCAGGACGAGCTGATCTCTCTCGCTCAACGTGACCTCGTCAGGTGTGGGTCCAAGCGCACCCCGAGACCTACGTCCGTTCATTGCGCGCCTCCAAGAAGGGCCGCAAGCAAAAGGATCACGAACGCGACCAGGACAAGCCAAAGAGCGCGGTTCGGCCATCGCTCCCCGAAGCCAGGACCGGCAATCGACGGGTCCAACTGATTGCGCTTCCGATTCACGAGCATATTCTTGTCATCCAAACTGTAGCCGAGCTGAATCTGGTCCAACCCCCGAAAAAACCAGTCCGCTATCTCGTGCCGACCTTCGATCTTCTCAACGCCAAGACCGAGCGAGGCCATCGAGCCCGCAAGTTGAGCCGAAGAGAATAGCCTCACGGGCTTAGTCTCGAGTTCTCTGGCACTTCGGCGGGCGGCGGGATAGATCGAGCTGTTCGTGACGATCAGTCCTTCTCGGATTCCCTCGCGGAGCATGTAGCCTCCCAGCTCGTCGACCACTCTTCTCTGAAGGGGAGACTTCCAATACCGGACCTGAATGGCAACTTTGGACCCCGGAGAATGGGGAGACTTCGCAAGAAAATCGGCTCCGCCGTGGGATCTCTTGCCTCTTGATCCAGATCTCTTCAAAACAAACACGTTCCGGTAGCCCTTGGCACTCAGCCACAAGAAAACCAGCGTCCGAAACGACTGGAAGCTCATCGACTCCAGCCGGCTCTTCAGCTGGGTGTATATTCCGCTGCTGCTGTTTCGTTTGCTGCCGCTGTTGCTGCTGCCGCGGCCGTCGCAGTCAAGTCTCTCGATCCCATTGACTCGTTTGCCCATCACACCTCCTCTTCGCTTAAGTTCTCAAGTTCGAAGTTGTCGCCGGTGCAGTGGCCACGCTCGATCTTCGGAAGACCTGGTTTGAGCTGGCGTCCAGAGTCGAGGAAGGCTTCGGAGGAACAGCCCTTGCAGCCGACGAGCATGCAGACATACGGCGTCGGGTACGAGCCATCTTCAGAGAAGACCTCTTTATCGTTCAGCGGGAATCCAAGTTGTGATTCCAGACCCTTGACGACCCGGCTTGCCGTGCTGTATAGAGGATTAGACTTGCCGCGCAGCAAATGGCTGATCGTTGACTTCGACACGCCGATATCGCGGGCAAGGACGGAGGCGCCCATTGACCAGTAGCGGGGCAAGTGGATCATGATCGCCCGGATGCGGTTGTGATGCTTTGGCTTGTTTTTGCTCGCAGCTTGAACGCTGCGTTCGGCATTTCCCATGTCTGAACGCAGCGTTGACTCTACGAGCGATCAGGTCAAGCGGAGTTGACTGCTTCGAACGAAAGTTGCACTGAGCCATTCTCCGTGCTATTATCTCCGCCCTGAACATTCCTTGCCGTCGAAGGGAGGCCATCGTCCCCGTTCTCGAAGACCAAGATGCGACTCCGCATGCTCCCTCAACTTAATGCCAAGGAAGGCGGCCTAAGGCGTGTATGGACCTCCGCTCGCACTTCCGGTAGAACTCGCCCCAAATAAAAACGGCACTATCAGATACGACTCATCCAAACGAAGAGCTTCTCTTGCACACCGCCACCTGTGGCCGGTACAAGACGGTAACGCTCGCCTGTAATTCGAAAACCCGTGCCAGTTAGCTCATAGGTAGTGACTTCTTCCCATCTGTCAACGCGTACACCTTTGATCGTGCGAATCGAAGGAGGTCCTCCCACCCAGCGATCATAGAACACCAGTTGCGCAACGGTCCCATTATCCCTACTGATCTTAAAAACTCTTGAAAAGTCGTCTCGATATCGAAAGACCAATGGCTCTGACTCGGACTCAGTCGTGAGCCAAAAGACTGATTGCGCCCAATTAGGGATAGGTGCGGATAGGTGGATAAGCCGAGCTCCATTCCGCGCTGGAAAGGCGGACGCGGAGGGTCGTGGCGAATCGATGCGTCCACCATCGCTCGAAGAAACATCCACGGATGATGTCCAACTCAACTGCTCTGATACCTTAAATGACAGAATTGCACGTTGGACCTGGTCTGAGGTATCGAGTGTTACTTGAGCGTGCTGTTGAGCACCGGAGCGCATCCAAACGAAAGACTGAGCGAAAGCGCAGTCCACTTGGAAATGCCAACTCGTGAGCATTAACAAAAGCGACGGGGCGAATAGCATCTCTTTACCGCTTAGCAATCGGAACTTCCTGAGTTGGGTTCTTCCATCCCCGACGCTTGAGGCAACACTTAAAGAAGGGGTCATACCCGGCACCGCCTTCGTTGATGACTTGGAATTGTCCCTTCCTGTTCTTGCCAGTGCCCGTAGTACCACAACCTGTTACGACGTTTCCACCTCCTGCTTTGATGCAAGCACAAAGGATTCGCGCACAGCAACGCATATGGTCAACCAGGTCGCCCTTCCAATTGAGGTCGCCACACAACTTGTCCTTGTCGCTGCCTGGCCAAATTTGACATGGCCCAATTGTTTTACCGCCAGTATTCCATGGACTTTTTAAGCCACGAGTTTCTCGAGCGGCAATGCACCACAGCAGGTCTGATATGACGTTCGGGCTATACTCGGGGCACTCCTTGGCAGCTGCAATCAATGCCTTTTCTAGACCGGAATGGCCATCGTACCACCCCGGAACATGAGGGTACTTGTCGCAGTCGTCGGCGGGCGAGCAAACCGTCGGACTTAGGCCGGTGGGGTCTGTGTAAGTCGTTGGGTTGTTCATCGCGTATCCGTACGGATGCTCTCCACCTAACCTCTCGGCCAGGCGAGCCTCGGTCAGGAAACGGCCCAGTCCCGCCATGTACGGCCTTCTTCCTGGAATGCCGCCGGGAAACGGCGGACCGGGGTTTGGATTGGGAGGAATCCCGGGCGTTGGGGGCGGATTCGTGTGATCTGGCCATGTCGGTGAGGTCGGCATGGGTCGTCCCATTGCCTGGGCCATCAACGCTTCCTGTCTTGCCTTGCTTTCTCTATTCATTCGGTCCACCTCTTCCATCATCTTCCTTTGCCGGTCTTTCGCCATCTGGTTCATTCTTAGGACCTCTCCTGTCATGTGATCCATCAGCCACTTGGCGAAGGGCACAGGAATTCGCCATGGCCCCCGGATCGATTCGTCCGGAAGGATGAACGACAGCATCGCATGGTCGCCACGGTTTTCCAAGTGCGTCCGGCTCCCCTCGGGGATGTCCTCAAGAGCCATGTGCCGCCCTATCTCGCACTTCACCTTAGGATGGGCCCCTGAGAGCCACTGCGGATATTTGTCGAAGTCAGGCTCCTCGTGGGGCGGGACAATAAGGTCGTTGTCCAAGTCCAGCGGATCGCCGGTGAAGCCGAATCCGAGGTTCAGGCAGGCGTCCACCACCATTTGAACCGCTTCCTTCGTGTCCAGCCCGAACTCAAAAACGGCCTCTGCCATTCCGACCCCGAGCTTGTGAATCTCTGGGTCCAGAACCCTAATCTTGCCGAGCGTTTCGTCGAACCGAACGAGGCCCGGTGCGTTTCCACGCTCCCGCTCCACAATCTTCGCAGCCACTTGAAGTGACATGAAGAGCGCCTCTCTCGGGTTCTCCGGCCGGTACCCAACACTGAGGGCCCTTCCAAGAGCGTTCATGCTCTTGGCAAGGTCGCCATCGATCGGCGACATGTCGAAGCCTTTGCGCCTAAGAACTTCGTTCACCTTCAAATCGAGTACGTAGGACTGGATGAAGGTGAGCTGGTGAAGCCGCGCCGGATCGGAGTCGTCTTTGAGGGCTCGCTCGTCTTCGCATCGGTCCACGTACTGAACCCAAGCGTGACCGATCTCATGGGCAAACACAGTTTCGTGCGCCCTTGCCGCATCGAGGAGCAGCACCATAGAGTCTGGAATCATGCCAGTGTCCAGGCTATTGTGAAATGGCGCCTCCCAAGTCCGAATGTGCGGGACCGTATCCACGACCATGAGAATCTTCGTCGTGCACCGATCCACGGCCGAGACGAAATCCATGAACTGCTTGGACATGTTCGTCGGCTCGATGATCGGATACAGGTCCTCGGGTCGGCCCTTGTCTCCCTGATTCCAGCGCTTCAGGGTGTTCGCGGTTGGGAGATACGCGTGACCCTGAACGACAAACTCCAATCCGTGAGTGCTTCGGAAGCTCTGGCCCACCTCGGGAAGGCCCAGTTGCCTGGCCGCGATGTTGTTTCGCTCGGTGCGGCACGCAACCTCAATTGCGAGGTCTGGGTCGTCGACTCGCTTGTAGTCCCGAGAGAACACCTGCGTCCGCCAGTCGATCGCCGTGCCCAGTTGTGCTTTCTCGAATCTTCGCCGCAATTCCTTGGGCGACATGCAGGAATTATACAGCAGATTTGCGTGGACTGGGGTCCCCAATATCGGCTTTTTGAAAGACGTTGAGGTCGCGGCTAAGAACAGGCGGGCGGATTGAACCCCAGCGGTCGAGGGCACGCAACGCCTCTTGCCTACGACGCTATGTCCTGCCATGCCAATCCCATGGCAAGTTGTTACCGATGCGGAAAGCCGATCACCGGGTCCGAACTCAGGCAACGCCGGCAGGTCTACGTCGGCGAGTCTTTTTGGACGCTTTACGCCAAGCGCCGTCAGAGCAGCCACCGTAGGCATTTCGGCATGAGGATCGTTTGTGCTGGCTGTGCGGCGAAGCTTGACTGGGGACGAGGAGCGTACCGATCAACCGAAGCCCGTCTCAGGTGGTTCCTCATGATCGTCGGCCTTTTGTTGCTCTTCCTTGCCGGACTTGTTGCTTCAATCAAAGTCTTCTTCCGCTGAGGACCGCCCGATCGCCACCAAGGACTGTGTGCTCGTGGTTCGGCGCGATGGACGCGCTTTGCACCATTCAGTGAGCTTTGAGAGCGTGGCATGGACGGACTGCCTCACGGGCAGCTCGCAAGGAGGCCTTCCTTGTCATCGCACCTTCAATTCTCAGCTCAGACGAGGCGAAACCACGCCCGCAATCTGAAGTCGGAGCGCCAAAACCCTTACAGCATCGTCACCGACCGCATCATCCAAGCTCTTCAAGCCGGCGTCGTCCCTTGGCGCAAGCCTTGGAGAGGCAGAGAGCATCTGCCTTGCAACGCCATCAGCAAGCGGCCTTACCACGGCATCAACCTTCTGCTCCTCTCACTGACCCCCTACACCGACCACCGCTGGCTGACGCTTCGGCAGGCCAACGAGCTCGGCGGCGCTGTCCGAAAAGGCGAGCGTTCCTCGATCGCCGTGTTCTGGAAGCGGCTCGAAGTCGAGAAGGAGGACAACAAGTATGAGTGTCAGAAAGTCTCGATCCCGCTGCTTCGCTACTACCCGGTGTTCAATGCCGAGCAGTGCGTTGGCTTGGGTCTGCCGGTCCTCGAGGACTGGCATGAAGAGCTCAAAGCCCGCAACGAGAAGGCGGAGAAGATCATCCAGCGGATGCCCAACCAGCCCAAGATCGTCGAAGGCGGATCGGTTGCCGCGTATTTCCCGCCTCAAGACCTGGTTCGGATTCCGAAGATCCAGGACTTTGAGTCTCCGGAAGCCTACTACTCGACCGTGTTTCATGAGCTTGGGCACTCGACCGGCCATGAGACGAGACTCAACCGCCCGGGCGTGACTGGCCAGGTCGTCTTCGGCTCTTGCGACTACAGTCGCGAGGAGCTGATCGCCGAGCTGACTTCAGCCTTTATCTGTGCCGAGGTCGGCATCGACAACTCTATTCTGGACAACGCCGCCAGCTACATTCATGGCTGGCTGCATGCTCTAGAAGGAGATCCCAGGGCAGTTATTGCCGCTTCGGGACAGGCTCAGCGCGCCGCCAACTACATCCAGGGCAAGACCGAGGAGGACCACTCTTCGGACTCAAGCCAGGAACCAGAGGCGGTGGCGCCATGACCTTCCAGAAGTGGATGCAGGAAGTCAACGAGATCTGCCTGAGCACGTACCTCATGTCGATCTACGACCTGCCGGACATGCCGTTCTACGACGCCTACGAGGAGGGTCAGACTCCAGAGGAGTTCATGGCGGAGGCGATTCCCGACATGGACGCGCTGGCGGAGCTTGTGCTGAGTTGATCATTCGCAGACCCATCCGGACCCTTGCCCTGCAAGGGTCTACTTTTTTGGCTCGACGAGTTTAGAGCGAGGGTGCCCGAGGTTCATGACATTGAAACTGCGAGTTCAAAGACACCGGGCCCGAAGGAGGATAGAATTTCCCGCGCTCCCTTTTGGCAGGCACGTCCGTCTGTTCTAGGATAGTTTGCACGTGCTGGATGGCGCGTGGATGATTGGACCAGAGAACGGAATCTCGCGAGGGTTTCAAACTTGCACGGTTAGAGTGCAAATGCGAGGTATCTTTAGCAGACGCGGGACCAGAGTGCTAACCGCACAATGGCCCCGCCCATCTTATCCAACGCTCGGGATGGGACCCCGAGCTGTAGACCAACCGTGCCCAATCCAAGGGCGCGACGGTCGGCGAGAGATTGGCATTTTCGCAACGAAAAGTCAATCGCTCGGCCGAAACCGCCCCGCCTCCGAAGCGGCACCATGACCGCATCAGCGATTCACATGGAGGCGATAGATGCACAAACTGACTTTCTTCCCGCTCGGCAACGCCGAGACCATGCTCATCGATCTTGAGAACGGACGCAAGCTCCTCGTGGACTTTGCCGACGTTCGCGACTACAACAATCAGTTCGATCTCAGATGCAAGCTATCTGATCGACTGCGTGACGACCTGAATACATCGAATCGCGACGACTACGATGTCGTCGCTTTCAGCCACCTCGACAACGATCACGTCTTCAAAGCCAGCGAGTTCTTCTGGTTCGAGCATGCTTCGAAGTACCAGTCCGACGACAGGGCGAAGATCGCTGAGCTTTGGGTACCAGCTGCCGCCATCGTCGAGACGGGCGTCGACGGTGACGCGCAGGTCATCCGTGCTGAAGCCCGCTACAGGCTGAAGAACGGCAAGGGCATCCGGGTATTTTCTGCCCCCGATACGCTTAGGGACTGGTTCGACTCCGAGGGCCTTGATTTGACTGCATACCGTGCCAGCGGAATCGTCGTCGATGCCGGTCAGGTGATTCCTGGGTTTGACCTATCATGCGACGGCGTAGAATTCTTCGTTCATTCCCCTTTTGCATCGCGGACCGATGATGGCACACTGATCGAGCGAAATCGCGACGCGATGGTATTGCAGGCGACGTTCCAAGTCGGTGCGCAGCTGACGCGAGCCCTAATCACGGCAGATGTGACCTGCGACGAACTGGATGAGATCGTGCGCATGACCAGACTCAGGAAGCGCGATGAGAGGCTCCTATGGGACATCTACGATATTCCACATCATTGCAGCTACAAATCGATTGGACCTGAAAAGGGCAAAGAACAGACAGAGCCGACCCATAACGTCGCGTGGCTCATGGAGCAGGGGCATTCGGGCGCCGTCTTGGTGTCGAGCAGCGACTCGACTCCAAGCCAAGACACGGACCAACCCCCGCACCGACAAGCTGCTGCTTTCTACCGAAAGATTGCTGACGACCTCGAGGGTGAGTTCGTGGTCACTATGGAGCATCCGAAGTCCACGGGGCCAGAACCCCTTGTGATCGAGATTGGAGACAGAGGAGCCGTCCGCCGAAAGCTTGTCGTGCCAGCAGCCGTTTCGGTCGTTTCCGCTCCCGCGCCACGCGTAGGGTGAACAGTTGGAGGGCAAGTTCTTCAATCTCGGCGGATCAACAGTCCAGTCGGCCCGGCTTAGCCTGGACCGGTCCAAGGCTCTGGTCCAGTACTTAACCTCCGGACAGGCTCCCTTCGTGACCCTTGTCGAGTGCCGAAAGCTCGATAAGGGCCGCGAGGCGGTGATCATCGAGGTTGACTGCGAAGTGCCGCAGTATCGCGCTATTGAACTTAAGAAGCGGGAGAAGATTGCGGTCGTCAACCATCCCAAAGATCGACGAATGCCCGAGGCCCGTGCCTTACGCTTGGATTTTCCACGCAAGTGTGTCATGCACTTGAACCTTGTGCCGGCAAGCGAGCCGGCGAGCCTGTGCCTCTTTTCCGAGCCGTGGGCGGAGCTTCGGCTCAGATTAACCGCTATCGGCCTAATCGAGCGCATACGTTGGTGGATCGCAAAGTCTGCAACGCTTGAACTGCACAGACCTGATCAGGCACTTGAACCGTTTGTCCTTGGGCCGGGACAGCCGCTCATCGTCTCCAACCGGCTTATTGAAACACTCCTCACCCCTGGTGCAAGCTTCGGCCAGTTCGGCATCGTCAACGGCAGCACAAACGGCATTACGTTGTTCGAGCTTCGAAGGAACCGACGCGCTTCAGCTTCCACCAAGCCCTGCCTTGCGGTTTCCGTCGTTTCACGACCGCATCCCCATTGTGTTGTCAACAATATGCCTGGTGACCTCCTTGACCTTAACTCGATGCTTGAGGCGGTGGGTTACGAGAGTCAGGACTTGGTTACGACGATCTGGCAGGCCACAGAAGGGGCTTTCAACTCTCGAACCGTCCACGAAATGGGCTTCCTGCTTGTTTTGGTGCTATTGCAGCGGGAAGGGACCGGAGCAGACCAGCGGACTAGCCCGGAGTTGGTTGCGTTCGTTGCAGTCCCTTCAGGGAGTGAACACGGCCTGCTGCCGTTTGCCAATTCACTCGGGGTCGCCTCGAAAGGACCGATGAAGACAATTCATATCAAAGCCCTTAAGGACTTGAACTTGATGAAGCTCAATGTGCATACCGAACTTGGTCCCGCCAGCGCGGCGCTGCTTAGCGGAATAGATCAGCTCCCAACCAAGATAGCCGGGATCGGCGCCGGAGCCCTCGGTTCTCAGGTCGTACTGAATTCTGTTCGGTCAGGTATCGCGAATTGGACGGTCCTCGACGACGATCAACTGCTTCCACACAATTTGGTGCGCCACGCATTATCGGGCGACTGGCTTGGACACGACAAGGCGACAGCGGTTACCGAAACCGCGAACAGCCTGCTCGATCAGAGCACCGTAACAGGAATCGTGGCTGACGTTGTGCAGCCCGGCGAGGCAGGTGATGCCGTTGCCAACGCGTTGAGATGCGCCGAGGTAATCGTGGACATGTCCGCAAGCGTGGCGGTCTCTCGTCACTTGGCGTTCCACGCAGCGGGCGCAAAGCGGTGCTCGATGTTCCTCAGCCCATCGGGACGCGACTTCGTGATGCTCGGAGAAGACGGGAGTCGATTGATCCGACTTGATCTTCTGGAGATGCAGTACTACAGGGCCGTTGCGAGCCGTCCTGAGTTGAGCGGTCACCTTGAGAGTGCGTCAGAAGCAGTCTTCTACGCAGGCAGTTGCCGTGACCTCACGAGCCGGGTCCCCCAGGAACTCATGGGACAACATGCCGCCCAAGGCGTGAGGTCATTGCGCCAGTTCATTGGAGCCAACGAAGCGGTTGCTAGCGTTCATCGGGTAGATCCAATATCGGGCCAATGCAGTCGAGTGGAAATCCAGGTTCATCGCCCGATCGAGATCGGTCAATTGAACGGGTGGCATGTTTGGACGGACAGAGGCTTGATGGAAGAGCTTCAAATGCAACGACAGGAATCCCTTCCGAACGAGACTGGCGGCGTGCTCCTTGGACACCTTGACCAAGAGCGCCAGACGTTCTACGTTGTCCATCACATTCCTGCCCCACCCGATAGTGAGAAGCAACCAACGGTGTACATTCGAGGATGCGAGGGATTGCGAAACCTGTACGAGGAAATTCAGGAAAAAACGCTCAAGAATCTGACTTACGTTGGGGAATGGCATTCGCATCCTGTGGGCTGTGCTTGCGCCCCTAGCGGAGTTGATGTTCTGGCAGCCGAGGCGTTGTCGGCCAAACTGGAAGGTGAGGGCGTTCCTGGATTGATGTTGATCGTTTGCGACGGCGGCACAACCTGTTGGATGTGCTGTTCCCGACCAAGCCCAGCGGTCGCTCATGAACGCCTCGAACACAATGGACAATAGGTGACGATGCCGTGGAATCGAAACTCGGACTCTACGATCTTCTTGCAAGGCTGGTGCCTGGCGGATTCCTTCTCTGGGGACTGGCCTGGATGGCGGGGCAAGCAGGGCTCGGATGGCTCTTGCCTAACGGCATGTCGTCTGCCAGCCAAGCCATTGCTTTCGTGCTAGTCGCCTATGTGTTCGGGCTGGTGAGCCATGCTCTCGGAGACTGGGTCATCGAGGGCGCGATCTACCGAGTAAAGGGTAGGCCGAGCGACCAGTATTTGGTTGACGAATCGCCGAAGCGACGTTATAGGGTGTTGCTTCGCGAGTCGATTCAGACTCTTTCTCCAAATGCTTCGCTCGACTTCTCGGGTGATCCCGATTCGAAGAAACGAGCTTCGCATGAGGCGTTTCGCCTAGCTCTCAATTATGTGGAGGACACATCGCCGAAGGTACAGGCGTTGCAGGCCCAATACGGACTCCACCGATCGATCGCGGCGGCTTGTCTCCTGTTGACCGTGACCAGCCTGGTTGGACTTATCCAGGCGATCCTACCATGGGGCTTCTTCGCCGGATTCGGCTTACTTGCCGGGCTGTTCACGATGGCTACATACAAGTGGGGCTGCAATCTCGTTCGTGGCACTATTGAGGTTGCGGCAAGTCGCTTGAGGTCAACAGAAAAAGCAGCCTCTGAAGAGACTGCCTGAAGAGACAAACAACTAGACGCCGATGGGAGCTTCGAAGAGTAGCCCCGGCCATCGTCGGCCGACGATCAATGAGATCATCCGGTCGATTGTAGGGTTGTGCGTCGCGAACGTCGGAAGCTTCTCAGGCGCCCGACGTGAGATCGCGAGATCCGTCTGAGGATCCCACTTGTACCGCCAGAGTCTTGCGGCCCTGAACGGCTCTTGATCGAGGTCTTCGCCAAGGTGATGTTTGAAGCCACCTGAGAGCACGAGAATGCGCGGCGAGCCCCATCTGAGCGGTACAACCGCCGCTCGCTGATGAGCCGGGCTGTGAATGCCGCAGACGAGAACTTTGCTGTCCAAGACGTACCGTTCCGCTTCCGCTTCGATCGCGTTCAGCTCAGCAAGTGATTGATGATTTGATCCCAGAGCGCCGGCTACGAATGCCAAATTCCCTTGGAGTATTCGCGCGTTTCCGTACAGCCACACTTCGCCATCCTCGTAGAAGCCGGGCTCGATATGGAACGGCATTTCCCGCTTGGGCGGCTTGGGACCACGCAACGGCCGGGGAGCAACAGTGACCTTGCGGTCGACAATTTCGGGTCGAAGCGGCCAGTCGAAAAGAAACATGTCCTTCACCTCCGAGGTGCAGGCACACAAAGATCTGTGCCTTCTTATCTCTCGTAGGCGGTGGACCGCACTCTGTCAAATAGCGTCCGATACTTGCAACGCTCGAAGCTTCACGTGGGACTTGACAGCTTGCCTCGCTTTGCTAATCTTTATCTATGACCACCTGTTTGATATCCAAAGTGCGCTCCCGATGAATCAAGCCATCGCCAAAGCCGTGATTATTACTACAGCCCTTGCAGGCATTGTCGGCTTCGCAGGAGGCTACTATTCAAAGACTCTCGACGCTGCTTCTCCCGTATCCCCTCAACAAATCAAGCCAGATGAATTCTGGTTGCCTGATTTTGGAGCCCTTGAGCTAATTAGGGGGGATCATAACTGCGTGCCGCCAAAGTACTGGACAGGCAATGGCTGCGCCGACACTAGCAAGTGGACGATAGGGGATTGGAAATTCTTCACGGAATGTGTAGCTAAACTTAATCCCAAAACGAAAGAAGGGATTTGCAACTGCGTTCGCCAAACTGAACTTGGCAAGCCCCGAAAGTAGCTCCATTTGATTGTCAGATTCTATTTGGCGTCGAACGCCCTACCCCAGGTCCTTGATTTGTTCTTCCAGGTCTCGTAAGGACTCAACTGAATCGATGTACGACTTCATAAGAATCTCCCTTTGAACCACAATATTTCGACCGAACTGTTGCGCCCGGTCATCTGCCCACCTTCCCTGTGACGACGCCCACGCGCTGTTTAAACGCGAAATCTCAGACTTCAAGACCTCAATCACCGGATCCAGATTGCTCAACTCGCATCCCCAACGCGATCAACCTTAGAACGGAGGGCAACCATTGCAGCTTCCGGCTCATCAAGGAGCCAAGCCAATGTAAGCAGGGCGTTCAGAGGTCGAAGCCTTCTCTTCGAAATCAACCATTCATAGGTAATGCCTCGCACGGCGAGCCCCGTAGGATGCTGACCGGTGTTCACCCAATGTTGTGCTGCCTGTACAAGCGTCTGATACCGAGAGATGCTTGCCCACTGCTCAATGGCGCGCTCGGGGGAGGCTCCTAAGTCAGAACGAAAGTGCTCAATCAGGAGGTCAGCTACTTTACTGCTTTTCAATTGCTGCCTCCCGTTGCAAATCCTCGCGCTACATCGTTCGCATAGCTTCGGGAATCCTTTTCCGTCACCTGCTCCCAGAATCCGCGAAAATCGAGGGTCGCATCAATCGGCTCTCGAATTTCAGACTCCCATCGGGCTTTGATATCATCCACCACCATGTCGGGATCGCCTCGGGATTGAAATGCGTGGCGCAGTTCGTGGGCAAGTGTGTCGACGGTCTCATTAAGGTCATCCCAATATGGGCCGCTATCAAGGTTGCCACCCGAGTTTATGAAGATCTTGTTGCCTTTCGGATCATAAGCTCCCATCAAGTCGGAGTCCTCATTGATGAGCTCAATCGGCACGTCTTCGATTCCAAGCGAACGGGATATAACTTTGCTGGCATTCCTCAACAGCTCGAGCCGTTCATCGCCCTTTTCGGACAAGGCTGCCCATGAAGTTGGGTTGAGTCCATCCACATTTGCCAGTTCTTGCCCGAGTGAGAAAGCCGCGTTTTGACTGCCATTGGCCGTAGCTGAACCAAATGAACCGCTTCCTATCTGCGGTCCCACATCGTCTGGCACCGAGTGCCTTGTATACTCTTCGACTGCCGAGGCCATGCTCAAGAGCGTGTTCGAGGCGGAGACGCAGTCCGATTGCAGAAAAGTTGCAAGCTCTGAAGCTCTCTGGTCTATGTATTCCCGCTGAACATGTACGTTGCCCTGAACCCTCCGGGCGTTCGCTCTTCGCTCTTTGGCGCTATCCAGCTGGTCCAATATGTAATCCAGATCGTCTTCTTCTTCGTCCGCGTCCGAATACTCTTGCATCCAATACTCGACCTCTCTGTCTCGTTCGACACAGATTTCGTTCACGTGCTCAAGCATCCGGCAACTGAATGTGCGAACCTGGGCGAGAGCCTCCAGGATGCGGTGGCTACCGCTATCCAAGGTCGACTGAAGTTCCAGTAACGTAGCCGACTCGACCTGTATGGCGCCCATTCTTTAAAAGCGGTGACTCCCGACCCTCTCCGCAAGTTCCGCTTTTTTGCGAATGTACGTGCTCATCGCCTCGCAATCAGAAAAGAACCTGGAGAGTTCGATCATAGTTTCTGCATAGAGCTTTGAGAACTGCTTGAAGTTATCATCCTTCCAGAACTGACCGAGTTGGGAATGCAGGCTCTGGTTGGCGATAGTCTGACCCTTGGCCTGAAGCGCAGTCGCTTCAAGCTTCGCGGCAAATGTCTTCAATTGGACCGGATCGACGCGTGCTTGTGAATGCATGAAAGGCTCCTATTGGGGTGGCGCTAAGTGAGTGAAATCCGTGATGAGTGAGGCGTGATCTTCAAGCTTAGGCACTGTTTTGCGGCTCTCCACAACGAATCGTTGAAGCATTGCCTCTGTCTTCTTAAAGCGCTCTCGGAACTGCTGAAACCCAGGATCCTGCCAGGTATTGCCGAGTCGGGAGACTTCTGCAGACAAGGATTGCCCGGTGGACTCCAGGTAACCACAAAACTTCGAAAGGGATTGCGCGAACTGATAGACTCGTTCGCTGTCAACATGAATTGGACTACTCACGCGATTGATTCCTCCTTACTGACCGAATGGTGAAACAGTTGTTGCACTGCTGCCTTGCTGGGCGCTTGAAAATACCGAAGCTTCTCAACGACTCCCGGGTTCTCCTCATCGTAAAAAAGCATCTGCGCTGGATTATTGAGCTTTGGAATAGCGGTTGAGCCAAAAAAGTGATTCGCTTCAGAGTCGCTGAGCTGGCTCGATAATCGAACTCCAAAGGACTTTATGCCGGAATACCCGAAAACTCGCTCAACGCTCGATACCACATCTAGTTGAGTTATACAGTGGATACCAACATCTGGACCATCGCGCAACAGCGTAGCAAAAAGGTTTCCAACTGGGGCGCTTTGGTCCGGCATGAAGGCTACTTCTTCATGGTGAATCTGCCGAATTCGCTGAGCGCCAAGCAGGAAAAGGAATGATTTTGTTATGCTTTGAGGCTGAGAACCGCGAAGTTGAAATTCCGCGCTGAGCCGCGAGATCAGACTTGCAGCCTCGCGCGGGGGCACAATCTCAACCTGATGCGGGATGGCTTCGAGGAGAAGTCCCAATGATTCCCGCCACGTCGCGGTTTGTTGAGCGCCATCAAGTACGTAGAACCACGTCTTGTCTGGATCGGTTTGAGCTGCGAGACTCGCAAGTGCAGAGAGCATGACATTCATCCCTCTGGCCTCGTCGCGACTGACGAGTAGGAGATTCCGGCCAGATTGCGATGGGAAACTTGCCCCGATCGGGGGCCGAATCTCCAACGGTTCGCCGAAAGTGGCAACAGGGACCCCGTTGTTCGTACCATCAGCTCGACCTGATCTGATGTAATGAACCCAGTCCTCGATTAATGCAGGTTCGGAGCCTCGGAAGATGACGGGCCGTCCGGTAGGTATTCCGCGACTGCTGGCAAGCGATCTAATTCGCCGTTGAGCACGCGCTTTATCCTCGTTGGACATCAGGGCCACCTGAAACCGGCTGTCATCGCCAACCTCACGCATCACGTAGTAGACACCTTCCCCAGGCCGAGCGATTGTACGCACCAATCCTTGTTCGTCCCCCAAAAGTCTTCGAGCATCCTGCTCGTCGCACTTTAGCAGGATTCTCACGTTGATTTGAGCCAAGATTGCACGGCTCAAGTCCGAGGAACCAGCAAGCGTCTGTGAGCCTAGAACCACGTGGATTCCATAGCTACGACCTTTTCGCACGAGCTTCTCAAGTAGTACGTCTGAATCGCGAGCGATAGAATCGTTCGCTGCGAACAGCTCTTGGAATTCGTCGATCACGAGGAGGAGGCGAGGCAATGGACCTGTTCCAGCGCTTCGATATCTGGATATGTTCTGGACACCTTTCGCCTTGAACAGCTCTGACCTCCTTTCAAACTCGGAGCTGATCGCACGGAGTACGCTAAGCGCGAACTCACGTTCGGTCTCGATTCCGATTACTTTCGCGTGTGGTATCGCTCCGTCAACATATGTCTTGAACTCGATTCCTTCCTTTAGATCAAGCAGATAGAGCTCCAACTCGTCTGGCGCATATTTCAAGCAGAGTCCATATAGAGCTACGTGCATCAAGTTAGACTTTCCTGATCCTGTAGTGCCGAGGATCAGTGCATGATTCTCAGTATCGCGGCCCTCCTGGCCAAGCACCAAATCCTGGGTCTTGCCCACCCCCCTCGGCCCCAAGGGAATGTCAATGCCATCCTTCGTGCTAGCACGCCAGCATCGGGCATCATTATCAAGTCCTATGGCTGCAATCAGTCTCTCGAACTTGACCTCAACTTTCATTCCGGCTTTGGCATGTTCGCCAATGTATGACACAATGTGGCGAAGAAGGGCCTCCGGAGGAGAAGGGTCAGGAATCACACGACAACACTTGAGGTCCTCTTGTTTGCACAGAATGTGATCACCATAAGCTTCGAGGACTTCCGCTCCCCTTAGCATCGCGTTTACGTCAACGCCATAGCTGGCGGGCCGGCTTTTGCCCACGCACAGAATCGTAAATACGCCGCAACGCGGGCCTGTTTGAGCAATGCTCTGAAGCCTAGCCGCCATTGTATCGGAAAACTTTGCTGGATAATCGAATACCACCAGCACCCGGTAAGGCTCCAGTACCGATGCCTCGCGATTGTATTCGTCAATTGAATCATATCGATCTCTTAACTTATCTTGCCACACTGCTGTAATGTCACGGGAGAGATCCTCCAGCTTCCTCTCAATGTCCTGCGGCTCGCTCAATACCCTTCCTCCTATGAGCCGTTCGTCGTAGTCCTTCAATGCGAGAAAGGGAGCGACATTACGAGCAATCCCAACGGGATCGATGAAAGCGAATCGAGCTAGCCCGGCCGGCGTAAGGGCCAATATTCGGGTAACCAGATTTGAGATCAATTGCCTCGCGACTGCCTGATCTCCGATTAGAGTGAGGGACTGAGAGCCAAGATCCGTGGTGCCCGGACAGGAGAAGTCACGCTCGTCAGGAAACCATTTCCGGAGCTCAGGGGTTGGAATCTGGAGAGTCCCTATTCGCACATTTCCGTGAAAACGCCCTGCTTCCTCATTGTTGCTTTCAGCCATATCCGATGTTTCGTCAGCGCTACCGTTCCCGTGCGCACTAATTGGCACCCATTCGTTCCAAAGGTTGGATGTCCATCCCAACGCTCCAATGCCCTGCGAAGCGTCGTAGCAGGTCTTGCGCGCGCGCCGGATCAGAAGTTCAGCGTTCTTTCTTTGTGCCGTCATCCGTTTCGCATGCTCATTCTTCAGGTTGACTAGCGCCTGGTCGTACTTAGCCCGAGATTCTGTAGCATTCTTCGAAGCTACAGCCTTTAGGTTGGCGTCCTCCTTTTGCAACTTCTGATTGGCTTGGGCAATGTTTCGGTCGCGCCGCGATAACGCCTCCTCAGTTCGACTCTGGCAGTGTCGACGAGTCTCCTCGATCCATTGAACGCCAAGAGCCTTTACGAGCCTTCCAAACCTCATAACCGATTGAAAGGTTCGAACATATTCGGTATCACATTTCCAAAGATAATAGGAAGCGAGGGCTCCTGCGATCAGAAAAAGGAGAGCCCAGCCATAGTTTCCGAATCGAATAAGAGCCGAAAGCAGGATAGCGCTGCCGACGATCGTCCATCCGCAGTATTTGAGGATCTCAGGCCTTCGCTTGCTGAGTGCTCTTAGCTGAGCGAGGGCTTCATTCCCAGAAGCCAAAAGCTCTTCAACGGTAGCTGGAAGATTTGATTGATCAACATCGGGCAATTGATCATCAATTTGAGGGAGACGACAAAAGAGGAGCTTTGGTAGTCGGTAAAGATCGTCGCCTGACCAAGCCGCCGTCTTTTGGCAGAAACCCTCTACATCCTTCTGTACCTTTTCTAGGCGATTCAGACCCGCTTGGGAGATTTCCTCGAATGCCTTGTTAGCCGCGCTCACAGTTTGCTCATGCCTTGTCCGAATCTGTGAGAGATTCGCTTGTAGCTCCTTTTCTGAGGCTTCTCGATCCCTTGAGGAATCTGCCGCTAGTTGCCGGCTTGAGGCGGCAAACTCGCCATCAAGCTGGCTAAGCATCGCAGCGGCCGCTTCCGCCTGGGCCACTGCCTGTACGGCCATGTGGCTCGCGGTCTCCTGGGTTTTCTCCTTGCGACTCATTTGTCTTGCGCGCTCATATCGAGAATTCTGAAAACTCGCCTGACTTCCGGGAGACAGGTCGACGGATCGATGATTAGGCTCGCCGCGGGCCTCTTATCCCGCCGGCTGAACGAGATTGACGCCGGCTTGTCTTCGGACGTCCGCTCATAAAGCTTGTCGTTGACGCTTGACCGAATGCCTACGAGCTCACAAGTCGAAACATCGGACTTGACTTCAATGACCCTTGCGAGAATCGCTTCCTGTTTGAGCCCGGTCAACGTACGTGCGGCAAGTGGGGCGGACCCGTTATAGACCTGGAACTCGTCGCCGGTCGCAACACCCTCTCTTGAGCCAGCTTGGATCTGTATGGTGTTCGCACTTCGATCGACCTGAATCACCCGCGCTCGAAAGTCTGTCGCTTCGGCAAGAGCTGACGCCAGCTGCTCGGTACACGTTCGCAAGGCGATGTGCTTCGACCGAATGGATGCCCGATCCAGTACTGGTCCCATCCGCTTTCCAGCGTCCGCCGAGATGAGAATGCCAGCCGCAACGATTAACAACTTGATGGTGTCGCTCACTTTAATCAAGCCGAGTACAACGAGAGCGGCAAGTAAGATCAGGGCACCGTTCGCCACGTCCTTTTCGAAGCTCGCCCTCGCACTCGACTTGAAATGCAAGACTCCATCGCTGCGCTCGCTAACAGCCTTGCCGGTTCGGGCGTCGCTCAGTGATGCTTCCAAAGTCATTGAACACGAAAACTCCGAGTCGATCCCTGTCTTTATGTCTCCGTACTCGAACTTCTTGCGTTTCTCCGTGAATTCGCTCATCGAGGTCTTTAGAATGAGATCAGCGTCTTCTGCAGAACCAACTACTTCAATTCCGGGCATCGACTCTATCCAACTTCGCAACAGTTCAGGTGCATCAGCAAATGAGTCGTACGAGTCGTCCGTGTTGACCCTGCCAATAAAGAGCTTTGTTCTCCCTGACAGATTTTTGATCTCTACAGGCTTCTCCAGCCAAAGAGTCGGTCGATGAAACTCAATCCACGAAATCTTCTCGTCCTGTTCGTAGAAAGTGACGGCTCCATCTAGATAGGAGTGCTTGCCAAGGGGAAGCGGATCATCGCTCGGAGACCCACGGCCGCACCGCTTCACCAATTCCGAATAGTCGTCTCCGACGCTAATTCCGGCAACGCTTCCTCCGTCCTTTCCGACGAGCCGTACAGCTTCGACAGCTTCCGTCATCTTGCCGTCAACTGCAATCTCCCTTACCTTGAACCAAATGTTCGGCTTTGAGTACTGCCACCATTTAGAGCCATCGGTTTCGCGCAAAATCCGAAACTCCTCGATCTTTTTTGGCTTTCCGTAGCACTTCTGCAAATCAGACCCAGTAACCATCGACGATGGGGACACGTCCAAGCCGCTAATCTTGGGCTGGCTCATCGCGACAAGGCGCAGATCTGGTGCATTGAGCAGATTGTCGGCATACCTGTTGAGGCGAGGCAGCTTCAAGGTGCTTTCCCAGGTGCCGCCTTCGTCCTTCTTTTGTAGGGAAAGCTCCAGGTCGCCGGACTCCGCTTGCCATGCAGGAAGGGTGAACTTCGCGTTTCCACTTTCCGCGACCCGTCCCACCTGTTTGCCTCCCAAGGTGATCACGGTCTGAGGTTCACCGTGGATTGACACATCGGCAACCTGTCGCTCTAGCACGATTGGTGCGGGCGAGAACCTTCGCTGCACGACGATCGTCTTCGATTTCCCCCCTCGTTGCAACGGCTCTAGCGGCCCCGCGACATCAGAAGGACGACCATTGAACGCGAGGAGCCCTGAGTAAGAATTCGCTTGCGCGATGGCACTCCCCTCGTTGCCTAAGAGGGCTATAGCCGATTGATCGGCATCTCGTATCTTCCACACGGAGTCGTCCCTTAATGAGACCGTCATTATCCTGGGAAAGGCCCGGACATCCTGCTTTATGGCTCCCGACACTGTCCGGCCGGCAACGGTTACTGACTGTGTTGTCAATCGAATCGGATCGCCAACTGCCGCCTTTGCCTTGTCAAGCAATTTGAGTTCCACGTCCGTGCCGTTTATGGGCTTGCCTGATGGGTCGACAAACTGCAAAACAACATATAAAGCTACGTCCTTCCGAACCGGTACTGGACCAATTTTCGTACCTGCCGACGCGACCGTTTGTCCAGCGCCCTTTGCCCAAAGAGCATCCTGGCCCTGCTTGATCTTCGTTGCCCTCACCAAAGCCCTCGACTGTTTCTTTGCCGCTATATTCGTCATGCTCGGGATGTTGGGCAAAACGAACTGATCCGGTCTCTGGCTTACAATATTCAACTCCGATCCATGGTGTACTGCGCCAAACCAAATACCGATGCCTGCGCTGATAAGAAGGGAGTTCTTGAATGAGATCATTACTGCCGTGCCCTCCATACTGGATAGCCTGAAGTGCCGATTCGATCGTACATACTGAGGTTGCTCCTTATCATCTTCTGGGTTTCAGGATCCAACCTCGGCATCAATGCCTCCAAAGTAGTCCGTTCGTCCCTATAGGACTGGCCACGGAGTGCCTTGCACCGCGCCAGTATGTCGTGAGCCGTCGCCAGGTTCTCTGGTGTTAGCAAATCGCGTTGAGTTGGATGGCGGTCAGCAATCTGCAGCGCCTTCAAGACTCCCTTTTCTGATTGATCAAGCTGCGAAAGACCTTCGGCTTGAATGAGTTGGAGCTTCTCGCGAGGCTCCTTGTTAAAGATGCCACTTACGTAGTTGAAGTAATTGCTCTTTGCCTGTACAGCCGATTCCTGAGAGTCATTTAGGAGCTGGCGGACATTGCTTACCCAGGCTGGAGGCTGAGGTTTGGCGTCATCTGTTGACATAAAGCGAGACGCAAATGCAAGAGAAACACAGATTACGCCCGCTATCGCGATATAGATCCAACGTCTACTCCTGGGGCCCGCTTCAGGTTCGGGCTCTTTTCCCTTGCCGGTATCTTCCGGCGGCTTCGTTCTCCAGTGAAGATATTCTTGAATTAGGTCCGGGTCCCCAAGAATTCTTGCGGCAATGTTCATCGCCGTTCTTGCCGTATTAACGCTCTCCGAATGAGACTTTGCGAGTTTCCTCAGCTTATCTTCTAAATTGTGTTTTTGCCGAGACAGCAGTTCATCGGTAGGCTTGTCAGGCGGCGCCAATCCCAAAAATGCGAAGATGTCAGGCGGCGTCTGGCAAGATACAATGGAATTCTCGCGCAGAAACTTGAAGCACGCCTTAATGTGCTTTTCATATGAGCGAAAAGTCGCCGCGTGATCTTGGCCGTCAGTGCTCATGTGGCCTCAGCTGATTGCCTCCATCGTGAGCCTGGACCTGTGATCTTGTACTTCCTCATCCGTGAGGCCAGTCGCGCGCTTGACTACAAACTCCACGGACTTTCCATAAGTGAGCTCTCGGGCTTTGACGACCATCAAGCTTTCGTCATCCAGTCCGATTGAGACGTCTACTGGGGACCCTTCCGGCAGGTTTGGTGGTATTCCGGTGATCCGGCCCTCGCCTAGCTTGATACACAGGTTTCGATCCTTGCTGTCGCCTTCCATGATTTCGAGAAGCAGCTCGATCTGGTTGTCACAGGAAGTCGAGTATCTCTTGGTCGTAGAGAAAGGTAGCTTCGAGTTTCGTGGTACGAGAAGGTCATTCTCTTCCTGCCGTTGCTGGTTTAGCGCGATGACGCCAATTGCGAAAGAGCAGACTCGTTGAATCTCGGTCCGAGCAATGGTCTCCTTCACGATATCCGGAATATTCGCGATTGATGCGTCCGACACAGAGCCCTGCTCACTGTTCAAGATCCGTTCTACTGCATAGATAGCAGCTCCTTGGGCAACAGCTTTGTCTTGCTCGAAAACCTTTGGTTCTTTTCCCGTCAAGGCGCGGAGCATTTCTGCCACTTGGGGCATCCGCGTTGATCCGCCGACGAGTAGTATTTCATCGATATCTTCCCAGCCATTGGGCAAGGTGTTGTTTTCACCAAGTTTGCGAATGACCTCCTCCGTCGTGTTCTTGGTAAGTTCAAGCAGGTCCGAAGTGATCTCATCGAACTTCTCACGGGTGAGTTCAACCTTCGCGCTCTGTCCACCCATCTGGCAAACGATAGGCGAAGAGTCAACTTTACTGATTTGCTTCTTGGATACTTCAGCCTTATTCCAGAGATCCTGGCGAGTTCCGGGATCGTCCATCGGATACAAGTCGTTTGCCCTCTCAAATTCCTCTGAGACGTGCTTCATGATTCGTTCGTCCCACTTTCGGCCTCCCAACGAGCGGTCGCCATCAGTCCAGAGCATTGAGAACTCTCCGTCCTTCAGTCTCATTACGGTAACGTCAAATGTGCCTCCGCCGAGATCGTAAACCATGATGGTCCGCTCTTCGCCAGGCGCCCCACGACGGCCGAAACCATAGGCAATCGCTGCCGCAACAGGCTCGTCAAGGATACCGAGGATATTCAGGCCAGCGATCGTTCCAGCGTTGCGTGTTGCACTTCGCTCTGCATCACCGAAAATAGCGGGCACGGTGATAACAGCGCCCTCTACCGGCTCATCTAGGGCAAGCTCTGCATCCTCTTTGAGCTTTCGAAGAATGATTGCGGAAATGTACTCCGGCGTATGCTCTTCCCCGAAAAAAGTCCACTTCAGATCCTTGCCCATTGCGTTCTTGACGCACTCGACAACTTGACCCTCATGGGCAATGGCATTTTGCTTGGCAACGCTGCCAACGACCTTGTTCGTCGGGCCCTCGAAATAGACCACCGACGGAGTGAGCTGATCACCTTCTGCGTTCGAGAGAACCTCAGGTTTACCGTGCTCATTCAGGTGTGCGACGACGCTTATCGTCGTTCCAAGGTCGATACCGATTACTGCCATTCTTCTATCCTCCTCCGCTCTTTCGGAGCCAGCGAGTAACGCGATGGAAAAACAATTGCTTACCTGCGCCCATGCCGGAGAGGCTCTCTCCGGTTGTAATGGTTCGCGGGCCTCTATCGATCCTGTGCTCGATAGGTGCCCCCCGAGAGACAATGTACTCGCCAGACCGGCCTCCGGTTAGCTCCTTCCATGCGATCCTGACATCTGCTTCGTTCGTGATCTCGAAAGTAGCATCAACTGGTGCCCCCACAGGCAGTCCTGGCGGTAAAGTGATCGCAAAGTCACCTAAGGCTACACAATGGGCAGGATCGGCGTTCTCGCCTTCAAACAACTTCCCCTCAATTGCTCGCTGACCATCGTGGGTTGTGGTAAACAACCGCACTTGCCTTGCAGGTAGAAGAGTGCCGCGGCCCATAAGAATAGAATTCCACGGCTTGCCCGACTCATCGACCATCTGAATGCCAAGTGAAAATGAACAGCTTGAGGCAGGCTTGTGTGCCGCGTTGGTCAACCCGGCGTCAGGGCTTATCCGTTCTTCAGCCTCATAACCCCTTATAGGACTCGGAGGCACTGGAGCTTCAAAACTGCCGTTCGTCTTTTGCCAGAATTCCATGGGCTTCTGGAGAAGACGCTCTACGGCGTATATCGCCGCGCCGTAAGCAATCACTCTGTCCTGATCAAAGGCAACGGGCTCCTTCCCCGTCAGCTCATGCAACATCGACTTGACCTGGCGCATTCTAGTGGAACCGCCCACAAGAAAGATTTCATCGACATCGTCCCAGCCCCCCGGCAGCGTTTCGTTCTCCCGCAGCTTCCGAACGACCCCTTCGGTAATGTCCTTGGTGCGTTCAAGCAGGTCAGCGGTCAACTCGTCGAACTTCTCACGGCTTATCTCAACCTTGACGCTGTCCTCACCCATCCGGCACACGATGGGCGAACTCTCGGCAATACTCAACTGCTTCTTTAATATTTCAGCCCTTAGCCAAATTTCTTGTCTCACGGCGGAATCGTCCATCGGGAATTCGCCGTGCGCCTTCTCGAGTTCCCCGGAAATATGCTTCACAATCCGCTCGTCCCAATTTCGGCCACCTAGCGAACGGTCCCCGTCCGTCCACAGCACCGAGAATTCACTGCCGTCTAACCGCATCATCGTCACGTCAAACGTGCCACCGCCCAGGTGGTAAACCAGAGTGGTTCGACGTGCCTCCTTGGCGTCCTGCCTCCCAAACCCGTAGGCGATTGCTGCGGCAAGAGGCTCATCCAGTATCCCTAGGACACAGAGCCCGGCGATACTTGCAGCGTTGCGGGTAGCGTTTCGCTCAGCACCGCCAAAACACGCAGGCACAGTAATGACGACCCCTTCGATGGGCTCCTTTAGAGCCAACTCCGCGTCGGAGGCAAGTTTCTTCAGAATAAGAGCAGCCACCTGCTCAACAGTGTACGACTCGCCGAAGAACGTCCAATTGAGGTCCTTCCCCATCGCGCCTTTTACGCATTCGACTATTTGCCCTTCGTAGACGATAGCGTTTTGTTTGGCAACCCTACCGACGACTTTGTTATTCGGACCCTCAAGGAAGACGACCGAAGGGGTTGAGGGGTCGCCTTCGGCGTTCGTGAGCACCGCCGGCTTTCCCATACCATTCAGCCATGCGACAACGCTCGTCGATGTCCCAAGGTCGATACCAATAACTGCCATATGGCTTGTTCCGATTCAGTCTGTGGGTTGCTGAAACTTGTAAATGCTGACGGTTTGCGCTCTTAGCACACGTCCTCGCTTTGCAAAGCCCTGTCGATGGATCGCGGCAATCACGCCGTCGTCTTCCTGGGATGCGGCGGATAACACCTCAAGAGTCTGCATCGTCTTCAAATTGAGGCGCGTCTCAGGCTCAATCAGCTCAATCTCCTCCATGCGTAGCGCATCGACAATGTCCTGTTGCAGATTCCCGAGGTCCGCTCGATGCGGGTCAACCGATGCGGCCTTCAGCATTTCGCCAATCCTGTCGTACATGGAAAGCAGAGAAGTCACAAGACCTTGTTTATGTGCAAAGTCAGCCCCCTCTCGATGCTCATCGAGATCCCGATAAAGCCGATCAAATGCGGCTTCCTTCGCGGAGTCAAACCTGATCTTCGCGTCAAACTGGGAGGTCAACTTGTCCAAGCGGGCATCGAGGGCCTTCAGCCCCTCGATCACGTCTTGGTCACTACTTTCTTCCGGCTCCGATCTGTTGAGATCGGGTTCGCATGCGGTTGCGGCTTCCTCGCTCATTACTGCCCTCGGTCTCGCTGGTTAACTCGCGCTACAAGCGCGCATATCCCTCCGAGCCCCAGCGAGCAACTGCGGCATCCCCTTCAATATGCCGCGAACATCCCGATTATACGACGAATCGGTCCAGTTTCCTGCTTGAGCAGTCCGTTTATGATCTGGGAGAATACAGTCGGGTCAGTCTGTCGGGCTTTGACGCTTCGCTCGGGGAGCGGGATCGACGTCTCCAGCAGGATCGCTAACCCTATCTGCTAACCCTAACCAGGTGGCCCGGGGCGCACTCAGGTTCCGGGAGGAGCAGAGCGGCGCTAACTTTTGAACTCGGGAACCGCCACGAACGACAATGACACTGTAGGGGTCACTGGTTCAAGTCCAGTACCGCCCACCACCTTCTTGCATGTCCATTCTATAGAGTCTGGCCGCAGCGAGACCGTTCGGGATGCTCGGAACAACGTCACGACCACGGTCTACAACGCCCGCAACGATGTGGTTTCGAGGGTGGACGCGCTCGGCAACGTCACCGAGTGCTTCTTCGACCCCGTGGGAGGGCTGACCGGTGTTCTTCACAAAAACGATCCGCCCTTCACGATTGCGTACGACGCCGCACGGGTGCCACCCCAAACTTGTTTTGGGGTGCTCTGGGGCGGCGGGTTGAGAGCGATTGGGTGGTTTTGCACGGGTGCCACCCCAAACTCGTTTTGGGGTGCTCTGGGGCGGCGGGTTGAGAGCGATTGGGTGGTTTTGCACGGGTGCCACCCCAAACTCGTTTTGGGGTGCTCCGGGGCCGGCGGGTGCAACGCGCGAAGCAGGCTTCGCGCACTCGCGGGATGCAGCGGGAGAGGTTTTGCATTTTTGAAGCAGGAGAGCGAATCGGGGGCCTTTCCCGTAGGCGTCTTTCCTGCGGCTCCGATGACGGGATTCGGAGTCTCGGCCCTACAGGCCTAGGGAATCTGACCGGGCGGCCCGGGTACCAGGCCTTCGGCCTTCGCTCTAGGCTTGCGGCCCTACAGGCCTAGGGATACGGATCGGGGCCATGCTGTCCGTTGCTTCAAGCCGCCTTCATTGGGGCAGTTCCGGGCCCGCAAAGCCCCAGCGGGGCGGCATGTCTATAGCTGATGCCCGTCCGCCGCCTTTTCGATCTCCATAGGAGCGACATGTCGAGGGCGCACGGCTAATCCTAAGGCCGCCTCGCGGCATGGTTGAGCGCTCCGGCGATTCACCCTGGGGATGTCTTCCTCAATCCTCTCGAACGGGGCTTGGGGGAATTCGTTGTGGGTTTTGGCTATAGACATGGCGCTCCTACGGAGCTTGGGAAACCGGTGCGAGGGGTGCAGGCCCAAGTTCCTCTGATGGCTGACAAGGTTTGGACTGGCGCGCATCCCGGTCTGCTCTGCGAATCAGACGGGGCGCCCGGCATTCTGACCTTGCGGCCTTTCAGGCCTAGGGAATCTGGCCGTATGGCGCGGGTTCCAGGCCTTTGGCCTTCGCTCTAGGCTTGCGGCCTTTCAGGCCTACTGGATCGGTCGGGTGGCGCGGGTTCCAGGCCTTCGGCCTTCGCTATAGGCTTGCGGCCTTTCAGGCCTAGGAAACCGGACCGAGCCATTCCGTTGATCCTCACTGCTGCGCCCTTTCGAGCAGGTCCAGCAACTCGTTGGCGCTGATCACGCCGATCGAGCTTGCAAGGACATTCTCATCGGGTGAAACGACATGCAGAGCCGGAATGCCGGACACGTTGTATTGCAGTCCGAGCGAGGCCGGGGCGTAGTCGGTATCTACGCGAACGGCGATGAACCTCTCGAGCGCGTCCTCCACCCTAGAATCCCGGAGCGCTCCGCGGTCGAGAGAGCGGCAAGCCGAACACCATGTGGCATAGAATTCGACGAGGAGCGGCTTGTTGGTCCTTCTCGCCTCCGCAACCGCCGAAAAATAGTCGGTGCGCCAGACGATATTCGAAGGAGGCAGGGGCCGAAAGTCGTTCCAAATCCGGAAGGCCGCCGCCAGGATGAGCGCCCCGAGAAGGAGGTGAACGAATCGGAAGTTCTTCACTTGGCGGCCCTCTCAAGTAGGCTCCTTGCCTTGGACGGCGAGGTCGTCGGGAGTTCGCAGGCAAAGTTGCGGCAAACGTAAGCGGTGGGTTTGCCGTCTTGCGCAGAAAGGTCGGAAGTGAACGCAGCGAGTCCCGCCAGTACCTCGGAGTTTGAGGGAGTCTTGAGAAGCACGACCTTCCGAGGTGAATAGGTCGTGCGCAACTGAGCGAGCATTTCCTTCGTCGCGGGGTCGTTCGGCTCGCCCACAACCACCACCTCTTGACCCCCTGCCAGCAGGTCGTGCGCCGTGACCATTCCCAACGAGGCGGTGGGCCGCTGAGCAAGGTCGGCGCCGAAAGCGCGCACCGTCTTGCGGGCTGTCTCTTCCAGCTTAGCATCGCCCGTCAAACGAGCAAGGAGCGCCAGGGCGTAGGCCGCCACGGAGTTCCCGCTTGGGATCGCGCCGTCGTAGGTCTCTTTGGGTCGCGCGAGGAGGTGCTCTGTCCCTTCCCGCACCATGTGAAAGCCTGCCAGTTTCGAGTCCCAGAACCCTTGAATCATGTCCTCTGCCAAGGACTTCGCTTGGCGCAGATAGGCTACATCGAAGGTGGCTTCATACAGACTCGCCAGGCCCCAGATCAGAAATGCGTAGTCGGTGAGTTGGCCCTCGCCCTTTGCTCGCCCCTTCGCATAGATATGAAGGAGTCCTTGGTCCGTATTAGCCTTTGCCAGCACAAAGTCGGCAGAACCCTTCGCCAGTTGGGTCCATCGCGGCTCGTCGAAGGAGGCGCCAGCCTGCGAGGCGGCTGCGATCATCAGCCCGTTCCAATCGGTAAGGACCTTGTCGTCTTTGATCGGCTGAACTCGTTTGTACCGCGCCTTGAGTAGCTTCTCTCGAACGGGCTGGAGCTTCGTGTACTCGTCGTGTGAGATCTGCGACAGCTCGAGAATGTTCGTGCCTGTACTCCTGCCGCTGGCTTCATCAGCGTAGTTTCCGTTCGGGCTTGTCTGGAAGGCGCGTTTCGCCCTCTTGGCCTCGTCAGGCGTGAGGAGTTGCTCGATCTCGCCTTCGGTCCAAACGTAATACTTGCCCTCGACGCCTTCGCTATCCGCGTCCTGGGCGCTCTGGAAGCCTCCGGATTCGTCCCTGAGATCGCGCTCGACGTACTCCAGAATCTCCTCCGCGGTTCTGCGATAGAACGGATCGCGCGTGAACTCAAAGGCTTCGACGTAGGCCATAACGGCGAGCGCCTGGTCGTAGAGCATCTTCTCGAAGTGCGGCACGCGCCAGCGGATGTCCGTCGAATACCGGTGCAGTCCGAAACCCACTTGGTCGAAGATTCCGCCGTGGCGCATCGCGCGGAGGGTGCGCAGGGCGGCGTCGGCATGCTCCTTCTTTCCGGTTCGATCGGCGGCCCGCAGAAGGAAGATCAGGTTGAGACAAGTTGGGAACTTGGGCTGTGACCCGAAGCCCCCGTATTGCGGCTCATAGCTTTCCATCAACGAATCAGCCGCCGTGGCGACGATGTCATTCGGCAGGTCTCCCGGAGCGCTCCGCTCGAGGTATTGGCGGAGCCCCTCGGCGATCCGGTCCGATTCGCCGATCAATTCGGCTCGCTTGTCCTGCCAACGGTCCCGCACTTGCCGAACCAGGTTCACCAGAGTCGCTTTAGGGAAATATGTGCCCGCGAAAAACGGCTTGCGGTCGGGCGTCAACATCACCGTCATCGGCCAGCCGCCGCTCCCGGTCATTGCCTGGGTGACGGTCATGTAGATGTGGTCCACGTCCGGCCGCTCCTCCCGGTCCACTTTGATGCTCACGAAGACCTCGTTCATGAGTCTTGCGACCTCCTCATCCTCGAACGATTCGCGCTCCATGACGTGGCACCAATGACAGGTGGAATAACCGATCGAGAGGAAGATCGGCTTGTCCTCGTTTTGGGCTCTCTCGAACGCCTCCTCGCCCCACGGGAACCAATCCACCGGGTTGTGGGCGTGTTGCAACAGGTAGGGCGAGGTCTCGTTGGCGAGGCGGTTTTCGTGTTTGGGGTTCATGTTGTGCGAAGACGCGGCTTGGCAGGTTTCTGGCCCCGCGCAGGAACTGGCGAACGACCCTGCAAGCAACGTAGCTGTAACCAGTACGCTCACCCGTGCCGCGCGTCGACTCCGAGCGCCTAGTCCCTCCAACCCGATCATCTTCTTGTTCCTACAGCCTCTCGGCCCCGTACGGCGGCGTTTTGCGCGAGCTTGGGCTGGGGTTCCTTGGTGCCAGTTCCCGCCCGGCGGGTTGTAGTGAACCGCGCCAGGACGGTTTTCGCGCACCAATTACTATGTTTGCGAAGTTTTTTTCGCTCTGACCTATCATCGCCTTTGATCTTGCTATACAATGGCTCTCGTAAGGAGCTTGGTTTAGGTCCGTGACTGAAGTCGCGA
>Ga0226835_1000467_pt1 | contig 45577 bp, 41 predicted proteins | sample LAC_MetaG_1_FD_163627 | JGI IMG/M metagenome (GOLD analysis project Ga0226835, IMG submission 163627) | Anaerobic ammonium oxidizing microbial communities from anammox membrane bioreactor (MBR) in UC Berkley, California, United States -... | ecosystem: Engineered > Bioreactor > Anaerobic >...
AACGGCGGGGTTTTTGTTTAGGCGACCCGCCTCATCCTGAGGAGCGCTTGAAGGGCGCGTCTCGAAGGATGAGGCGGCCCCTGGTTCGAGACGCCCGCACTCGCTTCGCTCGGCGGGCTCCTCACCACTTTCCGTGGGGCAGACGGGAACGATCCCGGATCGCGCTGACGTGCGTCCGGGATGAGGAATAATGAAAAGGCAAGACCGGTTTGCCCGATCCTCATGGTGAGGAGCGCCGCTTGCGGCGCGTCTCGAACCATGAGGCCGGGTGAGGCTTCATAGACCTCTTGACTTTATTCCTATTCTCTGATGAAAGTTGCGCGATCCCATCCACCGCGGGGCGTTTTCATGAGACGTCGTGAAGGCGGGATGGGTGCGGCGCCTGCGGGCGGGGTTCGTGGCCCCGCACCCGGGCGGCGTCGGGGCACCGCCCGGGGCCACTACGAGCCCCTGCCGGGAGCCGGCTGACACGCCGGGCGCAAATGCCCGCCGGGAAAGCGCGGCCCGACGCCGGAGTGAGAACGCCGCGGTGGCGCGCCGCAAGGCGGCGTGCGCCCGAAGGCCTGCACAGGCAGGCCCGCGCCGGGCGCGCGCTTCGGATGGATACCCGCGCCTTGCGGCGCGCCATCCTCCCACTTTTCAAGGAAGTCACGGATCGCAAGGCAGGCGGACCCGGCGCCTTTCAAACAATACGGGCGCTTTCGCGCGCCTGCGTTCAGCGCAAACCGCCGGCGGCGAAGGCGGGTTGCGCCAGCGGCCGCGGCAGCGGCGTCGCAGTGCGCGCAGCCTCGTTGGGCTCATAGACACCGCGGCGTCCGGACACCGACTTGAAGCTGTCGGTAAGGCCGACCACCGTCTCGGCCGCGCCGAGCGAGAGGAAGCCGTCGGGCGCGGTGATCTTGGCAATGCGGTTGATCACGTCGATCTTGGTCTTCTCGTCGAAATAGATCAGCACGTTGCGGCAGAACACCACGTCGAGCGTACCCAGATGCGAGAAATCGTTGAGCAGGTTGAGCGTGCGGAACTGCACCATGGCGCGAATGTCGGGCGACACCTGCCACATCTCGCCGACCTGCGTGAAGTTCTTCACCAGCATCTGGATCGGCAGCCCGCGCTGCACCTCGAACTGGCTGTAGAGGCCGGACTTCGCCTTCTCCAGGATTTCGTTGGACAGGTCGGTGGCGATGATCTCGATGCGGAAGCCCGCGAGCTTGGAACCCATCTCCTTGAGGATCATGGCGAGCGAGTACGGCTCCTGGCCGGAGGCGGCCGCCGCGCACCAGATGCGGATGCGCTTTTGCACAGCACGCGCGGTCACGAGGTGCGGGATCATCAGGTTCTGGAAATGCTCGAACGGCAGCTTGTCGCGGAAGAAGAACGACTCGTTCGTGGTCATGGCCTCGACCACGTCGACGGTCAGGGGCTCGGCGCCGGGGCTGCGCAGCTTCTGCACCAGTTCGCTCAGGCCCGCGAGGCCATGCTTGCGCGCAACCGGCAGCAGGCGGCTTTCCAGCAGATAATGCTTCTCGGCCGACAGCACGAGGCCGGACCGCTCCTTCAGAAGCTTGCGAAGGAAATCGTACTCGATCGGCGTCACGGCCGCTCTCCACTAAAATACCTGACAATCTTCCCGGCCATGCCTTCGAGCGGCAGCACCGCCGAACACAGGCCGGCTTCGGCGGCCGAACCGGGCATGCCCCAGACCACGCTGGTCGGCTCGTCCTGCGCGATCACCGCGCCGCCCGCCGCCACGATGCGCTGCGCGCCGTCGGTGCCGTCGGAGCCCATGCCGGTCAGGATCACCGCAAAGGCATGCCGCCCCCAGATGGCGGCGGCCGACTCGAACAGCGGGTCCACCGCCGGCCGGCAGAAATGCACGTGCGGCCCCTCGTCGAGCGCAATCGTGGGAGCCCCGTCGCCGCGGACGACGCGCATGTGCAGGCCGCCGGGCGCCAGATACACGCGACCGGGCAGGACCGGCTCGCCGTGCACCGCCTCGTGCACGGACTTGCCGCTCGCACGCGAAAGATGCTCGGCCAGAATGGTGGTGAAGGTCGGCGGCATGTGCTGGGTGATCAGTACCGGAACGCGGTCGATCACGGGCGCCAGTCCCGGCACGACGACGTGCAGCGCCTGCGGACCGCCGGTCGAGGAGCCGATCAGGAGCACCTTGGGCTGCGTTTTCGGGAACGGGCGCGTATGCACCGCCGCGGCACGGGCGGCCGCCGGGATATGGCCCGGCGCGAGACCGGGCGCGTGCGCAACATGCGGCAGCCGCGCCGTCGGGGTCGCCGGCGCGGCCGGCATCCGCGTGCGCGGCACGGCGCGTCCGCGCCGAAGCGAGCGGCGGCCGAGCGCGCGGATCTTGTTGATCAGCTCGTGGCGGTATTCACGCGAGGCGTCGCGGGTGTTGCCGTCCGGCTTGGGGATGCAGTCGAGCGCGCCGAGCGCGAGCGCCTTCATGCTGATCTCGGCGTTGCGGCGCGTGAGCGTCGACGCCATGATGATCGCGACGTTCGGCTTCTTCTGCAGCAGCAGCGGCAGCGCCGTCAGACCGTCGACATCGGGCATTTCGATGTCGAGCACAATCACGTCCGGATTGACGGCTTCGATGCGATCGATGGCCTCGCGGCCGTCGCGCAGCGATGCCACAAGCTCGAGATCGGGCTCGGCATCGACCCAGCGCTTGACGAAACCACGCGCCACCAGCGCGTCGTCGACGATCATGATGCGGACCGGGCGAGGCGATCCGGAACCGATCTCGGCCGCTTTGGCGGGAGCTGACACTGTCACGATACGCACTACTCGAGGCTGGATGACGATAAGCCGGCCTATGGCTTCAGATCAGGCCGACTTCCTGGAACTTGGCCTCGACGATATCCTTGTCGAACGGCTTCATGATGTATTCGTTCGCACCGGCATGCAGCGCGCGCGCGATGTGCGCGACATCGTTCTCGGTCGTGCAGAACACGACTTTCGGGCGATCGCCGCCGGGCAGGCGCCGCAGCGCCTTCAGGAAGTCATAGCCGTCCATTTTCGGCATGTTCCAGTCGAGCAGGATCGCGTCCGGCAGCAGCTTCTGGCAGGACTCGAGGGCCTGCTGGCCATCCTCGGCTTCGACGATCTGGAAGTCGAAACCTTCCAGAATGCGCCGCGCCACTTTGCGGATGACGCTGGAATCGTCAACAACAAGACAGGTTTTCATCGCACATCCTCACCTTCACTCAGACAGCGCGGTGCCAAGCCGCGCCAACGATCTCAAAACGCACAACCTCAGGCGGCCTTCGCGCTCGGACGCAGGTCGAGCAGCCGGCCGATATCGAGCACGACCAGCAATTCCTGTTCGAGGCGATGCACGCAGCTCGCCACGCGCGCGAGGCGCTCATCGAGATTGACCGGCACCGGCTCGCGGGTCTGTTCGCCGAGCCGCAGCACCTCGCCAACCGAATCGATGATCAGGCCGTACGACTCCCCGTCGCAGTCGATGCCGACCGCCATCGGCTCGTCCTTCTCCTCGCGCTCGGGCAATCCGAGCCGGCGGCGCATGTCGATGGCCGTGACGATGCGCCCGCGCAGATTGAGCACGCCGGCAATTTCCGGCGACGACAGCGGCACGGGCGTCAGATTGCCCGGCATGAAGACGTCGTGCACGCGCTCGATCGGCAGGCCGAAAAGCTGCTTGCCGATCAGCACGGTCACATATTCGATTTCGTTCTCGGGCGCGTGGTCGTTCATGGTCATGCTTGCATTCTCAGGCGGCCTGGATCAGTTCGGCGCTCTGTTCCTTGAGCGCGGCGACGAGGCCCTGACGGTCGAACTTGGCGACGAAGTCGTGGAAACCGGCCTTGCGGACGCGGGCGATCACCTCCGGCGAGGTCATCGACGACAGGGCGATGATCGGCGTATCGGTGCCGTTCTTGTGCGCATGGATCGCCTGCGCCAGCGCAAAGCCGTCCATCGTCGGCATTTCGAGATCGGTCACCACGATGTCGAAGCGCTTGCCGGACTTGAGCATGGCAAGCGCCTCTTCGCCGCCGCCGAGCGCGGTGACGTCGTAGCCGGCCGCGCGCAGGACGGGCGTCAGCATGTTGCGGAAGAACGCGGAGTCCTCGACGAAGAGCAGGCTGCGACGGCCGCCGGCCGCGCCCTTCTCCTCGCCGCGGAACCAGTCCGCGAACGCCTGCGGCAGGAAATAGCCGACGTCGACGATCTCGGTCGCCTCGTTCTTGATCACCGCCGAGCCGAGAATGCCCGGCTGCTCGCTCGGGATTTCGATGCTGAGCTTGTCCTCGACGATGTCCACGATCTCGTCGACGGCGAGCGCCATGCAGCGCAGGCCGTCGGAGAAGACGAGCAGCGACTGGGTGCCGTCGTCGCGGATGCGCACAGCATCGTTGACGCGGATCAGCGGCATGAGCTGGCCGCGATACTGCAGCAGATGACGGCCGTTCGACAGCTCGATCTTGCGGGCCTCGACCTCTTCGAGGCGCGTCACGAGCGACAGCGGCACCGCCTTGGGCTGCGGCGAGCCGGCGCGGAACAACAGCAGCGAGGTGCGCGCCTCGGTCTGCCCGGCATCGGCGGTGTCCGCGGCATGCTCGTGGGCGAGCGAGGCGGAGGTGGCATTCGAGCCGACCGCTTCGGCGATCCCGTTCGGGTCGAGGATCATGATCACCGAGCCGTCGCCGAGAATCGTGTTGCCCGAGAAGGCCGCGATGTGGCGCAGCTTGGTGGCCATCGGTTTGACCACGATTTCCTCGGTGTGGAAGACGCCGTCCACCACGATGCCGAACACGCGGCTGCCGACCTGGGTCACCACGATGAACCCGGACTCGACATTCTTCTCGGTGTCGCTGTCGAGGTTGAGCAGGCGGCCGAGATGGATGAGCGGCAGCAGCTTATTGCGCAGACGCAGGACAGGCGTGTCCTTGATGTATTCGATACGGTGCTCGGTATCGTTCTTCACCCGCACCAGCTCGATCACGGCAAGCTGCGGCACCGCGAAGCGCTCGCCGCCGGCCTCGATGATCAGCGCCGAGATGATGGCGAGCGTGAGCGGGATCTTGATCGTGAAGATCGAACCTTCGCCGGCGATCGACTTGACGTCGACCGAGCCGCCGATCTGGTCGATATTGTTCAGCACGACGTCCATGCCGACGCCGCGGCCGGATACGCTCGTGACCTTGGTCGCCGTCGAGAAGCCGGGCGCGAAGATGAAGCGGTGGATCTGCGCCTCCGACATCTTGTCGAGCTCGCTCTGGGTCGTCAGACCCTTGGCGATGGCGTTGGCCTTGATCTTCTGGATGTCGAGGCCGCGGCCATCGTCGGCAATCTCGATGATGATATGGCCGCCCTCGTGGTAGGCGGAGAGGCGGATCGTGCCCTTCTCCGGCTTGCCGGCCGCGAGCCGCTCGTGCGGCGTCTCCAGTCCATGGTCCGCGGAGTTGCGGACCATGTGCGTAAGCGGGTCCTTGATCTTGTCGAGCACCTGGCGGTCGAGTTCGGTCTCCGCCCCGTGCATCTCAAGCTCGATCTGCTTGCCGAGCTCGGCCGACAGATCGCGCACGACGCGCGGCAGTTTCTGCCAGGCATTGCCGACCGGCTGCATGCGCGTCTTCATCACGCTTTCCTGCAGTTCGGCGGTCACGTTGGAGAGGCGCTGCAGCGGGCCCTTGAATTCGGAATCGGCCTGCCGGCGCGCCATTTCAAGCAACTGATTGCGCGTGAGCACCAGCTCCGACACCATCGTCATCAGCTTCTCGAGCGTGTCGAGATTGACGCGGATCGACTGGCTGGCGATCTTGGCTTCCGTCTTCTCGTCGTCCTTGGCCGCTTTCTTAACCGTTTCCTTGGCGGATGCGGTCGCCTTGGCTGGCGAGGCGGCAGCCGACGGCTTGTGGTCCACCTCGGGGCCGGACGCCTCGCGGAAGGCGCGTTCGAGATCGTCGAGCGAGACTTCACCGGGCTGCAGCGGGCGCTCAAGCGTCTGCTCCACGAGCGTGCCGACGGTATGGACGCCGGACTGCGACGGCGCGGCGGCGGGAACGACGCCCTGCACCGCCATGCGGTCGAGCGCCTGGATCAGGTCGCCGTCGGCGCCATCCGGCTCATGGTGGAACTGTTCGAGGACGTCGAGGATTTCCTTGATGCGGTCGATCGTCGCCAGGATCACGGTGACGGCTTCGCCGGTCACCGGCATGCCGTCGCGGAATTTCCCCATCAGGGTTTCGGCCGCATGCGCAAGCGTGGCAAGGCGCGGCAGACCGAGGAATCCGCAGGTCCCCTTGATGGTGTGAACGAGGCGGAAGACGTTGTCGAGGATCTTGGCGTTGTTTGGATCCTGCTCGAACCGCACAAGCTCGACATTGACGACATCGAGGCTTTCGTTGGTTTCGGTCAGGAATTCCCGGAGCAGATCATCCATGCAAAATGCCTTCTGCGCCGAAGGAAAGCTCCGGCGACACACATGCAGGGATTGTGGTTGGTAAGCGTTTAATTTTGGTTGCTGTAGGGTACTACCCGTACCGCTTTAGCAATTCTTAACGAGTGTAAAGAATTCATGAATGCTCGTCGCCACTGCGCCAGGGTTGCGCGCGCAACCGGCGAGCCGGGCACGCGGCGCGGATCAATGCGCAAGCAGGGCGACGGCCTCACCCTCGGGCGCGATGCCGACGGTCATTCCGCAGGCGCGCGCGAGCAGGCCCGTATAATAAGGCTGGATCGCATGAGCATCGACGGTGCTGCCCGCGCCGCCGGCCAGCAGGGGTGGGACCGCCTGCGGGATTTTGGGATTGGTGCCGGTGACGGTGATCTTGAATCCCATCGTGTCGCCGCTGCCTTCGGCATCGACCGTGACGACGCCGCCGCGCGGAATGACCTGGCCCGCGATGACCAGCATGTTGAGCAGAAGCTTCACGCGATTTTTCGCCAGCAGGACGCGCGGCAAGTTCCAGGCGAGCTTGGTCTTGTCGTCCTCCAGAAAGCCGCGCCCCACTTTCTCGGCATCGCCCAGATCGATCTGCGTGGTGGCGGAACCCGCCGCGCCGAAGGCGATCCGGCAGAATTGCAGGCGGGCGGACGCGGTCTTGATGCTTTTCTTGATGAGGTCGAGCGCGAAGGCGTTGGTCTCTTCGTCCTTGCCGTCCTCCATCACCTCCAGGCCGTTGACGATGGCGCCGACCGGGCTGATCAGGTCGTGGCAGACGCGCGAACACAACAGGGCGGCCAGGTCGAGAGCTTCAAGATCGGCTGTGCCGGACATCGGTTGGCTCCGGGAAAGGATGGCGGGAGTTGCAGGCAGAACGCAACGCGACCGTTGGCGAATCGTTTTTGTGATACACCGCACCTGAATATAGGCTAAGGCCAAGGACGCAACCGTCCATGCCCACCGATCCCGCTGCCGACCTCAAAATCGACACGCTGCTCGACGAACTGACCGCGCTGGCGTCGCGCGCTGCCGCCGAAATCCTGCAGGTCCGGCAGGGCGCGATCGGCGCGCGCATGAAAGCCGACGCCTCGCCGGTGACGCTCGCCGACGAAGCGTCGGAAGCGCTGCTGCTCGACGGTCTTGCCCGCATTCTGCCGGGTGTTCCGGTCATCTCCGAGGAGGCCACCGCGCGTGGCGGCGCGGTGTGTGTGGACACGACCTTCGTACTCGTCGATCCGCTCGACGGCACCCGCGAATTCGTTGCCGGACGCGACGAATTCACCATCAACATTGCGCTCATCCATGCGCGGCGGCCGGTCGCCGGCCTGCTTGCCGCACCTTTGCGCGGACGAATCTGGCGCGCCGCCGCCGGCCGCGGGGCAAGCGTCGTCCATGTCGCGGCCGGCGAAGCGCCCGGCAAGACCACCGCCGTCGAGCCGGTGCGTTGCCGCGCCTGGCCGGCGCAGCCGGTTGCGCTCGTCAGCCGGTCGCATCTGGATGCGAACACGGAAGGATTCCTCGCCACCTGCACGCCCGCGCGCGTGCTCGCCTGCGGATCCGCGCTCAAGTTCGCCCTGATCGCGCAGGGCGAAGCCGATATCTATCCGCGGCTTGCGCCGACCCGGGAATGGGACATCGCGGCGGGCGACGCCATTGTCGCCGCCGGCGGCGGGTGCGTCGTCGATCCGCAAGGCGAACCGCTGCTTTACGGCGGGGCTGAGCGCGATTTCGGCGTGCCGGGATTCATCGCCTGGGGCGACGCCGCGCGCGCCGGCAAGGCGGCTTGAGACGACGGGCTCAGGGAACGAGCGTCCGCAATACCTCCGCCCAGCGGTCTTCGGCACGGTCGGCAATGGCATTGGGGTCGGCGGCGAATTCCTTCCGGGCTGCTTCCGAGAAAAAAAGATAAAGGCGCCGGTCGTGGATCAGCCAGAGCCGCGGATGGCCCGGCGTCGCCGTCCCGCGCGCAACACCGGTCGGATCGTAACCGCCGAATTGCGGCATATAGACCTCGGGATCGGCAGCGAATGCAGCGAGATTGCCCTCGTTGCGGAATCGCCAGGTCACGCCATCCGCCTGGTGCTCGTGTTCCGGCTGGCCGATCCGGGCTTGCCCATCGGTAAAATAGGCAACCGGATCGAAACCGCTGATGGCGAGCCCGGTATGACGGTCGACCACAATCCGTTCAGTGGTCGCGGCCGCGCGCGCCCCTTCAAACGATACCGTGGCCACGATCGCGGTCAGACCCGCGAGGGTTGCGCCGAATGCGACGGCCGCCATCGACCGCCTGCGCAGCCTTTGTTGACGGAATAAAATGATCATGATTCGGTCTTCGGGTGTTCCGATTCGTGTGCGGGGCCTATGCGGGAGCGCCATTGAGCCTAGCAAGGCCCGCGTGAGTAACACGTTAAGCGACGAGCCCACCCGCCGAACCGGGGAGCCCCCGATGCACGCCATTCTCCGAATCCTGTCCCTCGCGGCGGTGCTCGCCTGCCTCTCCGCCCCGCCCGCGGCCGCCCAGCAGAACCAGTTCTCGCCCAACGAAGTGATCGAGGCCGGGCACCGGTTTTTCGGCACGGTCTCGCGCGGCCTCGCCCAGGTCGTCGAGAAAGCGGTGAGCCAATGGGGACTGCCGAACGGCTATATCCTCGGCGAGGAAGCCGGCGGCGCGTTCGTGGCCGGATTGCGGTATGGCGAAGGAACCCTGTTTACAAAGAATGCCGGCGATTTGCGGGTATTCTGGCAGGGCCCCTCGATCGGATTCGACGCCGGCGGCGACGGCGCGCGCACCATGATGCTCGTCTATAATCTGCCTTCGACCGACGCGATCTATCATCGGTTCGCGGGGATCGATGGTTCTGCCTATTTTATCGGCGGCTTCGGCATGACCGCGCTCACCGCCAACGGCGTCGTGCTCGTCCCGATCCGTTCCGGCGTCGGTTTCCGTCTGGGTGCGAATGTCGGCTACCTCAAATTTACGCCGCGCCCGACCTGGAATCCTTTCTGACCATGGCGACCCGCCGGCGGGCCGCCACGTGACGTTTCCGCGGCCCGGTCGACACGAATCCGCTTTCGCAATGCACCAGCGGAGTTTAGGTTAACCGACGGGGATGCTGGAACAATCCGGCCCAATCATGCCACTCTAGAATACCATCTGTATTGTCCGCGTCAGGGTAGCCGTCATGATCGAACCGGTGATGTATTTTGCGATCGGGTTCCTGATCGCAAGTCTATTGGGCATCATCTTCGTTCCTCTCGTCCACAATCGTGCCGTACGCCTGACCATCCGGCGCCTTGAGGCCTCGACGCCGCTGTCGATGGCCGAAATCCAGGCCGACAAGGACCAGTTGCGCGCCGAATTCGCCATGTCCACGCGGCGGCTGGAAATGAGCGTCGAGCAGATGAAGGGCAAGACCACGAGCCAGTTAGCCGAGCTTGGCAAGAAGACCGACGCCATCAACCGCCTCAAGGTCGAACTGGGCGAAAAGAGCGCGACCATTTTCGCGCTCGAAGCGCGGGAAAAAGCGCTGAAGGAACAATTGCGTTCGACGGAAGAGGAATACGCCGCCAAGACCGCGGCCTTGCGCGAAACGGAAGCGACGCTGGCCGACAAGGTCTCCGAATTCACCCGCCAGTCGCATACGCTCGACGAGAAATCCGCCACCGCCGACAGCCAGCGCATCGAGATCGTCGCCCTGAAGACCCAGATCGACTCCCTGAAGGAGCGCATTGGAGACTACGAGCGCGAGATCAAGATCACGTCCGACCGGCTCGACCGCGAACGCATCGAGGCCGAGAACGCTTCGCACGAATTGATGCAGGAGCGCGGCCGGGTCGAGAATCTCGGCAAGCGCGTCAGCGAGCTCGAACAGCAACTCGCCACGCAAACCACCGAGACGGATGCGCTCGCACGGCGCGCGCAGGAGCTTGAAAGCCGGGTCGGCGAACAGGGTCGGCTGCTGCGCGAGCGCGAGGATGAATGTACCCGGCTGGAGGCCGTGCTTGCCCAGGCGGGCCGCACCGAGGCCGACTTGCGCGCGGAAATCGCGCGCAGCAGCGATCTCAGCAAGGATGAAGTCAGCAGCCTGATGAACGAAAAATCGCTGCTGGCGCAGGAACTAGAAGCGGCGAAAGCCGAGCGCGTGCGCCTGCTCGGCGAGATCAGCGCCATGCGACGGGAAGCGGAAGCGTCCTGGGCATCGGAGCGCGTGGAAAACGCGCTGCTGCGGGAACGCATCAACGACATCGCCGCCGAGGTCGCCCGCATGACCGCGGTGCTGGATGGCCCGGATTCGCCGATCGATGCGATCCTCGCCGGCCAAGCGCCGCTGCAGGTGCAGGCCAATGGCGGAGGACAGGCGGCCAAGACCGGCGACGCCGGCGATCTCAAGAGCAATCTCGCCGAGCGGATGCGCGCCCTGCAGACACGAGCCTCGCGCCTGCCGTCCACGACATAATGTACCGCAAGCCGCCCGGCACGGCACGAGGGACACAGGGGGCGGCACGGGTGGCCGGAGCACGACATTGACAAAGGTCGGCAAGCGGGGATGCCGCCTGCTCGCCGCCGCGCTGCTCGTGGCCGCGGTCGCCGCCGCCTCCGCGGCGGCACGAGCGGAGAATGCCGATATTGCCCGCAACCGGGCGACCGAACGCAAATCCTTCACCGATGCGCAGATCGCCGACGGCCTGTTCAAGATCGCATTCGGGGCGGAATTCAGTGTCGCCGGCCGCGTCGACCGCATCCGCCGCTTCGAGAAGCCGATCCGGGTCTTCATCGACAATCAGGGCCAGCCCGACCGGCGCGCGCAGGTCGCCGCCGTGGTCGAGGATATCCGCCGCCGTATCGAGCATATCGACATCGCCCTCACCCGGGATGCCGGAGAGGCAAACGTCGTGGTCACGCTCGTGCGCGACCGCGACCTGCAGCGCATAATCCGCAAGCGCTACGGCGCCAAGCGCGCGCGCCAAATCCAGACCTCGCTCGAGCCGCAATGTCTGTCCGGTTTCCGCAAGGACGACATGTTTCGTATCGTACGATCCGATGTCCTGCTCGTCTCCGACGTCGGGGATTACATCTTCTATGACTGCGCCTATGAAGAATTGCTGCAGGCGCTCGGCCCCATCAACGACGACGAGAGCGTACCCTGGACCATGTTCAACGACAACGTCCAGATGGGTTTTTTCGACGTCTACGATCAGTATCTGCTCAACGTCATCTATCATCCGCGCGTGCGCGCAGGTATGACGCGCGAGGACGTGCGTGCGCTGCTGCCGGACATCATGCCCGAGGTCCGCGCTTTCGTGGCGCGCATCAACAAGCTCGGGGAATGACGGTGCGCTTGTCTACAGTGATTTCAGCCAATCGATGATCGCACCGCGCGCCTGGAAAGGCGTCGTCAGATGCAGGCCCGGGATCACGAGATATTTGCTCTTGGGATGCTTGGCCGCGAGATCGAAGGCGTAGTCGCGACCGTGAAAGAAGATCGGATCGGCGACGCCCACCACCCACAGAAACGGCACCTCGCCCATCGCCGCGGCATTCCTCGGAATAACCGCGGGCCCTTCGGGATCGAACATGCTCAGATAGACGAGCGGCGTCGCCGTCACGACGAACGGAATGCCCTGTGCGAGATCGGGAAACGAGCCCGGCACATCGCCCTTTCCGACCGCGACCAGTTTCCGGGCACGCGTAAGCGCACTCTTGGTGCGCAGGCGCAGCGCCCATGCTTCCGGCAGATGCCCCGGCGCGAGCGCTATGACGGCGAACAGACCTTCACGCCGCGCCGCGTATCCGATCGCCGCATTAGCCCCGAGGCTGTGGCCGGCGATGACGATCCGCGTTGCACCGGCCCATTTCAGTTTCTGAACGGCGAGATCGACCTCGGCCATCGCCTGGTCGTAGGTCGCATCATACATGCGCCGCCGTGACCAGGGCAGTTCGGGCGCCTCGACAAGCGCGTCCTCCTTGCGCAGCGACTCGGCCAGGCCCTCGATCATCGAGGTCGGCGATCCGCCCTTGCCGTGCAGCAGCACGATTCCGAATCCCTTCAGGCTCGGCGCCTGGGCCCGCACGTCCGTGGCCGACGCTGCAAAGAGCGCCAGCAACGCGAACAATCTCAAGGCCATCGTCATGATAACTCTTGCGAATCGCCAGGGTCGGTCATGCGTAGCGCTTCGTCCCCAAAACACAAGTTAACCTTTGCGCTGCGGAACGAGTGCGCTGCGGAGCGAGGCCAGCCCATCCGTCATCCGCTCTTGCGCCGCCGGCGACCGCACGATCGCAGATAACTGGGAAATGCAGGCAGCGGGCGTTGACGCTGCGAATCCCGAACGCCTTAATTTACCGATCCTGAGTCGGCATTTCGCCGGCCAAAAGGGGCAGACCATGGCCAAGCGCACGACCCACCGCAGCACGAAGGGCAAGAAACTCTACGCCGTCCGCGACAAGGAAGGCCGCTTCAAGGACATTCAGACCTACAAGCGGGCGCACAGCCAGGACATCAAGCGCAAGAGCAAGGCGGAAGCCGGCAAGACCACCACGAAGGCCAAGAAAGCCAAAAAGAAAAAGTAATCGCTCGACGATACGCGGCTGGCCGGCCCGATTTGCGCCGCTTCAGGCGCCGGTTTCAGTCCCTTTGCACACAAGCACCATGCGAACGAGATCGGACAGGCTGTTCGCCTGCATCTTGTCCATGACATTGGCCCGATAAACCTCAACCGTCCGCGGACTGATCCCGAGATCGAATGCAATCGTCTTGTTGGGATGGCCGGCCACGAGCCCGTCGAGCACCTGCCGCTCGCGCTGCGAAAGGCTCGCCAGACGCTCGGCAATGGCGGAAATTTCGTTCGCGCGTTCGCCCACTTCGCGGCTGCGTTCGAGCGCCGAGCGGATCGCCGTCAGGATGCGGCGGTCTTCGAACGGCTTCTCCAGAAACTCGAAAGCTCCGAGCTTCATGGCCTCGACGGCGAGCGGAATGTCGCCGTGGCCGGTGATGACGATCACCGGGATGTCGTACTTGACCTCGGCCAGCGAGCGCAGCAGATCGATGCCGCTCATGCCGGGCATGCGGATATCCGTCACCACACAGCCGCGCGGCCGGTCTTTCAGGCCGGACAAGAAGGCCGTCGCGGATTCATAGGTCCGCACCTCGAGCGACGACGCCTTCAGCAGGAAGGCCAGCGAGTCGCGCATCGCCTCATCGTCGTCGATGACATGGACCAGTCCGCTGTCAGCCATTTCCCACTTCCTCCCCGCTTACGGTCTGCAGGGTGAAACGGAAAATCGTACCCCCGCCGGGATTCGGTCCGACCCAGATGCGCCCTCCGTGGGCGTCCACAATCGTCTTGGAGATCGAGAGGCCGACGCCCATCCCCTGCCGCTTGGTGGTGACGAACGGTTGGAACAACTGGCCGGAAATTTCCGGCGCAATGCCCGGCCCGGTATCTGCGACGTTGATCTGCACCATGTTGTCATGGCCCGCCTTTGACGAAACGATGAGTTCACGGCGCTGCGATTCCGTCATGGCGTCGACGGCATTGCGGATCAAATTCAGCAGCACCTGCTGTATCTGGACCTTGTCGACCAGAACAAGGTCGCGTTCGGGATCGAGCTGCAATTTGACCCGAATTCCCTGCTCCTTGGCGCCGACGAGCGCCAGCGCGCTCGCCTCCTCGACGAGTTTCGACAGGCTTTCGACCTTGCGGTCGCTTTCGCCGCGGGCGACGAAATCACGCAGTCTGCGGATGATCTGACCAGCCCGCAGCGCCTGGTCGGCCGCCTTGTCGAGGGCCTCACGCACCACATTGACCTGCGAGTCGGAACTCGCCTCCAGCAGCCGCCGCGAGCCGCGCAGGTAATTTGAGATCGCCGCCAATGGCTGGTTGAGCTCGTGCGCCAGGGTCGAGGCCATCTCACCCATCGCGGTCAGCCGCGAGATATGGACAAGTTCGGACTGAAGCTCCTGCAGGCGCGCTTCGGTCTCCTGACGTTCCGTCAGATCGCGGATGAAGCCGGTGAAAAACCGCCGCCGGTTGGACTTCATCTCGCCGACCGCGAGCTCCATCGGAAAAGTCGAGCCGTCCTTGCGCTCGCCGACGACGACGCGGCCGATGCCGATGATGCGGCGCTCCCCGGTCCCCAGATAACGCTCGAGATAGCTGTCATGCCCCTCCCGATAGGGGCTCGGCATCAGCATCTTGACGTTCTTGCCGATGACCTCGGGGGCGACGTAGCCGAACAGGCGTTCGGCGGCCGAACTGAACGACTGGATCGTCCCCTTCTCGTCGATGACGATCATCGCTTCCGGGATGGTGTCGAGGATCGAACGCAGATGCGCTTCCCGGGACAGGAGATCCTGGGTCATGACGTCCGCATACTGGCGCGAGCGCTGCACACGTCCGCCGAGCCACGCAACCCCGAGGCCAATGGCCCCGAATGCAGCGGCTTTGACCAGCTCGAGCTGGGTGGGGACAAAGCCGATCGTGACGAACCCCAGCAGGATGCTCAACAGCGTCGCCAGAGATGCCGGCCAGAACCCGCCCAGTGCGCTCGCGGCCAGGATCGCCGGGATGAAAAACAGATAGATCGGCCCGGTCTCGAACGGCGTTTCGAGCACGCGCAGGATCAGAAACGCCGCCACCACCATGCTCAGGGCAAGGCCGTAGATGATCAGATGATGGCGCAATCGCATCGCGGCGGAGCCGGACGGCAACAGGGGAGTCGTGTCCACGGCCAAGTCGGCGCTTCCTTCGGTCAGATCGCTTCGTACCTGCTCGGGTGCAATCTACCCGGTCTGAGGTGGTCGTAAAGCAAACTTATAGTATTGATTTGAAAGGGTTTCTCAAGCGTACCCGGCGCGGCGCGCACGTATGCCGCGGGACCTCCGGGATTTCCCTTAGGTGCAATATCCGAATTTCCCGATTCCGGGCCGGCTCATATCGAGGGGTGCATAGGGAGACATGAGCCATGCGCACACAGACCGCCATTCGGACGCAGTTCCCCCAGTCATCCTCGAACGCCGCTGTGCGGACCTTCGTGCCGGAACAGACGCTGTTCGGCTCGATTGAACTTGCCGGCGCACCGATGTCTTTCACCAAGGGTGCGGAAATCTACGGCGAGGATGAGCCGTCCGACTATGTTTACAAGATCGTCAAGGGCGCGGTCCGCAGCTACCGCATTCTGAGCGACGGCCGCCGCCAGATCGAGGGCTTCTATTTCCCCGGCGATGTGTTCGGCCTTGAGGCGGGCGACGCACACGGTTCGTCCGCGGAAGCGGTATCCGATTCGATTATTCTGGTCGTGCGCCGCTCCACCATTCTTGATACCGCCCAGCGGGACAGCGATGTCGCCACCCAGCTCTGGTCATGCACGGCCTGCGAATTGTCCCGCGCGCGCGATCATGCCCTGCTTCTTGTCAAGACGGCACAGGAGCGCGTGGCCGCATTCCTCCTTGATCTTGCGAACCGTTTCTCCGGCAATTCCGTCGAGTTGCCGATGTCGCGTCAGGACATCGCCGATTATCTCGGCCTGACGATCGAAACCGTCTCGCGGACGCTGACCCAGTTTCAGGACAATGCCGCAATCGAACTGCCGACGTCGCGGCGAGTGGTGCTGCGCAATCGTGGTGCACTGCACACCCTGAATTCGTAAGAATCACGAGACCCGCGGTTGCGTAACCCGGTTACGTGATTTGCGCTGTGGCGTGAAAGTAAAATTGGCGTGAGTGAAGCAACGGGGCCCGATCCGCGACAGCGGACCGGACCCGTGTATTGTCCTCGACCGCACACACGCCCCGCAGGAGCGCTGCCCCTCAGTCGAGCGATTTCAGGAAATTGAGGAAATCGCCAATCTGGTCCGGCGCGAACCGGAATTCGGGCATGGTCGGATGGCCGGTCACAAGGCCCTCGGCCAGCGCTTCCTCTAGACGCTCCAGCGGATAGAGCTTGTGCAGATCGCGGAAAGCCGGCGCGATGGTGATCGGGCTCGGGCTGACCTTGTCGATCGAATGACAGCGCGCGCAATAGGTGCGCGCGAGGACGACACCACGCTGGGCACTGGGCGACAACGTACCCGACGACTGTGCCAGACAATCCGACGGCAGCATCAGGGATGCTGCCGCCGCAATCATGAAACTGAACCGCCCCAGACTGGCCATCAATGACATTTCATTGTTGTCAATGCGTCCAGTGTATCCCGATTCGGGCAATACTTCGGCCATGCCGCGTTTTTGGGCTTGTCTTCCAGCTCATGTTCGCATTGAGCTTTGCTCTCACAGATCGAGCAGCAGCGCTGCAGGTCCCTGAGAACGACGGCGTCGATCCGGTCAGGATCAATGCCCAATTCAGCCAGCCGTCGCTCGAGCATGTCGGCGGAATTGGCGCCGCATTTGGCGACCGCGATCAGGTCGGCCACGTTCAGACCCGCATCCTGGGCGATCCGGTTCAGTTCGCCGACATCGATGGCGCCAAGCTCGTCGAGCCCGGCCCGGCGCTGCCAGTATCTCGAAAAATTCCTGCGTATGGCCTCGAAGAAGCCGGTTTTTGCCTGGACCTGCATGATCATCACATCCTGGTTCGCGCTTTGCGCGTTATACCCTTCTATTTAATCATAAAATTGCAGCCTCTGGTCGAAAATGCATTGAGCTAGGTCAAAGCGCCCTTTGACCTTTCGCAATGCGCTTTATCCGCAGACGCGCAAATAAAAACAAAAGGAAAATGCAATGCCTGTGCTGAACGCCATTCTGGGTTTTGCCAGACGCCTGATCGGCCGGCTCATCCGGGCAGGTGATCTGCGACCGCGTTCCGACGCCGAGCCTACGAACGGCGCTGGCGCTGGCGCTTCCGAGCAAAGTCTATCCAACAACAAAGCGCGCGACTCCGTCGGAGCCGTCGTGCGGGCCGTATTTCCGAACAGGCGCTTTTCCTGAATGCAGACCAAAATCACCGGCACGTAAACAAGCCTGCCGCTTCATTCATCGCCGCTCTGCGTTTGCCCTTCGCCACCGTCCCAACGGTGCAGAGCGAGATTGATCTGTATCAATGCCTCTTACCGATCGGTTACGCATGTTTTTCATGGTTTTTCGCGTGCCGCGTTCCTTTCCTCTTATAAACAGCGCAACCTCATGACCCGTCCAGAAAGCCTGACACACAAATCGATGACTCTCGGCGAAGCCGGCGCAGCGCTTGCGTTCGGACTTCTGGCATTCCTGTCGCTTCTGATCGCGGCGAAAGCGCATACGTCGGAGTATGCCTTTCATGCCTATCTGTTCGCCGCCGGCAGCATCGCCGCTGTCTTTGCGATCATCGATCGCTATTACAACCGGCCGGCGGGAAAAGCGCCGCTGACGATCGACGGCAAGCCAAACTACAATATGGGACCGGTGAAGGTCGCGACCGTTGCCGCGATGCTCTGGGGCATTGCCGGTTTCACAATCGGCCTGTTGGCCGCGCTGCAGCTCGCCTTCCCGGTGCTCAATTTCGATCTGTCGTGGCTGTCATTCGGCCGCATCCGGCCGTTGCATACGTCCGCCGTCATTTTTGCGTTCGGCGGCAATGTTCTGATCGCAACGTCTTTCTATGTTGTGCAGCGCACCTGCCGCGCGCGGCTTGCCGGCGACCTCGCACCCTGGTTCGTCGTCCTCGGCTACAACTTCTTCATCTTGATCGCCGGCACCGGCTATCTTCTGGGCATCACCCAATCGAAGGAATATGCCGAACCGGAATGGTACGCCGATCTTTGGCTGACGGTCGTGTGGGTCGTCTATTTCCTGGTTTTCCTCGGCACAATCATTCGCCGGAGCGAACCGCATATCTACGTCGCCAACTGGTTCTATATCGCCTTCATTCTGACGATCGCGGTCCTGCATCTTGGCAACAACGCGGCGATTCCGGTTTCGATCTTCTCGCCGAAATCCTACATCGTCTGGTCGGGCGTGCAGGACGCTATGGTCCAGTGGTGGTACGGCCACAACGCGGTCGGTTTCTTCCTGACCGCCGGCTTCCTGGCCATCATGTATTACTTCATCCCGAAGCGGGTGGAGCGGCCGGTCTATTCGTACCGGCTGTCGATCATCCATTTCTGGGCGCTGATCTTCCTCTATATCTGGGCCGGCCCGCATCACCTGCATTATACGGCGCTGCCTGACTGGGCGCAGACCCTCGGCATGACCTTCTCGGTGATGCTGTGGATGCCGTCCTGGGGCGGCATGATCAACGGCCTGATGACACTGTCGGGCGCGTGGGACAAGCTGCGGACCGACCCCGTGCTTCGCATGATGGTCGTGTCGGTCGCCTTCTACGGCATGTCGACCTTCGAGGGGCCGCTCATGTCGATCAAGGCGGTCAACTCACTGTCGCACTACACGGACTGGACCATCGGCCACGTGCATTCCGGCGCGCTCGGCTGGGTCGCGTTCGTCTCCTTCGGCGCGGTTTACTGCCTTGTTCCGTGGCTGTGGAACCGCAAGGGCCTCTATTCACTCAAGCTCGTGAACTGGCACTTCTGGATCTCGACGATCGGCATCGTGCTCTACATCTCCGCGATGTGGGTGTCGGGCATCCTGCAGGGATTGATGTGGCGCGCCTACACCAATCTCGGCTTCCTCGAATACTCCTTCATCGAGACCGTCGAGGCCATGCATCCGTTCTACGTCATCCGCGCACTGGGCGGCGCACTGTTCCTGATCGGCTCGTGCCTGATGGTCTTCAATCTGTGGATGACCGTCCGGTCCGGCGACACGGAAATCACCACCCAGTCTGAGCCTTCCCTCGTTCCGGCAGAATAACCATGTCGCTCTGGTCAAAGCATAAGCTTCTCGAAAAGAACTCGATCTTCATGTCGATCGGCGTTCTGATTGTGATCTCGATCGGCGGCCTCGTCGAAATCGTGCCTCTGTTCTATCTCAAGAGCACGATCGAGAAAGTCGAAGGCATGCGGCCCTATACGCCGCTCGAACTCGCGGGCCGCAACATCTATGTCCGCGAGGGCTGCTACAATTGCCACTCGCAGATGGTGCGTCCGCTGCGCGACGAGGTCGAGCGTTACGGCCATTATTCACTTGCGGCCGAAAGCATGTACGACCGTCCGTTCCAATGGGGCTCAAAGCGGACCGGCCCGGACCTTGCCCGCGTCGGCGGAAAGTATTCGGACGAATGGCATCGCGACCACCTCAACCAGCCCAGGTCGGTGGTGCCGGGAACGGTCATGCCGGCCTATCCGTGGCTCGCGAAAACGGATCTTGATTTCGAGCATATTGCGAACGACCTCAAGGTCCAGGCCCAGCTCGGCGTACCCTACACGCCCGAGATGATCGCAAATGCGGGCGCGGACATCCGCATCCAGGCGACGCCCGACCATCCCGACGCGGATGCGTTGAGCAAGCGTTACCCGAAGGTTCAGTCACGCGATTTCGACGGCGATCCCAAGCGCATCACCGAGGCGGACGCGCTCATTGCGTATCTGCAGCTCCTGGGCACGCTCGTTGATTTCAAGCTCTACAATGACAAAGCCAATATCCGGTGAGAACTGCACATGTCAGCAACCTACAGGTTTCTCGCCGAGTTCGCCCAATCCTGGGGGCTCGTCTACTTCGTCACCGTTTTCATGATTGTCGTCGCCTATGCGCTGTGGCCGTCGAACAAGCAGAAGTTCGACGAGGCCAGCCGTATGCCGCTGAGGGAGGATTGAGATGGCACGTCAGCAGGGCAACGACATCGATGCACTGACCGGAACCGAGACCACCGGTCATGTCTGGGACGGGATTCGTGAGCTGAACACCCCGCTGCCGCGCTGGTGGCTCTGGTTGTTCTACGTCACCATCGTCTGGTCGATCGGCTACTGGATCGTCTATCCGGCCTGGCCACTGGTCAGCTCCTATACGACTGGCTATTTTAACTGGCATTCGCGTCAGGCGATCGTCGAGGACCTTGCTGCGCTGAAAGCCAAGCGTGCAACGATGACCGATCGCATCGCGCAGACGCCGCTTGAGGGCATCCTGGCCGATTCGGCACTGCTCGACTTCGCGCGCGCCTACGGACGCGCCGCGTTCGCGGATAATTGCGCTCCCTGTCACGGAGCCGGCGGTGGCGGCGTCAAGGGCTACCCCAACCTCAACGATGACGATTGGCTGTGGGGCGGGAAGCTCGAAGACATCGTGCAGACGATCCGTCACGGCATCCGTGCTGCCGACAACGACACCCGTCAAGGGTCGATGCCGGCATTCGGCCGCGACAAGATGATGGAGCGCGGCGACATCCTGGTGGTTGCCGACTATGTCCGTTCGCTCGCCCGGCTTCAGGTTCCGGCCAATACCGACCTCGCCAAGGGCCAAAAGCTCTTTGCGGAGAATTGCGTGTCCTGCCATGGCGATAACGGCAAGGGCAACCGCGAGCTTGGCGCACCTGACCTGACCGACCAGATATGGCTCTACGGGTCGAGCAAGGATACGATTATCGAGGGTCTGATGAACGGCCGCGGCGCGGTGATGCCGGCCTGGAACCAGCGCCTCGACGATACGACGATCAAGGCGCTGACGGTCTATGTCCATACGCTCGGAGGCGGAGAAAAATAGGGCGATGGACACAGCGTATGCCGAGCGCAAACCGAAAGAGGTCGTTACGCCCAAAAAGGAAGGTTTCGATCCCGGTCCGCACGACGATGGGAACGTGCCGCTCTATGCGGCACGCAAGAAGGTCTATCCGCAAAGCGTCACGGGAACGTTTCGCAGGATCAAGTGGACCGTCCTCATCGTCACGCTCGGCATCTATTATCTGCTGCCGTTCGTACGCTGGAACCGCGGACCGAATGCGCCCGACCAGGCCGTCCTGATCGATTTTCCGGGACGCCGCTTCTACTTCTTCTTCATCGAAATCTGGCCGCAGGAAGTCTATTTCTTCACCGGCCTACTGATCGTCGCGGCCATGGCGCTGTTCCTGATGAACGCGGTCGCCGGCCGCCTGTGGTGCGGCTATCTCTGCCCGCAAACGGTCTGGACCGACCTGTTCCTCGCGATCGAACGGCTGGTGGAAGGCGATCGTCGCGCCCGTATGATCGCCGACGCCGGCCCCTGGACATTCGAGCGGGTGGCGCGCGCGGCGGTGAAGCATTTTCTGTGGCTGATGGTGGCCTGGTGGACCGGTGGCGCCTGGGTCCTCTACTTTGCCGACGCCCCCACGCTGGTCTGGGATCTCGCAACCGGATACGCGCCGTTTATCGCCTATCTGTGGATCGGCATCCTGACCTGCACGACCTATCTGCTCGCCGGCCATATGCGCGAGCAGGTCTGTACCTATATGTGTCCCTGGCCGCGCATCCAGGCCGCGCTGACCGACGAGCATGCGCTCAACGTCACCTATCGATACGATCGCGGCGAGCCGCGCGGATCGATCAAGAAAAGCGAGCAATTGCGCCAGCAGGGATTGCCGGCCGGCGACTGCGTCGATTGCATGCAATGCGTCAACGTTTGCCCGACCGGAATCGACATCCGCAACGGCGCACAGCTCGAATGTATCCAGTGCGGCCTGTGCATCGACGCCTGCGACAGCGTCATGACCAGGATCGGACGCCCGACGCGCCTGATCGGCTATGACAGCGACATCAATATCGAGCAGCGTCTCCTCGGCGAGGAGCGGCGTTTTCAGCTTATTCGGCCGCGCACGGTCCTGTATGCATCGATCATTGCTGTCGTCGGCTCCTTGATGCTCTATGTCCTGCTCACGCGACACGATTTTTCTGTCGCAGTGATCCACGACCGCAATCCCGTCTTCGTGCGCCTGACCGACGGCGCGATCCGCAACGGCTACACCCTACGGGTGCTCAACAAGCGGCTGGAGCCTCGTCGGTTCGCGCTGTCGCTTGACGGTCTTGCCGGCAGCGTGGTCGAGGTCGCGGGTCTTCCGCTCGGGTCCTCGAACATTCTCGAAGTGGGACCGGACCAGACACGCGAATTCCGCGTCCTTGTCTCCGAATACACCTTCTCGCCGGCGCCCAGCACGGCGATCACCTTCCATCTCACGGATATCGAATCTGAGGAGCGCGCCTCGGCGTCTGATAATTTCCGCGCCCCACAGGGGGATTAGATGCAGGACGACACGCACGCCATCGGGTCCTCGCGCGAGTTGACCGGCCGCCGGGTCTTTGTTTATTTTGTCGCCTTTTTTGCAGTTGTGTTCGCGGCCAATTTCGTCATGTTCCGCGCGGCGACCTCCACCTTCGGCGGCCTCGAAACCGAGAGCGCCTATAAAGCCGGTCTTGCCTTCAAGCAGGAACTCGCCGCCGTCCGCGCGCAGGACGGCCTGAAGTGGCAAGTGAATGCTCATGTCGAACGCAACGCAGCCGGCGAGGCGACCGTTTCAGTCGACGTGCGGGACCAGCGCGGCATGCCGGTATCGTCTCTCGACGTTAGGGCAAGCCTGCTGCATCCACTGATGTCGCGTTACGACCAACCGGTCGTGCTAAGCCATGCACAGCCCGGCCGGTTCGTCGGAAACGCCCCGCTCGCCGCCGGACAATGGACGCTCGCGATCGACATCATGCGCGGCGACGAACGCGTATTCCGCTCCAGAAGCCGGGTGGTGCTGAAATGAGCCTCGCCGAAGTCACCGATCTTTCGCCGTTCACCCATCGCCACAGCGATGGCACCGCCAGCATGGAGTTCGCGGTCGAGGGCATCAATTGCGGAGGCTGCATCGGGCGGATCGAAAAGTCTCTGAAGCAGTTGAGCGGCGTCGACGACGCCCGCCTGAATTTCACCAACCGCCGCCTCACCATCGCCTGGACCGATCCGCATTTCGATCCGTCGCAAGCGGTCGAGACGCTCGCCCGCATGGGCTATCGCGCCCATCCGTTCCGCCAGCGGGCCAGCGAGGAATACGAAGCGCAAGAAGCGCAAAGCCTGCTGCGCTACCTCGCCGTCGCCGGCTTCGCGGCGATGAACATCATGCTGCTGTCGGTTTCCGTCTGGTCCGGCAACGTCACCGACATCACGCCCGAGACGCGCGACCTCTTCCACTGGCTGTCGGCCGCGATCGCGCTGCCGGCGGCCGCCTATGCGGGCCAGCCATTCTTCCGCAGCGCGCTCTCGGCGCTGCGTGTACGCCAGGTCAATATGGACGTGCCGATCTCGCTCGGCATCCTGCTCGCGCTCGGAATGTCCCTCGTCGAGACGGCCAACCATGCCGAGCATGCCTATTTCGACTCGGCGGTGATGCTGATCTTCTTTCTGCTATGCGGTCGCTATCTCGACCAGGCCATGCGCCGGCGCACGCGTGCAGTGGCCGGCAATCTGGCCGCGCTGAAAGCGGAGTTTGCGCATCGCCTGCTAGAGAGCGGCGAAGTGGTCCGCATTCCGGCGTCGGCTGTCCATGTCAACGACCGCCTGCTGATCCGTCCGGGCGAACGTATCCCTGCCGACGGCGTGGTCGTCGGCGGCCAGTCGCATGTGGACGAGAGCCTCGTCACCGGCGAGACGGCGCCGCGCATGGCCGAAGCCGGCGCGACCTTGTATGCCGGTAGCATCAACCTCGCGGGCGCGATCACGCTGCGCGTCACGGCCGCTGGACACAACACCCTGCTCGACGAAATCGACCGGCTGCTGGACAAGGCGGTCAAGGACAAGTCGCGCTATGTCCAGCTCGCCGACCGCGCGGCCCGCTATTATGCACCGGTCGTGCACACGGCGGCGGCGGCCACCTTCGTCGGCTGGATGCTTGCCGGCCAATCGACCCACTTCGCGATCATCACCGCGATCTCGGTTCTGATCATTACCTGCCCGTGCGCGCTCGCGCTCGCCATCCCGGCCGTGCAGGTGGTGGCGGCGGGCACGTTGTTCCGTAGCGGGATTTTCCTCAATGCCGGAAACGCGATCGAACGCCTCGCCGAGGTCGACACGATCGTCTTCGACAAGACAGGCACTCTGACCCTGCCCGAACCCTGCGTCGTCAATGCGGGGGAGATCGACACGCTTCTGCTCGATCATGCGGCACGGCTTGCGCTGTCGAGCCGCCATCCGCTCGCGGGTGCGCTCGCGCGCTATCGCGGCCAGCGTGAACCTTTCCCCGACGTCGCCGAAGAACCTGGCCAGGGCATTCGCACGACCTTCGAAGGCAAGGAGATGCGTCTGGGCAGCACCGCCTTCTGCGGCCTGAGCGTACCGCAGGAGCTTACGGACCGTTATCCGGGCGCCTCGCTCATCGCGTTCCGCCATGGGAACAGGGAAGCCGTGCTTGCGATCCACCAGGCCTTGCGGCCGGACGCCGCCGAAACGGTGCGGGCACTGGCTGCACAGGGCATTACGCTTTCGATCCTGTCCGGCGACCGGGCTGCCGCCGTCGAGCCGGTGGCGCGCGATCTCGGCATCACCGATTGGCGCGCCGGGCTCAACCCGGCCGAAAAGGTCGCCATGCTGTCCGGACTGAAGGCACGCGGGCGTCACGTCCTGATGGTCGGCGACGGGATCAACGACGCGCCGTCGCTTGCCTCTGCCGATGTCTCGATATCGCCCATCACGGCGGCCGATATTTCGCAGGCCCAGGCCGATGCCGTGTTCGTCAGCGACCGTCTCGAACCGGTGCTGCAGGCCGTGGTCATGGCGCGCAAGGCGCGGCGCCTGATGCGCGAAAACCTGTGGCTCGCGGCGGTCTATAATGCGTTCGCCGTTCCGATCGCCATGGCGGGCTTCGTCACGCCGCTGATCGCAGCCGCGGCAATGTCGGGATCGTCCCTTCTTGTGACCCTGAATGCCCTGCGCGCGCGCACTTTGCGCCAGCGCCCCGTCGAACGCGAAAGCGCACCCGCAAGGGAGGTTACGGCATGAGCGTGCTCGTTTATCTCGTCCCCATCGCCCTTGGCCTCGGACTGACCGGGCTGTTCGCCTTCCTGTGGTCGCTGCGCGCCGGCCAATACGACGATCTTGACGGCGCCGCGCTGCGCATTCTCGAAGACGACGATCTGCGGGACTCGAACCACGCCTGATCCCGCGCCGCTCTTCCCCACGGCACCGGGTAGGCCCTTGAACGCGGGTCCTTGCTGCGGGCTCCCGGTGCAGGCTTTTGGCCGCCCAACCCGTCCGGCCGATAAATCGCCTTAAAGCGGGGCTGGCGGGCCGGAGATGGCGACCGGACAATGCATCCGGGCTTGGACTGGCCAGCCTCGCCCTCGCTGGCGCAGATTTACCGGTTATAGTAATTTCAGTGCGGCTGAATCGACGGTTGCACATAATAAGTACGCGTCGCCCTCAGCCCCGGTCCGCGGCCGGAAACCAGAGGGGCTTGCCCGATGCCGATATTGTTTTCTTCATTCGTCCTGACGGCGACGCTGCTGTCGGGCTCCCCGGTGACGACCGCCGGAATAACCGTGGCGGACGGCGATACGTTCGCGCCCGTCATTCTCGTCCAGTCCGGCTCGCAGGTCGCTCCGCGCGATGGCGGCGGATCGGCCAGCGTCGGCTCCGACGATCCGGCGCCGCGTGCCGCAAAACCCAAGCGGAGACCCGCCCCGGCAGCGGCTGCCCCGGTCGAAAGCTATCACCTCAATTGCGCATCGCCGACCGGACTGGCAGGCTGCGTCAATCGCGCCCTCAATAACGAGCTTCGCGGTTTCCGCTATCGCTGACCGTTTCCGGACGACTGCGCCGCAAATGACCCTGCCTGCGCAGGGTATCGAGCCTGCATGGCGTGCGCAGGCTTATACGGACGCTCACAGGAAAAGTTGAGGCGCTAGCGCTAATAGATGCAGCCGCCGATCGGCGGTTTGCAGTTATAGCCATTGGCGCGGCATTTCCGCAGCGTCTCATCGTAATCGGCCGACGAGTTCCAGCCGGCGCCGCGCGTATTGCTTCCGACCGTGATGTAGACGCACCCGGAACTCCAGGCACCGGTCGCCTTGCAGTTCGGGCCGCCCGCCGACCGGCACTGCGCCAAAGCGATCGTCTTGGCTTCCGACTCCGACGAGACAATGCCGGAATAGCCGATGGCGACGCGCACGCGGCCGCGGACCTTCCACACCGCACCGGCAACCGAATTCCAGCGCTCGACCGGCTTCGGCGGCGGGGCCAGCGCGGCAAGCGTGGAGCCTTCCGAGCGCAGGCGGTTGGCCAGATCGCCGGTCAGGTAGAGCGATGCCGGGAAGCCATTGGCCGCCGCATACTGCTTGAGATAATTGCGCTCCACCCCGGACAGGGACGAACGCAATTCGGGCTCGGCGGAGGAGCCGGAATAGCGTTTGCTGAGCGCCCAGCGGATCATCTTGAGATCGGAATCGGACAGCCTGAGCGCCTGCTCGGCCCGCTCGCGCGCCGATATCGCCGCATCCGACATCATCGATTCGGCATCGAAAGGACAATGCTTCTCGATCGCCGCGAGCAGCGCGTCGAAATCGAGATTGTCGTAACGGCTGCTGACATACTTGCTGGAATCGCTTCGCTTCGCGGTCACAAAGAACAATTGCTGCGACCGGAACATCTTCCCCATTTCCGACGTCAGGAATTGCCGCGTGCTCGCCTTGTCGGTCCGGAACGCGACCCGGGCGTTGTTCTGGACAAAGACCGGATTTGCGAACTGCGCCTCGTTCTCCACGCCGAACGAGAGGCGATCCATGCCGTCGGTGACAAAAGTGAGCCGCGGGGCCTGGCTGCCGCCGTGTGTCTGGGTCGGAACGAATGCGATCATGCAGCTGCGCGAACTGCGCGGCCCGCTACCGGAGATTTCCAGCTTGGCGTCGGACAAGAAAACCTCCGCGCCGGCGCCGCTCGCAAACATCGCCGTCGCAGCACAAGCAATCATTCCGACGAAACGCAATTGCATCAGGCGCGACATGCGAACTTGCTATTCCCCTTCACCGAATTCTGGACGGTATCCTGTCCCCGGCGGCAAATTCTGGCGTGGACTGAAGTGGCTGTCTAGGCGAACGTTTGAGCGGTCGCTTCAGGTTTTGAACAGGTCTTTCAGCGAGCCGGGCGGCTTGGGCTTGCCAACATCGGGGGTGCTCGGCGCCGCCGGGGCAGTGGCCGGCGATTTCGGCCGCGAACGGTCGAAAATCCCCTTCAGCACCGCCGGCGATACCGGCCAACTGACCGCTGCCATCTCGGGCGGCTTGGCCGCGATCACGGTGCGACCGGACGAGGAGGTCTCGGTCGCGACTTCGGTCGTGTCGATCGGCTTCGTAAAGCCCACCGTCACGCCGCCGCAAACCCAGTTGGTATAGAGGGTGGAGCTCCTGCGCTCGCGCTTGTTGTATTCTTCCCAGCGGCCGAGACCCGGCAAAGATTTCGGAACCGGCACAACCGGAAGTTCGTAGCGGTCCAGCAGCATATCCTGCGCGAAAGCGACCTCCCGGAACGCCTTGCGGTCGGCGATGATCCGCGAGACCGCGAACAGGCGGAAAATGTTGTGCATGTCGCGCCAGATCGGCTCGGCGCGATAGGTGTCCTCCATGCGGGCCGTCCATGCGCAAGCGAATTCCCGCGATATGGGATCGACCTTCCCGGATGCGATGTTTGTATTCGACCGCTGGTCCTCGTCCCGCAGCACCACCTGCGCGGTGTCGAGGAAGACGGTGTCGGCCTCTTCGGAATACTGGTAGCTGAAACGACCGGGTTCAAACCAGTAACGCGTTTTATGGCCGGGCCCGAGATCGGCGCCGCGATCGATACGATTGCGCCATTCACGCAGCCGGACGGTATAGGTGCCGGGGAATGGCGAAGCGATCGGCAGTATCACGTCGCCCTGGCTCACCATCTTCATGCGATAGTCGGCTTCGACCAGTACCTTGGCGACACGGGAATTATGCGGCATGCCTTCGACGCGCACCGTCTGCGGGCGCGCGCAGATGGCTGCATGCTTTGCCTTGCGGGCGGGGTCGCGGACGGCAATCTTGTCGAGCTCGCGATAGACATTGAGATCGGGATCGATCGAAATCAGCGGATTCACGATATAGGTCACGCCGTCGCGCTTCTCGTAATAACGGCCATGGGCCGCCCGTAGCGCGACCACGAGATCGGGAAGGTGCAGCTCGGGCTGGTTGCGTTCCGAAAGACCCCACAGAATGACGTCCTGGTTTTCCTTGTCCAGGATGAAGCCGTCGAGACGGGTCAGTCCTTCGAGACGCGCGGGCTTTCCGGCCTTCATTGCTTCCGACAGCCGACGCAACGAGACCGCGCGCTCGGGCTTCGCCGTGGCCGGCCGCGGCCTGGGATCGCAGGCGAGTTCGAGCGCGGCACTGGCCGGCCCGCTCAGGAAGGGCGTCAGGCCGGCCGCGAGGCCGCCAGCGACGATATGACGGCGATTGAGTTCAAAGCGCATGCGTGACGTCCGAGATGATGACGATCGAGAAATGCGAACCGGATCGGTCGTCCAGCCGGGGAACGATTACCGACCGCGATGCAACCGCAGTTCACGATCGAAGAGCCGTTTGCCGGCCAATGCGATGGCGTAGAATGCAAGCTATCCCTGCGGTCATTCTTCACCCTGAAACTAGTAAGCGGAATTGCGGCCGCGCAGGATATCGCGCCGCAGATTGACGAGATCTTCGCTCGTTTCCGAACGGGTCGGCGCCGGATTGAGGCGGATGCCGCCCGGCGCGGGACCGGCGCTGACGTCGGAGCCGGGAGCGGTGCGTCCCGGGGACAGCCCCGCAGTCGGCGGCGGCGCTGACGGCTCCGAGGCCGAAGGCGCAGTCGGCGCAGAAACGGAAGGCTCATGCGTCGGCGGCGCGGTCGGAGCGCTGACCGAGGGCTCCCGGGCCGGCGGCGCGGTCGGTGCGGTTACGCTTGGCTCCCGCATTGTGGGCGCGGTCGGGGCCGGAATCGCGGCTATCGGCGGCGTGCGCGGAGGCGTGACCGTCACCGGAGGGGATGGCACACGCGGCGGCGGGGACGGACTGACCGTCGCGCCCGGTGTCCGCGGCAGCGAAGGTGACGTAATCGTCGAGGGGCGATCCGGCAGCGGCGTCGGGCCGCTGATGGTCGACGAAGGCGGCCGCGTTCCAGGCGCCGTGCTGACCGGCGGCGGCGTATAGCGCGGCGGGGTGTAATGCGGTGCCGGTCGCGTTGCCGGACCGTAATGCACAGTCGGCGTCGTGCGTCCCGATACGGTAGACGAGCGATAGGGCGGCGCCGGTGCATACGAAACCACCTTGCCGAAACACAATTCGATGCATCCGAACTCGGGAGCCGCTTTCATGACCGGCCGGCGGCGGGAGTGTTTGCGGATCGCCTCCTCCATCAGCCGCTCGTCGCTCTTATCGAGCAACTCTTCGGCGTGCTCGAATGCAGAATCGATCATCCGGGTCAGGCCCCAGAGCAACGCTTTGCGTGCCGGAAACGGCACGTGGTAATATTTGTCGAGCAGGGTGTCGGCGGCAAGCAATCCGAATTCACGCCAGCGCTCGGGCGAAGACGGATCGCTGGAATAGAAATCCAGCACCGTTTTGGCGTCTCCGATCCGCTTGGGTGCCTTGTCCCAGCCATACTCGATGGCAAGGTCGACCGCATCGCCCAGCATTTTGAGATCTTCCTTGCCCGCCGGGGTCTTGAAATACTCGCGGACCGGCTTGAAGGTATCAAGCGCAGCGAGCTCTGCGGACTCACGGGCAGGAACGGTACGCCCGGCGCCGTCGGGCATCAGGGCCGGACGGGCATGCAACGTCGCCGCAAAGCCGACAAGCGACGCAACGCATACGGGAACGAAAGAGAAAAGCGTTCTTGAACGCATCGCCCCGCCTCGTTGGAAATTCAAAGATTATCAAATCAGGCAAAGCCTAATTGACCCCTCTCGATGTCGTCAAGGGCGTATCTTCCGCCCCCACAGCGTGCTATCCTATTATAAATACGTCAGAAATTAACTCCCACTGGCTCTTGCACGACCATGACTTTACGAACCTTTTTTCTTTGTCTCGCTGCCGGCCTGATACCGCTGTGCGGACCGGCGACCGTCTTCGGTCAGGGCAACGCGCAGGCCGACTTCGATCTCTGCAAGAACGCGACGCGCGGTCGAAACGCCGACCCAAGCATCCTTGCCTGCACGCGGCTTCTCAACATCGAAATCCGCGAATCGGCCCACCGGCGCGCCGTCATGCTATCGTTCCGCGCACTCGGCTGGAAGGCCAAGGGCGACGTCAAGCGTGCCACGGCCGACCTGACCGAAGCGATCGGCCTCGATGCTGGCTTCGCGCCGGCCTATGAGGCACGCGCCGACATCCAGCGCGAGAGCGACCAGTGCGACCGCGCGCGGCCGGACTACGATCAGGCCATCAAGCTGGCGCCGGACCGCGCGGGCGCCCGGTTCGGGCGCGCGCTGTGCCATGCCGAAGAAAAGAAAATCAAGGAGGCGATTGCCGATCTGGACGAGGCGATCAAGATCGATCCCGACAACGGCAAAGGCGTTGCCGCGCTCGCATGGAGCATGAAAGCGCGCCTGAACGTCACAGGCGGCAATATCGAGGCTGCGCTGGCGGCGTTCGAGGCCGCGGTCAAACTCGACCCGAAGCGTGCCGATCTCTATCTCGAACGCGCCCTCGTACTTGCCGGCCAGGGCAATGAGGAGCGCGCGCTTGCCGATTATGACCGCACGATCGAGCTTGGCGACAAGCGCTATGCCAGTGCCGCCTGGAGCGGCAAGGCCGCCCTGCATGCGCGCAAGGAACGTTTTGACGCTGCGATCGCGGCCTACGACCAGGCGATCAATGCCGATCCCACGCATGCCGCCGCCTATGTGAGCCGCGCCGCGCTCCGCACGCGAAAGGGCGACCGCACGGGCGCACTGGCCGACCTCGATGCCGCAATTGCCCGTAATCCGGCCGTACCGACGCTCTACAAGGCGCGCGGTGACTTCCACCGCGCGCAGCGCAACTACGTCAAGGCGCTTGCTGATTACGATCAGGCCATCGCGCTGCAGCCCGATTTCATCATCGCCTATGGCGACCGCGCGCTGCTGCGCTATTACATGGGCGATTTCGAGAAATCCGTCGACGATTTCCGGCACGTCAACGAACAGCAACCCAACGGCTATTCGGTGCTTTTCCATTATCTCGCCGCCACGCGCTCGGGTAAAGCCGTCGCTGCGGAGGAATTCAGCAAATCTATAAGTGCCCTGAAGCCTGCCGACTGGCCCTATCCCATTATCGAAGTCTTCCTCGGGAAGAAGAACGCCGAGACGCTCCAGAAGGAGGCGACCAAGCCGGCGGAGCGCTGCGAGGCGCACTTTTATCTGGGCGCATTCCAGCTCACGCGCGACCTCAAGGATCAGGCCGTCAAGGAACTGCGTGCCGCGGTCGCGAACTGCCCTGAGGATTTTGTCGAGTTTCGCGCCGCCGACGAAGATCTCAAACGGCTGAATTGACGGACCGGAACGGCCACCATCCGGAAAGCCGGGTCACACGGTCAGGAACCGATCAATTTCGCCGATCCGTCGGCAAACGCCGCCGAACAAAAACCCGACACGATGGCGACGACCCGACTTCCGACGCACCTGATCTCCGCCGACCGTATCGCGCCTACCGCTTGATCTCGCTCATAATCAGGTTGTCGAGCGTCACCCACAGACGCACCGTGTACCAGTCGGCGTTCAGCGCATAATTCTGTCGCGACGGCAGGGTCGAGGTCGATCGCAGCACCCGCGGTAGGATCGCCAGCATTTTCTGCTGGTGGGCCGCCGTGGCCACCGGCACGAACTGCTTCGGATCGAGATCGGCATCGCGCCGGCCTTCGGCCGCGCGCACGAGCTCCTGCACGAGATCCGCGCCGAGCGTGTCGGAGAACTCGACATAGCGCGCGATCGCCACATTGCGCAGCTTCTGGTTCACCGTGCGAAGCGACTCGCCCGGCTCCGGCGTGACTTGCGCGAAAACGGCAACCGAGTTCTCCGGCAGATTGAGGTCGAGATTATCGGCGGAGACCAATTTTCCGAGCGCGGTAACGTGGCCGGAACTGTCCACATCCGCGCCGGACAAGACCACGAGAGTCGGAATGGCGCCGCCGTCGCGTTTTGCTTTCTGCATCGCCGACGCGATCCCCTCCAGCAGCGGCTCGCGATCGCCGCGTTCCGGCTTGTCGGCGCCAAGCGCCCGCCAGTTGACCGTCTGCAGATCCTTCAAGGCGACGTTGCTGGCGGCGGAGGACTTTTGCGCAAAACCGCTTCCGAAATGCGTGATGGAAACGGAGCGGATTCGATCCTTCAGCGCATCGTTGCGCACCGCGAGCTTTGCGAAATCCGACAGCGCGGCATCTAGGAATCCTTTCGCACTGCTGCTGACGTCCAGCACGAAATACAGATCGAGCTTGCGGTCGCCGCCGGTCTTGGCGTTCTCGAACGCATCATACATCTGCTTGGAGATCGGCAGCATCACGGAAGCGATGCGCACCTGGCGGTCGCCGCCGAGCAAATCGAGCGTGTCAAGGCCGACCACCGGCAAGCGCAACGAAAAATTGGGGGCGGTCTCGAAAAATTCCTCGAAGTCCCATCGCGCCGCCGCCGTATTGATGCCGGACAGGAAGTCGTTCAGCTTGGTGGAGCTTTCCCAGAACCGGATGCGGGCACGCTCGCTGCGCATGAAATTGTCGGAGCTGGTGATCCAGTTCGGGACGTTCACGACCGTGACATGGGCAAGCCGCACATAAGCGAGTTTTCCGCTCTTGAGCTTGAGCTTGGCAGATTCGGCGCTCTGCTCGACAACCTCATAAGCGACGCCGAAATCGAAATTCTCCGAACGCCCCCTGGTGAGCGCGGCATCGTCGAAGACCATGAGCGGGCTTGCCTTGGCGAAAGCCTGGGCGACCGCAGTCTGCGCCGAAGATGGAACGCTGAAACCCAGCAGCAGGATTGCAACGGCGACACCGGCGGCGATGGATCGCACGCAACCACCGCACCCGCGCCACCTGCTCCAGGTAAACATCGGCCATTCGCTCCATGACATGGTTTCCGACCCCGTTCGGCCTCTGCGTATTATTGTCCGGCTCTTTCAATCCCGGCGCAATCCCGCTCCTGCAGATCGCGCCCGGCCTGTCCCCGATCCCCGGGATATTCGTTGCATCCGTTACAGTTTCGGGAATCCAAGGGATTCCTCCGTCACGAAAGTCAGCGCACAGCTCTGCTCGGTACCGGCTTCGGCGAGTTTCGCATTGCTCTGAACGAGCTTTTCCACGCCCGCTGCGTACCGGGACACGAACGAATAAGCCGCCAGGCTCTCGGTGGCGTTGAGGTCCTTGAGCGGCTTGCGGATCCAGTCCGGCAGCCCCCGGGGCAGTTTAAGGCTCACACCTCCCGGCAAATCTTGCAGAACATCATTCAGGCTCGGCGCGCTCTTTTTCAATCGCCCCGCCGTCTCCTTCAGGGCGCTTTCCTTCACCGAAGCCGCCCCCTCGGTCGCGGTCCATAATTGCTGGACGGCCCGCAGACCGGCGCGCAGGGTGTTCGCCGCGTCAGGCGCGAGGAGATAGCCGCGCTGATCGAAAAGGTCCTTGGCGGAGTGAACGAGCCTGCCCGTCAGACTCGGCGTATCGGAGCTCGGCGCGGGCGCGGGTTGCGCCGCGAGCCGCATCGCCGCAGAAGCGCGCAGGCGCACCGCCACCATATTGGGATCGTCGATGAAGCGCCTGCTCTCGGTTTTGGAATCAATCTCCTCGATCACGTCGCCGATCTGCATCGAATAGACCGGCTCCTTCAGGTAGGCGATGCTGAAACCCGGCATGCGCGCCGTGATGACCCCCAGCCATTTTCCGACATTGCCGTTGGGCGCGCGCACGACGGCCTTGCTTTCGGAGACCGCATTGAGGAGACGCTCGAACCGGGCCGGGAAACTGCTCGGCAAGGAATAGGCGCCCTTGAGCCAGTAGACCTTGTCGATCGGCGTCGTCTGCGACGTCAGCAGGCGCTCGATGCCGTCGAGTAAGGTCTCGATCTGCCCCTGAGTCAGAGCCGCCGGCCGGCCGTCCCCCACCCGCTCGGACGCCGCCTTGATCAGGTCCTCGAACGAATTGTATTGCGCCACCAGACGCGTGGCGCCGGAATTCTCGATCGTATACCAGGCGATCTCGACCGGTGCCGGACCCCGGCTGATCTTTCGCAATTCCGCGGAGACACGGTCGAAACCGGAATAAACGACCTCCGGCGCGCCGCCGATCACGATCATCTTGAGCGTCACCGGCGCGGGCCGCGGCGCTTTCGGGTTTGCGACGGGCCGGGGCTGTCCCGGTAACGACACCCATGTCAGGTCCGAGCCCTTGACGGCTCCGGTGACATTCGACACCGGTTCATAGGTTGTCAGCTTGCCGACGCTGTCGGTCACGTCGAATGCATAATCCAGCGGAATGAGATCGCCGGAGACATTGAGATAGTCGGACCCGCCGACTTCGGTGCGCTGGTTGCGCAGGCCGACAAGCTGCAGATTGGCGAGCGCCCCCTCGTCCAGCGCTTCCAGCGGCTGCAGCGTACCGGCGTCGCAGACCGCATGGGCCTTCCTGGGGGCTGGCTTTGCGGCATCCGGCGCCACCGCGCGCCGGATGGCTTCGGCCATCGACTCGGTCGGCGGCGTATCAGGTGGCGTATTCTTGCGTATGGGGCTGGGCTCGACGGCGGCTTCGCCCATCGATTTCTTCAGCGATTTCGGTGCTTCTGCCGCCTTCGGCTTCGCCGGCTCACTCGTCACACCCTTGTTGTATTTGTCCGCCAGATCGGACAGCGGCTTTTCCGGCTCGCGCGACACGCTCAGGGGCGGGCTTATCGGCCGCGCGCCGGGTTCACCCGACGGACACGTGATGGAGCGATACCCCTGTATCGCGCGCGCATCCAGATCGGCCCAACCCATGGTTACTTTTATCGACGTCTGTTCGCCGTCAGGCACGAAATCGATCGTATCGCCGGCTGGAACGGTGAACCCCAGACGGAGATATGGATCGACGAAGAACGCGGCCAGCATGGTGCTCTGCGCGATAAACCAGCCGGGCACCGTTCTTCCCTTAACGGCATTGCGGCCCCGGAAATAATATCCGCGTTTGAATTCCGCGAGATGTAATTTCCTTTGCCCCGGTCGCGTTACGTGAATCGGGCTCCAGTATTCGCACGTGTCCGGCCCCTCGATTGAGCTCGAACTGGCGACGGGCTCGGCACGAACCGAAGCGGCGCCGATCAGCAGAGCAACGCTGGCGAACAGGCAAGGCCGGATCATCGCATTTTGATCCCTGAAGTCAGGATTGCAGCACCTTCGCCGGATCAGAATGGGCCGTCTTCACGGCCGGATAGATGGCAGCGAGCACGCCGACGACCACGGAACACACGATAATCACGACGAAGAACTGCCCGATGGGCGCGAACACCGCCTCGAAACCGGCGTCGGGATTCTGTTCGGCTAGGAAGCCGCGCGCGCTGTCGATCAGGGTCGACGCGATCGCAAGTCCCACCAATGTGCCGCACAGCACCATCAGGGCGGTCGAGACCACCTGGGTCGCGACCAGATCGCCGCGCCGCATTCCGAGGACGCGCCAGAGCGCGAATTCGGTCTCGCGCAGCTTGGCGCTGGAGAACAAATTCGTCGCCACGGTCAAGCTGACCGCGAGCACGATGAGAACGAGCAGAGGCACGAAAATATTCCAGGCCAGGTCCCGCAGGTCGAGCACCCATTTGTAGTTCCAGATGTCGGAAGCCGGCTTGTAGCCGAGCTGCGACAATTGCTGGAACACCGGAATGATGTCGCGTATTTCCTTGGTGTAGACCTGAAGCTGGTCTTCCCACGGAAACGCCGCGATGCGCGCGATCTCGGCGCGGTCGCCTTCCCAGGAATCCCCCGTCGTATTGACCGGCAGGTTGACGGAGCCGTCACGATCCATCTTGAAGCGGTCGAAGACGAGCTGCGTGCGGTTCGGCAAATACATGCGCCGGCCGCCCTCCGCATGCAGGATGAGTCCGACGACTTTGAGCTGAATACGCCGCGCGCGCGCGGTCAGTTCCTGGCCGGTTCGCGAGAATTGCGGCAATTCGATCGTGATCGCCCGCCCGATGAAGTCGGCGTATTTCAGTTGCCCCTCGGCGAGCTTGTCCGCATCGGCAAAAACGTCGGGCAACAGCCCGACCGTCGCGATGATTTCCAGCTCCTCGTTGCTCGGGCTGAAGCGCCCGCCGGCGACGAAATCGAGCAGGCGATATTCGGGATCGTCCGGATGCAGCCCGAGCGCCGACGTCACCAGCTTCTCGCCACCACGATCGATCAGGCGTGCCAGCGTCGCGCGCCGCGGGACGATCGCCTGCACGTTCGGCCAGGACTTGATCGTGTCAATGACGGGGAAGCGGTTCTCGAGATTGAGGTCGTTGACCCGCGGCTTCACCTCCAGCCGGTTGAGACGCGAACCGCGCGTCATGGCGTCGTCGAGGAATCCCTGCGCGCCGAGAATGACCGACGTGAAGACGCCGATCTGGCAGACGCCGACGCACAACGACACCACCACCAAGAAGAGGAAGATCGGACGCAGGAAGGCTTCGCGCATCGCCTGCCTGAGCAGGATGGAAAGCGGCGCGCGCGGCCGCCAGCCGTAAAAAATAGCCCGCTCGTTGGCGGGCGCACGAAGCGGAATTTCGACGCTGCTCTTGTGTGTGTCGCCGGCCAGCTCCTTCAGGACGCCGCCGGACAATTCGAATTGCCGGCCGTGCTGATAAAAGACCTTGTCGTGGGAAACGATGATGACGGTATGCCCTTCGTCGCAAAGCGACATCATCAGCTTGAGGATTTCCTGCTTGCGGCTCTCGTCGAGACTCGCGGTCGGCTCATCGGCCAGGATGATCGCGGGCTTGGTCACCACCGAACGCAGGATCGCCGCGCGCTGCTTCTGGCCGCCCGAGACCTGCGCCGGACGGTTCGACAGGATGTGATTGCTCAGTTCCTCGACGGTGAAGAAGCGCGGCGCCATGGCGTCGACCGTCTGACGCAGCGCGCGACGCTCGCTTTCGGTCCCCTGCAGGCGGACCGGCAACGACACATTGTCCCGGATCGACAGATGCTCGAACAGCCGCCCTTCCTGGAAAATGAAGCCGATATTGTTCGCGCGCAATTCGTCGCGCTGCCAGTCGGCTTTCGCTTTCACGTCGGCGCCGAGAAAGATGTAGTCGCCCTCGAAATCGCTATCCAGCATGCCAAGAATGCGAAGCAGCGAGGTTTTCCCCGAGCCGCTTTCGCCGCGGATCACGTTGAACGAACCGGCCCTGATCTCGAGATTGAGGCCCTTGAGCACCTCCACCACTTCGCCGGTCGCGCTGGTATAGGACTTGTAGACATTGCGCAGCGCCACGACCGTCGCGGGCGCGCCGTCAGAATTGGCGTCCGGGCCCGCGCCGGGCTGCTGCCAGTTTCCCCTCTTGTCAAGCATGCAGGCAGATCGCCTCCGGTACGAGCTTCAAGACACGTTTTATGAATACACGCCGATGCGCTGCCTGATGCGCGGACGACAAGACTCAAGGCAATTGCGAGACCGGCATCCACACCGCCGGGGTCTTATCGAAAGCCTCGAGGTTCGCCTCCAGGTACTGGCTGAGCAGGGTGCCGGCGTTCTGGATGCGCTTTGTCATGGCAAGGCGCTCTTCGCGATTCATGCCTGCAAGATATTCGAGGTTAAAATCGAGCAGCTTGGTGCGGAACTGGATGCCCAGACGTTTGCGGATGGTCGCCTCGATGCTCTCTTTCGGATCGAATCCCTCGCCCGCAATGGCGGCGAGCGCGCGCGAAGCGCTCTCCTTCATCGCATTGACGTCGACGCCGGCCACGCCGAGCGCCGAGAACAGCGTCACGAGATTTTCGAGCGTGCGCTTCTCGATCTGGATCTGCGGTTCGAGCAGATCGTTGTTCTCGAGGATATAGCCCTCACGGATAAGGACGCCGCCTTTGCCCGGATCGATGTTGAAATTGATGCCGGCCGTGCGCAGACGGTTGAGCTTCTCGCCGTCGAGGACGGCGAGCGGAATGGTGGCATAACCGCGATAGTCGAATTCGAGCTTCGAGAGGTCCTTGCGTCCCTCCTCGGCAGTTTTCTTCATGGTGGTGGCGAGCTGGGCGGCCACGGCCGCCGTCACTTTCTTGGTGCGCTCGTCGCCACCTTTGCCCCACTCGACGAAGGTGCCGCCGGTGGTTTCGGCGAGCGTGGTCAGCACCGGCACCAGATTCGAGCCGGCATTCGGACCAGCCTGGACGGTAATGACCTGGATACCGCTGGCGAGCAAATCGCCGGCAATACGGGCGGGATCGAGCCCGGGCGGAACTCGATTGTCGATCTTGCCTGTCGTCTGCGGTTTGGCGTCGTCGTTGAGCACCGCAAGGATGACTCGGCGTCCCGACCCCTGATGGCCGGCACTCCAGTCGAAAATATTGTGGGCGAGATAGACGGCGTCGAGCACGGGTTCGGCGGCGTCACCACCACCCTGCATGTATCCCTTGCTCGCGGCTTCCTGCAGCGCCTTGGTTGCGTCTGCGACCGTTTGCGGCTTCACGATCACGACCTTTTCGTCGTCGTCCTCGTCGCGGAAAAAGACGAAGCCGATGCTCGAGCCCTTGGTGACCTCGGGCGGCAGCGAATCGAAGGCGACCTTGATGTCGCGCGCGATTTCCTTGGCGAAGTCCGACATCGACGCCGTGGCATCGAAGGCGATCACGAACGTCGCGCTCGTCATCGTCTTGTCGAGCTTGGCCGTCACGGCGGTCTTGTTCTCGCCTTCCTTCGGCGCGATCACGACCTTGGCTTCCGGCGGCAGCGCGGCCGGCAGCAGGACGTTGAAGACCCGCTTCTCGACGCTCTTGCGCAGCAGGCGGGTCTTGCTGGTGAGCACCGGATAGGGACGCGTCGAGCGCTCGCGCTTCAGGGTGCTTTCGAGATTCTCGCGGAACGCCGGCGGCGCGACTTTCTGGTTGCCGGTGTCGAGAAACTTGCCGAGCACATCCTCATCGTCCCAGGCCACGATCTCCGGGCGGTCACCGCTGAAGGCGACGACGCTGAAATTCAGCGCTTCGCGCGTCGGCCAGGGATGAACCTGTTCCTTGAGGACGAACCCGACCTTGCCGGTCTCGGCCTGGGCGACCGTTTCGGCCGGAAGATCGGTGATCTTGTAGAACTGATCGACCTCGCAGATGACGAAATAAGGAGCCAGCAACTCGAGCGTGAAGGCGACGTCCTTCGAGCCGGGCGTCTTCTTGGCTTCGACGTTGTTGGAGCCGCCGACAACCTTGTAAATGAAGCCGCTCTCGGTCGTCTTCATCTTCTCGGCGGTACAGGCCAGAGCGACGTTTCCGAGACCAAGAAAGGCAAACAAAACGACCGACAGCCTGATGAAAAAATTATCGGACGGCATCAGCTCACCCCTCAATATTGGTTGCTAAAAACTAGCCCACATTCCGAGCGCGTTGCAATATGGCCACCGGTATCGGCCAAGCCTTTGCAGCGGCCGACCCGCTTAACCGCCTGCTGAGTATCCTGGGATTCCAGAGTACCCCGGCAGCGGTCCGGCAATTGCCAACCTACGCGGCGGGATAGAGCGAACTTACGGGCGCCCGGGCTCCTGGATGTCAATGATCCGCCCGCGTGCTCCGGGTTCCAAAACTCAACCCTGAAGCATCCAGACCTGCGCATGACGCCCAAAAGCCGGTCTGACGGCGTGCCTTTTATCGCGCCGGATATGTTGATTATGCCGATTATAATGTGAGGGGTAACCATACCCCGGCTCCCGGCCATTTTGCAGCGCGGCAACGGTCGCGGCCAAAGCCACCCGCCCTATGGATCACCCGGCCTGTTGCGCGTCGCCGCCGGCGAATGCCTTCAAGGTCACGGGAATGTCATATGCGCTGCCCAGTGATGCCAAAGGCTTGCCGGCACATCGGGATCGTCGCACAGGAGCACGAAGCTCCAAGTCTTCTTTATGTAATTTGCCTTCCCACGGCCGCGCCCTGGTTGATACGGGGCAAAATGCCGTCCGCCCCGGCGCGATTTCGCGTTGGATTGGCGTCGCCGATCTGAGGAAACTGCTCAGGTACCGACCGGCGACGACCGAAAGACAGCGCGGCTTCCTTCGATCAGCCGCCCACCGACCGGTTCGGGAAAACCTGCGGACGCATCTTCGGATGGCAGGCCATCATCTTCGGCGCGTAAGCGGTCTCGGCGCCGAGCTCTTCGGCGGCATGCCAGGCCCAGCGCGGATCGTACATCATGCCGCGGCCCAGCACGACGAAATCGGCGCGCCCCGCCGCCACGATCTCTTCGGCCTGCCGGGCGGATGTGATCAGCCCGACCGACATCGTCGTGATGCCTGTTTCCTTGCGCACCTTTTCGCCGAACTCCACCTGATAGCCGGGCGCGAGCGGGATTTTCTGACGCGGATCGAGCCCACCGGTCGACACGTCCATGAAGTCGCAGCCGAGCGCCTTCAATTCGCGCGCCAGCACCACCGTTTCCTCCGGCGTCCAGCCGCCCTCGACCCAGTCGGTCGCCGATACGCGCATGCCGAGCGGCTTGTCGGCCGGCCAGACCTCGCGGACGGCAGAGAAAACCTCGAGCGGAAAGCGGATGCGGTTGGCGGTCGAGCCGCCATATTCGTCGGTGCGCTGATTGGACAGCGGCGACATGAACTGGTGCAGCAGATAGCCGTGGCCGCCATGCAGCTCGATCACGTCGAAGCCGATGCGGTCGGCGCGCTGCGCCGCCGCCGCGAACTCGCCGAGCAGACGACGGATGTCGTCCTTGGTGAGCGCGTGCGGCACCGGCCAGCCGGTATCGTAAGGCAGCGCCGAGGGCGCCTCCGGCGTCCAGCCGCCGTCTTCCTTGCCGAGCGGCTTGCCGCCCGCGGCCGGCGGCGTGGTCGGCGACTTGCGGCCGGCATGCGCGAGCTGCACGCCGAGTTTGGCGACGCCGTAGGTGCGGCAGAAATCGACAACACGCTTGAGCGCGGCTTCGTTGGCGTCGGAATAAAGCCCCGCGCATTTCGGCGTGATACGCCCCTGCGGATTGACGTTGGTCATCTCGCACATCAGCAGGCCGGCCGCGCCGAGCGAGAGGCTGCCCAGATGCATGAGATGCCAGTCGTTGGCCGAGCCCTCGTTCGAATTATACTGGCACATCGGCGAGACCACGATGCGGTTCGGCAGCGTCAGTCCGCGCATCGCAATCGGAGAAAACAAGGTGCTGGCCATTCCTGAGGATTCCTTTTTAAACCTGATCCAGACGTGATCCGTTCCGGCCGCCCGGGCGGCGTCCTGCTGAGGGCAGCTTATCGTATCGATGGCACGACGATAGCCCGTTCGCGCCCGCGTCCGGGCCCATCTACGGCCGGACGGCGCACATTGTCACGGGACCGGTGGGCAAAAATATCCTGCATCATCCGTGCATCGCGACCACCGCGCAGCACAGCGCCCAGAACAGGCAATATTCGTAGCCGCCGATATTCCAGAGCCACTTGCCGGTGACGCGATAGACCGCCACGGCGGCAACGCCGAGATGAAAGGCCGCGACCGCGGCGACATAAGTGGTGGCGATCCCGAAAATCAGGCCAGTCGCGAGCACGATCTCGATGACGCCCGCGACATACATCCAGAGCGCCGCCGGCTTGAATTTGGCCGCGACGAAGAAGCCGAGCGCCTCGGGGACATAGAACTTCGCGTAGATATGAGGGATGAAGAACAGCCCGCAGATCAGGCGCAGGATATTCCACTCGTTGGCGAGATTGAAATTATCGACAATGCCTTGCATTGCGAAGCCGCCCCGGGCGCGCGTTTGCGGCTCACGCCGCCAGTCGTGGACAGCTATCGAAGCGGGACACCCGCAGCCTTGACCGAAGTCATTGACCCTGCATGCGCGGCGGACCGGCCGCGCCGCACGCGCCAAAATGCAATGGCGCGGCGATATGCCCCCGCGCCATTGGCTGTGCTGCCGCGTTTCACAGTTTGGGAGGTCTATACGACCTTGCGCGCGGCGGCCGGCGGCAGGAATTCCTCGGTATAGATCGTTTCCATCTTCACCGGCTTGACGCCGAGCGCCTTGGCCACCTCCGCGGTCGTGTCCTCGAACCGCACCTGGTTGACGCTGCTGAAGCCGTTCTGGCGGACATTCGGCGTGATCATCGCGATGTCGCGCACGAGGTCAAGCCGCTCCAGCTCCACCGCGTCTTTGATGAGCGCGTCGCGCTTCTTCAGCGATTCGATCGCCGCCTTCGGCTCGGCGAACATGTCCCGTGTCCCCTTGATCGCTGCACGCACGAACGCCTTCAGCGCGTCCTTGTTCGCCACCGCATAGTCCTTGCGGCAGACGAGACCGAGCGAATAAAGATCGAGGCCGAGCTTGTTGTACTGGAAGTAACCGATCTGGTCCTTCGGGATGCCGCTGGTCTGCCAATTGATGACCGCGGTGTTGATATAGCCGAGCGAGGCGTCGGCGGTGCCCTGCAGCACCATCGTGTCGCGCAGTTGCGACGTCACTGACTGGAACTTGATCTTGCTGCGGTCGATATTGTTGCGCTGCGCGATGATCGGAAACAGGATCGTGGTGGCGTCGGCATCGGTGACTGCGACGCGCTTGCCCTCCACGTCCTTGGGTACCTTGATGCCGGAGGACTTCAGAAACATCAGCGCGCTCGGCGCCGCGTCGAACAGCAGCGTGAAGCACACCATCTGGTTGCCGGGATTGTCCTGATTGAATTTCGGCAGCAGGTTGACGTCGACGATGCCGATGTCGAGCGACCCGGCGGCGATCTTGGTCATGTTGTCGGCCGAGCCAAAACCGCGGTCGACGCTAACCTTGAGATTCTCCTGCGTGAAATAGCCGCGCTGCTCGGCCAGCGTCCAGATCGCGTGATCGCACTGCCAGACCCATTGCGTGGCGAAGCGGATGGTGCCCGCTTGCGCGCGCGCAACCATCGGCGCCGCGAATGCGCCGGCGATGGCGGCGACAGCGGTACGACGAGTAAGGCGGATTTTCGTTGTCATGTCGATGCTCCAGCGATGGCCGTCACGAGACGTCGGTCCGGGGCGCGCCTGCTATTCGTGCCTGGAATAAAGAGCGCGGCAGGCCAGTCTGGCCGCGGCGCTTAGGCCGCAACAAGTTCGGTACCGTGCGGCAGGGTAATATACGTCCTGGCCCTTCCGGTCGGCGGACAAAGCTGATCCAAATCGGGCCGCCGCCGTGCCGCTGCAATGCGGCTGCGTCAATTCAGGGATCGGGCAATGCAAGAGGCTCGTCAGCACGCTTTGGCATGGATCGACCGGCAGGCCGCGCGCATCTCCGCCGATCATCAGATCGTCTGGAATTTATGCGAGCCGGCCTGGCGCGAATACGAAACCTCCCGCTGGTATGCCGAGCGTCTTGCAGCCGAGGGTTTTGCGGTGGAGCGCGGAACCGCGGGGATGCCGACCGCCTTCCGCGCGCGGTGGATTTCGCCGGCGGGACCGGGGCCGATCCTTGCAAGCTATGCCGAGTATGACGCCGTGCCAGGCAACGCGCAGGATTGCGTACCGTTCCGCAAGACGCGCGCGGACCTGCACGAGACGGCGCCCGGCTTCATCGATCCGCACTCGGCGCTCGGGATCGGAAGCCTGTACGGCGTCCTTGCCGCGAAGGAGGCGATCGCGCGCGCGGGCCTGCGCGCGGAACTGCGTCTTCACGGCGAGCCGGCGGAGAACATGTGCGGCGGCAAGCCGATGCATGCGGCGCACGGTTTCTACGACGACCTCGATGCGGTGATCGGCTGGCGTCCCGCCGCGCTGCGCACGCTCGCCAATACCTGCGTCTGGGACACCCATTGCGGCTGCTACTGGTCGCGCGTCTACACCTTCACCTGCGACGATCCCGGCTCGTGGGGCGACGTTTCGGGCGACGGCAACGCGGCGAGCCATCCGCATGTCCGCGCGCGCACGCCCGGCGCGCTCGACGCACTCTGCCTCATGTACACGACGACCAAATATTCCAAGGAAGCGATGCTGCCGCATGCCGGATCCTGGAGCGTCAACGAAGCGATCCTCAGCAACGCCTCGACCACCGCCAACAACCAGGCGCCGCGCTTTGCGCAGATTCAATATAGCTGGCGCGCGCCCGACATCGCCATGGCCGAGCGCATCCTCTCCGTGCTCGAAAACAATGCACGCCATGTCGCGGCGCTGACACACACGACGGTGCGCGGCGACTGGATCAGCCGCACGCGCCCCGGCCTGCCCAACCACGCACTCGCCGAGATCGTCTATGCGAACATGCAGGCCGTCGGCGCGCCGCGCTGGAACGACGGTGTCGCGGACTTTGCCAATGCCTGTCTTGCAAGCGCCGGCCGCGATGCACCCGCCGAGCCTTTCGCGCGCGAAATGTCGGCGCTTGCCGATCCGCGCGACGCCGAGCGCGCCCTACGCGCGACGCTGCCGCCCTGGCAGACGCATTACACCTCCGACGATTACGTCGAATACACCTGGCATGCGCCGACGGTGAAATTCCTCGTCGGCCGCGCGCGCCTTGCGGACTCGAACCCCTCGCTGGAATGGATCAATGTCGCGCTCGGCGGACTGCCGGAGGCGATCGATCCCACCATCGTCACCGCCGCCAAGGTCATCGCGTCCACGATCGTCGAACTGGCGGCCGATCCTGCGTCGCTGAAGCGAAGCCGGGAGGAATTCAATCACCGCACGGGCGGGGGCATCGGCGGCGCATCGTGGATCGCACCGCTGATGGACACCGGCGGCCCCTCGCCCGCGTCGTTCGCGTGGCCCGACTATGCGCGCGCGGGCGAACGCAAGGGCTGGATCGTCCCGGTCACGGCCGGCGCGTGCGATTGAGCGGACGATTTCGGTTCGGCTGCCGAAGCCGCGGCCGACAGATGCGCAATGTCTGGGGGCGGGGGTGGCTGGCGCTCCCTAGGGAAATCGCTAACTTCAACCATAAACTATTGAAATTAAGACTATTTACGACCACCGGCTTGACTGTTGTGTAGCACTTTGGACTGCTCCAGTCGAGTGCTTCTGCAAGCTTGCTCGCGGAGTAACAGCCAATCAAAATGCCTGCACGTAAGGATACTCGCCTGACCTGCTCCCCGTAGATGCTCCCTTTTTCGGGTAGAGTCCGTTCCTTCGGGAGACGGACATGCGTAAGAGCAGATTCACCGAAGAACAGATCATCAAGGTACTGAAGGAACACGCTGCCGGAATATCGGCAGGCGAACTGTGCCGCA
>Ga0226835_1000468_pt1 | contig 45500 bp, 33 predicted proteins | sample LAC_MetaG_1_FD_163627 | JGI IMG/M metagenome (GOLD analysis project Ga0226835, IMG submission 163627) | Anaerobic ammonium oxidizing microbial communities from anammox membrane bioreactor (MBR) in UC Berkley, California, United States -... | ecosystem: Engineered > Bioreactor > Anaerobic >...
CCGAAAGGCGTATATCCGACCACCGAGATGGAGTGCTTGTGACAGAAGGGAATGAGGCTCCGCTCGATGCCACGGTTTTTCAAATTGTAGAGGACCTGATTGCAGGCTATCTTGCCGTTTTCGAGACAGGCCAGGGCGACATTGAGATCGTTGACATCGAAATTGCTCACTCCGAAAGACTTGATCTTCCCTTCCTCTTCCAGCTTCTCGAAAGCAGCCAGGGTCTCGCTCAGGGGAGTATTGCCCCGCCAGTGCAGAAGATAGCAGTCCAGATAATCGGTGCCCAGGCGCTGGAGAGACTTCTCCAGCGCATCGATGGTGCCGGTATAGCTTGCGTTGGAGGGCAGCACTTTGCTGACTACAAAAAGGTCGGCGCGATTGAAGTCTTTGATCGCTTCCCTGATTATTTCCTCGGCTTCGACGTACATCTCGGCGGTATCGATGTGCGCCATGCCCTGCTCGACACCTTCTTTGATCGCCTCGACGGCCTTTTGCCTGGCGTCGCCCTTCTCGGGCATCTGCCAGGTCCCCTGTCCGATGACCGGGATCGAGAATCTATCACCAAAAGTTCGTTTCTGCATTTTCTGAGGTCAGTTCAGGAAGGGAAGTGGTATTTGATCTCGCTTTCGAGAAGAGCGATTTTCTGCTCGAGGCTTTCGTCTCCGCATTTGCCCGCTTCGCGCCAGGTCTTGATGAGATTCTTCAAGGACATGAGCATGTCTCTGTCGCCGGAGTGCAGGGTGAATCCGCGCTTCTGGGTGAGCACTCGCTCGGCTACCACGGACAGATCTCTCAAGACCGGCTCGGCATTCTGGGTGAGCTGATAGAGTGCGCCGGCGATCTCGCTGGCGTCGGCGGCGTCGATAGTGGGGCTCTTCAATTGCTTCTCGAGCTCTGCCCGGGCTGGCTCGCCTTTCTTGCCGAGACGAGCCAGGGCGCGCGCGCACTCACCGCGACCGGTGATCCCGGTGGAGGAGTTCTCTTGCTTGAAAGCGACCCAGTCGGTGCTCAGTCCCTCGATCAGGACCGGAACCAGATCACCGGCCTCCTGGTAATGCTTGCTCAGATGGATAGCCGCCCAGAAGCGCCTTTTAGGCTCGGGAGCCGAGAGGACCGGCTTGAGAACTTCGACGATCTCCTGGGGATTGCCGCAGACTTCCGGATACCATTTCACCGCTCTTGTGCTGCCGTCTTCCACGGCTTTCTTGATGAGCGGTTTCAGTTCGCGATTCTGAGGAAGAATCGCATTCATGACATTCATCTGGGCCTGCTCCCAGGCATTGCCCTTGCTGTAATCCCGGCTATCCAGGGCGATGGCTGCCGCCCTGGGGAGTCCGTTTTCTTCCACGAGCTTCAGATATTCGCTCACGGTGGAGCCCTGAAACTGCATGATGGGATTCTTGATAACCGATGTCAGATACTCGTGGTGCTCTTTGTCTATCCTGCTGAAAAGCTCTTTGAACTCTTCCGCCAGATCGGGCTCGAGATTGACTGACTGGGAAGGTGCCGGCTGGTTTTTGGCTGGCTCAGCCTTTTTCGGCGCCTTCTTCTTGCTCGCGGTCTTCTTCTTTCCGGTGCCTGACATGCTGGTAATCCTCTGATTCTTGACTGATTCTAGCAAAAATGGAGAGCCCCATGGCTCTCTCCACATAAAGTATGATTGTCAGGCTGAGAGGGTCGCCCAGCCATGCCAGAGAAAAGTCCCGAAAAGCGCTTAGCGAGCCTGGATACCGGGTTGTTCAGGGTCCTTGCTTTCGATTATGACGAAACCCTCGCTGTGTCCGCTTGTATGAGCGACAGGGTGGTGGGGGCCCTGGAGCGGGCCCGCGAGCATGAGCGTCTTCTCGTACTTGTAACCGGACGTTACCTGAAGAGCTTGCTCGAGGCTTGCCGCCGTATAGATCTGTTCGATCTGGTGGTCTGCGAGAATGGCGCAGTCATCCACGATCCTTCCTCGGGAATGACCACAGCCCTTGCCGGGGCTGTCCATGAGGGGCTCAGGGAGAGGCTCGAGCAAGAAGGCGTCGAGCCTCTTCTCACCGGTCTGTCCATGCTTGCTACCTACAGGAACCATGAAGCAGTCGTCAGGAGCGCCATTGCCGAGCTGGGTCTGGGCCATCATATCCAGACCAACAAGAATGCCATCATGATTCTTCCAGAGGGGGTGGACAAACAGTCGGGTCTCCGGTCGGCGCTTGCCGAGCTCGGGGCCGAACCCGGCCAGACCATGGTTTTCGGAGACGCTGAAAATGATATTCCCCTCTTCGCCGGGGCCGGTCTCAGGGTGGCGGTCGGCAATGCCGTGGCGGCGCTCAAGGAGCATGCCGATGTGATCACCGAGAGTCATTTCGGTGATGGGGTGGTCGAGATGATCGACATGCTCACCGAGGCTCTTGCTCTTTAATTTGGCCCGGGATATCTGGTACGTTATGGCGAAAAGAAGGTGCCATGTCCGAGCCAAAAGGAAAACTGAGTTTCTCCGACCTGCTTCCCTACCTCATCTTCGCCGGTGTGGTGCTGGGTATCGTCGTGGGGGGCGCAGCGCCGGCTCTGGGCAAAGAGCTCGCTTTTATCGGCGATATGTTCATGCGGGCCCTGCTCATGCTGGTGGTACCGCTGGTAATGACATCCATCATAGTCGGTATCAGCCAGCTCGGTGACGTCCGCCAGCTCGGTGGTCTTGCCAGAAAGACAATTATCTATTTCCTGAGCACGACATTTATGGCGGCCTGTCTCGGTCTTGTTCTGGTCAACGTGATCCAGCCTGGTGTCGGAGCCGGGACTGGAGCGATGAAGGCCCAGAAGAAATTGATCGAGAAACGGGAGATTCCCCAGAGCGAGATCTCCCGAGAGAAAGCCGAGCAGGTAGAGGAGGAGATGCTCGAGCAGGAGGAGGTCGTAAGCAAGAAAGAGGTCGTTAGCAAGAAAGATCCCGAAATCGGCCAGGTCTTCAAAGAGATCGTGGTTGGTCTCATACCGAAGAACCTCTTCAAAGCCATGGTCAATACCGATCTCCTGCCGATTATTCTGTTCTCTCTCGTCTTCGGTGCCGTGATCACGACGATCGGAGAAAGGGGAGAGACGGTGATTCTCTTTTTCCAGGGCGCTAATGACGCGATCATGAAGATCGTCGACCTGCTCATGATGGTGGCTCCGGTGGGGATTTTCGCTCTCATCGCCGGACGCCTCGGGGAGGCCGGCGGTCTCATGGAGTTCACCGACGAGCTCATGCGGCTCGGTAAATATGCCACCACAGTCATTGCCGGTCTGGTCATTTTCGCAATGCTCATCCTGCCTGCGATTCTCTTCTTCCTGGGCAAGCCGAAAGGCGGGGTGATTTCTTATTTCAAGAATCTCTGGACGGCGCTTCTCACTGCTTTCTCCACCGCCTCGAGCGCCGCCGCCCTGCCTGTCACCATGGAGTCGGTGATTCAAGCTGGGGTTTCCAAACGCAACGCCAACTTCGTCCTGCCCCTGGGCACCACCCTCAATATGAACGGCACGGCGCTGTACGAAGCCGTGGCGGCTGTCTTTATCGCGCAGATTTCCGGAATCGAGCTGACCTCGGTGCATATGATCCTGATCGCCACCACCGCTTCCCTGGCTGCCGTCGGTGCTGCCAGCATTCCGGAGGCCGGGCTCGTCACCATGCTCATCGTGCTCAAAGCCGCCGGATTGCCCACCGAGAACGTCTCCCTGATTCTCATCATCGACTGGTTTCTCGATCGCTGCCGTACAGCCGTGAATGTCTGGGGCGATGCAGTGGGAGCCGCCGTGGTCGATCGTTTCGAGCCTTCCTCGGATATGCACGAATCGGAGAGCCAATCTCTGGAGCAACCTGTATAATCTGGCAATGCTTCCGCTTTATTTGTTGTTCGCCCTGATTATCTCGCTGGCCGTTTCTCTTGTTCCGGCTGGTCCGGCATTCTGTGCCGAGCATGGTCATAGCAGCCCGGCCAGACCTCCGGTCTTTACGGAAGAGCAAAAGACAGCCAACAAGCTCTTCTGGGACGGCCAGTATCAAAAGGCTCTCGACTGCCTGCTTGCCAGTGCCGAGGAGAATCCGCGCTATTTCGGCAATCTTGGTTTTCTTTATATAGGTCTCGACCAGGCGGACAACGCCGAGTCCTCTTTCAAGAAAGCACTCGATAAAAAGAGCAGCGCTCTCGATCGGGCGGATTTCAATATCGGCCTGGCCGAGGCTCGTTATATGAAAGGTCAATTCTCCCGGGCTCTGGACGGCTATAAAGAAGCACTGAGCACCTATGAGAAGGAATACGGCAAGTTCTCCCCGGCGCTCTTGCCAGCCCTGCAAGGGGTCGGAGGCTGCTACTACGGCATGGGCGAATATGAGAAGGCTCTTCCCTGTTTCAGGCGTATTGCCCAGATCGATGTGGTGCAATACGGCGCCGACCACAAGCGCGTCGGCATGTCTCTCAACAATCTCTCGGACGTCTATTACAAGCTCGGCACCTGCGGTGCTGCGCGACCGATGTTCGAGCAGTCTTTCTGGATCTTCAAGCAGGACAGCACCAACAGTCTGCTGGCCGAGTTCGACAAGCCCGAGGCCGGCAAACGCTTTTCGAAAGACGAGCTGGCGGTGATTCGCAAGCGGATCAAAGATGTCGTGATGGGCACCGCCAATCATCCCGAGATCAGGAAGGTCACCTACAAGCTCCTGGAGGAGCCCGGCTTCGACGAGAACACCCCGGTCTGTGTCGAGGAGCGTCCCCGGGATTTCGCCAACTGGCGTCTGAAGCGAGGCGATACTCCGGACCCTGGTTTCGTTCGCATCGATCCCACTGTCGAGCAGAAAGCCCTGATCGTCTGTCTTCACGGTCTCGGCTTGCATCACAACTCTTATGACAGTTTCGCTGCCGGAATCAACCCGCTCGGGTATGGTGTCATCGCATTCGATGTCCGGGGATTCGGGGCTCTTTCTTCGGAGAAGGGATTCGACAAAGTCGATCTCGACTCCGGGCTCGAGGACCTCGGGGCGATGGTCTCTATCGTCAGGGATCACAATCCCGGTCTGCCGATTTTCATCCTGGGCGAGTCCATGGGTGGTGCCCTGGCTCTGCAGTTCACCGCCCAGTATCCCAGGCTGGTGGACGGGCTGGTCAGTTCCGTGCCTTCCGGGCAGCGCTTCAAGAGCAAGCGTACCGGCTTACTCGTAGGGCTGAAGCTCCTGGAGAATCCTAATAAGCCATTCGAGATCGGCAAGCGGGTGGTGGAACAGGCCACCGATGACGAAAAGGTGAAAGAGGACTGGCTCAACGACCCCGATGCCCGTCTCAAGCTGTCTCCCCAGGAGCTTCTGGACTTCCAGTCATTCATGAACCACAACGAGAAATTCGCCCGGGATATAACCGACATTCCGGTGATTCTCTTCCAGGGCTTCCAGGACCATCTAGTGCGTCCCACCGGCACCTATGCTCTCTATCAGGCCCTCGCCACGGCCAGGAAGGATCTTATCTTCATCGGCTCGGCGGAGCACCTGATCTTCGAGGAAGGCCAGGCATCGGAGGAGTTGATCAAGATGCTGGTAGCCTGGCTCGACGGTCACGTCAAGCGGCTTTGCGACAGCAATACCGCCTCTACCGAATCCATGAACCCGGGAGATGTGAGATGAGACTCGCCCTTGTTTCGATCATGTTCGTTTGCGCGCTTTTCTCTCCGGTCTTTGCCGAAGAGAGCACCGATGGTGGTGCCGTCCGAAATTCTCCGGATAAGATTTTCGAGCGCATCAAGGATCTCACCACGGAGTTTTTTCCCAGGGCCAAGATCAAGAGCAAAGGCAATAGAATGCACATCGATTTCAAGACCAGACCTTACGAGGTGCCTGCCACCGGCGCCGTGGAGCCGGGACCCGAATGGGGAGGCATCCTTGTCGATGTCGAGCTGATCGAAGGCCCTTACAAAGGCAAAGACGCAGTCCCGAAAAAATTCAACGAGTATTCCTTCTATCACGTGGTCCTGATGGCGCCATATTCCCAGACCCACGATTGTCACCTGCTCACCCGAATAGCCTATCCTTTCGACAAGTCTGCCGAGTATGTGAAACAGCTCGGCGAGATCGTCAACGATCTCGACACTTATCTATGACCGTTCCTCAATTCGATTTCGACAATGCTAGCGACTTTGCTTTTGTTGCAAAGCGAGGAGCAGGAAGTCTCGAAGCTAATCTGTGATACATTCGGTTGTCATTAATATAGACTGCATGATTCCGACGAAAGCAATCAGGGAGACACGTATCGATCATGAAAATCGCCATGTTTGTAAACGATGTCATGACCGAAAAGGATACTTATACCACCAATGTCATGGCCACCGCCGCTATCAACCGCGGTCACGAGGCCTGGGTCATCGGTGCGGATGATTTCAGTTTCGACAAGGACGACAAGATCAGAGCCCGGGCCAGGCATGCACCGAAGTCGAGCTATAAGAGTGGTGCCACCTGGCTGCAAGATCTGAAAAGCGATCGTGCCAGGGTCGAAGAGATCACCGTCGACGATCTCGATGTTCTCCTCCTGCGAAGCGACCCCAGTAATGATGTCGGTCCCAGGCAGTGGGCCCAGGGTGTCGGTATCGATTTCGGAAGGGTGGCTCTCAAGCATGGCGTGATTGTCCTCAATGATCCCAACGGTCTTTCGAACGCACGCAACAAGATGTATTTCCAGAGCTTTCCGGAAGAGGTGAGACCCCGTACCCTGATCACTCGCAATGTCGAGAAAATTCGCAAGTTCGCCCGGGAGGAAGGCAACTGGGTGGTTCTCAAACCGCTCCAGGGCTCCGGTGGCAAGGGCGTGTTCCTGGTGAAGCCGGACGAGATGTCCAACCTCAACCAGATCGTCGATGCTCTCAGCAAGGACGGCTATATCATCGCCCAGGAGTATCTTCCTGCTGCAACCAAAGGTGATATCAGATTATTCATGATGAACGGCGTGCCTTTCAGGGTGAAGGGCAAGTACGCTGCTTTCAGGCGGATCGGCGCCGAAGGCGATATCCGCTCCAACGTTCATGCCGGTGGCTCGGTGGAGCCGGCCATCATCACCGACGAGGCCCTGGAGCTGGCCAATATGGTCCGGCCAAAGCTGGTCCAGGATGGGATGTTCCTGGTCGGTCTCGATATAGTCGGCAACAAGCTCATGGAGATCAATGTCTTTTCGCCCGGAGGTCTGATAACCGCCCAGAAGTTCGAGGGGGTCAACTTTCCCCAGGCGGTGATCCAGGCTCTGGAGCACAAGGTCGACTACATGAAATACTACCGCCGAAACTTCGACAATGTCGAGATGAACACGCTCTAGGCTGGGCTCGAACAGGGCTTGTGGCCCGGGATGCTACTATAGGTGATGTTATCCCGGGCGGTGACGGACCTTGAAAGCATCCAAGAAAGACGTCAAGAAAGAACCAAAAAAAACGGATTTCAGCCCCCTTAGCGCTTATGTCAAAGGCCGTCTCGAGGACAGCAAGCAGGTCAGGCGGGCGGTGACGCCCTGGGGAAAGATCAGTATCGACCGGCAGTTGCCCTTCCTGGTGGTCTATCGCAAGCCCGAGGGGCGGACGAGCCTCGGTGACGAGCGTTTCGTCATGGGGGAAGCTTCGTTTCTCACCGCATCCGGTGCGGAGAGCCATCACCCGGCCATCTCCGAGCTGGTCTCGGAAGTGGCTTCGGTGCTCTCGGAGAAGTTCTCGGCGTTTCTCATCATCGAGGTCTGGATATCGCACCTCGAGGCCAAGGGCGATATGCCGGAGCGACCGCCGCAGTTCCGCCTTCACCTTCCTTCCAGGGATTACCTGAAGCTGGACATAGACGGCTTGGCCTCGGCTCTGCGCCGTATCAGGGTGCAGAGGCAGGAGTCGGTGATTGAGATGGTCTGCCAGCAGTATGCCTGCCCGCCCGGTCTCAAGCCACTAATGGGGCGCAATGAGTCGGTGAAGAAGAACATCTATTTCCTCGGCGTGGAGATCTTCGACGTCTATCGAGACTCCGAGACCAATCTCGACTTTCCCCTCATGCTGCAGACCATTCGCCGGGGATTCTCACGAGCGCTCAAGCGTTTTATCTTCGAGTTCACCCACCAGCACACGACTTATCGCCCCCGGAACTTTCAGGTCCTGGGCAGGCGCAGTCTGGTCAAAGCGGTCTGGGAAGTGGACAGGCAACTGGCTGATCTGAGCCGTTCTTTCGACCTGGTGCTCTGCGCCACTCCCACCAACTATCACGCTGCTTTCGAGGAGTTCAAGAAAAAGCATTTCGAGGCCCAGCCTCGCTTCCTTTATCGACCGGTGGTGGTTGAGCCCGCTGATTTGAAGCGCGTGCTCTATTCGGTACCCATCGAGCGCATCGAGGATCCGGCTCTTGCCCAGCTCTTTCGCTCCCAGCGCCTGGGGCTCGATCGCAAACTGACCATGCTTGCCGATCGAGGCACCAAGAAGTTTCTCTACGGGAGCATGCAGCTCTACGGCGTCCCGGAGGACTCCTATGTCGAGCTGGCCAGGCATGTGCTGGCCACGGTGCCGGTGGATGAAAGCGAAGAGCCCGAGCCCAATTTGATGACCGCCAGGATGATCGCCGAGGAAGCGAAGCGGGAGATCGCTTTCTATCGCAACCAGAGTCCTGATTTCGGAGCGCAGGTGGAAGTCCGGGATGACATCGCCGGAATAATGGTAAGCAACGGCAATCTTCTCATCAATCATCGGCTCAAGATTCCGGATCACCGGGTCCGCGCCCTGTTGCAACATGAGATCGGCACCCACGTGGTCACTTACCACAACGGTCGAGCCCAGCCCTTCCAGCAACTCGCCACCGGGCTCATCGGCTATGACGAAGTCCAGGAAGGTCTGGCGGTGATGGCTGAGTTTCTTGCCGGGGGTCTGAGCAACAAGCGTATGCGGATACTCGCCGGCCGTGTGGTGGGGGTGGGCATGATGCTGGCCGGGGCGACCTTCGTGGAAACTTACCGGGAGCTTGTGCATCGCTATCGATTCAAACGCAAGCCCGCTTTCTCGCTGGTGATGAGAGTCTATCGCGCCGGCGGCTTTACCAAGGACGCCATCTATATGCGCGGTCTGATCTGGCTGTTCGAGTATCTCAAGGATGGAGGCAGCCTCGAGACCCTCCTTCTGGGAAAGATGCCCCAGGCGCAGCTTCCTCTAATACGAGAGCTTCGCTGGCGCAATGTCCTCAAGCCGCCCTCGGTGATGCCTCGCTATCTCGAGTTCGAAGAGGCCAAAGAGCGTCTTGCTCTGATCCGGGAAGGGATGACCCTGGAGGAGCTGAGCCGGGCCATGAAAAAGTGACTCGGAGTTTCACCTTAAGAGAAATAGTCGGTTCCAGGGTAAAAGAGATCATGAAAGGACCATGAGATCTCGCCTGTGTGGCCCACTCCCCAGGACTATAACGAAGCGATACAACAGCCCGGTCTGTGCTTTGCGGACTCCGATCTGAAGGGTTCCATGGTGGAGCTCAATCACCTCGGTCTGCCCCGCTCCATGACCGGATCTTTCGCCAGTGTCTACCGGATGTCCAATCTGGACCGGACATTTGCCGTGCGCTGCTTTCTCGAGGGCAGGGAGGACCTGGAGGAGCGCTATGCCGCCATTGCCAGGACCCTGGCTGATTCGGGGCTGAGTTGTTTCGTGGGCTTCGAGTTCGTCGAGAAGGGCATCAAAGTCCTGGGACGCTGGTATCCCATCGTCAAGATGGAATGGGTGGACGGCGAGCCCCTGGAGAAGTATCTCGATCGTTTCGCGCGTAACAGCTCGCGGGTGGAGAGCGTCAGCCGCTGGTTCGACGAGATGATCGCCGGTCTTGCCGCGCATGATATCGCCCATGGTGATCTTCAACATGGCAATATTCTGGTCGGTGATTCGGGAATCAAGCTCATCGACTACGACGGCATGTTCGTGCCGTCGCTTTCGGGAAAGTCCAGCCCCGAGCTCGGTCACCGCAACTTTCAGCATCCCGGGCGCGGTCAGGATTTCTACGATTCCGGTCTGGATAATTTTTCCACCTGGGTGATAGCCGTCTCTCTGAAAGCGCTCAGTCTCGAGCCCGGTCTCTGGAGGGAGCTGGGAGGCGGTGATGATTGTCTCTTGTTTCGCAGCGCGGATTTCAAGTCGCCGGAGAATTCTCTGGTCTTTCGGACACTTCTGGCCCATGAGTCCGAAGAACTCAAGGCCATGACCGAGAAGTTCCTGCGTCTTCTTGTCGTTCGCCCTCAATCCATCCCGCCGTTGAGTGTGGAAGGGGAGGCTCTCAAAGAGCTTCTTGCCGACGAGAGCCTGGTCTATATCGAGCGCACCGTCACTGCCTCCGAGCACGGACGGGTGATGGGGAGCGTCGATCACACCCAGTGGTTGATCGACCAGATTGCCGCACTGGAGGCGGAGAAGAGCCTGCCAGCCCGGCGCTCGGCCCGGGGTGTCTCCCGATACGCCAGGCTGGTAGACAATGTCGGCCGGAGCATGTCCACCATGGGCAAGCAGGCCTGGCGCCGCATGGTATCGGTGGTGGCGCGCATGCAGTGGGTCCAGGAGGGTCTCGACGAAGCTGGGCGGGCCTTCAACGACAACGACTATCTTGGCGCCATCAAGGTCTATAGCGAGCTTGCCGAATGGAGCGCCGTGGCTGTGGAGTCATCGGATCGCGATGCGATCATCGAGAAAGCAATCGAGGTTTTCATCAATCTCGGCTATTGCTATGTCGAGATCAATCAGCTCGGCACCGCCGCGCACTATTTCAAGGAGGCGAAGCGAATCGCCCATGAAAACGGCAGGGGAGAAGAGGAGTTGCGAGCCGCCCTCTTGATCTCGGCGGCTTATTTCGAGCTGGGTCAGCGGGACCGGGCAATCATCGACATGGAGAAAGCCGTGAGCTCTCCCAGCGTGCTTATCGGAGCGGTGCGCCGGGAGAAGGGATGGTCTTTCGGCAGGCGTATAACCATTCCGAGCATGATGGTGGATCTCGGTCACAAATATGTCCGGGACAATGCCGCTTCCGGGGCGAAGTTCTGCTACGAGGCAGCCATGGAGTCGCTGCGCTGGCTCGAGCATGCCGGTCAGAGCCAGGCTGAGGCTCTCATTTCGCGAGCCACGGCCGGAGTGTGCATCACGAGAATCGATGAGCTCAGCAAAGCCGAGCTAGTGGAGTTTTTCCTCCAGCATGTCGATACCCCGGTGAAGCTGCAGGACCTCCTGCAGTCCGAACGCAAAGGTATGCTCTCCTCTGATCCCAGATACGGTGACCTGCTTCGCTTACTCGCGGATCATTTCAGCGCTGCCGAAGAGGGCGAATCGGCTGAAGCCGCTTATCGAACGGCGCTGGCTGTCTACCGCGCTGCCGGTCAGAATCGCCATCAGAGCTGTATCACCCTCTGTCTTCTCGGGCTCGGCAAGGTGGAGGACGCGGTTACCGGCCTGCTCGCCTCCTATCCCTGGGAAAAGGGCTATTCGCGCGAGTTGAGCGAGAAGCTTGTAAGAGTAGGCGATTATCTGCAAGCTCTCTGTATCGGGACTCTCATCTTCGAGGACGACAGCCAGCGCAGCCGCTATCCATGTATCGAGCGCTTGATCGAGCTCTGTCCGGAGCCCGGGGTGCTGTTGGGGATACTCTCGGATCTCGAGTCTTCGCGAATCGGATCCGTTTTGGCCCTGGCGGAGCTGTTCCTGGCTATGGCCGCGGAGCTCAAAGAGCTGTCTCGGATGCATGAGGCGAAGCTTCATTATGCAAGCGCTTTTCGCACCTTCCAGAGAGTCGGACTCGAGGAGGAGCATGGTAGCGCGATCATGGAAAGCCTCCTGGGAAGCGGCGATCTGGAGACGGCTGCCGGGCTGCTCATTGACGGAGGCAATCTCGAGACCACCATCAAGCTTCTCGCCAAAGTGATGATCGGTCGAGGCGCTTATCAGGCTGAGACCACCACCAGGCTCATGCAAAAGGTGATCGAGCATCAGCTTTCCCTGCCGGTGGCGGCAGTGGGCGAGTACGAGCTTAACAAGTCCCTTGAGCTTCTCGAGTGGTGTGCCGGGGAAGACAGCCCGGTCCTGGAGCAGATGCGCGAAGGGGTGAACCGATGGTTCGAGCACCGCGAGCTCAATATCGCTCACAATCTCGTGAGCCAGGGACAGTTCGGCCCGGCCCAGAGCATATTCGAGAAGTACGAGGGACCGGCGGGTCCCAATGTGGTCTCGGTGCTCGAGCTCTGGGCCATGAAGTATCTGATCACGGCGGTGGCGGACGGCTCCTCGCAAGCCCTCACCGACAGGTACACCCTGGGCTGCGCCACTGAGATCATCTCGACCCTGCGGGAAAGAGAGGCTCTGCGCCCCGAATTTGCCGCGCAGGTCGCGGAGTTGATCTCGAAAGCGAGCCCCCTGGGCGTATCAGGGAAAGTCAGGCAGATGGGGGAGATATTCTCGGCTCTGGGTCCGGATTTCGCTGAAGCTTCTCAGAGAATAGAAGAATTCTGCAATCGAGGTGATTCCACCGCGGAAGTGTCGGAAGACGCTGGAGACAGCAGTACCGGACTCCCGTTACAACAGGACGCGATCAAGCCGGAGGTCACCGCCTCCGAGCTCGCCGAGCGGCAGATCTGGCAGGGTCTGCACCGGGCCATGGTCCTTATCGACGGGGAGAGCTATAAAGAGGCGATCAAAGCATTTTCGGCTTTGGAGAAAATGGACAGATCGGGGCATTTCATGCCCGATATCTTCATCGGTATTGGCTACTGTCATTTTCTGCTGGAAGATCGGGAGGAAGCCGAGAGTTTTCTCAAGAGGGCCGTGCATTCATCCAGGCATCTCGAGCAGGGCAAGTTCTTCCGGGCGTCCCTGGCTCTTGCTTACTATCTGAAGACGCCGGCCGGGCACAAGCCAGAGTTGCGAACCCTGATCGATCCTTCCCTGGAGCACAAAGAGGTCTTGAAGATTGCTGCTCGCTTGCGGGGACGGCCTATAGACTTCCATGAGAATCTCGCCATCAATCTTGCCGGGCTGCTTTACGAGCAGGCAGTGAAGATCGAGCAGACCAGCGATCTGGAAGCGGCTTGCCCGCGCTATAAGGCAGCCCTCACCATATACGGTGTGGAAGCCGAGATCTGCAGGAGCGAGGTGATCGACTGTCTCGACGCCGCCGGGCAGAGCGCTCGGGCTGCTTCGCGACTGAAAGATGCCGTGGACAGGTCCTTGATGGACACCGGTGCCGTCGATGACCTGCTCATGAAAGTGGCGCGAAGGCATGTCAGGGATGCCAGCGTAGCGAGGGTAAGCACCTTCTACGAATCTGTGGGCATCGCTCTGAAGCACTATGTCGATGTCGCCGAGCGCGAGCTGGTGGTGCAGACCATATCGCGTATTCTCATCTCGGAGGTGACCCCGCGGACGCTCTTCGCCGAAGTGACGAGGGAGCTCTTCGACATGCGCGATGATGGGCGTCTCGATGCGCGTTTCTGTCTGACCATAGCGCGGTTCATCGAGTCTAATATCGTCTTCTGCTCCGAGACCCGCAGGCAGCAGTGCCGGGCCCCGCTGCTCCGCATCGGGCGGGTGCTCGAGAGCGTTCATCCGCGCTCTTATCAGATTATCGAGGAAGCCATGGATAAGCCTCAGCTTCCCATCAATCAGGCTTTCAATCCCTGAGGCAGATTTCTCGCTCTATTTCGCCCGAATTGGGAGCGATAGTCTTGTTGTTATAGACGAAGTGATTGGCTGTGAGTTTGCACGATGAATGCCCACTTTGAATCAAAAATGCAACAGTTTCAGCCTCAGAATTTCCTCACACGTGGAGGGCATAATTTGATTATGGAATCAGGAGAACAGCAAAGTGACAACACGCAAGAAAAACAGAAAGAAAAGGAAACTAAAGGAACTTGAAGGTATTGAGTTGCAGACGAATTATAGAATGAATGAGACAAAAGGTAGCAGCAGTAATACACGACAAAGCGCCACTCTAGGGTCTGTAAATCGATCATCCCATTTTTTTCTCGATAGTCACAATGATGATGTTTAGGCCCTGACTCATGGTCTAAACAAAAGTCGTGGTCATCATCAGGCACTGTCCAATGCTTACTGACGCATCGCTTTATTTTGAAAGCAGGCTCTTGATGAAGCGATCGACCTCGTCTGTGTAGTTTGTGGGCTCGCCGAGATTGTTATTGATCTGCCCATGAGAAAGAGGCTCCGGGAGCACCTGGGCTCTGCCTCCGAGCTCGCCGGCACGGGCGGCAAACTCCCGGGCTTGCTGGCAGGAATTCTGGCGGCGGCTCGAGCAGACGAGCAGCATCGGGGGCGGTGCCTCGCTGAGACGATAGAGAGGCGATGCGCTCTTCCAGTATTCGGGGTCAGAACCGAAGGCTTTGTCGAAAAATCCCTGATGCGGTTCTTTCATGCGGCTCACGAGGTCCATGGCGGCGCTATCGAGAGAGACGGTGCCCAGCCAGGGTCTGGCACCCTCATTTGTGGCCAGGGAGCGGTCGGCGGTGATCAATGCGACCAGATGTGCTCCTGCCGAATGACCCATGAGTATGAAACGATCCGGATCGGCGCCATAACTGTCTGCTTGCGACTGGGCGAAAGCCAGAGCTCGGGCGACGTCCCTTGCTTGCTCCAGGGGATCGGCGGCGGGGCAGAGCCGGTAATTCGCCGAGATGAAAACGAAGCCTTCCGGAGCCCAGCGTTTTACTTTGTTGTCCACCACGCCCTTATTGCCTTTGTCTCCGATCATCCAGGCGCCGCCATGGACCATGAAGATCACCGGGGCATTCTTCGCTCCGCCTGGCACATAGACATCGATTCGCTGGGCCGGGTCCCTGCCATAGGCAAGATCGCGCTTGAGAGTTACCCCGGCAGGAAGGGTTCGGCCTGCTTGGCTCGAACCCTCTTTTCCGCCTGAGCTCTTGCGTTCTCTGATAAAGCGGCGCAATTGCCCCCGGGGAGCGGCATCAGCCTGTAGCTCCACAGCCGGTGCCCCGCCAGCGAGCAAGAGAGCGGCCGGGAAAAGAACTAGAGAAAGAATTGAGGATCGGCGCACTGGTCAGGTTTCCTCTACTGGCTGGTAGTCCTTCTCGTCCAGATCGAAGGTCCAGGCAACAGCCTGCCTGGCGCTTTCGACATCGGGAGGCACCCGAAGGAAGTAAGTCCTCGAGCTTCCGTCCGCCTCCGGAGTGCTGTTTTCGACCTCGACCATGACCAGGGGCTCGTCGCCTTCGAGCTCGATGCGGTAGAGCGTGCCGAATTCGTCATTTTGCACGGCCCGGGCTTTCGACTCGACTATATAGCGTGCTGTGCCGAAGCGTTCCATTAAGCAGCGTTTGATCTCGGCATTACGGGTGGAGTTGATCAGGTCGAGACCGATTGGCTCGAGGATTGCTTCTTCCGAGACTGTTATACCGTGCCAGGAGTAGATCTCGTAGCCCCCGTCGAAGGAGAGGGCGGCACCGTCTTCGGCGTGGAGGCGTTTGCGATCGTCGATCCTCAGACGACCCGGGCTCTGGCAGACGAAGGCGATGCCCGGATAGAAAGACGCGCAGACCGTATTGCGGGCCAGGCTGAGAAGCGCCCGGGCGGAATCGCAGGCCGGCAGGGTCTCCGGGGGAAGCTCGCTTTCTCCGGAGAGCATTGTGAAATAACAGGGGAGGGTGCCGGGGCTCCAGCTTCCCCACCAGATCTTGAGCCGGTTGGACTGGGTGTGCATGATATAGAGCGAGAGGGCGTATTCGGCATCCATCTGCATTTTGCCTCTCTTCCTGGCGGTGAGAAATGAGCCGAGTGTTTGCACGACGGATTCGGGGGCCCGATTCAAGAGCTCCTGGAGCTCGTTGCCCGATAGCTGCTGGTTGAGGTGCCGGCGCACCTGCGAGATGATATGGTGATATCTCTCTTCCGGATTGCCGATATGCCGGATGAGCTGCTCGCTCTCGAGGGTATGCCTGTCGAAGTCCCGGGCGCTCTCGAAGACGATTTCTTCGTGATAGCGAGAGTAGAGCGTGGCCTCGAGGATCTGGATGCTCTTTCGCTCGAGAGTGAGAAGCTCTTCGGTTATGGAGGGCCAGAAGGACCAGTTCTCGTCGGCTTTGATCCCTCCTGATTCGAGGGCCCACAAGATCTCTGCTGCTTCCCGGGAAAGATCCCCCGACGATACGGCGGCTCTCAAGTCGCTGATCCGGGTCTCGAGATGATCCCACATGAGGCTCCACATGGGCGTGTCTTTCTCGCTTCTGTAGTGACTGGCGGAGCCGCCCGAAAGACACATGAGCTGCAGGACCAGGGGCATGATCACCACTTGCCAGGGATTCTGGCAATGAATCACCAGGGGGCAACCGTAGCCGAGCCGCTCGTAGAGCTCGACCACCGAGGCGGTGGCGGAGATCGGGTCGGTCTTGCGCTCGCCGGTCTGACAGGCGCGCCAGACTGCCGCCTGGCGTGATAGCTTGCCCTTCAAGATGGTGGAGATGATCGTTCGAGGTCCGGGACTGCGCACGCCTGTTCTCCGCAAGCCGAAAGTTCATCGGCTCATGTCACGAATTTGCCATGGGTCGGGCATATAGTCATAGTACCCCCTGCACTCGCTTCCTGCTCGCTTACTCATGTCCAACAATAACCAGTTCCAGCCCAAAGAAGTTGCTCGAGACGTCATGAATGACGCATCTCAGGGCAATAACCTCAGAAATGAATTCGATGAGATGAATCGTAATCTGACGCCTGCCCAGCGTCAGGACGTTCTCAAAGAGATGCGCAATCTCGCCGGGACCAGCGGCTATGAGGATGTCCACTTCAAGAAGGACGGCTCAATCGTTTTCAATCCCCGGGGAGAGAGTCTCACCAATGAGACCCAGTGGCAATATTCGTCTGAGACCCGGGACCTCTACACCAACGGACCGGATTCCACCAATGCCCTCAGAGGCAAGCTGGACGGAGTAAAAGGCAAGGGCGACGCTCAGGCTCGGACGGACACGGCTGCCCCGACCAGGGCTGAGTCGGCCGCCCCCGCCGAGCTCACCGACGAGCAGAAAGTGCTCGGACAATATGACACCCCGGAGTCGCTCCGGGAGCTGGCTCGCTCCAAAGGTCGCGAAGACCTGATCGACACCTCCAGGACCGTGGCTCAGGACATACTCGCCGGCAAAGACGTCTATCAGCATTTCGCAGGCGAGAACGCCCACAATCAGAGACTGCTCTGGAAACTCAGCCAGTCGGAGCTCTTGAAGAGCGTCACTCCCGAGACCCAGATCGGTGTCTCCAGAGCTGGTGAGAACACCTACGTAACCATGAAAGGCATGGAAGGCGGCGCCAATATACTTCTTACCGAATCCAATCTCGGTGTTCCCAGAGATGCCACCGTGTTCGACAATGTCGGAGTCAAAGGCACCGGTATAGGCGGCTCATCGGTGATGGCGCAGCCCGTCGATGCTTTCATTACGCCCACGGACAGGCAGCAGATGGAAGCCAATAAAGGCGCCTGGGCCAAAGACCTCTCCGACCGTTTCTACGGCGCGCTCAAGGGACCTAACTGGGACCGCGACATCAAGAGCATGCGCGAGCAGATGGATAAGCTCAAGTACGAGCCGGACTCACCTGAGGCTCAGGAGCTGCGCAAAAAGCTCGAAGGCAACAAGCTTTTCAAATTCGGCGAAGGCCGCGCCCACGGCAGTTGATTTGATATCGCTGGTGGTGCGCTACTTGCCGGTGCCGGTCTTCCAGCCGAGCTCGTCGAGCGCCTCATCGAGACCGATACGGCTGCGCTGGCAGTAGTGCAGGGCGATGATCGCTTTCTCGATCTTCAGATCGCCTTTCTCGATGAGAGCCTGGCACTGGACCGCAGCGTGTAGAGTCTTGTTGTCGATCAACCCCTTTTTCACTAACGACGTGCCCACTTCGCCGGCCTGGGGATTCTCCTGATTGCTCGCTTTGGCGTATTCGTCGTTGCTTATGATTCCGGCTTTGAGCAGGAGCTTGAGGACCGAGGCGACATTGGCGGGCTCTTCCTTGCCTGTGGAGGGGTGTACCGCATAGAAAGTCCCGGAGCCCGTCTGGCGAGTAATCCAGCTCTCCTCGTCTTCGCTCGAGACCTCCTGGGCCAGTCTCTCGATCTCCAGGCTGAGCTCTTCGCTGGTCTGGTAGCGGTTGCGGGGCTCTTTCTCGAGACATTTGAGAATGATCTTCTCGAGCTTGGGAGGTATGTTCACGTCGGGTCTGATATCGCCGAAACGCAGGGGACGGATATTCACGTGCATATAGATGGTCTTGTAGGCGTTCTCTCCTTCGAAGGGTCGCTTACCGGTGATCGCCTGGTACATGACACAGCCCAGGGAGTAAATGTCCGAGCGGGCATCCAGGGATTCGCCCCGGCACTGCTCCGGGCTCATATAATAAGGGCTGCCGAAGACATCCCCGGTCTGGGTTAGCTTCTGCAGGGACTCTTCGTGGGTCTCGCGATGGATCTTGGCGATCCCGAAGTCCAGGAGCTTGACTATGTTCACGTTCTGCTCGGTCTTCACCATCATGATATTGCTCGGCTTGACGTCGCGGTGGATGACCCCGCGCACATGCGCGTGGCTGAGGGCCCGGCAGGTCTGGTAGAAGACCGTGAGAAACTGGCTGAGGCGCAGGCGGTTGTGGGCTCTCAGGAGCTGCTCCAGGGAATTGCCGTCGATATACTCCATGACCATGAAGGGAAGCCCGTCGACGGTGAAACCGTGGTCCTTGACTGCCACGATATTGGGATGAGCCAGGGCCATGGTCGCTTTGAACTCTTGCTCGAAGCGCTTTTTCGGATTTTTGGCGCTGCCTTCCCTCATCAGGTGGGGATGCAGGACTTTGACCGCTACCTCCTTGTCTGTTTTGCGATCCCGGGCCCGGTAGACCCGGCTCATGCCACCGCAGCCGACCTCTTCGATAACCTCATAGCGGTCGTTGAAAGAATAGCCGCTGGGCTGGGGCTGGGGCAGCCTGGGAAGCCCCTGGTGGGTCGGCTTCTTGGATTCCGGAATCGCCTCCAGATCCGGATTGGTGTTGGTGGGTTTGGGGAAGGGATTGCGAGCCCGCTTGATAATCAGGTTGTAAATCTGCTCGGGATTCTCTGTTTCGATGCTCCAGAAGACCACTGGCGGATCCTGGTCTTCGGTGCTCAGGACCCAGGTGGGCTCGCCTTCGATACGGCTGAGATAAGTGACTGTCAGGAGATAGACCGAGCCTTCCGGCAGGCTGAATCTGATTTCCTGAGAATGAGGCGCCGATTCCTCGGCTTCGGACATGAGCGCAGCAAGCTGGACCCTGGAAGGGGGAGCGGTGATTCTGTCGATTTGCACGTCGGTGTCGGGACGTTCGGTATTTTGCCCTTCAAGGGTCATTCCGCCAACTCCCAGGAAGCGATTTCCGGGCCTCTAATGTCTCTTACCCAGAAACGGTCACTTTAGATACTGAGTCTAAGGAGTCTCTTATTTTGAGATTCTAGACATCTTGAGTCAAGTCGAATCTGGTCTTGATTTCAGTGACTGAGAGGCTGTACTGGTGAGAGCCGATCGCCCGAGCTAGTCTCGAAAAGTGACGGAGTGCTCCCAGGCGCCGCTATCCGGGACCTTGTAAACATGACCCCGGGACTCCTCGCGGACCTTTCCGCCCTTGCCGTCCAGGACGATAATCTTGAACTCGATTTTTCTGCCTGCCGGCACGGGCACGCAGAGGATGTAATCGCGATCCTCGCTCAAAAGAAGCGGTCCCTGAGCCTCGAGAGGATCTTCTTTCCAGGCTCCCATGGTGGAGACGTTGCCTGTTATGAAAAGACGCTCCTCCGGGCTTTTCAAGACTGCCCCCTCGACCCTGAAAGTGACGGGCACGAGCTTGCCTTCGCGGACGGTCAGGTGGATGTCTTGCTTCGAGGTCTTGCCGTCCTCGCGCTGGAGCGCCAGAGACTGGCGCCCGGAAAGCAGACGGGGAGCTCGGAAAGTCACGGCGGTGTCCGACCATGAAGAGGGAGCCAGGGTTTCGGTGCCCACCGTTATCTTGCCTCTTCCGGATCCGAAACCGAGACCGGTTACCGTTACCGGATTTCCGGCGGTGACCACGCGGGGGCTCACTGTCGCAACCAGGGGGATGCTCGCCGGCTCGGCTCGGCACCATACTGATACCGAATCAGGTGGCAGACCGAGGGACGCCTTTCCGTCCCCTCTAATGCTCAGAGCTGCTCCGGAGAGAGAGCCGCCGAGAGCGTCGTCATATTCACCCTCTTTCAGGGATGAGCCTGACAGATCCAGGTTCGCTTTCTCCTTGCCTTTGTTGAGCGCGATCACGGCGACATTGTCTCCGAACCTCCGCTCGAAGATATAGACATCCCGGTCGGCGGCGAGCTTGCGCTGCGTCCCGTAGTATAGGGCAGGGTTGGAGCCACGCAAGGCGATGAGCTTGCGGATGAGAGCGTAGCCCCTGGAACTCTGATCGAAAGAGCTCATCCAGGCGCGCGTATATGGATCTTCACCACTTCTGGTGTCATCGTGCAGGTATTGCTCCGTTCCGTAATAGACGATTGGAACGCCTCTGGTCATGAGAAGGAGCGCCAGGGCCTGATGAAGTGCAGTGGTATCGTTTTTGATACTGAGAAAGCGAGGCATATCGTGATTGTCGATGAAAGTGAATAGCTCGCAGGGATCGTCGAAGAGGGCATCTTCTCTCTCGATGGTCCGGGCCAGGTCCCGGAAGTCGCCATTCTGGCTGTAGAGCTTGCGCACGGCGCTGGCGAAGGGAAAATCGAACATGGTTATACCGCTATGCCGGCAATATTTGACGGCGTCGCCGTAGATCGGATCATCGACCCCCTCGCCTAGCCACCACTCGGCCACCACCAGGTGGTTGTCTATGTTGTGGAGGTGGTTGGCCAGGCTGTGCTGCCATCCCCAGCTGGTATGTTTGGCAGCATCAATCCTGGTGGCATCGGCGCCGTGGCGCAGGAGCTTCTCTGCCGCCGCTTTCAGATAGCGGTCGACGAAGTCGTTGCTCTGGTTCAGGTCGCCCAGGTAGAAGATCGTTCCGTACTGGATCTGATAGGCGTCGTTCCAGTCTTTGACCAGGGGCAGGTGGTGGAAATACTTGTTGCGGTCATACTCAGGATCGCCTTTGAACTGACCGTCATCGTAGAGGGCGCCGAATTCGCCGTGGTTGTACTGGCTGGTGTGATTGAATGGCATGTCCACCATGATTTTGATTCCCCTGTCGTGGGCCGCCTTCACCAGGGCGTCGAAGTCGGCGAAGCTGTTCTGGTTGTCGCCGAAGTGCTCGTCGATTCGCTTGAAATCGCGAGGGTGATAACCGTGATAGGGAGCGGTCATGGCTCCTCTGTCATCGTTTACCGCCTTGTTCTGGTTGTCCACCACCGGCGAGATCCATATCGCCCGGGCGCCGAGCTCCTGTATATAATCGAGTTTGCTCTCGATCCCTTTCAGATCGCCTCCCCAGTAGGCATGCCAGTTCTTCCGGCTTTCATCGAACAGTCCGGGGCTCTTCCCGGGGTCGTCGTTTTCCTTGCTACCGTTGCAAAACCTGTCGGTGATTATCTGATAGACGACCTTCTTCTTGAAATCGCTTTCCCCGGAGCCGACTTTCCGGTCCGCCCTGGCCGGCTGGGAACAGACCAGGTGGACGAGCAAAACGGCCAGGATCGTGAGAATGACATCTCTGATGGGTTTGTTCATATTTACAAGGGCATAAATCTGTAGGGCATAAATCTATCATGATCGAGCATTTGGCGGATGACCAGGAAGCCGAGCTGGAGAGCTATTTTCACAGGCTCTCCAGACCGCTGAGGCGCGCCGGCGAGGAGGGCGATCCGGAAAAGCTCGAGGCTGCGGTTATCGAGCTCTATCACGAGCTGGACCTGCCACCGCCTGTCATAATCCTGTGCGACAGTCCCTGGCAGATGTCTGTCAGTGAAGCTATCGCTTCTCTCTGTATGGTCCCTCCTCTCGAGACCGAGAGTCTCTTGAGCGAGCTCAGGAAGCGTCTCGATAGCCCACTCTGGCTCGCCTGTCTCGATCGCCTGGAGGAGCATCCTGAGCTCCTCCGGAGCCTCCGGGACAACCAGCGCGCCGATTCGAGCAGTGCGAGCATGACGAGCATCAAGCAGCTGCGGTCCTCCCTGTTCGGCAAGAGCACCGATACCCCGATGCGATTCGTCCTCACCAGGCTCATGGGTGACGAGGGGACAGTAGCAAGCATGAGCCAGCTCTCGGTGAGGGTGAAGCTGAAGCTCCGGGAGATTCTCAAGACCCGCTTGAATGGAGCCATTCCTGAGTTGACCGGTTTTCGTCTCCTGCGGCAGCTCACTATCGAGATTCCTGATTCGCTGGACGATTTTTTCAGTGAAGAGCCGGTCAAGGCTATTCTTGCCGGATTCGAAGAGACGGGCCGACCGATCCCGGGCCGAACACCGGCCGGGCAGTACTTTTCAACATTCCAGCCTGCCGCTCTGGCGGCGGATCGGGTGGCGGATTTTCCGCTCTTTGCCTTTGTCAACAAGAATCTGGGTTTGAATGACGATCCGGCGCTCCTGCGCAAGATCGATGCCTGGCAGACTCTGTTCGATTCTGCCTTCAACTGGTGCGGCTACGAGAGGGCGATCTTTTTGAGCCGCTATCCGGTGGAGTGCTCTCTTGACGAGCGGAGCCGATTGCACAGCGAGGACGGCCCGGCATTGAGCTTTCATGATGGTCGATCGATTTATTTTATTCATGGCGTAGCCGTTCCTGAGGCTGTGGTTACCGATCCCGCGAGCCTGACCGTGGACGCCATCGAAGCCGAGGAGAATGTCGAGGTCAGGCGGATCATGATCGAGCGTTTCGGGCTCGAGCGCTATATCGATGAATCCGGAGCCGTTGCCATAGACAGCGATGCATGCGGCGTTCTCTATCGCAAGGAGCAGAAGCTCGACGAGCCGCTGGTGGTGGTCAAAGTAGTCGATTCCACTTCGGTGGAGCAGGGGCAGCCGCGTCATTATTTCCTGCGCGTGCCACCGTATATGAGGACGGCCCGTCAGGCGGTGGCCTGGACGTTCAACCTCAGCTCGGGCGACTACAGCCCCGCCGAGCAGACCTGAGGTCGGATGGCTTCAATCTTCGATTTTCAATCTGCTTCGGACTCGTTTCCCTGACCGCCCTCGCCAACGGACTCCCCGGCGAGCTGCAGGAAACCGCCGAGTCCTTCGAGACTTCTTCGCAGCGACCTGCCGATGATGCCGGATTCGAAGTTCAACATCGATGTCTGATCCATGGCGCTGGGCTCCGGAAGCTCTTCTATGCGCTGGGTCCATAGGCGGTGCTGATCCGTGTCGCCGGTCTTCTCGTAGATTGCGATCATCTGACCGATGGGACTGCGCGCGCGCCAGCTCACGTTGCCGTGCTCTTTTTCTACCAGTGTCAGCCATTTCTCGGCAACCGCCCGGGCCTCTTCGAGCATCTCGGCGCCTACATAGCTGCTTACCAGAGTGGAATAGGTCATATTGATGTCATCGAAGTCGCGCTCATCCAGGCGCTCTCTGATGGCCAGGGACTTCTCCAGCCAGGCGATGGCTTTTTCGAAGCTGCTTTCGAGACTGGCGTCGGCAGCCAGCATGAAGAGCTCGTCGGCGAGATCGAGCGAGTCTCCCCCTTCCTCTTCCATGAAGGTCAGGTACTCGGCGAGCAGGGCATCGGCTTCCTCGGTTTTGCCCTGCCCTTTGAGCATGGTGGCCATGAGCTTCTTGGTCTGCATGACCGACTTGTCCGAGTCACCGCGCACGTCTTCGCTGCTATGGAGCAACATCGAGTAGAGAGCTTCTTCAGGATCTTCGATACCCAGGGGAAATTCGATGGCCCGCGCCTGCATATTGAGAAGACCGGCTACTGTATTGTCTCCTTCTCTCGTGTAGCAGGCTGCCAGCATGCGCCTGGTCTCGGCCACTTTGGCATGAGTCTTGCCCAGCTCGGCGATCTCGAGTTTGAGGACCTTGCTGTACAGATCTCTGGCCCTGGCCGTCTCGTCCTCGAACAGGAGATTGGCCCGGAATTGAATCAGTTTGGCCAATCGCATGCTTCCTTCGCCCCACTCTTCGGCGGCAGCCTTTTCGGCCCGCTCGAGAAGCGCCTGGGCTTCTTGTTTTTTGCCTCGATGATTGAGAGAGTCGGCAAGCATGATTACCATCTGGGCGTCCTTCTCGCCGTGCTCGGCGATATGCGCCTGCATGAGACGAGTGGACTCCTCAGCCATTTCTTCGGCCTCTTCCGATAGACCGAGACGCTCATTGACTATGGCCAGGTTGTTGACACTGATGATCAGCCGGGAGCTGTCTTTTCCGAAGAGCTTTTTTCTGATGTCGAGAGATTGCTGGAAATTTTCTTTCGCCTTCTTCAGATGACCCTGATTCATCAGGTGGAGACCCAGGTTGCTCAACGCCGTGGCGATATTGGGATGATTCGCGCCGAAGCTGTTCTTCCATATCTCTATGGTTCGCCGGTACATGCTCTCGTATTCGCCTGTCTGATTGAGATGCTTGAGGGTCTCGGCGAGATTGAGACAGCTATAGCCGACCTCCGGGTGATCCTTTCCGAGACACTGCTCGCGAATTGCCAGGGAACGCCTGTGAGCTTTTTCGGCTTTGTCGAAATCGTTGCAGCGTTGATTGAGGACGCCGATGTTGTCCAGGGTCTCGGCATAGTCTTTGTTCATCTCGCCGAAAAGCTCTTTGCGCATGGCCAGGGCTTCTTCGTAGCGGGTCAGGGCTCTGGCGTCGTCGCCCTGGCGCCACAGCGTCAGACCGAGATTGTTGATCAACTCCGCCAGATCCGCGCCGGGTCCCTGGTTGTGCTCTTGGAAAATAGCCACGCCTTTCTCAAGGGTCGCCAGAGCTTCGGAATAGTCTCCTTTCTCCGAGGCGATCAGACCACGTTGATTGAGGACCATGGCCATCTCCGGAGACGAGGCATGGTCGGCCTTTCCCAGGAGTTTTTCCGCGTTATCCAGCTCGGCGTCTGCGGACTCGTACTCGGCGAGCTGTCTCATGGCCCGAGCGAGCTCCGTATGCGCTCTTGCCAGATCGATATCGTCGGCCTCGTATCTCTCGATCAGCTCTGTCCACATCTGTTTGGCTTCGCTGTAGGAGCCGCGATCGAATGTGTTTCTGGCTTTTTCAAATATCTCTTTGAAGCTCATAGCATCTCCTGTGCTTTCGACTAACTCTCCAGGGCTGCCAGCAACTCCGTTGCACGTCTCATATCCGGCAGGCTCTCGTCACCGGGCGTCAAATTCATAGCCTTGTCGAGCATCTCGAGAGCGGCATCGTATTCGGTGTCGGCTATATTAACCCGGGCCATAGAGACCAGGGCTGCCGCATAGACCGGATTGATGGCCAGGCTCTTTTCGAGAAGATCCCGGGCTCTCGGCATGTCGCCTTTGCGGATCATGAGATCGGCCAGGCTACGGTAGGGCCACTCGAAATCGGGGTTGTCCGCAATCAGCTTCTCGAGCTTGGCTACGGCTTTCACCCGGTTGGTGAAGCCGAGATGGAGCTCGACTTCTCTGTAGTCCTTGAGGGCATCCTGCTCGAGAGGATTGGCCGGGATTCGCGTGCTCAGCATCTCTCGGGCGGCTCTGCCGCTCTCTCCTTCGGAATCGAGGATAACTGCCCTGCTCAGGGCATCTCTGGCTTTGTCCAGATCCCCCTCTTCCCAGAACCAATTGCCGAGCTGGAAATACTCCGCGGCAGTCAAGTCATCTGGTATCGCATCTGGTGGTTTATTCAGCATTGCTTTCTCCGGGTGCGGATCGCCGTTTTTCCTTTCGTCTTTTCTCTCCGGCTCTTAATTTAATACCCTTCCTTAGATGGCATCGGCCTGTTTGCGGGTAAGATTTTCTAGTTGTTTACGAGAGCTGACATTGTCAACAGATCTGCTGGTCATAATTTCCGTCCTCTGCTGGGGAGCCTGGGGAGTCTTCGAGAAGAAAGCTCTTTCCGGTTCTTCCGCCCGGGATGTGGCGGTCCTGCTCTACGGATTCAGCATCGTCCAGATTCCTGTTCTCGTCCTGCTCATCAATAGCCTGGAGCCGGGCTGGCATTTTTCGCCGAGCGCCCTCCTCTGGTGCGGCGGGGCGGCGCTCTGCTATTCCCTGGGAACAGTCTCTTATCTTTCGGTCTTGAAAAGGATCGATGCCAGCTATGTCATCGGCAGCACGGCATGCTATCCGATAATCACTATCTTTCTGGCTGCCTCTTTTCTGGGTGAGCCGGTGCTCGCCAATCGTATGTGCGGGGCATTGCTGGTGGCGGCCGGGGTTTTCGCCATCTCCTGCACGCGCATGAGCGGTCGGGATGAGGACGAGCTTGACGGCAGGAGCCGGTGGATGGTGGCGTCCTGCCTGCTCATTACCACCCTGGCTTTCGGTCTCAGGAGCGTCTGCGCCAAGCTCGCTCTGGCTGATGCGACGCCGCTCATGGTCTATATGGGTAAATGTGTCTGGGACCTCTTCTTCATCGTCCCTGTGGTGATGCTCTTTCTCAAGCAGGGGCACAGATTCGACCTGAAGGGGGGCAGGACGATCATGTTCTGCTCGCTCTCCACCCTCTGTCTGGCTACAGGGGGTCTCGCCTATCTCGCCGCCATGGCCAGGTGCTCCGCTTCTTATGTGGTGGCGATCACATCCTGCTATCCGGTGATTATGTACCTTCTAGCCCTGTTGTTTCTCGGGGAGCGATTCAGCAAGCTTCGCCTGGCAGGCATCTCGGTTCTTGTGATCGGGGCGATTCTTCTTCAGACCACCGCCTCGCTCTAGAACAGCTCTATATCAGGCTACAGGCATCGCCGGGGTGGTGGTCCACTGCATATAGCCCCCGTCGAAGATTCGTACAGGCTCTCCGGTATAGAGCTCGTGCAGGAGGGCGATGGTGGCGGCTCGCAGACCGAGCTCGCAATAGGCTGCCAGAGGCGGGCTGAGAGCCCCTGTGCCGGCAAGCCGGCTCAGATAGTCCTGCCGGTCGATATAACGCTTCTCATCGCTCTGGAACATACTGGTAAATGGAAAGAGCACCGCTTTCGGAATATGACCCATACGGGTTAGATAGGAATAGACTTCCCCGTTGAATTCAGGCGACGAGCGGGCATCGAGAAGAAAAGCATCGGCGCGGGAGTTGAGCTCCAGGAAAAGCTCCTCCATGGTGATCCGGCGACGGTGATCGATATCCAGATCGAATCGGGCCGGGTCTTTCTCGTTCGCACGCGATTCGATAGTGCCTCCGGCTCTGATCCAGGCTGAAAAACCACCATCGAGAATGCTCAGATCCCGGGCGCCGAGATAGAGAAGCATCCAGGCGATTCGGCCTTCGAGCCCTTTCGATACCTGACCGTCCGCGTAGACGATGATCCTGGAGTCACTGTCTATGCCCATCTCGGCAAGGCGCCGGGCGAGACCGGCGCTGACCGGATCGAGAAGCAGCCCCCACCATCCCGGTCGGGCGAACTGATCCCCGGCAGATACCGGCGCCTCCTGGCAGAAGTCGCTCCAGAGAAGATTTAGCGCGCCATTGATATGTCCGGCCAGATAATCGTCCCGGTGGCGGGCGTCGATGATGGTGATGTCGGTGACCCGGCGTCTGACCAGATCCAGGAGGTCTTCAGGGGTGATCAGGGAGAGCCTTGCCATTTTGCCCTTTTGTCTCGATCTCCAGATCGGCGGCGAACTTCTCCTGGGTTTGAAGAGGAATCAGGTCTTTCTCTACTGCTTCCTCGAAAATCAGGGGAGACCTCATTTTAAATGCATATCGGCGAAAAATCTCCGAATAGCCCTTGAAAAAATAGCTGCCGTTTTCGGCCAGGAGCGCCTCTCTCTCTCTGAAATAGAGATTACGCAGCTCATACCACGGTATCCCGGGGAGCTTGTGGTGTAGATAGTGATAGTTGTTGTTCAGATAGAGCACCCGAAATGGCATTGCGGTTTCGACTATGGCGGTTCGCTGGCTGGCGGTTCGGGCTGACTGGTGCTCGGCATAGGAGCGAAGCAGGGTGAGTGAAAGACCGGGATAGACGAAGCAAGCCAGATAGGTCCAGATGGACATCTTGCAGACCAGGGCCAGGTAGGCGAAAAGAACCGTGACCAGGACGATATGGATGAGCCAGTTAGATAAATTGGCGGTATCGCCTCCCGCGAGTTTTTTGATTTCTAACGAATAGAAACGCCAGCTCAATATCACCGGACCCAGAAGCAGCCTGCCCAGAAGAGTGTTGTTGAAGAGAAGCAGAGCCCTGACGGCAGGCAGCTCATTCTGCCAGCTCTGGCGGGTTATGTAATAAGACTCGGGATCTTCCAGGGGGTTGGTGAGATTCTCGGTCTCGTGGTGCTGGATATGGGTGCTCCGGTAGATCGGATACGGGTAGATCACCCCGAGAGGAGCGTAAGCCAGGATGCTGTTCACCAGGCGGTTGTCTGTGGGGTGCCCGTGAATGGTCTCATGCTGCAGGGAGCCGTGCAGGCATACTATGAAGCCCCCGAAGAGAAAGAGCAGAACCGCTGGAACCTTCGCAGCTGCCAGGGTGAGGGCGATAAAGCAGGCATAGATCGAGAAAGCCAGGACCCAGGTGATGAACTCTTTCGGATCTCGTGACACTGGCTGCTCTCTTTTGACAAACGCCAATAACAAAAGATATATACACTGGATCGGCCCGGATTGAAACTCTTCTTCGCCTGACAGGGCGCCGGATTGCTCGCTCAGCCGCAACACTTGATTAACTGTGTGGCTGGAATCAAAGGGAAATTTCCCCGCTCGATAAGATCGTCTGATGGCAGCAAGATTGAAAACGCGAGGATTCTGGGTCAGGGTGGCGCTCCTGTCCGGAATTCTCTATTTCGGCCTTGCTATCTTCTTCTTCGCAGCTCAGCTTTGTGACAGGCTTTGCCCGGCATCGCTCTGTCGCATCGGGCTTTTCTATCCTGTGAAGACTTCCTCTTATCCGATTCTCCCACCGACCTACGGCAGTGCCCGGCGGATGGATGTGAGCTTCGCTGCACCGTCCGGGGCTCGTCTTCAAGGCGTTTTTTATGAATTGAAAGATGCCTCCCGGGTGGTTCTTCTGAGCTACGGGCAGAGCGGCAATATCGGCATCAATGCAGGGTTGTTGAAGGCTGTACTCGACTCGGGCTGCTCTGTCTTTGCCTACGATTACGAGGGCTACGGGATGAGCACCGGCACGCCCAGCCCCGGGAGGGTAATCGAGGACGGAGTCGCTGCTTATGACTATTTGACCGGTCCTCTCGGGGTGGAGCCGTCGAGCATCGTCGAGATGGGAGTCTCCCTGGGCACAGGGATCGCAAGCAGAGTGGCTGAGAAAAGAGCACCGCAGTCCCTGGTCCTGATCTCGCCCTATACTTCTCTTCGCCGCCTCGCCCGGGAGAAACTGCCATTTCTGAGGCTTTATGGCGACGGCGATTTCCCTGACCCGGATCTGGGTGCCGGAGAGTTTTTCGCAAGAAACAACGAGGTACCGGTTCTCATGCTTCATGGCGAACTCGACCCGATTATCGCAGCCCGGAATTCGCGGGATCTTTTCGCCATGTCCAGGTCTCCGTGCAGGCTCGTGATGGCAAACGATGTGCATCATTGCGACTTCAGTCTCGGTTTTATCACCCGGGAGCTGAAAAACTTTTTCGATCTTCTCGACAGAGGCAGTCTCGAATCGAAGACCATTGTGGCGAGCGGCCTGTGATTCTCGAAGGTTTTAAAAGAACCCTGCCAATTAACTACGAGGACAGGCTCGTGATTCTCGATGAAATACACTTGTATGTGAAGAGCAAAATTCGCGACGATCTGGTATAAATCCTCGGTCATGAGCGAGAATCGAGTCAATGCCAATCTAATACTGCCTGTGGGGACCCAGATCGTCACCATGGTGGAGATTTATTCGCGCAGCGGCGAGGCTCTAAGGCGCAAGGGCTCGGTGGGGAAAATCGTCAAGGCCCCCACCGACAGCACCCACAGCTATCGGATTCAATTCCCGGACGGCAGTCATGCCAGTCTCTGCCGGCACGAGATCGCGATTCGCAAGCATGTGCAGAGCCTGCATTTCGACCGGCCGGCAGACGCCCTGGACGATCGTCTCCTCTACGACCGGGTGATTTACAGATGCATCGTGGGCTCGCGCGCTTACGGTCTCGACAACGATCAGTCCGACACCGACAGGCGGGGTATCTATCTTCCGACTGCTTCCATGCACTGGTCTCTTTATGGAGTCCCCGAGCAGATCGAGAATCACGAGACCGAAGAGTGTTATTTCGAGCTGCAGAAATTCCTGGTACTGAGCCTGAAAGCCAATCCGAATGTTCTCGAATGTCTCTACTCACCACTGGTGGAGCATGCCGACGAGATTGCCCGGGAGCTTCTCGCGAACCGGGAGAAGCTGCTCAGCAAGCTCGTCTACCAGACTTATAACGGCTATGTCCTCTCTCAATTCCGCAAGCTCGAGCAGGACCTCCGCGCCCGGGGTGAGCTCAAGTGGAAGCATGTGATGCACCTGATTCGCTTGCTTCTGTCCGGGATCACGATCTTGCAGGAAGCCCGGGTGCCGGTTCTGGTGGAAGATGAAAGGGAGCGTTTGCTCTCGATCAGGCGCGGCGAGATAGCCTGGAATGACGTCAATGTCTGGCGTCTCGAGCTGCACAGTCAGTTCGATGCGGCGGCGGACATCTCGAAGCTTCCAGAAAGACCGGACTATGAGTGGGCCAATGAATTTCTGGTCCAGTCCAGGCGAGAAATGGCCAGGGAGGAAAAGGATGACTGACCTTCCTCCCGTGGTCAGATCGATGCCTTCGCGGCACCCGTATCCACTGCTCTTTGCCACTGTGAGCGGTGCGCATCTGTATGGCTTCCCGTCGCCTGATTCCGATTACGATTTGCGCGGTGTCCATATCCTTCCTCTTGCCGATGTCGTGCGATTGGAAGATGGCTCGCAGACGGTGGAGTCCATGGGGGTCGAGGAGGGGACCGAGCTCGATCTCGTCACCCATGATGTGAAGAAGTTCTTCAAGCTTCTCTTGAAAAAGAACGGCTATGTGCTGGAGCAACTTTATTCACCGATAGTGGTGCACAGCACAAGAGAGCATGAAGAGCTGAAAGTGATCGCCCGGGATACCGTGACCAGGCACCACTATCACCATTATCGTGGTTTTGCCGCTACTCAGCTCCGTCTTTTCCAGAAGGAGAGCCCGCCTCGAGTGAAGCCCCTGCTCTATATCTACCGGGTGCTTCTCACCGGTATCAACCTCTTGCGAACCGGCGAGGTTGAGGCCAATCTAGTGATTCTCAACGAGAGCTTTGCCTTACCGCAAATACCGGATCTGATCGCTCGCAAGCTGGGCGGCGCAGAGCACCAGTCTCTCGCCGATGCTGACATGGAGTTTCACTTGAGAGAGTACGAGAGGCTATCGTTGATCATGGAAGAGGCTTTTAGAGAAAGCGCTCTTCCCGAGACACCCGGTTGCCGGGACGCTCTCGATGATCTGCTGGTTCGGATCAGAATGGCGGCGTGTTAGCTGCTGCCGAAACGGGCTACGTCCTGCCTGATGGAGGCGAAGCTGAGAAGCGCCTGTTCCAGGGTGGCGCCGCCGATATTGACCAGATCGACCAGGTTGCGGGCGTGGGTAATGACCAGGTCGTCGCAGTCGAACATGCCCACGAGCACGGCGGCGAACCAGGTGTCTTTCTCGAAGCTCTCGAGTATCAGGCGTTTGAGCTCGCTCTTGGGTGTATTGCCGTCGATGGGAACATCGATGATGGTGCCGAACTCCGAAGCGCGGGTGACCATGAGCCTGGTCAGATCTTTGACATTGTCCGGGCTGAGAAAACCGCAGGCGAGCAGGAATTTGTGCAGGTTGAGACCGCCTTCGTCACCGTCCCCGATGGTTTTCTTTTTTCTGTCTGATTTGTTCTCGCCGGCTTTCAAAAGAAATGCCACCGCTTCGTGTGCCGACAGGTAGCCGTGCTCGATGAGCATGCTCAGACCGAGAGTAGCGGAAAGCAGAGTCTGGTCGATCCAGTCGAAACTGCAAAGGACCTGCTCGAGAGGGAGATTGTTGGCGACGGCGAAGTTGATCGCCGGTTGAAGATCGCCGTCACTGCATACTTTGCCGGCTACAAGCAGATCTCTCAAGTCCAGCTCGATAAGCGGCTTGACGCTCGCCGGAGGCAGGGTGAGAGGAAGAAGCTTGAGCTTGTCCACCGAATCTAGATAAGTGATTACATTCTGCCTGATGCCCTTCTGGTAATCCAGAGCCGTGTCGATGATCTCGGTAGGCATGTTGAAGTGAATGCAGAGCACTCTGCCCAGGGGCAGACCGCAGAGCTCTTGAAGGGAGAGAGCCTTGTTGAGCTGGGTGACATCGATGAGGCCGGATGCGAGCAGGAGCTCACCGAGACGCACCGACTCCACCTCTTCCACCGGGCAGCCGAGGTTCTTGAGGGCGGTGTTGATGTTAGTGCCCAGGTTTTTCGAGAGGGAGAATGCGTCTCTGATCTCCTGGAAATCGCAGAGACCCCGGCGGTAGAGACCGTGGAGCTCGAGGAGCTTGCCCAGGTCATCGTTGGAGATCAGACCGCGGACTACCAGGGTGCGTCCAAGGGGAATGCCAATCTCTTTGGAGGCGAAGAGCGCGTTGGCGAGATCCTCGGCCGGGAGCGCGTCCAGGGCTGCCAGGAACTCACCGAACCTGACGCCCTGTCTTTCCGCGACAATCGACTCGAGAGGCTCAGCCAATTATCGGACCCTGCCTGATTGTTCTGCCATACACCGATATCCTGCCCAGCATTTCAGGGATCAAACGTCAGTAGCGCATAAGCGTGAGGGCGTCTTTGACTGCTTTCATGCTGGACGGCCTGCCTTCGGGCCTCTTGGCCAGAAGCCTTTCGACCAGATCGTCGAAAGGCGCGAGCTTCAAGCTGTAGCTGCTCAGGGTCTTCGCCTGCTGGCTCATATGCATCTGCATGGTATCGACCATGCTTCGTCCGGCAAATGGTGGCTTGCCGGTCAGTACTTTGTGGATGAGACAGCCCAGGGAATAGAGGTCGGAGGCGGTGGTCACCCGCTGGGCCATGCATTGCTCGGGACTCATGTAATACGGGGTGCCGAGAACTTCGCCAATCTGGTCGGCGTTCGGATCGGCGTTCTTCCCGAAGGCTACGGCAATCTTGAAATCGATGATCTTGATGCCGCCATTCTCCGGGACCAGAACATTGGCCGGCTTCAAATCGCGATGGACAATCTCGGCATCATGCACCGCTTGCATGGCGTCGCAGATCGAGAGGAGAATCGGCAAGGCCGTACCGGGAGGCAGGGGACCGCCTTCCACCTTGGCTTCGAGATTATCGGCGTCGATGTACTCGCAGACTATATAAGGCGAGGACCCGTGAATGCCGAAATCGAAAACTTTGACTGTCCCCGGATTATCCAGGCTGGCCAGGAGTCTTGCTTCCTTTCTGACCCTGAGGATGTCGGCCTGGCTCGCGGAAAGGCTGTAGTGCAGAAGCTTGATGGCGACCACCGTGCCGGTGCGCTCATGCTGAGCCTTGTAGACGATATAGCTATTGCCCCGGTGTATTTCTCTCTCGACGGCATAGTTGCCGATATTCTCTACAGAATCGTTCATGAACTGGCGGTTCATCCTGTCATTTATGAGGCTCTTTAGTATAAGTCAAATAGTGGGTATATTTCTGACATCAGCGATCTTGTTGTGTGGACTACACAGATGAGAGAGGAAAGTGGACTCGAGTTCCTCGGAGCAGAAGCCGAAGCAGTGGCTCTTCTGCGGGGCGAGCTCGTGGATGCACGGACGGGCCTCTACAGCTTCTCGGTCTTCATGCAATTCGTGGAGCTGGAGTTCTATCGTTTCGAGGCTTATCATGTCCCTTTCTCGGTGATTCTTTTCGAGCTCGCTCAGACCGATTCGGAGCCCATGCCGGTGGAGGCTCTCACCGCCGCCGCCCTTCGTATGAAACTGGTTCTGAGGGGTGTCGATGTTATCGGACATGCCGGCTCTTCGCCCAGTGACTTCGGGATACTGCTCCCCGGTCTCAGACCGGCTCAATCCCTGGTGACCGCCAGCAAGGCGTTGCAGGCGCTCACTGCCAGCTGTCTGGCGGCCGGTCTCAACAAGCGCACTCTCAGGACATCTTTCGGTGTCGCCGGTCTTCCTGACGACGGCGTCGAAATCGATGCTCTCATGAGGGCGGCGCTCCAGGCGCGCCATGACGCCGAGGGTAAGCCCTTTCCTGTGACTTGCGCCCGGGGCAAGGACCGATGAGTGATTCCGAGCGCACCCAGGAGTTCGATAATGCGCCTACTATTCTGGAGGTGGCTCACACCGGTCGCGCTCCTGTAATCGACGATGTGGACAGGATGTACCGTCAGTGCAAGACTGTGCCGGGCGTGGAGATTCGCTGGGTCTGGAAAGGCCGGACCGTCGAGCGCCGCTTTACCCTGGCGGTGACCTATCCGGTTATTCAGCAGACCGGATGGTGGGACTATGAGGTCCGGGACGATCCGATCTGGTCGATTACCGACGACCGCGAGCAGGGAAACAACGAGATCTGGAAGCAGAAATCCTGCGATACCGAGCTGGTTCTGCTCTATTGCGGCATGGCGGAGTCCAAGCAAGAGACGCGCGAGATTGTTTTCGATACCGCTGGCGGTGAGGACGCCGAGGCTATCTCGGCGGCAGCAATAGCCACACCGGTTTTTGCCGAGATACTCTCGGGCAAGCCTTATATCCCGACAGACGGTTTTACCGAAATCGTCGCGATCCATACCGCGCTCAAGAACTATGAGTACAATCATTTCACTGGTTTGCTTCAGGTCCACTCGAACCACAGAGTAGGCGAGATCTACATGGACAACGGCGCTCCGGTGCATGCTGTTCTGGATGGCGATAGCGGCGACGATGCCTTCCGGGAGATCATCACCTGGCAATCGGCGGCTATCGACGCCAATCCCAAAAGGCTGGCCCGGCAAGCGACCCTGAGCCGTCCCCTGGATACCCTCGTGGCTGAAGGCTTCGGGCTCCTGGAGCAGAAGCGTTATCTGGCCAATTGCGGTCTCACTTACGAGTCTTACCTGACTCGCGGTGCCCGGGATCTAGATTCGTTGATGGTTCCGGCCGGACCGGATGCCAGGAAAATCGTCGACCACCTCAACCGGCGTCTGACGGTATTCGATCTGGTTCGGGATCTCGACCTCAAGCCCTGGCAGTGGCCGCCTTGCCTCGCCACTCTCATCCATCAGAATGTCGTCGCTTTCAGTCCTCCCACCACCCGGCGCGCCACGTCACTCAGGAAGTTTCGCCAGGGACCGGGAGCCGGCATGGACAGCCAGGTAGCCTGCCTGATGAATCCGAAGACAGGCATTTTCAAGTATCAGGCGCTTCTGCTTTTCCTCATCAGGGAGTTCGAGCTCAGCCGCATAGGCGAGGCGCCACTGAGCCTGATTATCTTCGACATCAAGCGCGACGGAAGCGAGCTGAAGACCAAGTGGCTGACAGACGAGATGGCGGATCTGGTGGCGCGCAAGATCGAGCTCATCAAGCGACCCCTGGATCTGTTCACCCACTACGAGATCACTGAGTATGCCCTGCTCTTGCCACGCACTCCTCTGACCCAGGCGGTGCTCGTGGCGAGACGGATACTGCAGACCCTCTCGACGATGCCCGAGAGACTTGTCTCCATATGCGGTGTCGCCTCGATTCCCGAGCACGGCAATACCATCGAAAGCCTGGTGACTACTGCCTACCGGGCCAAAGAGCACGGACGCAACAGCAATTCCACTCTCACCGTGGGTCTGCCGGAGGACCTCGCTGAGACCGCCAGACCGGAGATGCCGGGATATTTCCACGATGATAGCGAAGGCTGCGAGTACTTCGAGAGTATCTCCTATGGCGAGCTTCTTGCCAGGGCAGGTCTCGTCAGTCCTGATCAGTTCGAGGAGGCGGATCAATTCTCGCAAAAAATGGGAACGCCCCTGGAGGTGGTCCTGAAGATGCAGGGAGTGAAGATCGAGCCGTCTGTGCTCAGAGCAGGCGAGAAAATACATGCAATGGTGGACGGTCATGAGATGACCGTCATCGATGGTATCAAGACTCTGGACCTGATCGGCAATCATGGTCTCGACCTCGACACCGCCATGCGCCGGCTCGGGCGGGTCGTGAACTCGACGCCTCTGGGGAATCTGCTCAAGAAGGCCGGCATAGCCAATCCCGATGATATCGATCGGGCACTTCTCGACAGCGGCAATATGGGGCTTCCTCTTGGGTTCGTCGTTACCGCGCGCGCTTTGATCCCTCGCACGCTCCTGCATGACGCCATCGATCTGTTGCGGCTGGTTCGCTACGGTTCTTTCAACGAGGACGATGCGGTGGCAGCACTGCGGGCGGTGCACGATGGCAAGACCAGCCTTCCTGATTATCTGGACGAGAAGGGCATCAGCGAGGGCAAGCGGGCATACAGTCTCGGTGAGCTGCTCTTGAATGCCGAGCTGATCACCGACAGCGAGTTCGTCACGGCCCGGGAGCTGGCTTTCTCGGGGAACAAGCGGCTCTATGATGTTCTCGACGAGCAGGGCTTCACCGGCAAAGCCTGTCTGGACGCTGCCCAGGGTCTTTACCGTCAGGTCAAGATCGGCGCCGTGGATGCCGAGCAGGCTGCACAGGAGCTGGGCCGGCGGTTCAAGAAAGTCCGACCGAGCGCTCCCGCTCAGCGACCTTCTGTTTCTGTTCCCGTTCCCAGACCAGGCTCCGGCGATTTATCCGGACCGGCATCCGGTTCGGTCTCCAGTTCGGTCTCCAGTTCGGTCTCCGGTCCGGCGTCGGGTCCGACGCCCGGTTCGATACCACAGTCCAGCAACACGTCCGGTGTCATTCCTGACCCCGGCCCGCCTCAGGCTGATACCGCCAGACTGCTAAGGCATCCCGACGCCACCAGACCCCCCACCGCCGAGGTCGAGAGACCCAGGACCACCCGGGGCACCCGGGACCTGCCCGCCCTAGACCCCAGGAATGTGGACAGAGTGGAATTGCTCAAGCGCTGCGGCCGGGTGGACGCCGCCTCTCTGGACAGGGGGCGCCGCCTCAGCCGCCTGCACGAGGTGCCGCTCCTGAGAATACTCTATGAGCTCGGGGTGCTCGATGATGCCGATCTCAATCTCTCTGCTATAGCAAAGAGAAAGATAGAAGCCGGAGAGATAGACGTTCAGAGAGCTATCGAGGTGATCAGGCTCTGTCGAGAAAATGCTCTCGATTTCGAGGCCGGAATGTCTAAGGTCGGTTAGACCTCGGATTAAGAGCCCAGCGCTCAAGATTAAATCTCGAGTTTCGTATTTCCCCCAATGACTGCGGGCCGGGGCAGCCTTATGATGAGCACACTCGCAATCGTTTCTTACAGGTGACCGAAATGGCTGATGATCCCCATGTTGCTTACGAAAAGAACCTCCCCCGCGACGAGATGGCTCTGGCAATCCTGAGAGAAGCACCTCTCGAGCGTCTTCTTCTGGAAGGAGTGGAGTCTACCTACTCGAGCAAAGCAAGAGTACAGGGTAACTCTCTGGTGGTGGACACCACTGACGAGGCCAATCACAGGAGCTCATTCAGCATAACCGGCGAAGGCAAGTTCGAAGAAGCCTCCCTCAATCCCTTCAACTTCCATCTGGACAGCAAGTGGAACGGCGATTTCACGGTCCGCCATTCGGATGGCCGGATGGAGATTGATAGATTTCGCTATACCGGTGGGTTCTGGGATAACGTCACTGGCCAGACTGAAAGGGCCAATCTCTCCTTGAGTCGTATCGGCGCTGACGGCCAGCCCGTCCAGACATACACTCCGGCTCTCTCCGAAATCAAGCTCGGTCCTGATGGACGACCCATTCCTGATGCCAACGGACAGCCCATGCGCATAGCCCGTCCGGCAGGCAGCGAAATGAACTGTGACTTCCAGCCCAGATATAATGGCGGCAGCGAATACAACTGTAATTACATTCTCAACGACCCGCAGATGGGCACCCTCAGTATCAATGAGACCAGAAGGGATTACCCGGCCGGTCATGAGCGGCGCGCTGTGATTCGCAATGACGCAGGAGTACCGATAGCCATCACCAGCTCCTGGTTCAAAGTAGATGCCGACGGCAATCTCACCGAAGCGACGGTCAGTGCCCGCAGACCCCAGGGTTACGGCAAGTAAGCCAGCTTTGTATTAAAGCGATCTATTTCAAAGAGACTCGGGCTGTCGCTCCCAGACTGCGGCTGAGGCTCCCTTGAGCGAGCCAGCTCCTGGAGCCGTCATCGCCCCGGAGATAAGCTTCCCAGAACTTGGACGTGACAGCGGCCACCTGACCCTCGATACGCTCGTCGAGCTCGCTCATGGATCCCTGACGCTTGCGACCACCGAAAGTCTGATGGGCAGCCTGGTCGAAATAGAGCAGATACTGCCCGGGTCCCTGCAGGTAATTGAATATCTCAGCACGTTTTTCAGGCTCACCGTTGGTGATTGGATCAGTATCCTGGGAGCCTGTGATCAACATTCCCGGGATCTTTATCGAACCGAAAGCTTCCTGAGGCGACCGGCGCCCCCTGTAGGGTGGGGGACTGAGATAGATGGCTGCTTTGATCCGCGGGTCGGAGAAATTTTTGCTCCCCATGAGCGGTCCCCCGAAGCTCTGTCCGGCAATAGCAAGAGAAGTCCATGCTCCGAAAGAATGTCCGGCCATGCCAACCCGTCCGGGATCGGCGAGACCGGCGTAGGGGCTACCTTTGGCATTGAGGGAGTCGAGTCGGTTCAGGACGAAATGAATGTCGTCGACCCGGTCTTTGATGGACTGGAAGTTTATACCGCCTGAAAGGGCCTGTCTGATCTGTCCCATGTCATTCATACCTTTCCAGAGGCTCTGATCGGAGCCCGGGTGCTGGACGAAAACGCAGAAGAAGCCGTCTTTCGCCCAGCTCTCCCCCAGGTAGCGGGCTGCTTCCCGGGAGCCTCCCAGCCCGTGCGAGAAGATCACTACCGGCATGGGCGCTGAGGCACCAGGCTGGTAGTAGAGCTTGACCGGTACTGTCCTGCCTCGCTCGCCGTCGGTCCATTCTTCGGTGGCGGTCTTGACCGCAGCCGATTCGCGAGCCTGGGCCAGCTCCATGAAAGTGGTGGCATTGGCGATGATCGCCGACATTGCGATAAGCCAGACGCACAAGATATTGATAGACGCTTTCATAGAAATTTCTCTGCAGTTGCCGGACGATATCTAATACGCTCGGCAAGCGAGAAAGGTTCGATATCGGCAGATTAAATCTCGAAAACAGTCGGAGCGTTTATAGGATTGTAAGCCCTGTTGCAGATGGACACGTTGAGAAAGACTGTTCGCTCGCCCTGCTCCTGACCGTAGCCCTCGTGGATATGACCGAAGACATGGAAGCGGGGCGGTCTGGCGAGCCTTTTCGTGAGGGTCTCCAGGAGCTCTTCGCAGCCTGCGTTCACCCCGCAATAGTCGAGTATGCCGTGAGGCGGGCCGTGGGTGACCAGAACATCGAGACCGTCCGGAATCTTTTTCCAGGCCTGCCGGATCTCGGGACCACGCTCCTTCATGAACGCCCAGCGTTTGAACTCCGGTGTCCAGGGCGATCCGTAGATAAGCTTGCCGTCTATCTCCACCAGCTCGTCCTCGAGATAGACAGCGGCGCTCAAGAGCCGGCGCGCTTCAGTGGGGGCGTCTTCGAATGCGAAGTCATGGTTGCCTGCAATAACCAGGGGATCATGACCGAATTTCACCGACTGTCTCTCGAGATAGCGATTGAAATTCTCCAGCTCCCGGGGACCGCCGGTGGCTGTGAGGTCGCCGGCGACAATCAGCAGGTCGCCTTCCGGAAGTTCCACTTCCCGGTTGTGTGTATCGCTTATCGCCACTATCCTCATAATTCTCAGATTACGTGATTCCACCATTTCGCGCGACCATCTATTAATGTAATCTAGAACCACGTTCGCTCATAGCTCATCGAAGGACATTACCTTGCCCGTCGAATCCTTCTTTCCGCCACCACAGGACAATGGCAGCAATGTCGAGCTGCTGGTCGCCAACAACATCCTTGGCGAAGTGAATGGCGAGCGCGCTTCCGGTGTGATCACCCGCACAGTGAAAGCCGGCGAGACCATAAGATCCATCGGGCGGGAGCTCTATATGCAACGGCAGGGACGCCTGCCCAGCGACATCGAGCTCAAAGAGTTCGAGCTCGATACCGGGAGGCGCAGCGGGCTGCACACGAAATACCAGCGCGATCATCTCCACCCCGATCAGAAGCTCGTGATTAGAATGCCAGCTCTCACCCTGGTGGAGAGACCGGTCACTTCGAGGGCGGTGCCTGAAGTGCCCGTTTCTCATACAGCAGCGACCCCCCCGGCGACCGTGGTCCGTGGGACAGGAAGACCGGCATGCTCGGGATCTTATGACGAGATGAACATGATCGCCTCCTGGGTCACCCATAACGAAGCCGGTCCGAAGTCTTACCAGGCATACAATCCCGACGATTTGGGCAACGGCATCTCGGTGGGTCTCATGCAGTGGAATCAGAAACGAGGCAAACTGCCGGATCTCCTCGAGGCGTGGCACCATCGCAATCCAAGTAAGTTCGACCGGTATTTCGGACGCTATTCAGACGATCTTCTCCGCACCGCTTTCGTCAAGGATGCTGATTTCAACGGTAATGCCGCACTCAAAGCGGGTATGCAGAAGGCTCTTGCCGACCGGGAATTCCAGGGCGTGCAGCTTTCTCTGCGCAACGAGCACATCGAAGAGTCCTGCGAGGTCGCCCGCGCCTTTCGTTTTACTTCATTGAGAGGGCGAGCCATAGTCGCCGACCTGATCAATCAGCTCGGCAAGACAGGGACGCGCCAGCTTCTCTCCCGGGTCGCTCCCGCCGACAACGAGTCTCAGCGCATCGATAATCTCAAGCATGTCAGCGACGATCGCATCAACGCCGCCGACCGGGTCGCTGCCATCGAAGAGCGAGTCCGCGTAGTCTGGCGGCAGGGCGGGCAGTAATAGATAGTCAGTCAAAGGTGTTTGCATGTCGCGTCGTGCCATTATCATCGGGGCCGGTATCGGCGGGCTGGCGGCCGGGATAGCTCTGGGCAATGTCGGTGTCGACGTGGAGATCTATGAGCAGTCCGAGGGGCTTTCCGAGGTGGGCGCCGGTATCACGCTTTATGGCAACGCTCTCAAGGCTCTTGCCCGGATCGGTCTCGACCGGGTGGTGGCGGAGCACGGCGCCTTCGCCCGCTCGGGTCGCTACACCACTAGCGGTGGCAGAGTCTTGACCGAGTTCGGGGAGAAGCACAGCCGGAATCTGCAGATGCTCGGCATTCATCGAGGCGATCTTATGGACTGTCTGGCGAACCGATTCGGAAAGGACGAGATCAAGCTCGGACGCAAGTTTGTCGAGTATGACCAGGACGAGTCCGGGGTAATTGCTTCATTCGAAGATGGCAGTGTCGCCCGGGGCAATCTGCTCGTCGGCGCCGATGGCCTGCGCTCGGCGGTAGCGCGCCAGATGCACGGGGATACTGCTCCCCGTTATTCCGGCAGCTTCGCCTGGCGGGGCGTGAGCGAGCTCGCTCACGAGAAATTACCCTTCGGCTCCGGATTGATCAGTTTCGGTCGGGGCTTGCAGTTCGGTGCGGTCCACATCGGTGGAGGCAAGATCTACTGGTTCGGCGCCGTCAACGATCCTGAAGGTCACGGCGGCCGGAGCGGGATCAAAGATGTACTGTCGGTATTCGGCGACTGGCACGAGCCGATAGCGGACCTGATCGAATCCACTCCGGAGGCGGAGCTTCTCACGCACGATCTGTACGATCGCGATCCCCGGCCCTTCTGGGCAGCCGGTCGTATAGCTTTGCTCGGAGATGCGGCTCACCCGATGGTACCATATATGGGGCAGGGCGGCTGTCAGGCTCTCGAGGATGCGGTGCTCCTCGCCTTCGCGCTCAAGTTCGAGGCGCGTCCCGATGTGGCGCTGGGCTTATATGAATTTGAGCGCCGTACACGAGCCGAGTCTTTTGTTGTCGGCTCGAGGAAGGCGCAGACCTTGACCATGACGAGCACGGCGCCGGCCTGCTTGTTTCGGGATCTCGGTCTCTCGCTGATGCCGAAGAGCATCTTGCTCAAACAGTTCCATACCCTTTCGAGTCATCATTTGCCGAACCTTGTTTGAGTTGAAACAGATCGTTCAATTTTTGTTTGACATCGATGGGTGATCGACGATAATGGTTTTTATGAACATCAACTTCCACCTGTCTGTCAAAGGCGACCAACCGCGGTTCGGATCTCTCGATTCGAGAGATGGGCTCGTTTTGACATGATTGGCGTGTAGATAGTTCTCACAATCAGAGTTGACGACGAGCCCCCTGGACAGAGGGCTCATTTTTTTGCAATTGAGGTGTTCATCATGACTGAGAATATGGAAGAACGAACATACGACGTTTTCAAGCCGGATGACGGCGTGCCTGTGAAGATGTGGACCAGAGGCGTGTCCCTGGAGGATGCTGCGCGCGGTCAGCTGGTCAATCTCTCGCGCATGCCATTCATCTTCAAATGGGTAGCAGCTATGCCCGATTGTCACTGGGGTATGGGCGCCACTGTCGGCAGCGTTATTCCGACGAAGAAGGCGATTATTCCTGCCGCTGTCGGTGTCGATATCGGCTGCGGTATGGTGGCAGCGCGCACCAGCTTGAGGGCTGCCGACCTGCCGGATGATCTGGCGCCCCTGCGCTCCACCATCGAGGCGGCGGTGCCGCACGGCCGCACCAATAACGGTGGTCCCGGCGACCGCGGCGCCTGGGGCGATGCGCCCGGGGTCGTTCTGGATGCCTGGGCGGGCCTCGCCGATGATCATGCCAGGATCGTGGACAAGCACCAGAAGCTTGCCCGTGCCAACACCCTCAATCACCTGGGCACTCTGGGCACCGGCAACCACTTCATCGAGATCTGTCTCGATGAGGACGAAGCCGTGTGGATCATGCTCCATTCGGGCTCCCGCGGTATCGGCAATCAGATCGGCAGCTATTTCATCGAAAAAGCCCGACAGGACATGGAAAAGTGGCTGATCAATTTGCCTGACAGGGACCTCGCCTATCTGCCCGAGGGCACCGAGAATTTCAAGGACTACTGGGAAGCCCTCATGTGGGCCCAGAAATTCGCGCGCACCAATAGAGATGTCATGCTCGATGCCGTGGTCGGCGCTCTGGGCAAGTGCAATCTGCCCGCTTTCGAGATCACCTCGGAGGTGGTCAACTGCCACCACAACTATGCTGCCCGTGAAAGCCACTATGGTGAGAATGTCTATGTCACCCGCAAGGGTGCCGTGCGTGCTCGAGAAGGCGACCTGGGGATTATTCCGGGCTCCATGGGTACGCGCTCGTATATCGTGCGCGGCAGAGGCAATCCGGAGAGCTTCCATAGCTGCTCTCACGGTGCTGGCCGCGCCATGTCTCGCGGCGAGGCGAAGCGACGCTTCACCGTAGAGGACCATGCCCGGGCCACCGAGGGAATCGAGTGCCGAAAGGACGCCGATGTCATCGACGAGACTCCGATGGCTTACAAATCCATCGATCTTGTCATGGAAGCCCAGAAGGACCTGGTGGAGATACTCCATACCCTGAAACAGGTAGTTTGTGTCAAAGGATGACGATGTCTGCAGAGGCTGACGATGCTGCAATACCATCGAGTATGCAGTAGAATGCTCGGCTATGAAAGCAACCAGACTAATTTTGGTCATCGCAATCCTTATATCCATGATTACCGCTATGACTACCGGTCCTGCCCGCTGTGAAGAATTGCCGGAGACCGAGCTCAAAAAGCTCGATGCCCCCGGCTACTTCAAAGAGGTAAAAACAGTGAAAGAGCTTCCGGAAGCCGTCCGCAAGCTTTACCCCGAGATGGCTGATCCCGGCAAGCCTTTCAATTCCGGCTGTGTCCGCACCGACGGTCTGCCGGGCATGGCTATGACTTTCGCCATGCAGTCCAAGGACCGACTCTGGATCTGCACCGAGCAGGGCGGCATCGCGCTGGTACCTCAAGTAGTGCTTTACGACATCTCTCAGAAAACGCCGGCACTGATATGGAAAGTCACGCGACCAATGCATGTGGGCAACAAGGAAGCTCTGAAGAAAGCCATCACCGGCAAGAAATCGTAGTTCTCGTGTAGTTTTCGAGCTCGTTGTACGACGCTGGCTCGAACCAGCTCGGCCCTATCCCACTGTCCGGCAAAGGCTGGTCGACCGATTGCAAATATGACTGTGGCGTCAAAATTTTTTTGAAAAACTTGACGCCACAGTCATATTTTTGACTGGAGTGCTTGATTGGAAGAGTCTCGTCCAAATCTGGATTTTTTGCTGCCGGAGAAATCAGGATTCCCCGCTGGGGCGCAGGAGCGTATTCCCAGAACCGGCTTAGAGCGCAGGGCTTCGGACGCTGGCGCAGGGTCCCCGGTCAGGGGCGCAGAATCTTGAGGGCCGGGAAGAGAGCGTAGAAGGCGCCTTTGCTCCAGGGGTAGTGTGGCTGTACATGGGCGCGGGCTGTCTTGACCGGCTCGTGTCGTTGGGTTCTGGCAAGGCGGGCTTGTTTGGTGTGGTTGTCGAGCCAGTTCGTCAAGGTATCGAGCACTTCGGGCTTGATTGACGGGGTCTCGACGATCAGGTGTCCCTGATCCTCGACCATGACGAATTCCTTGTCTTTCGACGGAACCGACTCGTAGAGCGCTCTGGTCATGTCCGGGCGGCAGAGGCGGTCGAGCTTGCCGTGGATGAAGAGAACCGGAATGTCCTCCGAAATCTTGGTGGCTTCGATTCGACCCTTGCGATTGATACAAAAGGACCGCATCAGCTGCGCCAGCGATTGCTCGTTGCGGCTGTCTGGCTCGTTGACCTGCTCAATTGCAAGAAGACGATCATGGGAGAGGCGGCGGACGAGGTACGGAGTGATGTCGAGCTCTTTCCAGGGACGCTTGAGAAAATTCCACAGTGTGCCAAGCATCTCCGGATAGAGGAAAAACGATGCGTTGGCATAAGTGCTCGTCATGATTGCGCCGTCGATCATGCCGGGATTCTCGTTGGTGGCTACGGCGGTCATGCTGGTTCCCAGGCTCTCGCCTATACAGAAGACCGGGACTTCGGGGTAGCTAGTATTGATGTGCTGGAGGACCGTCGTTACGTCCTGGCGGCTTCTGCCGTAGTCGAAATTACGGTCTTTCTTCCTGCCGAAGCCTTCGCGCCATTTGCCGTAGCCTCTGAGATCCAGCGAGACCACTGCATAACCTTCGCGGGTGAGCCTGTAACCGAGATGCTTGAAAGACCTGCCACTCATGCAGCCGCCATGAAGAGCGAGAATGATCGCCCGGGGATGGTCGTCGGCAGGCAGCCAGGCGTAGACGGGCAGGTCCAGATCCCCGAGACCGAACTCCCGCGCGTTCCGCTCCAGGGT
>Ga0226835_1000469_pt1 | contig 45297 bp, 46 predicted proteins | sample LAC_MetaG_1_FD_163627 | JGI IMG/M metagenome (GOLD analysis project Ga0226835, IMG submission 163627) | Anaerobic ammonium oxidizing microbial communities from anammox membrane bioreactor (MBR) in UC Berkley, California, United States -... | ecosystem: Engineered > Bioreactor > Anaerobic >...
AGGCCCGGGCCCTCGAGGTCGCCGCCGGGGCGCTCGCCGTCGCCGCGGCCGTCAAGCCGCCATTCACGCCCATCGCCGAGCAGCTGAACCGCGCTGCGGCGTCGGTGCCCGCCAACGTCGCCGAGGGGCAGGGCCGCTCCGGTCAGGACCGCCTGTACCACTGGCAGGTGGCCTACGGTTCGGCCCGGGAGCTCGAGGTGCACCTCACCCTGCTCGCCGACGTCGGGGCCATCGACCGCCCCGCCGCCGCCCGGGTGCTGGCGCAGCTCGACGAGGTACGGGCGATGCTGTGGCGGATGACTCACCCCCGCTAAACCGGACACCGACAGGGGCACGGCCACCGTCACGGGCACGGACACGGACACCGACACCGACACGGACGCGGTGACGGTCACGGTCATCGCCGCGGGTGGATCAGCCTCCAGGTCAGCGCCCGCACGCGGTCGAAGAGGGCCAGCGTCTGCCGCGCCTGACCGGGGTCGACGGCGCCGGCGCCCAGCAGCAGGCGCAGGTGGCTGTCGGCCTCCAGCGCTGACGCGTAGGCGATGCGCCAGTGGTGCAGGCGATCGCGACCTGCCCGTCCGGCGCCCTCGGCGAGGTTGGCGGGCACCGAGGAGGCGGAGCGGATGAGCTGGTCCGCCAGGGTCCTGAGCGGGGCCGGCAGCTTCACCGCCAGGGCGACGGCGGTGCCTGCGGCCTCGAGGGCCAGCTCGTGGGCGCTGAGGGAGTGCTTCGGGGTCGACGGGGGCGGCGTGGTCCGAGTGGTGTTCATGCTCACCCCTAGAGCGCCCGGGGCGGGCGCTGTCACAGGGGCGCCGAAGGCGACCGCCCGCAGGGCGGCGTGCCCTTGACAGCGCCCGCCCCGGGCGCTACCCGCAGAAAAGAACACCACGAGGCCACGCCGCCCAGGCGACACCGACACGGGCACTGACACCGACACGGGCACGGGCACCGACACCGACACGGTCACGGTCACGGGCACGGGCACGGTCACCGACACGGTCACGGGCACGGACACAGGCACGGACACGGGCACGGACGCCGTCACGGTCACGGGCACGGGCACCGTCACGGACACGGACACGGTCACGGACACGGACAGGGACACGGGCACGGTCCCGGACACGGGCACCGTCAAGGCCCCCCTGCAAAAATCGCCAAGATGGCTGTGCCTGGTACCCCGGGGTTGCATTGACGCCGTGCGCACCGAGCCGCTACACTCCCCATCGTTTGAGACAGCGTCTCGGCGAAAAGCCGGCGACGCCGGGGAGTCCGACGTGCACCGGGAGTACCGGCGGTGGTGGAGCCCCTCGCTGGGGCGGGAGATGGAGATGCTCGTCTACGGCCACGCCGGTGTGCCGGTGCTGGTGTTCCCCACCAGCATGGGCCGCTTCTACGAGTGGGAGGGGTTCGGCATGGTGGCCACCCTCACCCGGCAGCTGGAGGGGGGGTGGAACACCCTGTACTGCCTGGACTCGGTGGATGTCGAGGCGCTCTATAACCGCGCCGCTCACCCGGCCGCCCGCATCGCCCGCCACGAGCAGTACGAGGCCTACGTGGTGCACGAGGTGCTGCCGATGATCGCCGCCGAGCGGGGGAGCTTTCTGATCGTGGCGGGGGCCAGCTTTGGCGCCTACCACGCCGCCAACTTCACCTTCCGCCACCCCGCCCGGGTGGGCAAGCTGATTGCCATGGGGGGGGCCTACGACATCAAGCCGTTCCTGAACGGCTACTACAGCGACGCGGTGTACTTCCACAACCCGGTGGACTACCTGGCCAATCTCACCGATGAGGCCTACCTGGCCCCCCTGCGGCGGGCCGACCTCCGCCTGCTGGCCGGTGAGCACGACTTCTGCCGCCACTCCACCGAGCACGTGGCGGGGCTGCTGGCCGCCCGGGGGGTACCCTGCCGGCTGGAAATCTGGGAGCATGGGGCCGGGCACGACTGGCCCTGGTGGCGGGAGATGCTGGCGGTGCACATCGCCTGAGAGGGAGTTGACGATGGCGCGAACGATTGGGGTCCTGCACGGCATGGAAACCACCTTCCCCGAGGGGCTGGTGGCCTACATCAACGACCGCTACGGCGCCCGAGGGGTGGTGGCCGAGCCGGTGCGGGTGGGGGCGGTGCGCTACGACGAGCCGCCGCCCTATGCGGTGATCCTGGACCGCATCTCCCACGAGGTGCCGTTGTACCGCTCCTACCTCAAGCTGGCGGCGCTGTCGGGCACCCGGGTGGTCAACGACCCCTTCTGGTGGAGCGCCGACGACAAGTTCATCGACAACCACATCGCCGAGCGGGTGGGGGTGGCGGTGCCCCGCACCGTGATCCTGCCCCACAAGCAGCACCCACCCCACACCCAGGCCAGCAGCTTCCGCAACCTGGTCTACCCCCTGGACTGGGAGGCCGTCTTCGCCTACGTGGGCTTTCCGGCGTTCTTGAAGCCCCACGACGGCGGCGGCTGGCGCAACGTGTCCCGGGTGCGCTCGCCGGAGGAGTTCTTCATCGCCTACGAGGCCAGCGGCGACGCCTGCATGATGCTGCAGGAGGGGATCGACTACCAGGAGTACTACCGCTGCTACGGGGTGGGGCGCCGGCAGGTGCGGGTGATGCGCTACAACCCCGCCGCCCCCCACCACGAGCGCTACTCGGCGGTGCCGCCCGAGCCTGTTCCGCCGGCCATGCTCGAGAAGCTGGAGCGGGACGTGCTGGCCCTCTGCCGCGCCCTGGGGTACGACCTCAACACCGTGGAGTTCGCGGTGCGCGACGGGGTTCCCTACGCCATCGACTTCATGAACCCCGCCCCCGACGCCGACTATCACTCGGTGGGGGAGGAGAACTACCGCTGGATCGTCACCGCCATGGGGGACTTCCTGGCCGAGCTGGCGCTGGCCGGGGAGGCCCCCGCCCCGGAGCTGCCCCGCCATGTCCGACCCGCGCTCTGAGCTATCCGCCGCCATCGCCCGCTACCACCAGCTGGTGCGGCAGGACCCCGACTCCCCCCGCCAGCTCGCCGAGCTCTTGGACCGGCAGCGGGAGGAGAACATCCTCTTCGGCGGGCGGGCCATGGCCACCTGCCTGCGCCCGGCCTTCCTCACGGAGGAGCTGTACCGGCGGGTGGAGTGGGCGGCAGGGGCGGTGCGGGCCGCCCTGGATGCGGTAAGCCCCCGCATCCTGGCCGAGCCCGCGCTGCAGCAGGCGCTGGGGCTCAACCCCTTCGAGCAGGAGCTGGCGGCCATCCCCACTCCGGTGCGGCGCCTCTCCCACACCACCCGGCTGGACGCCTTCTTCACCGCGTCTTCCTTTCGCTTTGTGGAAGTGAACGCCGAGTCCCCGGCGGGGCTGGCCTACTGCCACCACCTGGCGCGGCTGTACCGTGGCCTGCCGGTGTTCCAGCGCTTCGCCGCCGAGCACCCGGTGCGCTTCATCTCCCCCCTGGAACACCTGCTGCACGGGCTGCTGCGGGTCTACCACGAGGAGGCCAGCGGCGGCTCGAACCACCCCACCTTCGCCATCGTCGACTTCCTGGATATCCCCACCTACCCCGAGTTCCTGCTGGTCAAGGAGTACTTCGAGCGTCACGGCTTCCCCTGCCTCATCGGCGACCCCCGGCAGGTGGAGGTGGATAACCAGGGGTGGGCGGTGCTCCAGGGGCGGCGCATCGACGTGCTCTACCGGCGCCTGCTGGTCAACGAGCTGTACCCCATCCGGGAAGAGGCGAAAGCGTTGCTGGCCGCCTACCGGGCGGGGCGCACCGTGTTCGTCAACTCATTTCGCTCGAAACTCTTGCACAAGAAGGCCATCTTCGCGCTGCTGAGCGATCCGGCCTTCAGCGGGGGCCTGCCCGCGGACGTGCAGAGGGGCCTGGCGGAGCACGTGCCGTGGACCCGCCGGCTGGTCCCCGCCTTCACCGAGGTCGCCGGGGAGCGGGTGGACCTCCTGGAGTACGTGCGGGCCAACCGGAGCCGTCTGGTCCTCAAGCCCAACGACGAGTACGGCGGCAAGGGGGTGGTACTGGGGTTTGCCGCCAGCGAGGGGGAGTGGGGGGAGGCCATCGCCCAAGGCAGCGACGGCAGCCTGGTCGTGCAGGAGCTGGTGGAGATCCACCGTGAGCCGTTCCTGCATCACCTCGAGGGCAGCTGGCAGGAGGTGCAGAGCGTGGTGGACCTGGACCCCTACCTCAACGGCCCCCTCCCCGGGGGGTGCCTGGTCCGCATCTCCTCCACCAACCTGGCCAACGTCACCGCCGGCGGCGGCACCTTGCCGCTGTTTCTCCTCGCCGACCGATGAAGCCCATCCGCTTTGCCGTGGTGGACATGTACGCCGGCTACCCCAACCAGGGGCTCGCCTGCATCGTCGAGCTGCTGCGCCAGACCTCCCGGCGCTACTTCGCCGGGGCGGCGTCGGTGGACGTGTTCGACTGCCGGGGCGGCGGTGAGGTGCCCTCCCTGGCCCACGAGGTGGTGATCTCCTCCGGCGGCCCGGGCAGTCCTTACGAGGGGGTGGGGCAGGAGTGGGAGGCGGCCTACTTCCGCTACCTGGAGCGGGTGTGGGGGGCCAAGCAGGGGGCAGGAGCCTCGCCCCGCTTCCTCTTTGCCATCTGCCACTCCTTCGAGCTGGTGGCGCGGTTTTTCGACCTCGCCGAGGTAATTCCGCGGCGCTCCCCCTCCTACGGGATCCTGCCCGTGCACTTGACCCCGGAGGGCGAGGCCGATCCGCTCTTCCAGGGCCTGGGCAACCCCTTCATGGCCGCCGACTTCCGCGAGTGGCAGGTGGTGCAGCTGCGGGAGGGGCGGCTGGCGGAGTTGGGGGGGGCGCTCCTGGCGCGGGAGAAGATCCGCCCCCACGTGCCGCTGGAGCGGTCGGTGATGGCCCTGCGCCTGTCCCCCCACTGGGTGGGCGTGCAGTTCCACCCGGAGGCCGAGCCCGCCCGCATGCGGGCGCTGTTCACCCGCCCGGAAAAACGTGAAGAGGTGCTCTCCCGGCACGGGGAGCAGAAGTACGCGGCGATCCTGGAGCTCATCGACAATCCCGAGGGCTTGCCCCGCACCTACGCCACTCTCCTGCCGCGGTTTTTACACTCGGCGGTGACCACGCTGCGGCCCGAGCTGGCCACCCCCGCCGATGGAGATGGGGCTGTCCGCGCTGCCGCTACTTGAGGTCAGCGCCGGGTTCCACCGGCACGGCCGCCGGCCAGTCGGGCAGCTGCACCGGCACCCCCGCCACCGTTTCGGCCATGAGGTGATCCACCACCGCCTTGAGGTCGCCGGTGCGCTCGTAGACGGCCAGTTGCCGGTCCGCCGACGTCCCCTCGGCCAGGATGCGCTCCAGGTACGCCACCTCCTGCCGCGACCCCAGCATGTCCACCACGTCGTCCACGAACTCCAGAAGCTCCGGCAGCAGCTGCCGGGCCGGGATGGCCTGCTCCTTGCCGAAGTCGATGAGCTCCCCGTCCAGCCCGTAGCGCACCGCCCGCCACTTGTTCTCGTTGATCAGCGCCAGGGGGTAGACGCGGAAGGTCATGTTCTTCTCGAACAGGCGGTAAAGCTTGACGAAGATGGCCTGGATGAGGGCGGCCAGCGCCACCGCCTCGTCCACCCGGGTGGCGATGTCGCAGATGCGCACCTCGATGGTGCCGAAGAACGGGTGGGGGCGCACGTCCCACCAGATCTTCTTGCCGTTGTCGATGCACCCCGTCTTGATGAGCAGGTTGACGTAGCGCTCGAACTCCGAGTGGGAGGCGAAGAACCCCGGGATGCCGGTCCGCGGGAAGTTGGAGAAGATCAGCGAGCGGTAGGACTTGAACCCGGTCTTGCGGCCCATCCAGAAGGGCGAGGAGGTGGACAGGGCAAGCACGTGGGGGAGGAAGTAGCGCACCACGTTTTGCAGCTTCATGCCGGTTTCCATGTCCGGCACCCCCACGTGCACGTGCATGCCGAAGATCAGCAGGCGTCGGGCGGCGTCCTGCATCTCCTGGAGCACCCCGTAGTAGCGCTCGTGGGGGTAGACCTCCTGCTGGTGCCACGACGAGAAGGGGTGGGTGCCGGCGGCGACGATCTCCGCCCCGTGATTGCGCGCCAGGGCGGCAATGGCGCCGCGCAGGCGCAGGATCTCCTCGCGCGCCTGGGTGGCGGTGCGGCAGACGCAGGTGCCCACCTCCACCACCGACTGCATGAGCTCGGGCTTGAGCTGCTCCCGCAGCACCAGCTTGCCCTTCTCCAGGATCTGGCTGACGTAGGACTGCAGCTCCCGGGTCTCCGGGTTGACGATCTGGTACTCCTCCTCCACCCCCAAGGTGAAGGCAAAGTCCTTGCTTTCCGGGTCGTACACGCTCATCGATCCCCCCACTGACACCGCGCGCGTCTTCGGGTGTGGTGCGGTGTGACGCCGATATTGTAGCGGAGACCGGTGTTCATCCCGCCGAGGGCGACGGTCTGGCCTCCTCGCGTGCGTTGGTGTCGTTCACCAGCAACGCGCTGGCGCTCCCAATGCCCACCCTGTTTCGCCCCGCCCGCTTGGCGACGTACAGACCCTGGTCCGCCTCTCTCATCAGGCCGGTGAGGTCATGGAGGTATCTGGGGAGCGCCGAGGCGACGCCGAGACTGATCGTCACCACCGGATGGGGGGAGGCGCTGGCGTGAGGAATTCCCAACTCCTCGACCTCTCGTCGCAACTGCTCGGCAATCCCTTCCCCCTCCTCCAACCGCGCGCCGGACAGCAACAGGACAAACTCCTCGCCGCCGTACCTGGCCACCAGATCTCCCGGTCGCTGGCACGCCCGGCGCAAGATCTCGGCAATTCGCTTCAGCGCCTCGTCCCCCCCGTGGTGCCCAAACTGGTCGTTGAACAGCTTGAAATGATCCACATCCGCCACGATCACCGTCAGCGGCAGAGAGGCGCGGATCCCCCGGCGCCATTCCGCTTCCAGGTGGGCATCCCAGTGACGTCGGTTGGCCAGCCCCGTCAGCCCATCGGTGAGGGAGAGGGCGGCGAGGCGCTGGTTGACCTGTTGGAGTTCGGCGGTTCGCTCCTGAACTTCCCTCTCGAGCCGTTGCTGGTACGCCAGCTCGACCTGGCGGCGTTCCTGCTCCAGCTCGCGGATCCGGTGGCCCAGCGCAAAGGCCAGGAGTAACACCTCCCCGGCCGAGGCCAGTTGAGCGCTGTAGGCGGTGAAGGAGTTGGTCGGCAACACCCCGAAGAAGGTGAGCGTGTATATGGCCGTCCCCACCGCCACCAGGCCGCAGGCAGCGCAGTAGAACTTGGCCGTCCTCAGGCCCTTGCGCCACGCAAGGCCACCGCTGACCAGGTAAACGCCACAGGACAGCAGTGCTGCTGCCGCCAGACTGTTCTGTGCCGCCGGCCAGCCCACGAACGCCGCCATGGCTGGGGTCAACACCGCGACAGCCGAGGACACGTGCAGTAGCCGCCGAAGCCACCGGCTCCAGGCCCTCATGGCAAGGAACTCGATGGTGAAGAGGTTGCCGAAGATCACTGCGGCGACAATGAGGTAGAAGCCAACCACCGCATCCCACCCGGTGGCCTCCGGCCAGACGAAACGCAGACCGGCACCAGCCTGAGTCATCCAGATGGCGCCAAAACTCCCCGCGTACACCACGTACAGAAAGTACAGCTTATCGCGCAAAATCATGCAAAGAAAAGCGTTGTACAGGACCACCGCGAGAATGATGCCGCCGTACACGCCGTTGAGGTGCCAGAAGCTCACGGCGGCGTGGCTAAACTCGACCGACGACCGCGCCCCCACCTGCAGGCTGCGCAAGGCCCGGGTGGGCGACTGGGATGAAACCACCCGCAGCCGCCACGTCCCCTCACCCGGAGGCAACACGAAGCCGAGCACCGGTTGCGGATAGCCGAGGGATCGTTGAGAGAGGGGGAGCAAGAACCCGCTCTGGGCCACCGGTTCCGCTTCGTCGCCGCGATAGAGTTCGGCCAGCCCAGGCTGACCATCAAAGCTCAGCACGCAACTGGCGGGGGTGGGCGTGTCGTTGCGGAGCCGCACCTCGATCCAGTACTCGACGTTGGGCACAACTCGCCCGTCCGGCGGGACATCGCCTCTCCGCCTGCCATCGACGGCACCGGTCAAGGGCGTGGATCGCAGCAGGACGGTGGCCTGCAGTTGACACGAGCGGCCGCCGGCCAGCTCATGCGCCTGCAGGGCAGGCACAAGCCCGCATCCGCCGCCCGCCACCAATGCCACCATCAGGGTCGGCGCCGCCCGGAGCCAATTGCTGCTGCACTGCCGCCCCATGTTGCGTTCCTGAGGACCATCTTACATGCAACAGCAACTCAATCGCAAGATATCCAATCAGGCGAGCCCCGGCGACGATCGGGGCGGTCAAAATTTCGCGGAGCCCGTCCTCTCCATCGCCGCCCAGTCCAGCTGGGAGCCCCACACGCTGTGGGGGATGAGATAGACCGCCAGGGTCACCACAGCAGCGGTCAGCACCGCCCCACGAGCCGTCCGTCCGCCCCGCAGGCGGAACACGGCCCATGCCCAGGCCAGGCCAGCCACCAGCGTCTTGTTGTCGGTGAGGTCCCAGCCGAAGGGAACCCCTGTCCACCAGGCGCCGAAGGCCGCCTGCTGCACCGCCGGCCCCAGGATGAACCCTCCCAGGAAGATGAGCGCCACCGCCCAGAGCACGTGGCGCCTCACCCCGGGGCCGCGGATGAGAGCCTCCAGTCCGGCGCGGTTGGAGTACACCATGCCAACGAACATGGCGAGCACGTGGGGGATCAGCAGCCAGGCGGGCACCGCGCCCTTGAAACGGGTGATGGCCGGGCGGGGGGGGAAGACCGCCTCGGCCTCCCCGCGCCGCAGGTGCACCTGGTACTCCAGCTTGCCCGCCGGCGGCTGGTGGGGCAGCTCGGCGTGGAGCCACTCCCCGGTGCGGCGCAGGGGCACCACCGTCCAGGCCTCGGCGGTGGGGTAGCGGCGGAAGGCCACCTCGCCGCGCAATTCGGGGTCGGGGGCGGGGATGCGCACCGGCTGGTCCCCCGGCCCGCCGTGGGAGCGGGTCAGACGCATCTTCACCGCCGCCCCATCCACCACCACCGTGCCCCGCACCGGGTAAGTCGGCCCGGTCATGCGTTGCCACACCGCCGACGCCAGCGTGACGGCGACGGCCACCACCCACAACACCCAGTTTCTCCTCACCCCTTCTCCTCCCGGCTGTGGGCGGCGAACCCCTCCCCCAGCACCTCCTGGGCCGGCAAGATGGTGACGAAGGCCCTGGGATCCACCTCCGCCACCAGCCGCTTCAGGCGCCCCACCTCGTGGGCCGCCACCACCACCATCAGCACCGGCCGGGCCTCGCCGGTGTAGCCACCGATGCCGTCCAGCACCGTCACTCCCCGGCCGAGGCGGGCGAAGACGGCGTCCATCACGGCCCGCGGTTGGGCCGCAATGATGAGCGCCGTGCGCGCCACCGAGAACCCCGACTGCACCAGGTCCAGCACCCGGGCCGACACGAAGGCCAGGGCGAGGGCCACCATCACCGGCTCCGCCCCGAAGATGAACGCCGCCCCGCCGAAGATCACCACGTTGATGGCCAGCAACGCCTGGCCGATCCCCACCCCCAGGTAGCGGTGGGCGATGCGCGCCAGCACGTCGGTGCCCCCGGTGGTGCCGCGGCCGCGGAACACCAGCCCCATCCCCAGACCGTCCAGGAGCCCGCCGTAGCAGATCACCAGCAGCCGGTCCTGGGTCGGCGGGGTGAGCAGCGGCGCGGTGAGATCGATGGTAGCGGACAGCACCAGCACCGAGACCACTGTGCGCACGAAAAAGCGCATTCCACCCACGAAGCGCCACCCCAGCCACAGCAGGGGGAGGTTCAGCGCCAGCACCACCACCCCCACCGGCGTCTTGAACACGTAGTGACAGATGATGGCGATGCCCGTGACGCCGCCGGAGACCACCTTGTTGGGGACGAAGAACCAATTGGTCCCCAGTCCCACCAGCACGGAGCCGAGCACCACCTGGGCGTAGTCGAACACCACCTCGGCTCGCCCCCGGGGGGCGCGGAAAAGAGCCTTCACGGCGGGCATCGTGCCAGAGCAGTGCCCGGCTTGCCAAGGGCTCCCGCCGGACGTAACCTCTTCGATAATGGTTGTCGCCACCCTGACCCTGGCCCTCACCCTACCACCGTGCGCCGACTGTCACACCCGGCAGCACGAGGAGTGGATCACCTCCGCCCACGCTGCCTCGGCGGCCAGTCCCCTCTATCGGGCCATGCGCCAGTGGGCGCACGCCGACGCCGGCGAGGCGGTGGCCGCTCGCTGTGCCGCCTGCCACACCGTGCCGACCGCCGCCGGCGAGCGCTCCACCGCCGTGGAGTGTGGCGCCTGCCACCAGGTGGCATCTGGAGCCGGCCCGGACACCCTGCTCATCGACCCGAACCGCCCGGTGCTGGCCCCACGAACCTCGGGGGACGCCCCCCACCCCGTCGCCGTCACCCCCGCCATGGCCGGCGAAGCGCCCTGCCTGCCGTGTCACGGTCAGCTCAGCAACCCCGCCGGAGTTCCTCTCTGCACAACAGGCCCGGAGGCCGCTGCCCGCACCGCCGGCGCTCCCTGCATCGCCTGCCACCGCCCCCACGCCTTTGCCGGGGCCACCACCGCCGAGCCCCATCGCGCCGCCACCGTGTCCCTCGACCGGCGGGGCGAGACGCTGCGCGTGACGGTCCTTGCCCGCGGCGTCGGCCACGCCTTGCCCACCGGACCCGCCCTGCGGCAGGTGAGGCTGGAGGTGGAGATCCTGGACCGGCGAGGGCAGCGCCTCTTCGACAACCGCACAGACCCCGACGCACTCTTCGCCCGCCTGCTGGCCGATTCCGCGGGGAACGTCCCGGCCCCCCCGTGGCGGGCGATGGCGGTGGCGCGGGATACGCGGCTGGCGGCCGGGGAGCGGCGCACCCTCGACTACCCGCTACCGCCCGGGGCGTGGACGGCCGAAGCGCGCCTCGTCTACCATCGCGCCCCCCCGCCGTTGCTCCAGCGCCTTTCCCTCGCCCAGGAGGCCAGCCTCGCTCCCCGGGTGATCGCCCGCGCCCGTCTCAGCCTCGTCGACTGATGAGTGCTTTCGAACCTGGAGGAATACTCGACATCCGGTGAGCCCTTCTCCTCACCGAAGGGGAGGTGGCGTGCAACCCAGTAGAAACACCGACAGGCCGGCGACCCGGGGGCCACGCCAGAGAGGCAATGTCCACCCAGGGTTACCGCTCGGCTTCTTTTTCCTGACCCGCCGCAACGTGCTCGACGGCCTCGGGGGCACGCACCGCCGCCCTCGCCAGCGCGAGATCGGCGCCTGCCGCTCCTGCGGCCGGGAGGCGACGTGAGCCCTGCGACCTGGAGCCCGAGCGAGGCCGCCTGGTCGATCGCCGCAGTGGCGCGCGCCACCGGCATCTCCCAGCACACCCTGCGCGCCTGGGAGCGCCGCTTTTCCTTCCCGGTGCCGCACCGACTCCCCTCCGGACACCGGCGCTTCACCAACGAGCAGGTTGAGCGGCTGAAGCTGATCAAGCGCGCCCTCACCCTGGGCCACCGGGCCAGCGCGGTGGTGCCCATGCCGGTGGAGCGGCTGCACGCCCTTTTACCGACCCTGGAGGTGGAGCCCGACGCCACCGCCAGCTGGTGTGCCGGCGTCATCGAGAACCTCAAGGCGTTCAATCTGCCCGCGGTAGCCAGCGCCCTGCGGCACGCTTCGGCGGCGTTGGGCGTGCGGGTGTTCCTCGAGGACCGCGTCATCCCCCTCCTCATCGAGGTGGGGGCGCGGTGGGAGAGGGGGCAGCTGGACATCCGCCATGAACACCTCCTCTCCGAGGCGATCGAGGACGAACTGCGGGCCTTGCGGCTGGCCCTCGAGCCGGGCGCTGCCGGCCGGCCGCTGCTACTGGCCGCTCTGCCGGGGGAACAGCACGGCCTTCCCCTGCACATCGTCGCCCTCGCCGCCGCGGCGCGCGGTCTGCGGGTGCGGCTTTTGGGGCTGGACACGCCCCCCCACGAGATCGTCGAGACGGCCCACGGCATCAACGCCCAGGTGGTGGGGATCACCGTCAGCGCCCCGAACGCCACCGCGGCCACGGTGGCTACCCTCAATCACCTGTACGCCGCCCTGGCGCCACGGGCCAGCATGTGGGTGGGGGGGTCGGGGAGCGCTGCCCTGGAAGGGTTGCACCCTGCCATCGCCCGCACCACCGACTTCCAGGCGCTGGACGAGCTGCTCGCCCGCATGCCCGCAGCCGCCGGGGTCGCCACGCTGGACCGGAACGGGAAGGGGTCGCGTGGAGCCGGTCGTCGCCCTTGAGGGGGTATGCAAGCGCTACCGCACCGGTGGCGCCGTGGTGACCGCCCTGGACGGAGTGAGCCTGCGCCTGGCGGCGGGAGAAATGGTGGCCCTGGTGGGCCCCTCCGGGTGCGGCAAGTCCACCACCCTCAACCTCGTTTCCGGCGTGGACACCCCCGACGAGGGGGAGGTGCGGGTGTGCGGGGTGGACCTGCGCCGCGCCGACGAGGGGGTCCTCACCCTCCTGCGCCGCCGGCAGGTGGGGATCGTCTTCCAGGCCTTCCACCTCGTGCCCCACCTGACGGTGGAGGAAAACGTTGCCCTGCCCCTGGCCCTGGACGGCCGGCGGGACGGGGCGCGGGTGGCGGAGCTGCTGGAGCGGGTCGGCCTGGCCCACCGCCGGCGCCACTTCCCTGGCGAGCTCTCCGGCGGGGAACAGCAGCGGGTGGCGGTGGCCCGGGCCCTGGTGCACCGCCCCCGGGTGGTGGTGGCCGACGAGCCCACCGGTAACCTGGACTCCGCCGCCGGCGCGGCGGTGCTGGCGCTCCTCGACGAGCTGCGGCGCGCCGAGGGGGCGGCCCTCCTGCTGGCCACCCACGACGGCCGGCTGGCCGCCGCCGCCGGGCGGGTGCTGGCCATGCGCGACGGTCGCCTGCTGGGCCCCTCCCCATGATCCTGCGGACCCTGGCCCTCCGCCCGGCGCTGCGCCGCCCCCTCCGCCTGCTCGTCACCGTGGTCGGGGTGGCCGCCGGGGTGGCCGCCATGGTGGCCACGGTGGCGGCCAGCCGCGCCGCGGTGTGGGCCATGCGCGAGGGGGTGGCGGAGGTGGCCGGGGAGGAGAGCCTGGAGCTCAGCGCCCCCGGGGGGGTGCCCACCGCCCTGCTGGGGAGGCTGCGGCCGCTGGCTGCCGACGCCCGGCTCTCCCCGGTGCTGGAGGAGGTGGCGCTGCTGCCCGCCACGGGGGAGGCGGTGAAGGTCCTGGGGCTCGACCTGCTCACCGCGGATGCTCCCGACAACCTGCCCCCCATGCCGCAGGGGGAGATGGACATCGAGGCCCTCCTCGGCCGACGTGGCGCGCTGCTCCCCGAGCCCCTGGCCCGGCGGCTGGGCCTTGCGCCGGGGGACGATCTGGTGGTGACGGCCCGCTCCCGCCCCGAGGCGCTGCCCGTCGCCGGGGTGTTTGCCCCCCGGCGGGCCGCCAGCGCCTGGAGCCATACCGTGGTCATGGACGTGGCCGCGGCGCAGGAGCTGTTCGGCCGGCAGGGGTACCTGGACGCCGTGCGCCTCGCGCCCCGCCCCGGGGTGGCCATGGATTCCCTGCGCGCCCGCCTGACGCCGGAGATGGTGCCGCCACCCCTGACGGTGGGCGCCCCCCGGCCGCGCGCCCAGGGCTCGGAGCGCCTGCTGCGGGCCCTGGAATTCAACCTGGCGGCCCTCTCGGGGATTTCCCTGCTGGTGGGGGGGGTGCTGGTGGCCATCACCCTGGCCACGGCGGTGGTGCAGCGGCGGCAGGTGATCGCCGTGCTGCGGTCCCTGGGGGCCAGCCCGGGCCAGGTGGGCCGGGCGGTGCTGGCAGAGGCGGCGGCCATCGGCCTGCTGGGCGGGGCGGTGGGGGTGCTGGCCGGGGGGGTGGCGGCCCGGGCGGCCCTGGCGGCGGTGCGCACCACCGTGGCCACCGCGGTGCAGAGCGCCGTGCCGGCCACCGCCATCCGGGTGGACCTCCCCCTCGCTCTGGCGGGGGTGGGGATGGGGGTGCTGGTGGCGGTGGCGGCGGCCCTGCTGCCCCTGGCGGAGGCCCGCTCCATCCCACCGGTGCAGGGGCTGCGCGGCGACCCGCGCCTTTACCTGTCGCCCCGCTCCCGCCGCCGCACCGCCCTCACCGGCCTGGCCCTCCTCGGCCTGGCCGCCGCCCTGGCCCGCCTGCCCGCGGCGGCGGAGCTGCCGATCCCGGCCCTGGCCGCCTCCCTGGCGGTGCTGGCGGCGCTCCTGGCCACCGCCGGCCTGGCGGTGGACACCTTTGCCCGCCTGGAGGCCCTCCCTCCCCTGCGCCGGGCGGGGGTGCTGCTGCGCCTGGCGGCCGCCGCCCTGGCGGCGGGGCGGCGGCGGGCCGCCTGGGCGGCGGGGGCGGTGGGGGTAGCCATCGCCCTCGCGGTAGCCATCGCCACGATGGTGCACTCCTTTCGCTCCACGGTGGTGGCCTGGGCGGAGCAGGGACTGCGCTCCGACCTGTGGGTGCGGCCGGCGGCGGTGGCCGGGGTGCAGGTGGGGCGGCTCCACCCGGAAGTGGTCGCCGTGGCGGAGGAACTCTTCGGGGCCGATGCCGTCGACCCCTTCCACCTCGCCGAGGTGCGCCTCGACGGCCAGCCCATCGCCCTGGGGGCGGGGGCCCTGCAGGTGGTGGCCCAGCACGGGGGGGTGCCCTTCCGGGGCGGGCGCGACGGGCGGGAGGTGTTCACCGAGGCGGTGCGGCGCCGCGGGGCGGTGATCAACGAGCCGCTGGCCCTCCGCTTCGGCCTGCGGGAGGGGGACCTGCTGCGGGTGGAGGCCCCGGGCGGGATCCTGGAGCGCCCCATCGTCGGCGTCTTCTACGACTACTCCCGCAGCCAGGGGATGGCGGTGATCGACCGTGCCGACTTCCTGGCCCACTTCCCCGACGTCGGGCCGCAGGAGGTGGCGGTCTTCCTCCGCCCCGGGGCCGACCCGGAGGAGGCCCGCCGGCGGCTGCTGGCCGCCCTGGGGGGGCACTTTCTTGTCGAGGCGTTCCTCAACCGGGAGCTGCGCCGGGAGGTGCTCGAGGTCTTCGACCGCACCTTTGCCATCACCACCGCGCTGCAGTGGGTGGCGGTGGCGGTGGCCATGGTGGCGGTGGCCACGGTGCTGTCGGCGCTGCTCGCCGAGCGGGGGCGAGAGCTGGGCCTGCTGCGGGCCCTGGGCGCCGGGCGGGGGCAGCTGGCCCGGGTGGTGCTGGCCCAGGGGGGGCTGCTGGGGCTCATCGGAGCGGCAGGGGGGGTGGGGGCGGGGCTGGCGGTGGGGATCATCCTGGTCAAGGTGGTCAACCTGCAGTCCTTCGCCTGGACCCTTGAGCTGCGCCTGCCCTGGGCCGTGGTGATCCTCACCGCCGCCCTGGTGGCCCTGGGGGCCCTGCTGGCCGCCGCCGTGCCGGCCGCTGCCGCCGGACGGCTTGCACCCGCCGAGGTGCTCCGTGAGGAGTAGGACCGCCGCGGCTGCCCTGCTCCTGGCGGCGATGGCCACCGGCGAGACCTGGCGCACCGTCACCGCGCCCCTGAGCCTCGCCTTCCCCGCCGACCACGGCGCCCACCCCCAGCACCGCACCGAGTGGTGGTACGTCACCGGCCTGGTGGAGGAGCCGGGGGGGCGCCGCTTCGGCTACCAGCTCACCTTCTTCCGCCAGGGGCTCGAGCCCGGCCCGCCGCCCCCCGGCGCCTCCGAGCTGGCCCCCCGGCAGGCCCTGGCCGCCCACGTGGCGGTGGCCGACCTGGCGGCGGGGCGGTTGCACCACGCCCAGCGCCTGCGCCGGGCCGCCGCCGGGCTGGCCGGCGCTGCCGTGGGGGACCTGCACGTCTGGCTCGAGGAGTGGGAGATCCGGCGCGGGGATGGGGACGTCCTCACCCTCGGCGCCGGCGACCGGGCGGCCGGGGTCGCCCTCGAGCTGCGCCTTGTCCCTACCCGCCCCCTGGTACGCCACGGCGAGAGCGGGGTCTCCCGCAAGGGCCCCGAGCCCGGCAACGCCTCCGCCTACCTCACCTGGACACGCCTGGCCACCGCCGGCACTCTCACCGTGGGGGCCCGCACCTTCCCCGTCACCGGCACCTCCTGGCTGGACCACGAGTGGGGCTCCACCCAGCTGGGGGCCGACGTGGTGGGGTGGGACTGGCTGGGGGTGCGCCTGGAGGACGGGCGGGACCTCATGGTCTACCGCCTCCGGCGGACCGACGGCAGCGCCTCCCCCCACTCCGCCGGCACCGTCGTCCACCCCGACGGCTCCACCCTGCCCCTGGGCCCCGACGACCTGCAGCTCCTCCCCCTCTCCCACTGGCAGAGTCCCCGCACCGGCGCCGCCTACCCCTCCCCCCTGCGCCTGCGCATCCCCCGGGCAGGCCTGGACCTCCTCGTCACCCCCCTGCTGCCCGACGCCGAACTCGACGCCCGCTCCTCCACCGGTGTCATCTACTGGGAGGGCCCCGTGGCCCTCTCCGGCACCGCCTCCGGCGAGGGGTACATGGAGCTCACCGGCTACGCCTCCTCCCTCGCCGGCAGGTTCTGAGCCCCGCCCGCCCGGCCCGGCACGGCCACCGGCACCGACACAGACACGGGCACGGGCACGGTCACAGACACGGGCACGGGCACAGACACGGGCACGGGCACGGTCACAGGGCCGGACACGGACACGGGCACCCGGCCGCCGTTTACCGTCGCGGTCGGGGCGGGCCCTCGGCGATGAGCTGGTGGGCCAGATGTCGACCCGCTTCCGTGAGTTCCAACAGCCCCTCGGCGTTGCGCGCCAGGCCGTGGACGCTGGCGTGGCGAACCACCCGCTGGACGAAGTGCGACGACCACTTGAGATGGCGATGAAGCGCCTCGGGGCGGTTTTCGACCTCCGCCTCGGGCCGCCCCTCGTGGTGGGCCAGGTGCACCACCAGCATGCGAGCGGCGAATTCCAGCCGCTGACGCTGACGCCGCCGCATCTGCGCCAGCAAGCCACCCCGCGGTGTGAGCAGGAAGACGCCGACAAACTGCACGCCGGCCGCGGTGGCCATGGCGCCGGCGATGGACACGTCGAAGGCAAAGGCCACGGCGACGCCGGCCAGAGCGGCGGTCACGGCGAAGCCGGCGCTGGCCAACAGCATGGAGGAGAAGCGCCTGGCCACCAGATAGGCGGTGGCCGGCGGCGCCACCATCAGCGCCACCACCAGGATCGAACCTACCGCCTGGAAAGCCCCCACCGCGGTCACCGAGACCAGCGCCATGGCGACGTAGTGCACTAAGGTCGGCGAAAGGCCCAGGAGCTTGGCCTGCCCCGAATCCACGATGGCCAGTTTCAACTCCTTGTAAGCGAATACCACCACCGCCCCATTGGCAAGCAGGATGATCCCCATGCTCCACAGCGCCCTGGGGCCGAGATTGACGCCCCCCACCACCAGCTCGTCAAAGGGCACCAGGGCGAGCTGGCCGAGCAGCACCGCGTCCGTGTCCAGATGCACACCCGCCGCCCCCTTGGACACCAGGATCACGCCCAGAGAGAAGAGGGCGGAGAACACCAGCCCGATGGCGGCGTCCTCGCCCACCAGCCCGGAGCGGCTCACGGTCTCGATGAGGACCACGGTGAGGAGGCCGGTTGCGGCGGCGGCGAGGAGGAGCCAAGGGGAGTTGAGGTCCCGGGTGAGAAAAAAGGCCAGCACGATGCCCGGCAAGATGGCGTGGGAAATGGCGTCCGAAACCAGAGCCAGGCGCCGCAACACCAGCACGGCCCCGGGTAGGGCGGCGGCCAGCGCCGTCACCACCGCCACCGCCACAATGGCGAAATCAGGTGACATGGGAGTCTTCTTCCCGCTGGAGTGCCTTCTCCGCCTCCCGCCGTCCCAGCCAGGTGGGCGCCCACAGCTCTTCCCCGACTTGCTGCGCCAGCCCCCGCCGGGCGAGGCCCTCCAGCGCCGCCGTCACGTCCGTCTCCCGCGGGCTCATGGTGCGCAGCACACCCACCCGGTGACCGTGCTCCGGTTCGTCGGGGTGCTGCCGAGACAAGGCGTACAGGTGCATGAGAACGGGATCGAGGCGCGGCGCCCGGCGGGTGCGGTACCGCCGGAGCCACCTCCACAAGAGGCCCCGTCGCGGCGCCACGACCATGGAAATCCCCACCGCGCCGGACAGGATCAGCACCACCGTGGGTCCGGTGGGTAACCCCGCTACCACCGACGAGACTACCGCCCCTGCCATCCCTCCGGCTGCACCCAGAACGCCCGCCAGCACCACCATGGGCCCCAGACGTCCCGTCCACTGGCGCGCCGCCACTCCGGGAGCCACCAGCATGGCCGCCATCAACACCACCCCCACGGTTTGCAAACCGAGGACGATGGCCACCACCAGCAGCACCTGGAGTAACGCCTCGGCCCGGCCCATGGCCAGGCCCAGACTCGACCCAAACTGGGCGTCACACGCCAGGAGCTTGAGTTCCTTCCAGGCCGCCGCCAGCACGGCGAGGGCGACGGCACCCAGAAACGCCATGGTCAGCACGTCCCCCTTGAGAAGCGCCGCCGCCTGGCCGAAAAGGAAGGTCTTCAGACCTGCGTGAGCGGCATCCGGCCGTTTCTGCAGCAGCGTGAGGAGCACCAGGCCGAAACCGAAGAACACCGACAGCACCATGCCCAGGCCGGCGTCGAAGGGGACCCGGCTGCGGCGGGCAAGGGCGCCCACCGCCAGCATCCCCAGCCACCCCGCCACGGCGGCGCCGGCCATCAGCACCCCAGATGCCTTGGAACCGGTGAGCAGATACGCCAGCACGATCCCGGGCAAGGCGGCGTGGCTCAGGGCGTCTCCCAGCAGACTCTGGCGCCGCAGCACGGCAAAGCTCCCCAGGGCGCCGTTGACCAGGCCCAGCACGCCGGCGCCGACGGCGACCACCCGCAGGGTATGGTCCGACAGCAGGTCGAGCACGCTCACACCCGCGCCGGGGTGGGGCGCTCCGCCAGCACCCCCACCCGGCCGCCGAAGGTGACCCGCAGGTTCTCCTCGTTGAACACCCGAGCCACCTGACCCGCATTGATCAGCCGGACGTTGAGAAGCGCCACCCAGTCGAAGTACTCGGCCACCGTCTGTAGGTCATGATGCACCGCCAGCACGGTCTTTCCCGCCGCGGCCAGCTGGTTGAGCACTCCCACGATGGCCCGCTCGGTGGGAGCATCTACCCCCTGGAAGGGCTCATCCAAAATGAGGATGGGAGCCTCCTGCACCAGCGCCCTGGCCAACAAGATGCGCTGTTGCTGTCCACCGGAAAGTTCGGCAATGGGACGAGCGAAGAAGTCCTGCATCCCCACCTGGATCAGGGCGCGGCGCGCCGCCTCCCGTTGCGCCGGCCCTGGCCGGCGCCACCAGCCGAGCTGCCCATAGGTTCCCATGGTGACGAAATCTTCCACATCGGTGGGGAAGTCCCACGCCAGGCTGGCGCGCTGAGGCACGTAGGCTATCTCCCCGCGGGGGCGCCGCAGAGCCTGCCCGAACACGCGCACCTCACCAGCCACCGCCGGCACCAGACCCAGGATGGCCTTGATGAGCGTGCTCTTGCCGGCGCCGTTGGGGCCGACGATGGCCATCTTTTTGGCCCGCGGCACCTTGACGTCGACGTCCCAGAGCACCGGGTCGTCGGCGTAAGCCACCGTGAGGTCTTCCACCTCGATGGCCCACTCGGCGGTGTCTTCGCTCATCCGTGCACGCCCTCCCTGCGTGCCCATCGTACCCCCGGCGGTGCTCACGGCGCCCCCGCCTCGCCACCCAGGGCGGTAACGATGGTTTCGAGGTTGGCCCGCACCGTGCCCACGTACGACGCCGCCGCGGTGCCGGGGCTGCCCAGCGAGTCGGAGAACAGCGAACCGCCGATCGCCACCCGATGCCCGCGCGCTGCGGCCGCCTCGGCCAGCGCCTGGATGGCTCGGGGTGGCACCGAGCTCTCCACGAACACCGCCGGGATACCGCGGGTGACGAGGAAGTCGGCCAGCTGCTGGACGCTGCTGGCGCCAGCCTCGGCCACCGTGGAGATGCCCAGCAGGCCGCGCACCTCCACGTCGTAGGCGCGGCCGAAGTAGGCAAAGGCGTCGTGGGCGGTGACCAGCACGCGGCGCCCGGGCGGGATCGCCGCCAGCCGCTCCCGCACCTCCGTGTCCAGCGCCGCCAGCTCGGCCGCGTAGCTGTCGGCGCGGGCGCGGAAATCCGCCGCCTGCTCCGGCACGAGCTCCGCCAGAGCCGCGGCCACGCAGGGGAGCGCTTCCGCCCACAGCGCCACGTCGAACCACACGTGGGGGTCCCTCATGGTGGGGGCCTCCGGCACCGCAATCAGGCGCTCGGCGGGGATGCACTCGGCCACCGCCACGGTCCGCCGCCCCCGCTCCCGTACGCGGGCAAACAGCTCGGCCATCTTTCCTTCCAGGTGGTGACCGTTGTAGAAGATCACCCCCGCCCTGGCCATGCGGCGGATGTCCCCCGCCGAAGGTTCATACAGGTGCGGGTCCACCCCCGCCCCCATGAGTGCCATCACCTCCACGTCCGGCTCCGCCACCCGCCGCACCAGGTCGGCGACGATGGTGGTGGTGGCCAGCACCCGCGGTCTCTCCCCCCCCGCCTCGCGCTCCCCCCCTCCACAGCCGGACACCAGTACCGCCGCCGCCACCCCCACCACCCAACTCCGGGCGACTCCATTACCCATGGCTCCCCCCCTCGCCATGTTCCACCCGGTGATCGGCGGCCGGGATGGGGCGGCCGTGGGGATCCGTCACCGGGTGGCCGAGCACCGCGGCGATGCGCTCCTCCATCCGCCGGGACAAGACATGCTCCAGCCGCTCCGCCTCCTCGTGCACCTCCGCCCCGCCCATGCCCAGCACTTCCACCAGGAAGGTCTCCAGCAGTCGGTGATGCCGCACCAGCTCCCGCGCCGCCCGGTGGCCCCTCTCGGACAGAGACACCCCGCGGTAGGGTCGGTGCTCCAGCAAACCCAGATCCGCCAGCCGCCGCACCATCTCCGTCACCGAGGGGGGCTTCACCTGCAGGGTATCCGCCAGCGTCTGGGTGCTCACCCACCCCTCCTGGCCCCCCAGTCGAAGGATCTGTTTCAGATAGTCCTCCTGGGCGGGGGAAAGCTCGAGCCCCCAGGGATCACCGTGCATCACGAGCTTATTTTAGGTTCACCTAAAAGTACAATCAAGAGCGCTCCCGAAACGTCGCCGGGATCCCGGGCGCAGGGAAGAGTCCCATCCGCCGGCGGCCGGCCCGGATACACCATCGCACATGGTGTCAGGCGGCGAGCTCGACCCGGTGGTGGAGGGGTACAAGCGGGGCGTCGATCGCACCCTCCTGCGGGAGAACCCGCGCCGCACCCCCGAGGAGCGGCTGCGGGAGCTGCAACGGCTGCTGCGCCTCGCGGCGGACCTGCAGCAGGCCGGCAGGCGCCTCTGGACACGCCCCTGACGGCCCTGGAGCTGGGAGGTCATGCCACTTCGTGGAGGCTGGAGCCGGACCTGAAGGCGCTGCACGAGGAGCTGTTGCGCGCCGAGCGCGACGGCGCCAGCGGCGCCATCCCTCGCGACGGTTGATGGCGGAGAGAAGCCTCGGTATTCAGGTCCTCGGCAGGCGGTAGCTGCCATCCAGGCGCGCCCACATCTCCTCGAGACGCCGCTCCACCTCGGCCAGCGCCGCCTGCAAGGCCGCCTCGTCCAGCTCGCCCGCCGCCCGCCGCTGCCGCAGCAGATCCCTCTGCCGCTCCGCCCAGGCCTCGGGGTCGAAGTTGTAGGTCAAGCACGCCCCTCACACGGTGTGCAAGCCGCCGTTGGCCGGCAGATACTGCCCGGTGATCCAGCGCGCCTCGTCGCTGCACAGGAACGCCACCACTCCGCCAATGTCGTCGGGCTGCCCGATTCTCCGCAGCGGGGTCGCCCGCGCCACCGCCTGCTTCATCTCGACGGGCTGGTGCGCGGTGGCGTCGGTGTCCACCAGTCCCGGTGCCACCACGTTGACCGTCACCCCGTGCGGTCCCAGCTCCCTCGCCAGCACCCGGCAGGCACCATCCAGGGCCGCCTTGGCGGCGGCATGGGCGCCGAACCCCTCGTGGGCGAACCGCGACAGGGTGGAGCTCACCGCAATGATGCGCCCCCACCCCCGCGCGGCCATGCCGGGGGCGGTATGGGCGCACAGGGCATGAAACGCCCCCAGCTCGCCCTCGAGCTTGGCCTGCACCTCGCGCCAGGGCAGGGCATGGAAGGGTCCCATGGGGAATGAGATGGCGGCGTTGTGCACCGCCACATCGACCGGGCCGAGGGTGCGCTCCACCGCCTCCACCATGGCCGCCACCGCCCCATGGTCGCGGGCATCGGCCCGGAACACGGCGCCCTCCCCTCCGCTCTCGGCCAGCACCCCCCGCGCCATGTCCTCACTGACCAGGTAGTTGACGGCCACCTTGAACCCTCGCGCCGCCAGCGAGCGCACGATGGCCGCGCCGATCCCGCGACTGCCTCCCGTCACCAGAGCCACGCGTCCTGGCATCATTCATCTCCTCTCCTTTTGTCCACTGCACCACTTGCCCCAAAAGAACCACCACAAACGCAGCCTACTGACTGGGAGGAGAGGGGGGTTCGGGCTTGCGCAGCTTCTCCCCCGCGTCCTGCACCACCAGCCGCCGCCAGCTCTCCGGGTAGGGCGGGTGCTCGGGGGCCACCGGGAACCCCCAGGGGTTGCGCTCGAAGACCCCGTCCTTCTCCCTCTTGACGTTGCCGTCCAGGTACTTCACCAGCAGGTAGCGGTACAGCTCCCGCCAGCGCTGCACCGCCGCCTCCGCCAGGCCCACGCCCACGTCGGTGAGAAACTCCCGGGCCCGGGCCTGGTCCTGCCGCCACAGCGCCAGGGCGGCGGCGTCCAGGGCCGGCACGTAGGCGCGGTACTTGTCCTCCAGCTCCCGCTGCAGGCGGCGCACGTCCTCGCTCACCAAGTCGTAGCGCAGGTAGGCCAGGTGGGCCACGGCGCTGAAGGCCCAGAACGCCGAGGTCTCGGAGTAGGTCAACAGGTCTCCGTTGCCCTCGGCCAGGCTGGGGGGCACCCGGGTGATGCCGGCGTAGAAGGGCATGTAGAGGGACGTAGCGGCGTCGTCCACCCCGAACCAGAGGATGCCGCCGATGGGGGGCGGCAGGCCACGCCGCAGCTGGGCGATGAAGGAGAACCCCGTCTGCTGGGTGGCGGTGGCCCGCTCGTTGACGTAGGTGCGCCCTTCGAACTCCCAGGTGAGGGGGCGCCAGCGGTAGGGCAGACCGAAAGGTCCCGCCCCCACGTCCAGGCGCATGTCGAAGGGGGTCCCCTCCAGGTGGTCCCGCTTGGCGGCCTTGAGGTCGGCCAGGGTCAGCGGTCGCTCCGGCTTCACCCACAGGGGCATGCGGTTCGAAAGGTTGTGGCCGCTGGCGAAGTCCTGGTACTGCTCCATGCCGGCGCAGAACTGGCGGAAGAAGCTCCACACCCGCATCTCGCAGAAGCGCGCCGCCTCGAAGTTCAGGGGGGCGTAGGCGTCGGCAAAGCTGAACGCCGCATCGGGGCCCTCGTAGTACCCCATGCGCCGGGCCACCTCGATGACGTCGTGGGCGTACACCGTCTCCACCCGAGGGTCGAAGATGCGAGAGAGCTCCCGAGAGGTGATGGACGTGCGCCCGTTGGCCAGGGGAAAGGTGGTGATGCGGGCCTGGTTGGCGTGGGCGGAGATGTACCCCTCGGGGAGGCGGCGGGCCACCCACACCGCCCCCCGGTGGCGGTTCACTTCCTTTCCGGTAGCCTCGTCCACCACCATCTCCACCCCCTTGCCGATGAGTTCCATGATCCAGACCTCCTCGGGGTCGGCGATGGAGAAGGACTCGCCAGTGGAGGCGTAGCCGTGGGTCTCCACCAGCTCGGCCATCACCTTGATGGCCTCCCGGGCGCTGCGTGAGCGATCCAGGGCCAGGAACATGAGGCTGCCGTAGTCCACCACTCCGGTGGGGTCAGCGAGCTCCTTGCGCCCCCCGAAGGTGCTCTCGCCGATGGCCACGGCGTTCTCGTTCATGAAGCCGATCACCGTGTAGGTCGCCGGCGCCTGGGGAATCTCCCCCAGGGGCTTCATGCTCCCCCGGTCCCGCAGCAGCACGGTACTGCCCGCCGGCCACTGCCCCCCCCGGCGCAGGTAGAGCTCCCCGTAGCGCACGTGGGAGTCGGCGGAGTAGGTGATCATCACCGAGCCGTCCGCCGAGGCGCCCCGGCTGACCAGGAGGTTGGTACACCCCTCGGCCCCTCGACCCCCGCCCCCCGCCACCGCCATGCCAGCTACCAGAAGCACGCTCCACCGACGCATCATGGGACACCTCCCCCGCCGTGCCACCATACCGGAACCCACGGCCCCGCTCACTCTACCGGGACGAAGGCGTAGGCCAGCACCCCGTGCCGGGCGGCGAGAGCCTGAAGCTCGGCCTCGTCCCTGGCCATCACCCGGGCCAGGGCGAGGAGGGGCGACGCCGCCCTGGAGCTGGCCACCTCCGCCCCCGCCATCGCCGTCGCCCGGCTCAGGAGGTCGCGCATGAGTCGCTCCTTGAACTTCAACTCCTTCTCGATGTACCGCACCGCGTACTTCTCCCCCAACCCGGCGCGGGCGGCGGCCGCCTTGATGGCGTCGTCGAGACTTCCCAGATGGTCCACCAACCCCAGCTGGTGGGCGCGGGCGCCGCTCCACACCCGCCCGCGGGCCACCTTGTCCACCTCCTCCGGGGTCATCGACCTGGCCTTGCTGACCACCCGCAGGAAGTCGCGGTACCCGTTGTCGATGAGCGCCTGAACGGTGCGCCCCACCTCGGGGTCGAGGGGCCGGTCGAGGCGCAGCGCCCCGGCCATACGGGTGGTGCCCACGCCGTCCACGTAGATACCCAGATGCTTGCCCATCGCCCTGGCGACGTTGGGGAACATGGCGAAGATGCCGATGGACCCGGTGATGGTGTTGGGGCTGGCCCACACCTCGTCGGCGGCCATGGAGATCCAGTACCCCCCCGAGGCCGCCACCGACCCCATGGAGGCCACCACCACCTTGCCGTCCGCCCGCGCCACCTCCAGCTCGCGCCGGATCACCTCCGAGGCGAAGCCGCTGCCCCCCGGCGAGTCGACGCGCAGCACGATCGCCTTGACCTCCTTGGTGTGACGGGCCTGGCGGATGAGCGCCGCGGTGGAATCGCCGCCGATCTGACCCGGCGGGCGCGAACCGTCGCTGATCCCCCCCTTGGCCACCACCACCGCCACCAGGTCTCCCTTGGCCTTCTTGCCGAAGCGGTCGCCGCCCTTCGCCCGGAGATAATCAGCCATGGCGATCTGATTGAAGGAGTGTTTCTTGGCGTCCTCGCCGACGAGTTCGACGAGGCGCGCGCGCAGCACGTCGCGCGGCTCGACGCGGTCCACCAGCCCCGCTGCCAGCGCCGCTCCGGCGGCATCCCCGTGCGCCGCCTGCATGTGGGCGGGGAAGTTGTCCACGTAGTCCTGCAGCTTCTCCGGGGTGATCCGTCGCGCCGCCGCCACGTCCTCGAGGTAGCTGCTCCACAGGTCGGTGAGGTAGGCCAGGTTCGCCTCCTTGGCCTCGGGAGACATGTTGGACCGCAAGTAGGGCTCCACCGCCGACTTGTACTCCCCCACCCGGAAGATGTGCCACTCCACCCCCAGCCGGTCCAGGCCCTCCCGGTAAAAGCGGGCGTAGCGGGAGAACCCCTCGATGAGGACCATGCCCTGGGGGTTGAGCCACACCTCGTCGGCGTGCGCCGCCAGGTAGTAGCCGTACTGGTTGAAGCGATCGGCGGTGGCGATCACCGGCTTGCCGGCGCCCCGCACCCGCCCCAGTGCCGCCTTGAGGTCCTCCAGCTTGGTCATCCCCGCCGATTCCAGCTCCGAAAGGTCCAGCACCACCGCCTTGATGCGCCTGTCCTCGCGCGCCATGTCGAGGGCGTCCACCATGTCCTTGAGCAGGGTTTCGGCGCTACCGACCCCCAGTAACTCGGCCTGCAGGCGATCCAGGGCGTTGCCCTCCAGCTGCTCCACGATGGTGCCCCGGGGGGCGATCACCAGGGCGCTGGAGGCCGGCACCCTGGGTTTGCCACCGCTGACCACCGCCACCACCGCCACCACCACCACGGCGTAGAACACCGCATTGACCACCACCCGCCGGGTGGCATCGAGCCCCCGCCCCAGCCTCCTCGCCAGCCCGACCCTTTGCCTGTGCTCGTCGTCCATGACCTACCCCCTCTCCTGCGGGCGCCCGCGGCTGCCGCCGGCCGGCTCCGTTGCCCAAGCGTACGTCTTCACTGCGGTGGAGTTGCACCGCCCACCTGGGGGTGCCAGGGAAGAGCTGCCGCCAGGTCGCCGAGAGAGGACCAGGGGCCAGCCGCGCCCCTAACGCCTCCCCCCCACGGCGCTCACGATGGCGAAGAACACCTCGGTGTTGTCCCGCACCCCGGCCAGCGGCGCGGACCCCGGCCCGTACGCCGACACCGGCACATCCACCGCGGTGTGCACCGTCTGGGTGGGGGCGTACCCCCGCTGGGGGACGGTCACCGGCGTCACCCCTCCCAGCCACACCCCACTGCCGCCGTCCCGTTCGGGGTTGGGGATGATCAGCAGGTCGCGCCCCACCCGGCCCAGGGCCATGGGCACGGGGCGCGGCTGGGCGCGCCAGTCCTCGAAGCGATCGGGGCCGGCCCCGAAGTGCAGCGCCACCTTGCGCTCCCCGTCCACCACGTCGGGGAAGCCATCGCCGTCGGCGTCGCCGGCGGTGGGAAAGCCCCCGGCATCGTAGGTGAGCAGGCAGTCACGGCTGGCCCGGCAGTCGGAGCGCACCACGCCGGGCAACACCAGGCCGCCCGTCTCGTGGTCAGCGGTGACGATGACCAGGGTGTCGTTGGTGGGGTCCCGGTCTCCGTTGGTGGCGCGGGCAAACTCCAGCGCCGCCGCCACCGCCCGATCAAAGGCCAGCATGTCCCACACCACCCGCTCCTGGTCGGCCTGGTGCGCTTGCTTGTCCACCAGGGCTCCCTCCACCATGAGGAAGAACCCCTGGGGGTGCTGGGAGAGCGCCGCCAGGGCCGCCCGGGTCATCGCCTCCAGGGAGGGCTGCTCGGGGAAGTCCTTGACCACCTCGGGGCTGCCCCGGCGCTGGCGGTCGAACTCGGTGTTCATGTTACCGTCGTGGAACAACCCCAGAAGGCGGGGCGCCCGGCCCTGTCGGGCCTGCTCCAGCTGCCCCGCGCTGCGCACCACGGCAAACCCCTGCCCGGAAAACTCCCCCGGCAAGCCGCCGGGGCCATCCCCGGCGAAGCGCCGTGCCCCACCCCCCAGCAGCACCCGCAGGTAGCCCTCCGCCACGGCGCGCCGGTAGGCGGCCACCACGCCGGCCGCCTCCCCGCGATCGGCCACCGCTGCGACGAAGGCCGCGGGGGTGGCGTCGGTGAGGTCGGCGGTGCTCACGAGCCCCGAGACCATGCGACGCTCCCGCCACAGCAGGCCGGGCAGCTGCTCCACCCGGGGGTTGTCGTCGTCCCGGTCCGGGGTGTCGTCGGGCCACACCCCCAGCATGCCGTTGGCGGTCTTGGTGCCGGTGGCCAGGGCATGCCCGCCGGCCGCAGAGTCCGTTACCAGCCCCGAGAGGGAGGACGTGGTGAGCACCCCCTCCACCGGGAGAGTGTCCATGTGGAGCCACCCCCCCGGTTTTCCCCCCTGGAGGCCGTGCAGGGCCAGGCGCGCCGCGGTGCGGTGGGCGTGCCCCATGCCGTCGGCGATGAGCAGGATGACGTTGCGCACTCCCCCCTTGCCCCGCCATTCGCGGGCGGTGAGGGCGGCCTCCGCCGCGCCCGCCAGCGTGCCGTCGGCCCGCCACGCCTCGGCCCGCAGGCGGTGCGACCCGGCCCTGGCGAGGCTGAGGCTCCTCGCCACGAAGGTCCCTGCGGTCGCCGGCGCCGGAGCCAGCTCGACACCCTCCAGCGTTACCCTCCAGCGCACCCCTTCACCTACCGGTGCCGCGGCGCGCACGTCGAAGCGCTGGCCCACCGCCAGCTCCGTGCCGTTGCCCGGCACCAGCGTGACCTCCTGTGCTGCCGCCGCCGTCGCCGCGACAACGATGGCCACCGCCACCCACAGCGAGAAATCCCTCCTCATACCGCCTCCGACGCCGTTCTACACAACCCTGACCCCGCCCGCAACCTTCCCATCGACAAAGAAAAGGAAAGACACTGAGTACCTGGTACCGCGGGTGTTGCCGTACCATGCGCACATGAGTCGCCGGGGGATCGTGGTGATGGTGCTGCTGGCCGCATGGGGGACGACGGCGGCCGAGACGGTCCAGCCCTGGCAGAAGGTGGCCGCCCCGGTGACGACCCCCCTGTACGCGGTGACCGCCACACCTGGCGGCGGCTTCGTGGCGGTGGGCGAGGGCGGGGTGGTGCTGACCAGCGGCGATGGCCGCCACTGGACCCGTCGAGATACCCCCACGGCCGGCACCCTGCGGGGCGTGGCGGCGGGTGCTGGGGCGCTGGTGGCGGTGGGCGACGGCGGCGTGATCCTCACCAGTCGCGACGGCGAGGGGTGGCACCTGGGCGCCAGCGGGTCCACGGGACGGCTCAACGCCGTCACCTGGACGGGTGAACGCTTCGTGGCGGTGGGAGCGTCGGGGAGCGAGTACCTGACCGGCCTCATCCTGGCCAGCGAAGATGGGCGCCTCTGGCGCGATCGCACCCCTGCCAACGTCCGCCCCCTCTACGGCGTCGCCGCTCAGGGAGGACGGGTCCTGGCCGTGGGGTGGACCGGCCAGGTCGCGGAAAGTATGGACGGCGAGCAGTTTTTCGCCTCATCTCTGGGAGAGGTGATGCAGCAGTGCTGGTTCATGCTGCGCCCGTCGTTCCTCTACGGCGTGGCCGCCACGGCGGAGCGTTGGGTGACGGTGGGCCTGGTGGTGGGGGACCAGTACCCGGGCGCCGGCGTGGCGCTTACCCGCCGCCCCCGGGAGCCGTGGCGCTGCACCGTCACCCAGCTTCCCCCCCTGCAGTTCCAGTTCCGCGCGGTGGCAGCCGCAGCGGCCTCGTTCGTGGCGGTGGGGGTGGGAGGGATAGCGGAGAGCCCCGACGGCCTCGACTGGCGCCCCCAGTGGGTGGCGGCGGCACCCCTGCTCCACGCCGTGGCCATCGGCCCGCGGTGCTGGGTGGCGGTGGGTGAGGGGGGCAGCATCCTCCTGCGCGACGCTCCCCCGCGCCACCCCGCGCGCCGGGTGGTGCGACCCGACCTTGCCCCAGGACCTTGACGCCAGCTGCCGCCGAAATCTGCTATGGTGCGGGTTGAAAGGACGTGCTCAGGGCGGTGCCGCTCCCGTTGTTGGAGCAGAGAGCTTCCTTGGCACACGGGTGCGACACCATGGATGTGTACTTCGGCAACCTCCCCTTTTCCTTCCGCGAGGAGCATCTGCGCGAGCTGGTCTCGCCCTTCGGAGAAGTGGGATCCATCCGCATCGTCACCGACCGTGATACCGGACGCTCGCGGGGCTTCGCCTTCGTGACCTTCAACGACGACGCCGCGGCCAGGGCCGCCATCGCCAGACTCAACGGCCACGAGATCGAGGGGCGCGCCCTGGTGGTCAACGAGGCGCAACCTCGTCCGGAGCGCAGCGGTCGACCCCGCGGCCAGGGTGGCGTCGGGCGGGGGCGCGAAGGGGGCGGCTACGGCGGTCGGGGCGGCCGCTGGTAGGGCGGATCTGCGAAGTGGCGCGCAAGAGCAGTGCCTCGTTTGAAAAGCGGGCCCGGGAACGGGCCCGCCAGGAGAAGCAGCGGGACAAGGAAGCCCGACGGCGACAGCGCCAGGCGGAGCGCAAGGATCGCCCCGCCGGAGGTGGGGGCGACGACTTCGTGACCAACGAGGATCTGCTCCCGGTTCTGACGCCGCTGCCCAAACCCGAGTAGAGGCCTCGTCCGGACGCCGCGTCCGGCCAGCGAGCGCCGCCTCACGGCTCGGCTGGCCCGCTGCTCTCGCCCTTCTTCGCCCGCTCCCTGTCCTTCTTGGCCGCCGGCGGCGGGCCATCGGGGAGGAGGCGCAGCGGCGGCGGCTCCTTCTCGATCAGGTAGCGGAAGGTGCGCTTGAACTCGTCGAGGGAGATGCCGGCGGTGGCGGCCAGCTTGGCGATCTGGTGCATGTCATCGAAGTCATCCCGGTTCAAGCGGATCATGTACCGGCGGGCGATCCGATAGCGCTCTGAATTGATATCCACCATGCGTACCCGGGTCTTGCCGGTGGTGGGATCGATGTTCTCGGCGAAAGGCAGCGGCTTGAAGTGGTCGCCGTCGATGGCCACCACCACCCCCGAGCCCCCCTCCTCCAGGTACTGGGCGGCGTAGAAGCCCAGGTCGCGGGTGTACTCCATGTCCAGGGGGATGGGGTCGGAGCAGCGCAGCTCGTAGCCGATGTTCTTGGCCACCACGGTGGTAGCCAGGTTGTACTTCTTCAGCCCCTCCAGGAGCTTCTCCCGCACGATGTCGGCGAAGTTGATCTCCGCGTAGCGCAGGTTGCCGTGGGCGTCGCGCTCCAGGTGAGCCACCTGCTGCAGGTCCGCCGGGTCCACCGATTCCACCAGACCCTCCGCCAGCACCGCCACGCCGTGGGGCATGCCGTACGACAGCCGCTTGATCATGGCGCCGAGAATGGTGTCGATGATCTCCTGCAACCGCACCGTGCCCTGGAACTCCTCGGGGATCAGGGTCAGCGCCGCCCCCGCCGCCTTGCCGATACCCAGCGCCAGATGCCCCACCTTGCGTCCCATGGTGACCACCAGGTACCAGCGGGAGGTGGCCTTGGCGTCCACCATCAGGTCGCGCACGATGCCCACGCCGATGTGGCGAGCGGTTTGAAAACCGAAGGTATTGCCCCCCGAGGGCAAGTCCAGGTCGTTGTCGATGGTCTTGGGCACGTGCACCACGCGGATGCGGCCGCGGCTCCGCTCATTGAGCATGTACGCCGAGTAGGCGGTATCGTCGCCGCCGATCGTGATGAGCCGATCCACGTTCAAGCGCAACAGGGAGATGACGCTGTTCTCCAGGTGCTGCTCGTGCTTGGTGGGGTTGGCGCGGGAGATGCCGATGTGGGAGCCGCCGCGGAAGTGGATGCGGCTGACGCTCTCGATGGTGAGCGGCATGACGTGATCGATGTTGCCTTCCATGATCCACTTGAAGCCATCGAGAATGCCCAGGACCTCGGAGCCGTTGAGGGCGGCCCGGATGGCCGCGGCCCCCACCACGCTGTTGATCCCCGGGGCGGGCCCGCCCCCGGCCAGGATGGCCAGCTTTTTCACGTTCGGGTTCATCGCTCCTCCTGCCCGCGAGGGCGTTGCGGGGCAAAGGGTACCATCACCGGCGGCGTCGTGGAAGAAATCACAAGAGCAAGGTGAGGCCGGCACCCCGGCCGCGGCGGCCCCTCCGGGCGGTTTGACGAGACGACATCTCAGCGGCTATTCTCACCTGGGAGGGCCACGCCATGGCGGACGACAGCACGTCGAAGGGATTGCGTCGACGGGAGCTGCTGGCGGCGGGGGGGGCCGCCGCCGCCGGTCTGCTGGCCGGGCGGATTTCGGCCGACACCCCGCGCAGCTTCCCCGCCCTGCCCCACAACCCCCGCACCCAGGGGGCCATGCCGACGCGCAATCTGGGGCGCACCGGCTTTCGCGTCGGGCTGTTTTCCCTGGGTGGGCAGGCCGCCGTGGAGCAGTCCGACAACGAGGCGGTGGCGGTGCCCATCATCGAGCGGGCGCTGGATTTGGGGGTCAACTACATCGACACCGCCGCCCGTTACGGCGGTGACGCCCGCTGGAGCGAGCGCTACATCGGTGCGGTGATGAAGCGCCGGCGCCAGGAGGTGTTCCTCGCCTCCAAGACCCGCGACCGCAGCCGCGACGGGTCCCTGCGCTCCCTGGAGACCTCCCTCAAGCTGCTCAACACCGACCACCTGGATCTGTGGCAGATCCACAACCTGGCGCGCCTGGAGGAGGTGAACGAGATCTTCGCCCCGGGCGGCGCCATGGAGGCGCTCCAGGCGGCACGGGAGCAGAAGCTGGTGCGCTTTTTGGGGGTCACCGGGCACGCCGACCCGGCGGTGCTCATGGAGGCGATCCGCCGCTTCCCCTTCGACGCCGTGCTGCTCGCCCTCAACGCCGCCGACCCCCACCACCTGAGTTTCAAGCGCGACCTCCTCCCCCTCGCCGTGGAGAAGGAAATGGCGATCATCGGCATGAAGATCCCGGCGCGCGGTTTGCTGCTGTCGTCCTGGCGCCCGCCGGCAGAAGGAACCTCACGCCTGGCCGCCACCGTGCCGGGCACCCTCACCATGTCCGAGGCGATGCGCTACGTCCTCTCCCTGCCCGTTTCCACCGTCATCGTGGGCTGCGATTCGATCGCCCAGCTGGAGGAAAACGTCGCCATTGCCAGGGACTTCCGCCCGCTGGCCGACACCCAGATGGCGGCCCTGGAAGGCAAGGCAGCCCCGGTGCACCGGCAGGCGCTGTTCTTCCGCCGCTGGGAGCAGGGCTAGCGCCCGCGCTCCAGGCGCACTGCCGCCCGCACCAGGCCCACCGCCGCGGCCAGGGCGAGGGCCATCCACAGCACCCCCCAGAACACCGGCGGGAAAAACAGCTCGCGGGACATCGCCCAGGCGTCCGAGCCTGGCACCGTGCGGGTGATCAGGTCCTCCTTGATGTCGATCACCGCGTAGAGCATGCTCGTCACCCCGAGGAGCTTGAGGAGGAGATCGTTGGCGGCGGGCGGCAGCCAGCGGGCGGCGGCCATCAGGGCCAGGCCGAAGCCGAGCCCGAAGACCAGACCGAAGATGGTGCGCACGAAGATCAGCGTCAGCACCACCACCGCGGCGCCCAGCACCCCTGCCAGCAGTTCATCGCGCCGCACCCGGGCGCCGACGAGGAGGATCAGGCCGCCAAAGAACATGCTCCCCAGGTAGCCGGCCGCCAGGACCAGCGGCCGGAAGCCCCCGCGCGACCAGCACGCCCCGCCCAGGTCGGCGTTCAGCTCGATGCGCTCGATGCTGCCCCCGGTGAGCACCGCCGCCGCCCCGTGTCCCAGCTCGTGCAAGAGCACCGTGAACACCTTCAGGGGGTACAGCAGCGGCGTCGGCCACGCCACCACCACGGCTGCCGCCAGCACCGCCAGCAGCCAGGGCCTCCCCGAGCTGGCCGCGGAGGCGGTGGGATGGTCAGCGTCGTGACCCGGTCCAGGCGCAGGGGGCATCGGCCCACGGTAGCACCGCCGGGAGCACGGCGAGCCGGCGGGGGGTATCCCTCGCTCGCGTATACTCCTCGTATTGCGGTGCCCCCGCCGTACCCCCCAAGACACCGTCGCCGGGTGCGGCCACGGCGAGCACCGCAAGGGAGGGCATCCATGGGCCTGTTCGGAGCATCCTTCGAGGACAAGGTGAAGGGGGCCATCGCCCAGGTGCAGCAACAAACCCCGGGGATTGCCTCGCTGGCCGCTCAGATCGATGGCAAGATCGTCACCCTCACCGGCACCGCCGCCAGCATCGAGGCCAAGACCGCCGCCATGCAGGCATTCAATGCCCTGGTGCAGACCGACAACACCATCAACATGATCCGGGTAGCGGCGCCGGCGCCGATAGCTCCCAAGGCGGTGGAGGCGCCGCCGCCGCCTCCGGAGGAGGTCATCCACGAGGTGCAGCGGGGAGAGACCCTCTCCGGCATCGCCAAGCAGCACTACGGCAAGGCCAGCCTGTACATGAAGATCTTCGAGGCCAACCGGGACGTGCTGTCCAACCCCGACCTCATCAAGCCGGGGCAGAAGCTGCGCATCCCCAAGCTTTAGCCGGGAGGACTGCCCTCACGCCGGCGCCGCGACTGCCGTACACTCTTGGCAGGGGCGCAGCGACGAATCGCCCCGAACTCGATCATGTATCTGGATTTTTACGGCCTCACCGCGCCGCCCTTCGAGATTACTCCGGACCCCCGGTACCTCTTTTACTCGCGCCGGCACCGGGATGCGCTGGAACACGTGCTCTTCGGGCTGGAGCAGCGCAAGGGGTTCATCCAGCTCACCGGCGAGGTGGGGGCCGGCAAGACCACCCTGTGCCGGGCCATCCTGGCGCAACTCAAGGACGGCTGGGCGACGGCGCTGATCCTCAACCCGGTGATGTCCTCCACCCAGCTGCTGCGCTCCATCCTGCAGGAGCTGGGCCTGGAGGCGCGGGGCCACGACCGCCTGCGGCTCACCGGCCGGCTCAACGAGTTTCTGCTCCAGCGCGCGGGGGCGGGCGAGAACGTGGCGCTGTTCGTGGACGAGGCGCAGGACCTTTCCGACGCCCTCCTGGAGGAGCTGCGCCTGTTGTCCAACCTGGAAACCGACGACCGCAAGCTGCTGCAAATCGTCCTCATCGGCCAGCCGGAGCTGCGCGCTCGCCTGGCCGAGCCGCAGCTGCGCCAGCTCAACCAGCGGATCCTCGTGCGCTATCACCTGAAACCGCTGGATCGGGGGGAAACCCGCGCCTACATCACCCACCGACTCACCGTCGCCGGTGCCAACGGCCGGCCCACCTTCACGGCTCCCGCCATCTGGTGGGTGCACCACCACTCCCGCGGCATCCCTCGCCTCATCAACGCCCTCTGTGATACAACCCTGCTCGCCGGCTACGCCGAGGGGCGCGACGTGCTCACCTGGCGCCACGTGCACCGCGCCGCCCGGGCCCTGGCCGGGAGGGATACGTGAGCCTGATCCACGATGCTCTCACCCGCGCCCGCCGCGACGCCACCGCCCGCGAGGCGGACCGCCGCGGCCTGCCCGTGGCCACCCCGCCTCCCCGCCGCTCGCCACCGCGGGTGGGAGCGGTGGCCCTCGCCCTCGCGGCGCTCGCCGCCGGCGGAGTGGGCCTGGCCTGGCTGGTGACCGGCCGCGACGCGACGCTGCACACCGCGGCAGCGCCCTCGCCGACGCCGGCGCCGACTCCGGCGGCCTCCCCTCCGTCGGGGGTGACCTCCGCCGCGGCTGCACCGCGCCCGGCGGCGCCGTTGGAGGTTGTCTCGTCCCCGCCGCCGGGGTTCACGCCATCACCCGACAGCCAGGGGAACGACGGCGAGCCCGCTCCCCTGGCCAGCATCCCCGGCCCTATCTCCTCCCCCACCCCGGCGCCAACGCCGCCACCCGCCACTCCCGCACCGCGCTCCGAGACCGGCGACGCCGCCGGCAGCCGTTTCCTGCCCCCGGCCGCCAACGCCAGCGCTCCGCTGCCAGGGCGACCCACCCCGCCGGATCGCGCCGGCGATCTCGGACCAACGCCCCCACCCACCTCGGCGGCGCCCCCACCGCCGGCCACAGCAACCCCCACCGCGGGGCCGCCCACCCCCACCCCGCGTCCACCCACCCCGGCGCCCACGCTTGCACCCACGGCTCGGCCCGTGCGCACCTTCGTGCTCAACGCCGAACTCGGGCACACCAAGGTGCAACTGGACTACATCGTCTACAAGCCGTCGGCACCCTTTGCCAGCATCAACGGTCAGCGGGTGGTGGTGGGAACCATGATTGGCCAGGCGAAGGTGGTGGCCATCGAAGAGGAAGCCGTGCACCTGGAGGACCGCAGCGGCCTGGTGATCCTGCGGGCGCGCTAGGAACGCCGCTCGATCAGTGCGATGAGGCCTTCGCCCCGGCCTCTCCAGGGGGTGCTACCTCCAGCCTGGCCAGCACCTTCACCGGGTCGCGGTCGAACTGCTCGCGGCAGTGCTGGGAACAATGATGGAAGGTGTAGCCCTGCCAGGTGGAGGTGATCTCCGGGGAGCCGTCCATCCCCAGCCCGCACACCGCGCAGCGGTACACCACCCTGTCTTCGCTGCCGTCGGCCCGGTCGGCGGCCGCCAGCACGGCGTTCACGTCCAGCGCCGCTGCCGCCCCCGCGGCGGCGTCATCGCCCGAAGGGGAACTGCCACCCCCGCACCCCATGGCCACAAGAACCACAGTCGCGACAACAACTCTCAGCGTCATCATGGGTTCGAGTATATCCGGCGAGAGGGAGGGGCACAAGAAACGAACCCCGGCCGGCCTTGGGACTCCGGCCGGGTGACGGTATCACAGGCGCGAAGAGCAACTCACTGCTTGTGGCAGTCGTTGCACTTGGTGGGGCCCTTGGCCTCCTTCTTGTGGCAGTCGATGCAAAGCTTGTGGAAGGGGTTCTTGGTCAGGCTCATCTCCCGGATGGAGGGGATCTCCGGCTTGGCCGGATCCAGGTGGCAGGCGGAGCAGGGCTGCACCTCCACCGTGTCGGTGGCCTTCAACCCCTTGTTGGTGTGGTGGCAGGTCTCGCAGGCGATGGTGTCGGCGTGTACCTTGTGCGGGAAGGTGACCGACGGCCGCTTGCTGTGGGCCTTGTCCAGAACCACCGACTCGGGCGCCTTGTTGGCCACCCCGGCGAAGGCCACCGCCACCACCAGCGCCACGCCCACCGCCATGCAGAACGTCGAGGCTTTCACTTTCATCGTCACGCGCCCCCCTTCCGCACTATCATACCGTGACACGGCCGCGACGTAAAGACCCCAGGCCCGGGGGAAGCCTTCAGGCACCCGGGAGGTCACGAGGCCGTCTCCTGGGTTTGCCCTGGCGCCTCTGGTCCCTCTTCGCGTCGGGCCAGCCGCCGGCGGTCGCGGCGCTCGTCCAGGAGGTGGCGGATGGCCAGGTAGGGGTGGCGCCAGAGCATGCGGGGGCCGGCGAAGCGCATCACCTCCCGCATGCGCTGCCGCTCGGCGGGACGGTAGCAGTGGATGGGGCAGGCCACACAGGTGGGCTTGTCGGCGGCAAAGGGGCAGCGGTCCAGGCGGTAGTCGGCGTAGTGCAGGAGCGCCTGGCACTCCTGGCAGAGAGCCGGGCCGCCATGATGCGCCCGGCAGTAGATCCGCACCATGGCGGCCACTGTTTTGCGCTCCCGCTCCAGCCGCCCCATGGTCCGACTCTACCCCGGGCCTGCCATCACGGCCTTGACCGCCGTCAACTCGGGCACGTCAGGGGGCGGTGCGGAAGGAAAAGGAGGTCGGTTCCACGGGGGCGTTGCCGGCCAGGTCGCGCACCGCCTCGGCGTTCAAGGTGACGTGGAAGGTGTCTCCGGCAGGCAGATCCCCCGCCGGCACCCAGGTCACCCACCAGCGCTCGAGGTCCAGGCTCACCACCCCCGGGATGAGCCCTGAACTCTCCCCCAGCACCGCCACCGCGTCGGCCCGCAGGGAACGGGGGGCGAGGGGCTCGGAGAAGGCGAACAACACCCGTGGCCGCCGGGCCGCCACCACCGCCCGGGCGGCGGGAAAGTGGGAGGTGACCAGGGGCGGCTGGCGGTCCCGCACCTCCTGCCACGCAGCCAGCTGCGCCAGATCCAGGGAGACGTAGAAGGCCAGCTCGACCAGCTCCGGGGGAGGCAGAGGGGGTCTTGGCAGGTCGTGCTCGTCCAGGTACTTGGCCAGCAACACCGCGGCTGCCACCACGGTCACCACCCCGGCCGCCACCAGCGCCGGCGGCACGTGGGAGAGGGTCACCCGCACGTCGGTGATCATCCCCTCCTGCACGCGGAAGGTGCGCTCCGCCGGACGGGTCAGGCGCTGCACGTGGCCGTCCTCGGTGAGGCGCGCCGGCACCCGCACCCGGTAGGTCCCCGGCGGCAGGCCCACCACCGCCCAGCTGGGATTCAAGGAGCGAAACACCGGTCGCCACACCCTCCCCTCCCGGCGCTCCAGCTCCCCCAGCACCCCGTGCGGCCCGACGCTTCCGGCGCGGCGCGCAGTGTCGGAGGCGTACACCTCCACCGCCACGCCACCCCCCGTACCAGCGCCGGGGCGAGGGGCGCCGGTCTTCACCGACACGCAGCCACCCACGGCCAGCACGAGGTGCGCTCCCATCAGCGCCACCGCCACAGTGCGCCCCAGGCTCCCGGGCGCGAGCCAAGAACGTCGCGTCATGGCACCCAGTCTAGCCCCGCCGGGACGGGGGTCAACCGCCGCCTTGCTCCCCTCCCCCGGCGGCGCTACGGTAGAGGCGGCGCGCCGTATGGGCGCGCCCGGGAGGCTTGCATGCGTCTGGCCATCGTCACCCTCACCGCCCTGCTGACCGCCGCCCTCGCCCCGGCGCAGCCGGCCCGCGACGTCATCCCCACCCCGCAGGGGGAGCTTGGTATCACCTTCATCGGCCACGGCACCCTGATGTTCGCCTGGCAGGGTAAGGTCATCCACGTGGACCCGTGGAGCCGTCTCGCCGACTACGCCACCCTGCCCAGGGCCGACCTCGTCCTCATCACCCACGCCCACGGCGACCATCTGGACCCCAAGGCCCTGGCGGCGGTGCGCACCCCGGCCACCGAAGTGATCGCCTCGCCGAGCTGCGAGGGCAAGGTGGAGAACGCGGTGATCCTCGCCAACGGCCAGACCCGCAGCGCTGCGGGGGTGACGGTCACCGCCGTGCCCGCCTACAACCTGGTGCATCGGCGCGATGACGGCCGGCCGTACCACCCCCGAGGGGAGGGTAACGGGTACGTGCTGACCTTCGGCGAGCTTGAGGTGCTGGTGGCCGGGGACACGGAAAACGTCCCCGAGTTGAAGGCGCTGAAAGGGATCGATATCGCCTTCTTGCCCATGAACCTGCCCTACACCATGACCCCCGAGATGGTGGCCGACCTGGCGCGGGCCATGCGGCCGCGCCTCCTCTACCCCTACCACTACGGGGACACCGACCCCCAACGCCTGGTGGAGCTGCTCGGGGACACGCCGGGGATCGAGGTGCGCATCCGGCCGATGCGCTGACCGAGCGCCCCTCACCGGCCCAGGAGCTCCTCCAGGAGATCCAGGCACACCCGCTCGGTGCTGCAACCTGCGTCCAGGGCGGGGTTCCAGCACGACACCGACACCGCCACCACCCGCCCGCTGGCGCGCAGGTGTCGGAACACCCCGGCCAGCTCCTCCGGCGTGGGTCCACCGGGGGCCGGGTAGTTCTGGGCGGGGGCCGCCGCCGGGGTGAGCACGTCAGTGTCCCAGTGCACCCACAGGGGGCCGTCCCCCAGGGGCAGTTCCCGCAGGGCCCCCACCTGCGGCAGGTGGGTGAGGCGGGAGAAGGCCACCGCCGCCGCCTCCCCCGGCCGGTCCAGGTCGCGGGCGTCGGTGAGGATCACCCGGTCCTCCGGGAGGCAATGCACCCCCGCCGCCCGGCACAGGGTCCCATCCCCCCGCCCCACCAGCATCGCCAGGGGCATCCCGCCCAGAAAGCCCGAGGGCGTCGTCTCGGGGGTGTTGAAGTCGCCGTGGGCGTCGAACCACAGCAGCAGTGGCTCCACCCCCGCCCGCTGCAGGCCGGCGAGGACGGGGATGGCGGCGCAGCAGTCGCCGGCCAGCAGCACCGGGCGCCCGCCCGTCGCCAGGACCTCGGCCACCCAGGGAGCGATCCCCCGGTGAAAGACGGCCAGGCGCTCCAGCTGCCCGGCGGCCGGCAGGGCGGGGGCGTTCACCCCCCACCCCTCCCCCGCCAGGTGGCCAAGTCCCGGCTCTGGTCGGTCGAGGAAGAAGGGGCTGAGCAGAAAGCGGTCGCCCGCCGGATGCGCCAACATGGGGCTACGCCGGGGGTGACCAGGGCTCGTCGGCGCTGCCGCCGTAGATGGCGGGGACCTTGCCGCCGGCGGCGCGCAGGTACGCGGACAGCTGGCCGCGGTGGTGAATGGAGTGGCTCTCGGCGAAGGCCAGGTACACCACCGCCGGGTAGTTGAAGGCCCCGAAGAAGTCCACCGGAGTGGCGAGTTGCTCGCCGCTCATGGCCCGGGCCGCCTCGAGGGCCCGGGGGAAGTGTTGGTCGTAGAACGCCAGCACCCCGGCCACACTGTCCGGCATGGGGCCGTAGCGGTCGTCCATGGAGAACTTCATCTCCGCCGTCTCGTGGAGCATCTGCACCTCGCTGGCCACGATGTGCCAGGCCAGCTCCAGGGCGCTCCGGGACTTGGAGTCTGGACGGTAGTCCCTGCCCGCCTCGGGGATGGCGGCAATCACCTTGCGGGTGGTAGCCATCTCCCATTGCAGGCCTGCACAGCGGATGTCTCTCAGGGCGGTCGCGAAGTCAGGGGTCACGGTCTGCACCTCCTCCAGATCCGGCTACCTTTCCTCCTCGCTCAACGCTCTCCTGACGGCCAGACTTCCCGTCGTCACTCCGCAGGGGACCTTCAGGGGAAGGTTACTCAAGGAGAGCAGCGACCGGCTGCGGGGAGACCGAAGGGCCAAGGGATAATGATAATGATGGACCTTGGTCCGGGATCTGCCCTCGCGCTGGCCGTGGCCATGACGGGCATCGCCGTTGTGAACACCGCACTCATGGCCTGGCTGTGGCGCTTCCCCATGCAGCCAGACCCGACCGGCCGCGACCCCCATGGGGTATCCACCGCGCCGCGCCCCTTCGTCAACCTCCACCGCACCCTGGGGTACGTGTTTCTCTTCTGTCTGGCCGTGCTGCTGGGGGAGATGATTCCCCGGCTGTGGGAGTTCCGTGAGGCATCGGCGGTGGCTGTGGTGCACGGGACACTCGGGCTCCTGGTGGCACTCCTGCTCTCCATGAAAATCGTCATCATTCGACGTTGGCGCCGCTTCGGCCACCGCCTCCCCTGGGTGGGTGGCACCCTCGCCGGAACCACCGTCCTGGCTGCTGGCCTGGGGGTGGTACCTGCAGCCATGCTTCTGCACTCCCCCGTGCCTCCCTCGGTGGCCGAGGGACGCCGGGCTGTCGTCGACCGCTGCTTGCAGTGCCATGGAGCCTCCACCATCGTAGCGGAACGAGAGGACGCCCGGGGGTGGCAGCGAATTGCCGCCGAGATGCAGAGGGAGGCGGCGCGCACCCCGGGGAAGCAGGCCATCAGCGATCCGGAGCGCCAGCTTGCGACGGTTTACCTCTTCGCGGTGCTGCCGGAGGAACCCCGAGGAGAGGTCGACCGCCGCCGCCGAGGGGGCCGGGATCGGCGCTAGGAGAGCGGGTGAACGACGGCGAGGCCGGGGGGAGAGAACACGCTCACCCTTGCCTTTCTGACCCACCCAAGCGTCAGAGGGTTTTCAGCTCCCACCAGCGCCGAGCCTCACCCCTGGGACGACGGCGTTGGCAGGGGAGCCTCCACGTCCAGGCCCAGGGCGCGGGCGCGGGCGGCCCAGCGCTGACGCGCCAGGGCCTGCAGGTCCTCCACCGTGTCCACCTCGTCCACGATTTCCATGCCCAGCAGGGTTTCCACCACGTCTTCCAGGGTGACGAGCCCCTTGACCTCGCCGTACTCTCCCACCACCAGAACGATGTGCACGCGTTCCCGGAGGAGAAACTCCAAAAGGTCGGACAGCGGCATGCCCACGCCAACGCTCTTGACCTCCCGCGCCAGGGCGGTCACCGGCAGATCACCCCGCCCCTGGGCCTGGGCCAGCAGGATCTCGTCCTTGATCACGAATCCCGTGACCTGGTCAATCTCGCCCCGGTAGAGCAGCAGGCGGGTGAAGGGGGTCTGCGCGTGCCGGGCCACCGCCTCCGCCACGGTGAGGTGATCCGGCAGGGCCTGGATCACCGGGCGCGGGGTCATGATGTCCCTGGCCTTCAACACACCGAAGCGGAACAGATTCCTGAGGATCCGCGACTCCTGTTCGTTCAGCTGCCCCGCCCGCTCCCCCAAGCCGGCCATGGCCAGAAACTCCTCCCGACTGAAAGTCTGGGCCGGGGCGTTGCGGGAGATGGAGCGGGTCACCCCTTCGGCCACGAGAATGAGGGGATACAGGGCAACCACCAGACCACGCACGAACAGCGCGACAGGCGCGGCCAGAGCCTGCCAGTGCAGCGCCCCCAGGGTCTTGGGGATGATTTCCGAGAGGAAGAGGATGGCCAGGGTGAGGGCGGCCGAAAACACCCCCACCCAGAAGGAGCCGAACACCACCGCCGCCTTGGCGCCGGCCCCCACAGCCCCGGCAGTGTTGGCGATGGTGTTGAGGGTCAGGATGCCGGCCAGGGAGCGCCCCAGCTCGTCCTGGCGCACCCGCTTGAGGCGCGCGGCCTGCCGGGGGTGGCGCTCGCCCAGGGCGGCAATGTAGGCCGGCGTGGTGCTCAGCAGGGCGGCCTCGGAGACCGAGCACAGAAAGGAAAACCCCAGCGCCACCAGGACCCACGTCACCAGGGCGGCGACGTCCGCTCCGCTGGCCTGGTGAAACAGATCATCGGCGGCCACCGCCCCTGTCGGGCAGAGCAGGACAACCGCGGCCATCGGTCCGAAGGCCGAGGCGCGCGGCAGGCGTCCTGGGGGTTGAGGCGCGTCCTCCACGTGCTGAAGTGATCTTACCCTACCCACCCGCCGGCACCTGGTATCGCCATCTTTACCTTCCTGCCGTGGCTCCCCTAGCCAGCTATCATTCCCCTTGCCCCGCTGCGCAAACCGACTCGCGCGATCCCTCGGCCTGGCCCACGCGCTCACCCCGCCGCGCCGGCGAGAGGGGTGGAGCCCAGGGATTGCCGGCGATGCACCAGCGGCTGGAGGAAGTCGCGCTGGTGGGAGACCAGGATCATGGCCTGGGGCAGGGCGGCCAGGATCTCGCCCACGCGTTCGCAGGAGACCTCGTCGAGGCCGTTGGTGGGCTCGTCGAGCAGCAGCACCTCGGGCTCCATGGCCAGTACCGTGGCCAGGGCCACCAGGCGCTTCTCCCCGTGGGACAGATGGTGCGTCACCCGCCCTCCCAGCTCGCCACACCCCACCAGAGCCAGCGCGCCCGCCGCCGCCGCCAGCGCCTTCTCCCGTGGCCACCCCAGGTTCAACGGCCCGAAGGCGACATCCTCCAGCACGGTGGGGCAGAAGAGCTGGTCATCCGGGTTTTGAAACACCAGACCGACGCGCGCCCGCACCTCGGCAAAGTCGCGCTCCCGCGTCCTCTCTCGCCCGAAGGCCCATACCACCCCCGCCTGGGGGAGCAACAGGCCCACGATGAGGTGCAGGCAGGTGGTCTTGCCACTGCCGTTGGGGCCCACCAGGCCCAGCCGTTCCCCGCGGCGCAGCTCCAGGTGGACATCGGCAAGCACCGGATGACCGGGCTTGTAGGCGAAACTCACCCCCGCCAGGCGGATCAGAGGTTCGCCCGCCACCCCAACCACCCCACCACCAGCAGTGCCGCCGCCCACCCCAGCGCGAAGACCAGGTTGCCCCGGCCAGGCACGGAGGCGGCCAGCAGGTGAAACCGCCCGTCGAAGCCGCGGCAGCGCATGGCCGCCAGGATGCGGTCGGCCCGCTCCAGGCTGCGCAGCAGCAGTTGCCCCACCAGATAGCCGAAAGCCTTCAAGGTGTGGCGGCTGGCGCGCGGCCGAAAGCACCGCAGGGCCAACGCGTCCGATAGCCGATGGTACTCCTGGTGGATCACCTCGATGTAGCGCACCAGCAGGAAGAACAGCACCACCACCTGACGCGGGGCTCCCAGGCCGCGCAGGGCCACCCCCAGGCGGACCGGGTCCAGGGTCGCCAGCAGGGCAAAGGCAGCCAGCATCACGGCGTTGGCCTGCAGGGCGATGCGCCCCGCCCGGGCCACCCCCTCCCGGCTCCAGGCCAGCCCTCCCAGGTCCCACAAGGGTTCCCCCGGCACCCCCAGGGGGATCGTCACCAGCACCACCGCCATGAACAGGTTGAGCGCCGCCAGGCGGCGCAGGGTGCGGCCCGGCGGCACCCGGGCCAGCACCGCCACCCCGGCCGCCACCCCCAGTGCCGCCGCGGGGCCAGCCAGCGAGGGAGCGGCGTAGAGCACCACCGCCAGCGACAGCACCGCACCCAGCCGCCAGCGGGGGTCCACCCCGGCCAGGGCTCCTCCTCCCTCGTGCTCGAAGATGATCACCGGCGGGGGTCCCCCCGGCGCCGGGCCAGCAGGTAGGCCGCCACCCCGGCCAGCCCCAGCAGGTACCCCAGCCCCCCCAACACGTCGCGGATAGCGACGCGCCCCTCCAGACGGGCCAGCCGGTCGGAGATGGGTTCGAGCTGCCGCGCCACCTCGGCGCCCACTGACTCGACCACCCGGCTGGCCAGCTCCTCCCCGTTGGGGCGGGGCTCCGCCCTCGGCGGGCCTTCCAGCACGGGGGGCAGGGCCTCCGCCGCCAGGCGCACTCGGGCAGCGTGGCCGTCAGCGGTGAGCACCACCACTTCCAGCGCCTCCCGGCGCGACACCGGCACCGCGAAGCGGCCTCCCTCGTCAGTGACGGCCGTGGACAGCACGTCCCCGCTGGCCCCCCGCAGCTCCACCACCGCCCCGGTCACCGGGCGACCGCCGTGAAAGCGGGCCAACCCCTCCACGGTGCGACCCACGACCCGCACCGCCACATCCACGCGGTGGGCCTCGGCGATACCCGCGGTCACCATCAGCACCGCCCCCAGCAGGCATGGCCCTACCCCCCGCACCACCCCGCTGGCGATGACGGCCCACCGGCAATTCCTCCACCCCGAACACGCCTTCATGTCCCACCCTCCCGGCGCCGCCGGCGGCTGGTCGGCAGCAGATCCGGCCGCACCCGAAAGAGAAACGACAGGCCCGCCGCCGCCACCGCCGCCTCCACGGCTGCCAGCGGCAGGTGGACGGCCGCCACAACTCCAGCGGCGGGGAGGAATTCCCGCCCACTGGCCGCCAGGGCCGCTCCCAGGAGAACCACCCCCACCCCAACGCCAACAGCCCCGGCCAGCGCCCCACGTACCGCGGTGGCTGCAGCCCCCTCTCGCGGCGATCGCCCCAGGGTAAACACCCCACGGGCGGCCAGCGCCGACACCCCCATGATAACGACGTTGGCCCCCAGAGGGCTCAGCCCACCAAAGCCAAAAAACACCGCTTGCAACAGCAGCGCCGCCGCCAGGGCCGGAAACACGCTCCATCCCAGGAGCACCCCCATCAGCCCGTTGAGCACCAGGTGGGCACTGGCGGGCCCCAGGGGCACGCGAATCAGGGACGCCACGAAAAACGCCGCCGCCAAGAGCGCCACCCGCGGGACCTCTTCGGCTGCCATGCGCCGGGCGCCCACGCCGATGGCCGCCGCCGCCCCCAGCCAACTCACCGCCAGTACCGGCGGGGAGAGTACTCCTTCGGCCACGTGCATGCCTCAGTCCTCCCCTGCGGCGCAGAGGCCCTCCAGCGCCAGCACCGAGATGTCATCATGAGGGGCGCCCCCCGCCCACCGCACCCCCTCCTCCGCCAACACCTCCACCAGCTCCTCCACCCCCC
>Ga0226835_1000470_pt1 | contig 45233 bp, 36 predicted proteins | sample LAC_MetaG_1_FD_163627 | JGI IMG/M metagenome (GOLD analysis project Ga0226835, IMG submission 163627) | Anaerobic ammonium oxidizing microbial communities from anammox membrane bioreactor (MBR) in UC Berkley, California, United States -... | ecosystem: Engineered > Bioreactor > Anaerobic >...
CGCGCCCGGTCAGCTCCGGGTGGAAGCCCGTGCCCACTTCCAGCAGCGACCCGACGCGCCCGTACACGTCGGCGTAGCCCTCGGTCGGCTCGGTGATGCGCGAGAGAATCTTCAGCAGCGTGCTCTTGCCCGCGCCGTTGCGCCCGATAATGCCCACCACCTCGCCGTGCCGGACCTCGAACGAGACGTCTTTCAGCGCCCAGATCTCTTCCCTCAGCCCCGCTGCACCGTAGGCCTGGCCGCGCAGCAGGCTGCTCGCCCGGCGAAAGGGCGCAGCGAAGGCGTCGGTCAGCGTGTCGCGCAGGGTGCGGTAGCGCTCCTGCTTGCCGCCGATGCGGTACAGCTTGCCCAGGTTTTCGACGCGAACGGCGACGTTGCTCATGGGGATTTCGGATTTCGGATTGCGAATTGCGAATTAGGTTTCATCGTCCTCGATCTCGCCGCTCTTTGGCGGTTTTGCCCGACGCGGTGAAAATAGCCAGCAGCTCACCCGATTCTCTGAGCAGCCAGCGGCGCTCTTCCTGGTCGCCGAGATCGGCTTCTTGAAGCAGTTCCAGCCAATACTGTGTCTCGCTGGCTTCCTTCTCCACGACGCCAATCTTGTGGATGAAGTCATTACGGGACTCGGCGCGGTTGGCCTCACGGTAGTTCGCGCCGATAGATGTGCCCGCCCTCAGCAACTGGTGACCCAACACATCGGCCACCCTGTTTTTCGGCAGCGCCCCAACAAACCGGACTACACGCAAAGCAAACGCCTTTGTCCGGCCCTCTAGCTCGTTCCTATCCATTCCCCCCGCTCAATTTCGGATTTCGGATTTCGAATTGCGGATTTAAGAATTCGCAATCCGCAATTCGCATTTCGCAATTCAGACCACATCCGCGAACGTCTTCTCCATGCGCCGGAAGTAGTACGCCCCGCTGACCAGCAGCCCGATCGCCGCCAGCGTAGAAACCAGCAGAATCGGCCCCGGCGCGGTGTCCGTGTCCAGCAGCGCCCAGCGGAAACCCTCGACCACGCCGGTCATCGGGTTCAGACCGTAGAGCGTGCGCAGCAGGTCGTTCTCGATCAGGCTGCTGGGATAGGCGATCGGCGTGGCGAACATCCAGAACTGCGTCAGGAAGGGGATGATATAGCGCACGTCGCGGAACTGCACGTTCATCGCCGAAAGCCACATGCCCACCCCCAGCGCCGTGACGAAGGCCAGCAGCAGCAGAAAGGGCAGAAAGACCACGTTGAGCGTCGGGACAATGCCATAGGCCAGCATCATCCCCAGCAGCACGACAAACGCCAGGGCGAAGTCCACCACGCCGGAAATGACGCTGCTGATGGGGATGACCAGGCGCGGGAAATAGATTTTCTTGATCAGGTTGGCCGCGCCCACCAGGCTGTTGGACGACTGGCCCATCCCGTTGGCGAAGAACGTCCAGGGGACGAGCGCCGCATAGCTGAAGATGGGGTAGGGGATGCCGTCCGAGGGAATCTTCGCCAGGTTGCCGAAGAACAGGCTGAAGACGACCATCGTCATCAGCGGCTGGATGATCGCCCAGGCTGCGCCGAGCACGGTCTGCTTGTAGCGCACTTTCACGTCGCGCCAGGTGAGGAAGTAGAGCAGCTCGCGGTACTCCCACAGCTCGCGCAGCTTGAGCGACACCCATCCCCGCGACGGCTCGATGCGCAGGTGATAAGCGGGCGCAAGCTCGGCGCGCGGGGCGGGAGTGGGAACTGCTTCGGGCTGTTCCTCGACTATCACCTCGGTCATCAAGTCCTGAACTATCTCGCTATCCACTACCCACGCTCCGCCGCTCCGACATGCGATCGCTCACATGCGGCCTGCTAAACTGTCTCTGGCGAGCGGCGACTCTCGAAGCTGCCGCGCGGCGCACCCCCTACCTGCGCACGCGCCGCTTCTCAATCGCCCCCGCGTTGATCTATGGCTCTTTGCGCGGCTTACTGTCTAGCACATGCCACGCGGCTGTGCCTATGGAGTCCCCTCGTTGGTGGGTCTGGGCATTGGCTGGTGACTCTATGATATACGACGGTTTTTGGGGAAAGGAATCCTGTCGCCTTACGTACCCCCCACCTCACGCCTACGACATCGCGCCCCATGTTGCTTCCCCACGAACTGCCAGCGCGGAACTGGTTAACAGCTCGCTAAAGGCGCACGAAGATAGACCGTAAATGCGCATATCCGCCGCGCTCCATAAACTATCGCAGATTACACCGCTCTGCAACTTCCGTTTTCTATGTAGGTGGGCCGCTGATCTGCACCTTCATACTGGCACTTTTCCTCCCCCCGGTAGACATAGCCTGGCGCGTCGTCCGGCACCCTTCTGTGCATCCAAGCATCTTCGTTGCCACCATCAGAGAGCTTCATACGAACAGAAACGAGAAGCCCGATACTCACTGCTCAGGCTTCTCGCAGAGTTCTGGCGTGCGGATTAGGCCGCCCTTGTGCCGCGCAGATACTCGTCGGCCACCTGCTGGGGACAATCTCATCTTCCTACCCTATGCCCGGTACCCCTGAACGACACATCCCGATACAATGGATCGCGACTTTGCACCAGCCACCCTCACAGAGATCATGCCATGCACACCCAGACGCGCAGGCTAGCCCTTCAGCTTCGCCACCCTTTCAAGCTTTCCTACGGCACCACGACAGTGCGCGAGAATGTCCTGTTCCAGGTGAGCGCTGGCACGCACAGCGGCGTGGGCGAAGCAGCGGTGGTCCCTTACTACGGCGAAACTGCAGAGCGGGTCCTGCAACACCTCTCCGCCCCAGCGCTGGCAGAAGCGCTGAGCGGCGATCCCTTGCTGCTCGGCGACGCTCTCGACCGTCTTCCAGCCGACATGACTCCGGCGGCGCGAGCGGCAGTAGATATCGCCCTGCACGATCTGTGGGGCAAGCATCTGGGCCACCCGCTCTATCGCCTGTGGGGTCTCAATCCAGCCCACATTCCGGTCAGCTCGTTCACGATCGCCATGGCGGATGACGAGGATGGATACCGCGAACAGGTGCGCGAAGCGCGCGATCACAGCCTGATCAAGCTGAAGCTGGGGAGTGGTGACTGGCGAACCGATCTCCGCTATGTACAGATGGCTCGCCAGGAGACGCGCGCGCGGCTGTGCGTGGACGCGAATGGGGGCTGGTCCGCGGACGAGGCTTTGGCCATCATCCCCGCCCTAACCGAGCTTGAGATCGTCTTTATTGAGCAGCCCGTCGCGCGCGACGACCTGGCCGGATGGCGCACTCTGCATGACTCTCTGCCAGTCGCCCGACCGCCGTTGATCGCAGACGAGACGGTGCAGGGCGTGGAGAGCGTGCTCCCGCTGGCCGGGCTGGTGGATGGCATCAATATCAAGCTGGCCAAGTGCGGCGGTCTGCGCCCGGCTATGCAGATGATCCAACTGGCGCGAGCGTGCAGCATGAAAGTGTTGATCGGATGCATGATCGAGAGCACAGTAGCCGTCGCAGCAGCAGCCCATCTGGCCGCGCTGGCTGACTTCGCCGACCTGGACGGCAACCTGCTGGTGAGCAACGATCCCTACCGCGGTATCGAGATGCGCAAGGGCCAGATCGCCTTAACGGAGCGACCGGGGCTAGGGATCGTGCCTGCGCCGGAGCAATAGGCTGCCTCTACTCACTCCTGATCTTTGAGGACTTCGCGCAGCACGCCGCCCGCCGCAGCGATCCGCGCGCGGGCGATTTCCGGGCTGACGCCGAGCCGCGCCACGACGATCGCCGTCTTGACCTCATAGCCGCTCTGCTCCAGCAGCCGACCAGCCTCCTCGCTGCTCACTCCGCTGATCTCCGCCACGATACGCTGGGCGCGCTGCATCAGCTTCTGATTGGTCGCGCGCATGTCAACCATCAGGTTCTGGTAGACCTTGCCCAGCCGGATCATAGTGGCGGTGCTGAGCATGTTCAGGATCAGCTTCTGCGCCGTGCCCGATTTGAGGCGGGTTGAGCCGGTGATAACTTCTGGGCCGACCAGGGCAGCGATGGGGATGCCAGCCAGGTCCAGTATAGGCGCTGGCTCGTTGCAGGAGATCGCCACCGTCGCCGCCCCGATAGTGTTAGCGGCCTCCAGCGCGCCGATGACGTAGGGCGTTCGTCCGCTGGCGGCGATGCCGACTACCACATCCCGCTCGTTCACGTGACGGGCCACCATGTCCGCATAGCCTGCCGCGCGATCGTCCTCGGCCCCTTCGGCGGCGTGGGTCAGCGCTAGCGGGCCGCCCGCGATAATGCCCTGCACCGTCTCCGGATCGGTATTGAAGGTCGGCACACATTCGACGGCATCAAGGACGCCCAGCCGCCCGCTGGTGCCAGCCCCCACATAGAGCAGACGCCCGCCTTGTCGCAGATGCTCCACGATGGTATCTACCGCCTGGGCAATGGCCGGCAGGGCGCGCCGCACCGCGCCAGGGACGGACGCATCTTCGTCGTTCATGATTTCCAATACAGCCTGCGTGCTGAGGCGGTCAATATTGGCTGTTCGCAGACTGCGCTCTTCGGTCAGCATGGAAGTCCTCCATTCTGAATGGCGTTCCCGGCCTCAGTCCGCGCACCACGTGCGGCGAATGAGATCGGCGTAGTTGCGGCCCGGCGTGATCTGCCCCAGAACCGAGCCATGCCGCGCGCCAGTCAGCGCCGGATGGGTGCCCGGGCGGGCGTACCAGGTCTCGTGGGCCAGCAGAGCGAAGAGGAGCGCCTCTTTGTTGTCGCTGTCCAGGCCGATATTCTCACTGAGCAGGACCGGCGTCGGGTGCAGGCGTTCGCGCAGCATTCGCACCAACGTCGGATTGCGCGCGCCGCCGCCCGCCAGGATCGCTTCACCAATCGGCGCGGGCGCAAAACGGCGATAGGCATCGGCGACGCTGGCGGCAGTCAGGGCAGTGAGCGTCGCCACGATGGACACATCGTCCAGGCCGCGCGCGCGGCCTTCGCGCACCAGCGCCTCGCCCATGACCGCGCCGAAGACCTCGCGTCCTGTCGTCTTGGGCGGCTGGCGCTCGAAGTAGGGGTGGGCCAGCAGCGCGGTCAGCCATTCGTCATCCACCTGGCCGCGCGCGCCCAGCGCCCCATCGTGATCGTAGAGCTGCGCCCCGTCGCTGAGCAGCGTCACGGCCACGTCAATCAGGGCGTTGCTGGGGCCGGTGTCGAAGGCCAGCGGCGCGGAATCGGCATCGGCGAGCGGGGGCAGGAAGGTCACGTTGCCGATCCCGCCGAGGTTCTGGGCGGCGCGCCAGTGCGCAGGGTGGCGCAGCAGCAGCCAGTCGAAGTAGCTCGCCAGCGGCGCGCCCTGCCCCCCCGCGGCCACATCGCGCGTGCGGAAATTGCTCACAGTGGTGATGCCTGTGCGCTCGGCGATCACGGTAGCTTCGGTGATCTGCAGGGTAGCGCTCACCCGGCCGTCCGGCTGGACCATGTGCCAGACGTTCTGGCCGTGCGAGGCGATTAAGTCCACCTCGTTGCTGGTCAGGCTCGCTTCCTCGATGACCCGTTGCGTAGCGCGCGCGAACAGCTCTCCCAGGTCGAAATTGAGCTGACAGAGCACATCCACGCCGCTGTGTTCCGGCAGGCAGGCGCTCAGGATGTGTTCCTGGAAGCCCTGTGGGAACGGGTAGGTGATCGCGTGGCGGATACGCGCCTGGATGTGGGGTGGCGCGCCTGTGATCTCACACAATGCCGCGTCAATGCCGTCCGCCGAAGTGCCAGACATCAGGCCAACGATGATCATAGCGCCTCCACTGCCTGCACGAGAGTATCATGAACCGCGCGCCGGAACGCCTCGATGCCCGGCCTGGCACGCCCCGGATAAACACGATTGGCCAGGCAGGCCACGATCAGCGCCCGCTCCGGATCAATCCAGAGCGAAGTGCCGGTGAACCCTGTATGACCGTAGGAATTGGGGCTGAACAGATCGCCGGCGGAGGAATCCAGGGGCGCTTTGAGCATCCAGCCCAGGCCGCGCCGCATCACGTCGGTCTGCGCCTGCTGGTGGGTGGCAGCGCGCAGCAACGCTGGCGCAATTCCCAGGCGCGGATCGCCCGCCAGCCACGCCTGTCCCAGCGCGGCGACATCGCGCGCCGTCCCGAACAGCCCGGCGTGCCCGGTCACTCCGCCCGCGCCACAGGCGTTCTCATCGTGAACCTCGCCCCAGCAGCGCCGTCCGCGCCAGCCGGGATCGTCTTCGGTGGGAGCGATCGTCGCCCGGCTGCGCCCGTGCTGGAGCGGGTTGAAGGTCACCGAGCGCAGGACCAGCGGTTCGAGGGCGCGCGCCGCGATCGCCGCGTCCAGCGCGCCCGGCGTTCCGTGCAGGCGGCTGGTCGCCTCGCCCAGCAGCATCAGGCCCAGGTCGCTGTAGCGCACAATCCCATCGCCCGGCTGGCCGACAAAAGATGCGCGGCACAGGGCATCCAACAGGCGTGCCCAACGTGTCTCGCGCCCCAGCGGATCGGGTTCGTCCGGCGGGGGCGGCGGCGGCCCGGCGGCCTCGTACAAAGCGCGCCAGGGAGCCAGCCCAGAGGTATGGGTGAGCAGGTGGAAGAAGGTCACCAGCGCCGGGTCGGCGACCTGACCGCGCGCGTCGTCCGGGATGGGAAGCATCGCCTTGCTGTGCGGGTCCTGCCCGCCATCCAGCGGGCGCGGGCCGGACGCGCCGAATTCGGGCACGATGCTCACCAGCGGATCGTCCAGGCGCACTCGCTCCTCGCTGACCAGCGTCAGAAAGGCGGTCGTCGTGAACAGCTTGCTGAGCGACGCCAGGTCGAACAAGGTGTCCGGCTGAGTAGGGGAAGAGGTCGTCTCTGGATCAAGCCAGCCCCACGCGCCATTGAAGCGCACCGCGCCGCCCTGGACGACCGTCAGAGCGATGGCCGGGAACGTCACTCCCAGGTGCGCCTTCACGACGCGTACAAGCGCGTCGTGGCCGCGGCTGGATAGGGTGTTGATGGCCTGGCTGGGTGCTACGCTGTCGAGCGTGGGCATGTGAGTCGGATCCCTGGTGACGTAACAGGCTGGGCAAACTGGACGGCGGGCTGTGTTGTTTGCGTCCCTGCCGTCTGCGACGGTCTCGTGCGCTCAGCGCAGGCGTTTCATGCGGGGATCGAGCACGTCGCGCAGGCCGTCACCCAGCAGATTGAAGCCAAGCACGCCCAACATGATCGCCAGGCCGGGATAGATCATCAACCAGGGGGCGATCTCGGAGATTCCCTGGCTCTCGCTCAGCATCACTCCCCACGATGGCTCCGGCGGCTGGATGCCCAGCCCCAGGAAGCTGAGGCCCGCTTCGGTTAGCAGCGACCACGACAGAGCCAGGCTGACCTGGACAATCAACGGGGCGAGGGTGTTGGGCAGCACGTGAAAGAACACGACGCGCCTGTGGTGCATCCCGATGCACCGCGCTGCTGTGATGTATTCCATCTCCTTGACCGACAAGACCGGGCCGCGCGCCACGCGCGCGAAGATGGGCGTGTAGACGACAGCGATGGCGATGATCGTCTTATCCAGCCCTCGGCCCAGGATGACCACCACCAGCAGCGCCAGCAGGATGGCCGGGAAGGCGAAGAATATATCCATAATACGCATCATAACGTTGTCGAACGTGCCGCCGATGTAGGCTGACGCGGTGCCGATCAGGGTGCCCAGGGTGCTGGAGATGGCCACGCAGGAGAAGGCCACATAGAGCGAATTAGTGGAGCCTTTGATCAAGCGGCTTAACAAATCGCGCCCGAACATATCAGTGCCCAGGTAATACTGCGAGCTGGGGCCTTGCAGCCGATCCACGCGGTGCTGTTCGGTGGGCGGGTAGGGCGTGATCTGCAGCAGGCCCAGCACAGCCACAGTGACGTAAAACGCGACAATGACCAGGCCCAGCGCACCGCTCCGGCTGCGCAACAGGCGTCGCAGCACGGAAGGCTCTTTGGCGAGTTCGCCTATGGAGTCACTTCTTGCTGACATAGGAAATCCGGGGGTCAATGGCAGCATAGAGCAGATCAACCAGCATGTTGATCACCACAAAGTTGAAGGCGATGAACAGGGTTGCGCCCTGGATGAGCGCATAATCGCGCTGGGAGATGGCATTGAGCGTCAGCCGCCCGATGCCCGGCAGGGCGAAGATCTTCTCGACAATCACCGCGCCTCCCAGCAGATAGCCCAGCTCCACCCCGGCCAGCGTGACGATGGGGATCAGCGCATTGCGCACCGCATGGCCGAAGATGACCGCGCGCGGACGCAGCCCTTTGCCACGCGCGGTGCGGATGTAGTCCTGGCCCAGCACTTCGAGCATGGCCGACCGCGTGGTGCGCATGACCGACGCCGAAAACGAGAAGCCCAGGGTAAGGGCCGGGAAGATAATCTGCTTCAGGTTCTTGAGCGGGTTCTCGGTGAAATCTGTGTAGTCGCCAGCGTTGGGCAGAATACCGAAGTACACAGAGAGCACGTAGATTAGCAAGGTGCCGATCAGAAAATTGGGCGCGGCCAGGCCGGTCAGCGCGAACAGCCGCCCGAACAGATCAATCATGGAGTTGTGCCGCACCGCCGACAGCGTGCCGATGGAGATGCCGATGGCCAGGGCGATGACGAGGGACAGCATGGCCAGTTCGAACGTGACCGGGAACCGTTCCAGGATCAGCGTCAGGACGGGCTTGCCATGCCGGACTGAGTAGCCCATGTCGCCCTGCAACACGCGGCCAATCCACGAGAAATACTGCTCGACCATCGGCTTGTCGAGGCCGAAGTATGCTTCGAGCGAGGCGCGCTGTTTTTCGGTCAACATGCCGGCTTCGGTGCCGAGCATGGTCGTAATCGCGTCGCCGGGCACGAGCCGGATGGCGACAAAGACGAGCAGTGATATCCCGATGAGGGTCGGTATCACCGCGACTAGCCGCTGGGCCAGATAGCGAAACATTCGGCTCCCCTTGGTGGGTAGGGCGGGGCATACGCCGCGTCAGGGTATGCCCCGCACTGGTTAGTCGAACACCCGCCCAGCGTTAGCGGTTGAGCTTGACCTGGCTCAGGTAGTAGATCGAGCCGGTAGGTGTGGGAATGAAGCCGGTGACATACGCCTGCTGGCCGGTATACGTGTAGCCGGTATACAGCCAGATCCAGGGCGACATCTCGGCCAGGTGCTTCTGGAACTCTACGAAGATCTCGTAACGCTTGGCCGGGTCCGTCTCGACCTGCCCTTCTTTCATCAGCCTGTCGAGCGTGTCATCAATGTAGCCGGCCACGTTGTTGAAGTTGGCGCCGTACTGCCAGTAACGCGAGTACATCGGGTAGGGATCGGGCCGCCCACCGTTCAGCGCGATGGCGCCCACAAAGTCAGCGGCCAGCCAACGGTCCACGTAGGTGCCAAACTCCAGCGATTCGATCTCCACCGTGATGTTGATCGCCTTGAGCTGTTCCTGAATGACCTGCGCCTCCGACAGGGCGGTGGGCGGCTCGGCCACGGCGGCGATCACCGGCAGGGTGAAGCCCTCTTCCAGGCCCGCCTGCTTCATCAGTTCGCGCGCCAGTTCAACATCCTGCTCATAGCAGAACAATTCATCCAGCGAAACGGCCCAGGCCGGCATGGTCAGCGGGCCGGTGACCTGGCCCTCGCCCAGAGCAGCCACGTCAACGACTTCCTGGCGGTCAATGGCGCAGGAAATGGCCTGGCGCACCTCGAGCTTGTCCAGCGGCTCGACGGCGGCGCGCAGTTGCAGCGCATGGTAGGAGATTTCCGGCGCGCGGTTGATGGTGAAGGTCGCGTCCCCGACCGGCAGGGTGGCGATCAGCGGGTCGTTGAACATGACGAAGTCCACCTCACCGGCGCGCAGGGCCGCCATGATCGTCGCTTCGTCGGGGATGATCCGGATTTCAATGCCGTCCACAAAGGGGCCATCCCCCCAGTAGCTCGGGTTGGCTTTCAGGACAGTCTTCTCTTCCGGCTGCCAGCTTTCGAGCATGAACGGGCCGGTGCCGACTACGTCAGCGGTAGGGTCGCCGCTGGCGATGACTTCTGACGACAGGATCGCCGTGTTGATACTGCTGAGGGCGGCAACCAGCGGCACATCTGGCAGCGTCAGGTTGAGCACCACAGTATAGTCGTCCGGCGCCTCCATCGACTCGATGGACAGCAGGTTGGTCCGTGTGGCTGAGCCGGTCGCTTCGTCGAGGATGCGCGCGAGCGAGGCGATCACGTCTTCCGCCGTGAAGGCTGACCCATCGTGGAAGGTCACACCCTGGCGCAGGTTGAGCGTGAGCTGTAGCCCATCTTCGGAGAACGCCCAGCTTTCGGCCAGTGCCGGGACCAGGTTAAGGTTCTCGTCCGCCTGGATGAGTGGCTCGTAGATCAGCTCGAGCAAGCGCAGCGACGCGAACGCTGTTTGCGTATGGGGATCAAGGCCGGTGGCATCCACAGCACGGGCCATGATCAGAGTGTTGCCGCCCTGTGCGGCAGCGGGTGCTATGACGCCCACACCCATGATCGTGACAGCCAGGACGAGCACAATTCGAAGAATTCTGGATAGTGACATTAGCGCTTCACCTTTCGAAATACGTGGAATGGCGACTAAAGAATGGTCGAACAGTGATCAGGTCGACAGCGCACCTCCTCGGCACCACATTCAGTCACGGTCCAGCAAGCCGCTTTCGAAACAGCAATTCCGTCACGCCGGGCAATACATAATCCGGGATGGCGCCGATCTGAGTATAGCCCTGGCGTCGATAAAATCGCTGGGCGTCTACATTGAAGTCGGACACAAGTAATAGCATATCTTTCGTCGAACGGGGAGTAAGCTGTTCAACATGGGCTAGCAGGCCTGCCCCAATTCCCAGCCCGGCATACGCCTCATTGACAACCAGCAGACGAAGATACGCACTGCGCCCCAACCCCCCTCTGGGCATCACCCAGGCCAATCCGCACGCCCAACCAAGTGTATCTCCTGTATCACATACCCACAACATATCCGCCTGTCGGAGAGCCTCTTCCAGCGCGGCCTCCGCCTTATCGGCGGTGAACCCGTAACGTTGTAGCAGCGGCAATGTGGCCAACCAGCCGCTCAGCAGCGGGATATCGGACCGTTCCATAGGGCGAAAGGTGAGCTTTGACAATTTGCGCCGTACCTCCTGGTGGGGCAGCCTTATGCCTCGGAAACATGCTGACCGTACTGGCCGGGTGTCCGTTAATCATCCTCGCGCCTGGTGCGCCATTGCGACATCCAGCGCAGCCACATTGTGCTGCCGAAGCGCGGCGGCGAATCAGAACTAGGGTCTGTATGCAAACTCATATAACGAGCGTGTATACTCGCAGCATGGGCAAACGACATGAACTAACCGACGAACAGTGGGAGCGGCTGAGAAGCTTGCTACCGCCGGAAAAACCGAGCACCGGACGACCTGCGCACGACCATCGGACGATGGTGAATGGGATGCTGTGGATTGCGCGAACGGGTGCGCCCTGGCGGGATTTGCCAGAGCGCTACGGGAAATGGGCCAGCGTTTACAGCCGTTTTCAGCGTTGGCGTAAGGCGGGCGTGTGGGCCCGCCTGTTGAGCGAACTTCAGAAGATGGGCGATCAGCGCGGCGAGTTGAACTGGGAAATCCATTTTGTGGATGGTTCAATTGTGCGTGCTCATCAACATGCGGCGGGGGCAAAAAAAGCTCCCCGAAAGCTGAAGCTTTAGGTCGTGGGCGCGGCGGGCTGAGCACCAAAATCCACGTGCGTGTCGAAGGCAACGGGAAGTTGATGACCTTTGTCTTGACGCCTGGCCAGCAGCATGAGGCGACCGTCGCGCTCGACCTGGTAATGCGTGGCCACGTCAAGCGTGCCAGTCCAGGCCGTCCCCGGCGATACCCAAAACGGCTCGTGGGTGATAAAGGATACAGCAGCCGATGGTTTCGCCAAGCCCTACGCCAACGAGGGATTCGCATCACTATTCCTCGTCGAATAGATGAGCATCGCTCAGGTCCTTTTGACCGAGAGGCTTATCGCTTGCGCAATCGCGTCGAACGCTTCTTCAATCGTCTCAAGCAGTTTCGACGCATTGCCACCCGGTACGAAAAGCGGGCCGCGAACTATGCGGCCATGATCACCTTAGCTGCTATCGTTCTCTGGCTCTAGTTTGCATACACGCCCTAGCCCGGCCCCTCATCCTCTTCAATGCCCTGCTCGCGCTCGCGGCGCATGAACCAGCGCGTCAGAATTACGACGCCCAAAATCAAAACGCCCCCGATCAAGGCGCTGCAGACGCTGAGCACGAACCCGGCGCTGTCGCGCGGCTGCATCAGCGCCATGATCAGCCCACAGACGCCAACGAATATGCCAATGCGCAGGAAGCCCCGCAACACCTCGTGGTCCGGTGGGCAACCGTCCGGATCAGCTCTGTCCGCCTCATGCTGCGCTCGTTTGGCACTTCTCACCATACACAAATGACCCCTGATTCTCATACCATTAAGATCAGGAAGCCTTCGGCATACTTAAGGAGGTCTGAACCATGAAACACGCGATTGCTCTTTTCACTTCCGTCATCCTCGTGCTGTTCGCTGCGGCGCTTGTGCTTGGGGGTGTGATCCACCCAACCGCCCAGGCCCGTTCGACCGTACCCCCGCTGACCGACTGGCAGGTCATCGATCTCACGCAACCTCTCAACCCGAATATCCCCATCTGGCCCGGCGACCCTGCATTCGAGATTGAGCCTTGGGCGACCTACGACGTTGACTACTACTTCATCAATCGCATCTCCATCGGCGAACACAGCGGCACGCACTGGGGTACGCCCAACACCTTCATCGAAGGGGCGCGCAGCGCCGAGATGATCACAGCCGCAGAACTGGTCGTGCCCGCCGTCGTGATTGACATTCGAGACAAGGCGACCGAAGACGCCGACTTCAGACTCGGCGTAGACGATGTCGCTGCCTGGGAAGCAGCCAATGGCTCGATCCCGCCGGGCAGCGTCGTCATCCTGTGGACCGGCTGGCAGGATAAATGGGCCGATCCCGCAGCGTTCCTCGGCGAAGACGCCGCAGGCACGCTGCACTGGCCCGGCTTCAGCGCCGAAACAGCCGAGTTTCTGATCGCAGAGCGCGGCGTGATTGGCCTGGGAACGGACACGCACGGCGTCGATCCCGGCAATGACGAGGAGTTCGGGGCCAGCTTCGCCGTGTATGACGCAGACGGCATGATCCTCGAATGCCTGGCCTGGCTGGACCAGCTCCCCCCTGTGGGCGCCACGCTGGTTATCGGCGGCTGGCCCATTGAAGGCGGCTCAGGCAGCCCGGCGCGCATATTCGCCTTTCTGCCACCGGCTGAGAAGTAGCGACCGCGCTCGCTTGAACAAGACAGAGCCAGCGCGTGGATTAGGCCCGGCCACGTGTGGCTCTGCCGCCGCGAGCCGCATCGGGCGGACCTCATACCCTGCTCTCGCAGGCAGTTCCGCCCTTCTCCACCTGGCGGCGGCACGTCAGCGCTGAGCGGGGATGAGGTCAGCCAGGGCACAGTCGCGCCTCCACACCCAACGCCGGGCTTCAGAGCAAAGGATCACCGCAGAGACGCAGAGAGCGCAGAGAAAAACAAGTTATACGTTCTTCCCTGTGTCCTCTGCGTCTCTGCGGTTCCAGAATTCTGCATCCCTCTCCGCGCGTGGTAGAGGTGAAGTAAGCCCGCCAGTCAGGGCTTCGCAAACGGCCTCCCACAGCACCCAATATAGTGCTCCGGGGGCAGACCCCAGCCCACACAAGGCCTGTCCCCACGCACATAGCTCTTATCCCGGCGCGCATGATCACATCGAGGCCGCGGTGCTCTCCCAGGCGCGACGGTGATACCGCTTTCCCGATCACCATTCGTCAAAAATTTCGCTGGCGCAGATGTAGTCACCGTTTGTCCAGCCGGAATCGTCGGCGGGCTGATCCCACCAGTCGGTGGACGCCTCGCACTTCTGGATCACCACGTGCTTCTGGGGAGTCTTGCGTCTGGGGAGCGCCTTGTACCTTTGGTGGCGATACTCCAGAACGCACACGCGTATGAACAAGATGAGCAGCACCGCAATGATCACAATGATCACAATGGATATTTCCACTACGTTCTCCTCTCCAGAGTGGCGCACGGGGTAGAGACTTGGCGTCCTTTCGGGCTGAGCGCACCCCTCCCGCGCCACCGACTCCGACAGGCGATTGCCCGGCGGGCTGCAAGTATAAGAATAACCTTGATTGCTCGTTGATGATATTGGTGAAAGCGAGAGCGAGCAAACTGGCCCAGGCTTTCAGATCAAAACCAAGATTGGTGCGAGCATGAAGCGACTGAATACCCATTTTCCCATTTGCGAGTACACAGTCTCAATCCGTTGACGATACAGTTGCAGGTCAAAATCGGCTGCGCCGATGGTCGCTCGCACATCATCGGTGTAACCATGCGCTTTCAACAGATCATCAATTACGCTATAAGCGGTTACAATATCGGGATCGTTCATGTGAGTCCTTCGTTGTGAATGTTGTTGTGGCAACTCCATTCTAACGGGTCTTGCGTGAACGCCTTCAACTAGCAATCAAGGTAAGAATACTGACCGTGAGCGAGCCGGCTCAGACTCGGCGCATTGTCTGGCGCTCTGCTGCACTACGGTTACCGCGCGTGCCGCGCACATGCACAGGTTCCTTAACACAAAGGTTCGCGATTTTTGGGCAGTGCCCCCCCTGTCGGGTATTATCAGTCCATTATTTCCCTTCCCCGCTGGAGGACATCGCTTTGGATCTCCGACAGATTGCCGCCGATATTCCAGACTATGAAACTTTCCTGACCGTAGATGAACTCAGCGCTTCCACACACCGACTTCTAGAGGAGTTCCCCGAGCTGGTCACCTTGCGAGTCGTTGGGCAGACTCGGCAGGGTGACCCCATCGAGCTGCTGACGATTGCCGGCGGCCCCCGCCAGGCATTCGTCTTCGGCGCCCCCCACCCCAACGAGCCTATTGGCACGATGACCATCGAGTACCTGACGCGCCGCCTGTGCGAAGACGCGGCGCTGCGCCAGGAGCTTGGCTATACCTGGCATTTCATCAAGGCCATTGATGCGGACGGAATGCGTCTCAACGAAGGCTGGTTCAAAGGCCCCTTCACAGTGACCAACTACGCCCGTCATTTCTTCCGCCCCGCGCCCTTCGACCAGGTTGAGTGGACCTTCCCCATTGACTACAAAACGCTCCACTTCGACAGCCCGCTGCCAGAGACCGAGGCGCTGATGCGCGTCATTGACGAGGTGCAGCCGCAGCTTCTCTTCTCGCTGCACAACGCAGGTTTCGGCGGCGTGTACTACTACGTCTCGCGCGAATGCGCCCCGCTCTACGATCTCTTCCACGAGATCCCGGGCTGGTACGGCCTGCCGCTGCACCTGGGCGAGCCGGAGACCACCAACGCGACCATGTTCGCCCCCGCCATCTTCCGCATGTTGAGCGCCGAAGAGAGCTACGATCATCTGGCGGAGAACGGCATCGCCGATCCAGGGGCCGTCATGCAGTCCGGCGGATCGAGCGACGGCTACGCCCGGCGCTACGGTACGTTCACGCTGGTGGTGGAGATGCCCTACTTCGACGATCCGCGCGTCAACGATCTGACGGTCACCGACATCATCCGCCGCGAGATCATCCTGCAGAAGCTGGAAGCCGCCGACGAGTTCGATGCCTGGATCGTCGCGCACCTGGAAACAGTCCGTGCCGATCTCCGCCTGGAGACGCCTATCCACCGGGCAGTCGGGGCTTTCCTGAGCATGGGCAAGCAGTGGCGCGAAGCCGACCGGCAGTGGGCGCAGTCCGCCGAAGAGACCGCCCGCCCCGCCACCCAGGCCGAAGTGTTCAGCAACCTGCTGGAATCGCGCTTCTACTCGATGCTCGTCCTGGGCATGTTCGCGCGGATGATGGACGCCGAGCTGGCGAGCGGCAACCCCAGCCCGGCCATCCGCGCCGCGCGCGACGCGGCGCGCGCCCGCCTGGAGGAGCGCGGGGCCGCCCTGGAGCGCGAGCTTCAGTACCGGGCGCTGCCCATCCGCAGCCTGGTGGGCGTGCAGGTTTGCGCCGGGCTGGCCACGGCCCAGCACCTGGCCGAAGCGCAGAGTGAGCAATGATCCACTATCCCCTACCCGCTCCTCTCCTGGAGAGCGCACAATGACAGACGCACTCAGCACGATTGGTGACTATATCGAAGAAGCAATGGCCTCCTGGCGCGTCCCTGGCCTGGCGCTGGCCGTCATCAAGGGCGACGAAGTCCTGCACATGCAGGGCTACGGCGTGCGCGACCTGGCCAGCCAGGAGCCGATCACTCCAGAGACGCTCTTCGCCATCGCCTCGGTGTCCAAAGCGTTCACGGCGATGGGCGCCGCCCTGCTGGTGGACGACGGCCTGCTGGAATGGGACAAGCCCGTCCGCGACTATCTGCCCGATTTCAAGGTCAGCGACAGCTATGCCGCCGACAAGATGACCATGCGCGATCTGCTATGCCATCGCTCTGGCCTGCCTCGCCACGATCTGGCATGGTACGGCACGCCTTTCGACCGGGAGAAGGTGATCAGGAATATCGCCCATCTGTCTTTCAGTCACGGCTTCCGCGAGGTGTGGCAGTACCAGAATCTCATGTACGTCACGGCGGGCTTTCTGGTGGGCAGGCTGACCGGCGCCACCTGGGAAGACTTCACCCAGCAGCGCATCTTCGACCCGCTGGCCATGGGGCGCAGTTGCTTCTCGGCGGAGGTCATGCAGACGCGCGGGGACTTCGCCACGCCCTACCGCATCAAGCGGGGCCGGGCCGCCGGGGAGGAAGACCGGCTGGAAGCTGTGCCCTACTATCTCGACCAGATCATGGGGCCAGCAGGCTCGATCCATTCCTGCGCGACTGACCTGGCCAACTGGCTGCGAGTCCACCTGAATGAGGGGCGTTTTGGCGAAGGGCAGTTCGTCACGCCGGGCAATCTCGCCCAGATGCATCAGCCCCAGATGGTAATGCCGGTGGATGGCTTCGCCGCCCGGCTGCACAACACCACCATCGCAACCTATGGCCTGGGCTGGTTCGTCCAGCCCTATCGGGGCTACACCCTCATTCATCACGGCGGGAACATTGACGGCTTCAGCACGATGGTGGCTTTCGTCCCCCAGGAGAAGATCGGCATCGTCGTGCTGACCAACCTGGACAGCAGGCCGCTGCGCGACGTGCTGACCTACGAAGTGGCCGACCGGCTGCTGGGCCTGCCCGACAACAACTGGAATCCGCGCTGGCACGCGCTCTATGACGAGTTCTTCGCCGCGACCGACCTGGACCGCGAGGTTGCCGGGCAGGAACAGGCGAGCGACGCGCCGCCCACGCATCCTCTGCCGGCTTTCGCAGGCGAATACGCCGCAGATGGCTACGCGGACTTCATCGTCAAGCTCGAAGAGGACGGGCTGCAAGCCTGGATCGCCGGGGCCTGGTACCCGCTGGAGCACTACCACTACGACATCTTCAACCTGGACCTGGCGCGCTTCGAGCAGCGGGTGCCGGTGCGCTTCCTCATGAGCGTCCAGGGTGAGATTAATGCACTGTCGGTGGCGCTGGAGCCGCAGGTAGAGCCAGTCGTGTTCAAGCGCAAGCCGCTGACCGTTGACGTCAGCACGCTGACCGCCCTGGTGGGCCGTTTCGCACTGCCCATCGAAGGGATGGAGCTGGCCGTTGTCCTCAAACAGGACCGGCTCTTCGCGATCATCACAGGGCAGACCGAAGAGGAACTGCTGCCGCGCCGCCTGTCAGAGTCCGGGGTTGAGTTCCAGGTCAAGGGTGCTGCGGATGCCCGGCTGGAATTCGTGCAGGACGAAGAGGGCACCTATTCACGGGCTATCCTGAAGCAGCCGGGCCAGGTCTTCACAGCCCAGCGGATCCTTGCGCCATGAGGCAGTTGCTCTCTGCACAAGACGGTCCTGTCAACAGCTACCTGAGGCACTGCTTGTGAGGTGATCTGAGAACTATGAACCGTTTCATTTTTCGCAGACTACTGCAAGCTATTCCCACCATGTTCGGCATCACGGTCATCTCGTTCCTGCTGATGCTCAAGACGCCGGGCGATCCCGTGACGCTGATCACCTTCCGCCCCAATAACAACCCGGAAACGACCGCGATACTCAAGCGCCAGCTAGGGCTTGACCAGCCCGCCCATATCCAATACCTGTACTGGCTCGTCGGCAACGACTGGGTCAAGATTGATGTGGATGGCGACGGCGAAGGGGACATGCCCGGCACGCGCAAGGGCATCCTGCGCGGTGACCTCGGCCAGTCAATCCAGCAGAAGCGCCCGGTGGCTGACGTGATCGGCGAGCGCATCACGGCGACGCTGCTGCTCACCGTGCCCTCGCTGATCATCGGGTACCTCGTTGGCGTCATCGTCGGCCTGCTGGCGGCGATCTATCACGGCACCTGGCTCGATCAACTGGCGCGGCTGCTGTCGGTCATCGGGAACGCCATCCCTTCCTTCTGGCTGGGGCTGATCATGATCATCTTCTTCAGCGTCCGGCTCGACTGGCTGCCAATGAGCGGGATGCGCGACATCACCAAGCCATCCAGCGAGTACCAGGTCTGGGACTCGATCCCTTATATGGTCATGCCAGTTTCGGTCTTCGCGCTGATCATCGTCGCATCCGTCTCGCGCTTCACGCGCACGCAGGCGCTGGAGGTGATGGGGCAGGACTACGTGCGGACTGCCTACGCCAAAGGGCTGAAGGTGCGCGGCATCTACGCGCACCACATCGCGCGCAACGCGCTGATCCCGATCGTGACGCTGCTGGGCGGCTCGATCGGCTTCCTGCTCAGCGGGGCAGTGATCATCGAGCAAGTCTTTAGCTGGCCCGGCCTGGGGCGCACGGCAATTGACGCCGTCTCACAGCGCGACTACCCGGTGATCATGGGCACGGTGATCATGAGCGGCGTGATGTACATCATCGGGCTGCTGTTCTCGGACATCCTCTATGGGGTCGTAGACCCGCGCATCCGCCTGGAGTGACCGACGATGACCAACGCGAACGCATCAGCAGGCTCAGGCGGTCCCTACGCGGCCAATGGTGTGCTCCAGTTGCCGCACGTCGAAGAGAAGTACATCTCGCGCTCGCTGTGGGCAGAAGCGCTGCAGCGCATCCGGCGCGACCGGCTGACGCTGGTGGCGCTGCTGCTCTTGCTGGCAATGACCCTGGCGTGCATCTTCGCCCCGCCGGTCGTCGAGAAGGAGCTGGGCGTCAGCGCAGAGCGCACCGACATCATCAATCGCTACAAGCCGCCTGACTGGAAGCATAACGTGCTGGGCACGGATCATCTGGGCCGCGATCAGTTTGTGCGCCTGCTCTACGGCGGGCGCGTTTCGCTGGGCGTCGCCTATGGCGCGAGCCTGATGTCCATCAGCCTGGGGCTGGCGATCGGCATGCTGGCCGGCTATTTTGGCGGCGTGATTGACGCCCTGGTGACCTGGTTCATCACCACCATCTCGTCAATCCCTAGCATCTTTCTGCTGATTCTGGTCTCGGTCGCGTTCACCCCCTCGCCGACGATACTGATCGTGCTGCTGGGGTTGCTCGGCTGGATCGGCACGTGCCGCCTGGTGCGCGGGGAGGTGCTGGCGCTCAAGCAGCGCGAATTCATCACGGCGGCGCAGGCCATCGGGGCTTCATCGCCGCGCGTGCTGACCGCCCACCTCTTCCCGAATCTGGTTTCGCTGATGATCGTCTCGCTGACGATTGACGCCGGCTCGCTGATCCTGGTTGAGGCGGGACTCAGTTACCTGGGGCTGGGTGTGCGCCCGCCCAAATCCTCGTGGGGCAACATGCTCACTTCGGCGCGCATGTACTTCAACACGGGGCCGCACCTGGTGATCTGGCCGGGTATCCTGATCGCGGTGACGGTGCTGTGCTTCTTCATCGCCGGGGACGGGCTGCGCGACGCGCTCGATCCGCGCGCGCGCGGGCGTGGTCGCAGATAGAGGCGGAGCCAGAAGAAAATGGGGCGTCCCGCGCGGGACGCCCCAGGATGACTATCGGGCTAGCTCAGTTCGAGCTTAGGGCAGTTCCCAGGTGTAGATGCTGAACGGAACGCCGCCGCCATCAAACATGCCGTAGGTCTGGCCGATCACGCGCTTGTTGAGCAGGTTCACCTGCAAGTTGCTCACCGTCCAGTCGTAAGGCACGTCGTCGCGGGCAATCTGCTGGATCTGCTGGTACAGCGGCTCCCGGTCTTCGACCGCGCAGCCGGGCATCGTGCGCGCCTCATCCAGCAGGCGATCCATCTCCGGGTTCACATAGCTGACCAGGTTGAAGCCACCATTGGGAGTCGCGTTCTTGCTGTGGAGCAGGCTGTAGGCGATGCCGTCAACCTGGGTGCCGCCGCCGAACCCGACAACGGTCATGTCGTATTTTTCGGGCAGCAGCACTTCCGACAGGTACGCGCTCCATTCCATCGAGGTGACGTTGACCTTGATGCCGATCTGCCCCAGCTGATCCTGGGCCACGGCAGCGATGTTGCCCCAGATGCCCACCAGCGGGCTGTAGGTCAGCTCGACCTCGAACTTCACGCCGTCCTTCTCGCGGATGCCATCACCATCGGTATCCACCCACCCAGCCTCTTCCAGGAGCTGCTTGGCCGCTTCGGGATCATACGGCCACGGCTCGATCCCGGACAGGTCGTAGGTGCTGTAGTACATCGGCGTGATCGGGCCGGTCAGCGGCTCGCTGCCCTCGCCGGCGACCATCGCCAGGGCGCTCTTGTCGTAGCCCATCGCCACAGCCTGCCGGACACGAACGTCCGCGAAGAACTTGTTGGGGACCAACTCATTCAGGTTGCCATTCTCGTCGTAGGCGGGTTGAGGATCGGTCGGGTCCTGATAGTTCATCAGCAGGATCGGCGCATTGTTGAGCGCGAAGACATAGGCGTTGACCATGCTCGCATCGGGGATCTGCGAGAAGTCTTCCGGGTACATGAACGCGTAGTCAACCGCCCCCGTCTCTACGGCCTGGTTCTGCGTGGCCGGGTCGGCAATGATGCGGAACACCAGCGCGGGGATTTTCGGCTCGCCCATGTGATAGAGAGGATTGGCCTTGAGACGCAGGTACTCGCCCGGAGCGCGCTCATCGAACAGGTACGGCCCGCTGCCAACGTCCGGCGCAGTATTGAACTCGTTGGTCATGAAATCGCTGAGATCGGGCGCGAACTTGTGCGCGGGCAGTGGATTCAGCGAGGCGAAGGCGTTACCCCAGATCGTGCAGTTGGGCGCGTCCAGGGTGATGACGAAGGTCCGCTCGTCCACGATCTCAAGCGAGGTGATCGCCGCCATATCAGCTTTGCGCGGGGACTGAACCAGATCGGACATGATCGCGTCGTAGGTGAACTTGACATCCGCCGACGTGATCGGCACGCCATCGCTCCAGACAACGCCTTCCTCGAGGGTGAAGGTGTAGCTCAGGCCATCGGGAGAAGTCTCCCAGGACGCAAGGTCTGGCAGCGGTAGGCCGGTGTCGGGGTCCACACGGAAGAGATTTGAGAAGATGACAGCGCCGGCGGTGAGTGAGTTCCCATCGGTGGCCAGCGCCGGGTTGAGCGTGGAGATGTCTCCACCAGTGAGGGCCCACACCAGCGCATCCCCGCCCTGGGCCTGCAGGCTGCCCTGAGCGGGCGCCAGAGCGAAAGCGACCGCTAACAACAGGTAGAGCAAAACACTAAATCGTTTCATTTTGAGTATCCTCCCTGAATACGCGATCCCCAGGCGGTCGCCATCCGCGCCGCCAACCGGGACCTTAGTATACGCCACAACGCGAGACGGGCCAAGATTTCCTGCCCTGGGGTCGCGTGCAAAACCTGTCAGCGATTCGCCGGGGGCCAGGCAAGACGAGGGATCCGCGGGGCGCGTGGCTGTACGCCTCCGCGCGGAGAGGTCCAGGAGGCAGACGGCGGGCGTCTGGTGCAGCGCCAGGCCCCTCCTCCGGCAGGCCAGGACGCGAAGTTGAGGGAAGAGATCTGGTGCGCTTCGATGCTCTCGATCCGCAACCCTCGCCCCCGAAGTCCCTCTTTCCAGCCGGGCCAAAGAGAGGGACTCCGACCGCCGCCCGGCGCTCCCCACTCCGGCTCCGCCGGGAAGGGCCGGAGCGAGGCAACAGCGCGTGCCTGGCGGCGGGCTTCTGTTGGCGCGCTCTAGGCTTTCGCGCCAGTGATGTAGCGCTCCAGTGTGCGCGCTTCGTCCTCAAAGAAATCGCGTTGCGCCTTGACTACATCGCCAATTGACACGATGCCGGCCAGTTTCTGGTCGTGCATGATCGGCAGGTGGCGGATGTGCCGATCGGTCATCGTGCGAATCAGGTACGCCACATCATCTTCGGGCACGGCGATGATCAGGTCTTTGGTCATCACCGCGCTGACAGCATGCCTCAACGCATTCTCGCCCACCGTGGCGATGGCGCGCACGATATCGCGCTCGGAAAGGATGCCGACCGGCATTCCGGCAGTATCCACGACGACCAGCGCGCCAATGTTGTGTTCCGCAAGGACTTCGCTGGCTGCGCGGAGCGTCTTGTCTGGTGAAATGGTGATCACGCCAGACGGTTTTTTGGCCAACAGATCGCGCACTTTCATGGCAGTCTCCAAGGTTCTCTAAGTGGGTTTGCGAGAAAGGTGGTGGGGCGTTCGCCGGTTTAGATAAACATCTGTTGATGTAATCTACTGTAAACCACAATGGGCAAATGGCACAAGAGCCTGCCCGGACGCTTGTTCGTGGATTCGGGCGACTAGGGGATGCGTGCAAAACCTGTCCCGCCTTCCTTGACCTCACCCCGCTCGTCGCTGGCGCGAACCGCTGCCAACCGCTGCGCACACCCCGCGACTGGGCGCAAGTGGCCAAAAGCGCAGAGACTCGCTAGAGTCGCTGCGTCGCCGCGCGCGTGGCCGCCGATCCGGCTCCAGCGCCGCTCTGCACCTTCCTAACCGAGAGATCTCCGAGCCGCCTGCCCTACGGCTTGTCGCCAGGGGCATGTGGCCGCCTCGCCTGGGGGCGAGGAGTCTTCGCCGGCGCGCGCAGCGGGCCGCGCGGAGACCAGGGTTGTTCGTGGAAACGCGGCAGCCTCCCGACGTTCTGGCAGCAGCCAGAACCGACTTGGAAAGGAGATACCGTGCTCGCCCAGCATATCGCGTGCGCTACTGGCACTCGCCTCGTGCGGGCCGCCGCCCGCGCGGGTATATGGCACCGCACGCCTCCTGACCTCTGGCTGTCTCCACGTTCACCAGTTCTCTTAGAAGCCGTTCGAGAGCTTCATCCCTGGCCCCCTCTTCGTTTACGAAAGGGGAGGATCAAGTCCCCTCTCCGCGTGTGGAGAGGGGACTTAGGGGTGAGGTAAACCCGTCAGTCAGGGCTGCTCAAACGGCCCCTTAAACGATTGTGCTCAAACGAGTTGAGCGCGCATTTTGCTGCGCATTCTAAGAAGATACCCGAAAGGAGATACCCGAATGGTCAAGCGAACATGGTTCTATGGACTGCTGGTTGTGCTGCTTGTGGGAGCTGCCGCGCCGGGCGTCGTGCCGGCGCAGGCCCAGGCCGCCGATGGCCCGGTTGTGCTGGCGCTGGAATCAGCGCGCGAGCCGGTCGAGGCGTGGGCCGCCGCCTTCGCTTCTATGGAAGGCGGCGCTGCGCTCGACCTGCGATTCGTCGCAACGGCGAGCGAAATTATGGCGCGGGCGGGCGAAGCCGCGGTCATCATCAGCGATACCTATGAAGAAACGCCGCCCATCGCCTTTGAGTGTGGCTACATCAGCGATGTCTTCATGCTGCTGCCCGGCCTGGGCGCGCGCTACCTGGCCAGCAATTCGTGCAGCGGGGTGCTCGACCCCCGTGATGCGCTGGCGCGCGACTTTCTGCGCTTTGCCATCAGCCCCGCCGGGCAGCAGCTCGCCATTGATCTGGGGCTGCTGCCCGCCGTCGTCGAGATCGTGGACCAGTCGGGGGCCACCGTCCGCGTGCCTCAGCCTGTGTGGCGCATCGCCTCTCCCTACAGCATCGCCACCTATTACGTTTACGGAGTGGGCGCAGCGGATCGGCTCGTGGCAGCGGGTTACCTGGGCGCGCGCGATCCCGAAGGCAAGGCGGGGATGCTGAAGCTCGACCCGAACTTCGAGACGATTGCCAACGCCGTCTCGACGCTCAACCAGCAGGAAGCCAACATCGAAGAGTTGGCCGCCCTGCACCCGGACCTGATCCTGGCCAGCGCGCGCACAAGCTGGCTCGACGCGGCGGCGGCGTTGGGCGTGTCCATCCTGCGCTTTGAAGGAGAGTCGCCAGAGGCCCTGCAGGACGCCATGACCTTGCTCGGCGCGGTGCTCGGCCCGCACGCGGCTTACCAGGCGGAGCAGTTCAACGCCTACTACAGCCGCACCCTGGACGCGATCCTGGCCCAGACGCAGACTATTGCCGAGCCGGTGCGCGTCTATTTCTCCGGGACGAATCCCCTGCGCGTCGCCAGCGGCGACATGTACCAGACGGCTATGGTCGAAGCGGCGGGGGCAATCTCGGTCACGGCAGACCTGACCGGCTACTGGAACGATGTCAACCTGGAACAGGTCGCTGTCTGGGACCCGGACGTGATCCTCTTCGTGCCCTATGGCGGGGCCAACGTCGAGGCGTTCACTGGCGCGGCGGAATGGTCGGCTATCCGCGCGGTCTACGAGGGTCGCGTCTACCGCCTGCCCAAGCTGTCCGCGCCCTGGGACACGCCCGTGCCCGACTCGATCCTGGGGATCATCTGGATCGCCCAGACGCTCTACCCGGATCAGATGAGTCTCGACTGCGCCGCCGAAACGATGACCTTCTATCGCCTGTTCTACGGCTACGTGATGAGCGAAGGGGAAGCGCAGAGTATCTGTAAGTGACGCCCATCCTGAGCCGTTGGCTGCCTGGCGCGTGCGTCTGGCTGCACGCAGAGCACCGCCAGAAAGCCCTCTACCTGCTGATTCTGCTGCTGCCCCTGCCGGCGGCCATTTACTGCATCGGCCTGGGGCGCTATGCCATCCCGACCGAGGACGTTGTCCGCGCGCTGCTGGATTTCGCCCTGGGCCGTCACGATGCCAGCGCCGGGCCGGACATTGTCTACAACCTGGTGACGCGCGTGCGCCTGCCGCGCATTGCTGCCGCCATGTTTATCGGGGCCAATCTCGCCGTGACCGGGGCCACCTTCCAGGGCATCTTCCGCAACCCGCTGGTGGACTCCAACATCCTGGGGGTCACGTCTGGGGCCGGGTTCGGCGCGGCGCTGATGCTGCTGCTGGTGGGCGACCCGCTGGAGGTGCAGCTTGCGGCTTTCTTCGTCGGGCTGGTCGCGGTGCTGCTGGCCTACTCCGTCAGCCGCCTGTATCACAGCGCGCCGCTGCTCGTCCTGACTCTGGTCGGCATCCTCGTCGGGTCGTTCTTCTCGTCCCTGACCTCGCTGCTCAAGTACGTGGCCGACCCGCTGGATACGCTGCCCGCGATCACCTACTGGCTGATGGGCGGGCTGACCGATGTCACGCTGGGCGACATCCCGGCGCTCGCCGCGATCTCGCTGCTGGGGATGGTCGTGCTGTGGGGCGTGCGCTGGCGCTTGAACGTGCTCTCGATGGGCGACAACGAGGCGCTGGCCCTGGGCCTCAATCCGACGCGGCTCAAGCTGCTGATCATCGTGTGCAGCACGCTGATGACGGCGATGGCCGTGTCGGTCGGCGGGGTGATCGGCTGGGTGGGGCTGGTCATCCCCCACGCGGCGCGCACGCTGGTCGGCCCCGATCACCAGCGCCTGATCCCGGCGACGATGGCCCTGGGCGCGGTGTTCCTGCTGCTCATTGACACCATGTCGCGCACACTGCTGCCAGCCGAGGTGCCGCTGGGCGTCTTCACCGGCGTGGTGGGGGTGCCGCTGCTGTTGGTCATCCTGCGCGTCAACCGGACGGGGTGGCGATGACCCTGCTGGAAGCCCGCTCAGTCTCCTACAGCTACATCGCTCAGCAGGCCGTGCTGAGCGATGTCAGCCTGGCCGTCCCCGATCAGTCGGTGATCTACCTGCTGGGGCACAACGGCTGCGGCAAGACCACGCTGCTCGAAATTCTGAGCGGCATCCGCCCGCCGCAAGCGGGCAGCGTCCGCCTGAACGGGCACGATCTCTACCACATTTCTTCGGCCAGGCGCGCCCAGCGAGTGGGGCTGGTGCCGCAGATGCACCTGCCCGTCTTCGCCTACACTGTGCGCGACGTGGTGATGATGGGCCGCACGCCGCACCTGCGCCTGTTCGGCACGCCGGGGGCGCGCGACCGGGCGATTGTGGACGCAGCCATCGAGCAGGTCGGGCTGGCGGCGCTGCGCGACCGCCCGTACACCGGGTTGAGCGGTGGCGAGCGCCAGCTCACTCTCATCGCGCGGGGGCTGGCTCAGCAGACGGAAGTTCTGCTGCTCGACGAGCCGACGGCGCATCTCGACCCGCGCAACCAGCACCGCGTGCTGGAGACGGTCAGCCAGTTGGCCGGGCAGAACGTGTCGTTCGTGATCTCCTCGCACAACCCTAACAGCGCCCTGCTCTACGCCCATCACGTCGTCGTGATGAAGGCAGGGCGCATCGTAGCCGATGGCCGGCCCGCCGAGGTGCTCACCGAGCCGGTGCTCTCCACGGCCTACGAGATGCCAGTTGAGGTCATCTACAACGAGAAGAACGCGGCGCGGGCGATCATGCCCCGCCGCACGAACGGGGCCTAGCGCACGCTAGTGGAAGTCTGCCGGCGGTTGTCCGCCGCTGCCCCCACAAAGAAGACTGGTGGTGAAATATTTCTGCGGGGGCGTATTGCAATACACCCTGCGGGGCCGCAGCAGGCAGCACCCCGGCGAAACGTTCGCCAACAGTATCACGTGGGAGAAAGAGAAGAGGGCGGCGGGCCAAGGGCCGCCGCTACCCGCTCTCGCCCGCCAGACGGGCTATCTGCAGCGCGCAGTGGCGGAAGAGGTTCTGCTTTTCGGGCGGGAGCGCCGTCTCTTCGATCTGCGCCAGGCGCTCGACATCGTTCATGGCCCGGATGATGCTGACGGGCATCTCCAGGTTGCCATCGGTGAAGGAGCGCAGATACTCGATGGCGCCGATCAGAAAGCCGCGCATCTCGTCATCGGCGCGGGCAGTGCGGAAAAATCCCGCCAACACGGGAGACAACTGCGTCCCGCGTGTCGCGGGGGGCGGCGCCGCGCTGAGCGAGCGCGTCCCGGCGAAGGAATAGAGCGCCGTCGCCAGCTCAGCGAAGCTCTGCACGCGCTGGTAGATCGAGTCGCCGATCACGTCCCAGATGATCGAGCGCCAATGATCAATCTGGCGCGGCACCTGGAGCAGCCGACTGACCTCTGTCCGCCAGTCATCGGCGATCTTCCCCGAAACATCGTCCAGCATCGCCTCGATGTCGGTGTTGAACAGGTCTTTCTGCAGCAGGACGGCAAGATCGGGCCGCAGCGTCGGCAGCAGGTCCGGGATGAGCGCCCCGTTGCTGAAGAACTCGCGGACGCTCACGCCATGACGGCGCAGCAGCTCCTGCTGGACGAGCGGCAGGTAGCGCCTCAGGGCGTCGTTATCTTCGCGCAGGGCCACAAAAGCCGAGTTGCCCGCCGGGAACGCCGTCTCGACAGCGTGCAGGAATGTCCCTTCGTGATCCTGGTAGACGCGCAGCGTGTGCAGAATCTCGTACACGGGCAGGTGTGGCAGCAATCGCTCAGCGATCAGGCGCTCTTGCTCCGCCTCGACAAACGCTTTCTGGGCGAAGCGTTCGAGGGCGCGGAACAGCCCGGTCGTAAGCTGGTTGACGCCCAGCACCGCCGTCTGCGCCTGGTTGTGCGCGATAGCCCGCAGCAAGCTGCCGTGCTTCGACAGGGGGATGATCTCGGCGATGTTGGCCAGGATGCGCTGCCCGCGCTCCGTCCCCGTCCCCAACGACTGCCGGCTGGTGGGGCGATCGCGCAGTTGAGGCATGGAGCGGGCGATGAAGTATGAGATAATGTGCAGACCGATCACGTCTTCTTCACCGCCATAGAGGATGTGCCGAAAGCTGTCGGTCATCTCTTCGAGGAACTGCTCGTAAGGCGCTTCGCTGGCCCCGATGGTCAGGCGCTCCAGCTCGTGCAGGCTCCGGCTCCGCGCCACCAGGCGGGTTTCGGCGGCCATCTCTGCGGCGCGGATCAGGTCGGCGCGGTGAATCTCCTGCGATTCCCGCACATGATACAGCAGGCCGACCAGGTCGCGGGCGGGCAGGAAGCGCAACTGCTCCGCCAGGTTGCTCTGAAACGTGCGCAGTTCGCCGCCCAGGAAGACGCCCTGCAGGGGCGTCACCGCATAGGCTGTGCTTTTGCGCGCGGCGGCCAGCAGGTGCTCGGCGAAGCGTTGCCTGTTGAGCGCAGAATCCTGAAAAGCGGGGACGCCCGCCACGCGCGAGTAGTAGGCTCCCTGGCGCTGCATTGGTTCGCCGCTGCCCAGCTTGACGCGCACGCTTTCGGCGGTGCCGTGTTCGACCAGCCACGACTGGACATCGAACGTCGCCTTCTGGTACAGAAAAGCCGCCGCCGCCTGGCTGACCTGCTGGCTCAGATCGGAACCGGCCACAAACACCTCGCAGATCATCTCGGTGAAGCGACTCTGCGCAGACTGGGCGGTGTGGCGACTCTGCATGGCATAGTCCCACACCTGATCCAGGTAGCCCCGGATGTTCTCGACCGCCTCCACGCTCTCAAACAGGGGGATCAGCCAGACCGACGGCAGGTCCGCTGTTGGATGCTCGCGCCGCGCCTGCTCCAGCTGGGTGCGCATCTTCCGGTCAAGCGAGATGAGCGTCTCCGGCCTGGTGGACAGGCTGATCTGCACGGCCAGCGCCATGCCTGGGTTGCCGTACTGGCCGGAGACGGTGTTGATCTCGTGCGTGTTGTAGACGGTGGTGTTGATGGCGAACTGGTCGCGCGCCGTGATCAGCGATTGCTGAATGCGCGGGGTGATGACCACGCGCTGGAGAATATCCCGATACCCCACCACCTCGCGCAGCAGGCGCTCGCTCGTGCGGTGCGCCTGAATGGTCGGGATCAGGGCGTGCAACTGCTTGCGCAGCTTCTTGTTCAGCGCGAAGTAGTGCTCCAGCATCTGGCGCCGTTCCTGCCGCATCTCAAGCATCTTCTGCTCATAGCGATCGTTGTGCTGCCAGAGTACCTTGGCCGGATCGCGGCGCAGATGCCAGCGCGTGGCGAGCTGCCGCAGAGGCGTGGTGTCCACCGAAAAGGGCAGAATGCCCCGGTAGCGCCGCTCCAACTGGTGAGTCAGTTGGGTGATGGCGTTCAGGAGTTGGGTGAAGCGCTGGTTGCGCTGATCGAGCCGGTCGAGTTCGGAGAGCAGGTCGGGGCTGATGGCAACATCTGGGACGACCTGCCGCAGCAGGCCCAGAATATGCGCCATGCGCCGCACGTTCTCCATGACCACCGCCGCAGCCAGTTGGTGCCCCTGCCCGGAGGGCCGGTTGCTCCCGTCCCAGTCGCTCCAGAACGACAGGAAGGGCGTCAGGGTCGCGCCGGTGAACAACTCAGAATACTGCTCGCCCGCCGTCAGCGCGGCCAGGTCCAGCAGGATTTCGTCGGTCTCCTGCCGCGAGGAGATGCTGACATTCAGCCCCAGATATTCCTGCAGCAGGGCGCGCGCGGCCTCTTCGATATGCGCCGCTGGCACCGGCTGGCCAGCGATCAGCGCCTTCAGGATGGCGTCCAGGGCCAGCTCCGCCCCCAGCGAATACATCTGCGTGGGGTGCACCGTCCGGTCATACGAGCGCAGCCGGAATAATTCCTGCCGCCGTTCCAGGGAGTCCTTCATGAACTCCCGCTCAAGCCTTTCGGCCAGGCGCTTGCCCCCGTCGCCTAACGCCTGGCGCATCAGCTCGTCGCTGATCCGCGCCCGGTCGAGCAGGCGAGTGCGGAAGGCTTCCAGCCGCTCAGGCGCATAGCGCCGCACAAACTCGCGCCGCACCTGCTCGCCGTCCAGCAGGAGCATAGACATCAGGCGGCGGCTGGCGCGGCTGTTCTCGCACCATTGCAGGATCTGCCCGGCGACGCTGTCCATCGCGTGGGTCAGCTCAGACGATCGATCGCTCCCGTTTCCTGCCGGCCTGAGCGGCGGGCGCTTGCGGTTGTAACGCGCATCTTCTTCGGCGATCAGGCGGTTCAGGTCAATCAGCAGGCGGCGCGTCTTGATCAGGAGCGTTTCGGCGTTGTCCACGCCGCCCAGCGTCAGGCGGAACGTCGTCCGCCCCGTCTCGAAGCCCTTCTCAGTGCGCGCGAACGTCGCCAGGGGCAGCAGGCCGATGCCTTGCCGCGCCAGAGACGAGGCCAGCCAGTCCAACGACAGGCCGGCGGGCAAAACCCCGATGTGCAGCAGCGGGTACATGCTGCCCGTCGGCGGGATGATCTCCAGGCGGAATGGATTGCGGTCTGGCGGCAGATTCTCTACGGCGGCGAGCAAGGCGCGCGTCCGCTCGCCGTAAATGGCGTTGCGCAAGTGCCAGTACGTGCGCACAGCCTGCGTCGCGCCGCGATAGAACAGATAGCAGATGAAGATGGCGGCGATGTTGGGCTGGATATGCGCGTTGATCTCGGCGAAGCGCTCGCGCAGTGCCCGGTCGCGGATTTCCACAACGGCGAGCCTGGCCCCGGCCAGGCAGTCCGTCTTCGACATGGAATGGACGGTGATCACGCGGTCGGCGCAGCGCTCGTCGGCCACTCCCAGCCGCACCATCTCCGTCACCATCTGGCGCACCGTCTTGATTTCGGGCAGACCGTCCACCGGCGCCACGTTCTGGTAGGCCAGGTCGTCAATGACGTAGATGCCGCGCTCCAGGCAATAGGCGAGCAGCCTGCGCACGGCGTCCTCGCCGAAGACGCGCCCGGTGGCGTTGTGCGGGTTGTTGAGGGCAATCGCCCCTCGCTCCCGCCACGACGGATCGCGCCGGCAAAGCTCCTCGACCCTGGCGATCATGGCCTCGGCGTCAAGCTCCAGCGCCTCGGTCAGCGGCACGGCATATACCGTGGGGAAGCACTGCTCGTAGGACCAGCTCAGGTCGGGGATGATCACTTCGCTGATGCCGCAGTGAAAGCCGATGATGCCCAGCGCCGTGCGCGAAGAGCCGCTGGTCACCAGGCATGACTCCGGCTGGTACTGGGACTGGTGCCGCACGAAGGCGCTCAGGAAGCTGCGCTGAAATGCCTGGGATGTCTCCGGTCGGTGCAGGTTCTCGATGAGCAGATCGAGCAGCTCCCGCACCTCCAGGGTGGCGAACTCGTCGAAAAGCCGATCGCCCCACGCGCTCTGCATACGCTGCGTAAAGAGCGCCGCCTTGTCGTCCAGCACGCGCAGCGAATGCTCCAGCCGCTGCGCGTGAGCCTCCAGCAGCGCTTCCAGCCGCTCCCCGGCGTGCTCGGCCAGATGTGGCAGGGCCATCTCGGCGGCACCAGCCAGCGTCAGCCCTTCAAAGGGGGGGCGAGTCTCCGGCATCGCTGGCGGAGGGGCCTGCAAGGGTCCGGCAAGATGCTGTTCGAGCAGAAAGACCAGCAGCTCGACTTCGGACGCAGAAGGCGTGCCTTTCAGGCTGAAGTGCACGTTTTCCACCGCGCTCAGCAAATCGGCATTGCCCGCCACAAACACCGTCGAGAGCGCGTGCAGTCGCGGCGAGAAGATGGCGGGAGTCAGCAGCCGGACGACGCGCTGAACCAGCTTGGCCTCGCGGGCCAGCGAGAGATGGTTGGGCGCGTTGTTCGCCTCGATGAAGAACAGCGGCCACTCGATGCTCACCAGGCGCAGCCAGCGCCGCGTCGTCTCGCCGAGCACGCGGCCAATCACCAGGAAGGTGGGCGTAGAGGGCTGGCCCGTCAGAAGCTGCTCGACGCGCTCGCAGGCGAGCTGCTCGTCCGCTGGCAGGTCTTCAAACAGCAGGCCGGGCAGCGCTTTGAGAGCTGGCATCAGGTCGCAGCCATAACACAGAATGCGCGCGGGCGTGGTTTCCAGGTACGACGACAGGGTGAACAGGATGACGCGCAGCGTCTCGCCAAGCCCGCCAGAGGCCAGGATGATCTCGCGGCGACCCGACTGCTCGCCGGTGTCATAATGCAGCGTCTCCTGCTGGTGCTCCAGCCATGAGCAGAACGCTTCGACGACAGGGTGGCGCGCCCTGGGCGAGTACCCTCCCCTGGGCATGTAGGGGGCGCTCTTTTTGATGGCGCGGATGAGGAAATCGAGCCTGGGCCGGTCTGCCGCCTCCCACCCCAGATGCTCCAGGATCGCTTCTGGCTCGGCGTCGCTCAGCTCCTCCTGGCGGATGTCCAGGCCGAGGGCCGTGCGCAGAAAAGCCGAGGACATGCGCGCGTCCTGCAGCGGGTTGCCGATGTGAAAGTTGATGCGCTCCTCCGCCGGGACGGGCGCCGCCGCTGTGGTCTCGCTGACCTCGGAGACGCGCGCTGCCCGGATCGGCTTGAGGCGGAAGAGCGCCATTGGATCAGGTAGATGGGGCATGGTCGGGCACTCGCTTGGGCCGCGTCCTCAGCGTCGCAAGGCTTCGGTGATCGCCTCCGCCTGGCTACGCCTCATCCGGCGCATCCAGGTGCTTCTGCAACAGATCCCGGAACAGGGTGAAGAGCACCGACCCGTTGGCAAGCTCCTGCGGCGTCAGGGAGATGACCGTCCGGGCGTTCTTCAGGCCCTGGCTCGCTTCGGCCAGCCGGGCCGCCTGCGGCGTCAGCATCAGCAGCTCCGGGCTGCCGCGCAGTACGTCCAGCTCTTCCTTTTCGAAGGCGAGGCGCAGGCGGCTGCGGGCCAGCTCGTCTTCGATACGCTGGCGGGCCAGCGCCGCGTCGCGCTCAAACTGGGTTCTCTTGAGGTCGGCCCGCTTCAGTTCCAGGGCGTGCTCCATCTCGGCGATCTCTTCATCGGCCTGGTATCTGGCCCTGGCAGCCACGACGCGCGCCTGGTGATTCAGTTGCTCCGTGCGTTCGAGCAGGCGCGCCTCTTCCTGCTGGCGGAGCGCTTCAGCGATCTTCGGGTCCGCTGGCTCCAATGACTGGACGGCCAGCGAGATCAACTCCAGGCCGAACTTCTCTTCGATGGCCGGCAGGTGCTCGTCCAGGTGCTGCAGGATGCCAGGCGAAGAGATGGCGTGAATGTCGGAGCGCTCGGTGTACTCCTTGACCAGCCCCTGCAACAGAATCCTGACCTGATCCACCGCGCGCGCCACTGCCTCACTGTCCCATCCGCCGACCCGAATCAACGCCTGGATATGCTCGACGGACGGCGCGGCAGAGCCGACTAGCTTGACGAGCACGAGCAGGTTCCCTGCAGCAGCGGCCTCGACCGAAAGCTGGAGAGGATAAGTCGTGCGCTTCAGCGGCAGGCTGAAGTGGCGCGGACAGAGCAGCCCCTTGCGGACGCCGATCTGGCCCTTCGACTCATACAGCATAATGACATCCGGCTGGCGGATGCGGTACTCAAACAGCACGGCCAGCAGAATGCCCACCAGCAAGACGCCAGCGACTATGCCTGGGATGATTTCCATGTGCTCATGCCTCCCGCAGTGGCGCTCCTGACCGCCATCTGCTACGTTGAACTGGCTGGCGGCTCGCAGTGAGCGCCAGAGACTGGGTGAGCGTAAGCCGGTATATCCAAAAAAGAAAGCCAGTCAGGAATTTGTCAGGGCTGGCGGTTGGCCGGCTGGAAAGGCCCGGCCCCGCGCATCGGCTGAAGCGGGCGTGAATTATACCCAATCATCGCAGCATCCTGCAGCACCAATTGCCTTGCGGATCGCGCAAAGGTTGCCCGTGACACGCTGAACGCCGGGCGTCTAGCATAACGCCGCCCGGTTTCCCCGCGCTATGGTCAAATCGTCCAGAAGCACTATGATTGATGCGGGCGCAGGTCAGGCGGAGCGGGATGCAGCGCACCCTGGCGACTTGTTCGCAAATCCTGAAGCCTGGCGGACTCCCTTTGCGGCGATTTGTGCCATAATGGGCGGCGTGGTGCGCCAGCTTGCGGCGACGGCTGGCCCGCTCTTCGGTTGATTCGCCAGCTCAAACAGCGTCCGGGCCAGTAAGGAACAGGTGCCATCCTCACGGTGGCGATTCCACAGGTGTCAACATGAAAGAAATCGAAGCGATGCATCCCATCTTGCAGGCGCTGCTGGCCACGGGCTTCACGTGGAGCGTTACGGCTCTCGGCGCAGCGTCCGTCTTCCTCACGCGGTCTGTGGGCCGCCGGCTGCTCGACACGATGCTGGGCTTCGCGGCAGGGGTGATGATCGCAGCCAGTTTCTGGTCCTTGCTGGCGCCATCCATCGCGCTGGCAGAGGAATTCGACGGCGTCCCCGCGTGGTTTCCGGCGGCGATCGGATTCCTGGTGGGGGGTCTGTTCCTGCGCGGGATAGATCTGGTGCTGCCTCATCTGCACCTGAACCTGCCGCGAGAACAGGCGGAAGGGTTGCCGACCACCTGGCACCGCTCAATTCTGCTGGTTCTGGCCATCACCTTGCACAACATCCCCGAAGGGCTGGCCATTGGCGTGGCCTTCGGCGCGGCGGCGGCTGATCTGCCGTCGTCGCAAGTGAGCGCTGCCGTGGCGCTGACGATCGGCGTGGGCCTGCAGAACTTCCCCGAAGGGATCGCGGTGGCGATGCCGCTGCGGGGAGAAGGCATGTCCCGCTTGCGCAGTTTCTGGTACGGGCAGTTATCGGCGATAGTGGAGCCGATCGCGGGCGTGCTGGGGGCGGCGTCGGTACTCATCGTGCGCCCGCTGCTGCCCTACGCGCTGGCGTTCGCGGCTGGCGCGATGATCTTCGTCGTGGTCGAGGAAGTGGTGCCGGAATCGCAGTGCAACGGCAACGCCGACCTGGCCACCATGGGCGCGATGCTCGGCTTCGTAGTCATGATGATCCTGGACGTGGCGCTGGGCTGAGCGACTCTTGGCGAGGCTGCGCCTCCCCGCCCCGGCCCCTTTCTCTTTTGGGGAAGAGTCGGGGGCGAAAGCATACGGCGGCCTGGCCGCCCACCAACCGGCTCACCATACAGGAGGTTACCAGAGTGACCGATTTGCTGCTGGGCATTGACGTGGGGACTACAGCGGCCAAAGCCGCGCTGATTGGCCAGGGCGGGCAGGTTGAGGCGGTTCACCAGGCGGGGTACCGGACGCACTACCTCAGGCCCGGGTGGGTCGAGCAGCACCCCGAGGATTGGTGGGATGCGGTGTGCGTCGCGGTGCGGGCAGTCCTCGCTCAGACGCCCGGCGCGTCCGACCGCGTGGCCGGGCTGGCGGTCAGCTCGCAGGCCCCGGCCCTGATCGCGCTCGATCGCCTGGGGCAGGTGTTGCGCCCCGCCCTGATCTGGATGGATCGCCGCGCCGAAGCGGAAGCCCGACAGATCAGGGACTCCCTCGGCTGCGACCGCGTCTTCCAGATCACGGGCAACCGCCCAGACCCTTACTTCATGGCGGCGAAGGTCCTCTGGTTCAGGAATCACGAGCCGCACCTGCTCGCTCAGACACACCAGTTCGTCCAGGTGAATGGCTACATCAACTATCGCCTGACCGGGCAGATTGCCGTTGACCCCACGCACGCCGCGTTGATGCAGCTCTGGCAGCGCGACGGCGGCGCATGGTCGGCGGAGCTGTGCGAAGCGTGCGGCCTAGACGAGGCTCAACTGCCAGCGTGTTGTCCCGCTCATCACGTGCTGGGAGCGGTCACCCCCAGCGCAGCGCAGGCGACTGGCCTGCGCCCTGGCACGCCGGTGTTGGTGGGCATGATTGATGCGGTAGCGGCGGCCCTGGAGGCCGGCGTCACCGATGCCGGGACCGCCGCCGAGATGACCGGGACCTCGACCGTCCTCATGATCCCGAACAGGAGCGGCATGACCGAGCCGAGCCTGATCGCCACCCCCCATGTGGTTCCCGATGTCCATCTACTGGTGGGGGCGATCGTCGCATCGGGCGCGAGCCTCAACTGGTATCGCGAGCAATTTGGGCTGATCGAGCAACAAGCTAGCGCGCTGCTGGGCGCTGACGCCTTCGATCTGCTGACTCAGCAGGCCGCGAGGATTGCGCCGGGAAGCGACGGCGTCATCTTCCTGCCCTACATGATGGGCGAGCGCTCACCCCTGTGGCACACCAACGCCAGAGGCGTCCTGTTCGGGCTGTCCCTTGGGACGTCGCGAGGCGCGATCATCCGGGCCATTCTGGAGGGGACGGTCTTCGCCTTGCTGCACAACATTCAGACGGCGCAGGAGGCGGGAGCGGTTGTGCAGGAACTGCGCTCGGTCGGGGGAGGGACGCGCAGCGCCCTCTGGAACCAGATGAAGGCCGACATCCTGGGCGTCCCGATTCTGCTGCCAGAAGCCCCCATCGGCGCGCCCTTCGGCGACGCCATGCTGGTCGGCATGAGTCTGGGGCTGTTCCCCGATCTTCAGGACACGCTGGCGCAGATTGTCCAGATCAGGACGGTGTACCAGCCCAACCCTGAGCATCGCGCAGTGTACCAGGCGATTTTCCGGCTGTTCCGGACTCTGTACGTGCATCTCCGGGAGGATTTTGACGAGGCGGCGGCCATCTACGCGGCTGAGAAGCCCCACTAGCTCCCCGTTGCCAGTCCCGATCGGACAGCACAATACCGCTATCGCGCGCGGTTTTCTCGCTCGCTGAATATGGCCGCGAGGTCGTCATGGCCTGTTCACGACACGCCCTGACCGGACCCCCGCGCCGCCAGGTACTGCTCGACGCGCGCCAGCAGCGCGCGCATGTACGCCGTCAGCGCCGGAATCGACTCGGCGGCTTCCAGCGAGATCGCCTCCAGGCGAGGGTCGCCCGCGATCACTCGCGCCCAGCCCTCCACCGCGCCAAGCGGCCCGCGTAGCTCGCCCGCGACAATCTCCAGCAGCTCGTGTGGCTCCAACGACGCCGGGAACTCTGGCAGGGTGGGCACATCGCTCCCCTGCGCCATCTGCGAGCGATCACCTGACATCGAATACCTCCTCCGGCCCGGCCTGCGGCCAGCCAACACCCTGAGCGCCCCGTCAGTGTAATGCAGAACGCGGTGCGGGGACAGATCGCATCTCTCCCCAACGAAAACGGGGCGTGTCTCAGCGAAACGCCCCGCGCGGTCGGTGGCAAAAGCGCTCTACATCGGCGCTTCTTCTTTGTACTGCTGGGCCAGAGACAGCAGCCCCCTGAAGACTTCCGCAGCGGCAAGTGGCTCTCCGGCGACGAAGCCGAGATCGGGATCGTCCAGCAGGGGCGTCAGCCACAGGCCGTCTTCGTTGCGCTGCCCGACGAAGTACAGGCCCAGAAAGCCCACGTGCACAACGAAATCATCATCGCCTTGCCGGTACTGGCTGATAGCCTTTATCAGGCCCGGCCCGCCGTAATCGGTGCCGCGCCACGCCTCTCGCCGCCCTTCGATCGCCAGCGAGGAGCGCACTTCCTCCCCGACAGTGACCGGGTACAGCAGGCGGTTGATGTCCACCAGCAGCTCCTCCGGATCGGTCTGGTCGGGCAGGTAATCGCGCAGATGGTCAAGCTGTACCCGGTAGACGGTCATCGGCGCGCCCAGTTGGGCCTGGGCCACTTCGTCGAGAGAGGCGAACCCCATCGCCGCGTAGTTTTCTGCTGTGACCAGCTTCTCCAGCGTTTTCAACGCCTCTTCGGCGGCCTGCTGAGCCGTATCCTGCCCTGGGGGTTCCTTGTCAGGCTCCTCCCCGCGCCCGAACAGCAGGTAAAGCACCGCTGCGACGATCAGCGCCAGCACCACGACGACAAGGACGAGCAACGTCGTTCTCCTTTGCAGCTTTCTCATGGTGCACCTCCTCAACTGCCCGTGTACTTGAAGTCGTAGTAGTCGTTCCAGTGGGTGTAGCCCGATCCGCTGACGTACTGCGCATAGGTGATCACCCGCTGATCGCCGACGCCGGGTGCCCAGGGATCATTGATGGTGACATAGGCTACGCCGTTGACCGTCACATAACCGATCAGCACCATCATATGCCCACCGCCGCCATCCCAGTGCCAGCTAAAGGCGATGGGGACTTTCTTGCAGTAGATCTGCTTCTGCACGTCATCCCAGCTCAGCGCAGCATTGGAGGTGGTCTTGTAGGTGAAATCGTACTTGTCGAATTCCGGCCAGCCGGTCGAGTTGCAGCCGGATGGGAGCGGTGAGTTGCAGCAGTCGCTGCGCCCCAGGCGGTTGTTCGCCTGGGTGCACTGGCTCACGGGGTGCCCCAGGAACTCCATGACCATCTGGCCGCTGGCTGCCCAGCACCAGTTGGACTGCTCCTGTGCGCGGAGCGTCACCGGCTGAGAGCCGATCACAGCCGGATCGCATTGGCACGCGGTCAGGACGAGCAACAGCACGAACAGAACACTTATCTGAATATGTTTTCGTTTCACGCCAATCCTCCTTTTGTGCTTATCAACGGTGGAATCAGAGAGATGTTGCGAAACATAACCGGACAGATCAGGTAGCGAAGAGGACGGGGGGTGTGATAGCTACGACGCTGAAAAGAGGGTGAGCGAGTGAGAGCGACGGGAACACCGGCCAGAATCGTCTGGGGGGCCAGGGGGCGGCCATTTTCGGCACGCCAGCAGTAGAAGATTATTCTACTATTGTATGAGCTAATTCAATGCTATGCAATCACCGCGCGCAAAACCATCAGGCGGGGCAGCAGCAGAGCAGCGCCCTTGTAGGGGCGTGCGGCTGCGCGGCAAAGTTGGGTGCCTGCCGGCGCCCCTATCTCCGGCTGGCAGGGCGACCAGCGGTCGTGCGACAATCTGAGCAACAGGACGCTGTTCTGGTCTTTACCAGGTTCGCGGTGAGCGCCCCACAACACCGCTGCCATCGCCGCCAACCGCGCCGGCACTCACACTAACCCTGGTGCTGTCTGTGACGTGTGGTAGAATCGGCGGCGTAAGCTCTCAAGGTCAAGGAGTAGCAGGATGTTCACAAAGCGTTTTCTCAAGAGCGGCAAGGTGAAAGTGGAGTTCACGCTCCCCGACGCTATCGCCGCCAACACGGAGAGCGCGTACCTGGTGGGCGACTTCAACAATTGGGACGAGTCCGCCACCCCCATGACGCGCTACAAGAACGGCAAATTCAAGATCGCGCTGGACCTGGAACCCAACCGCGAATACCAGTTCCGCTACCTGATCAATGGCAGTCTCTGGCACAACGACTGGGACGCAGACCGCTACGTCGCCAACCCGTTCAGCGGCGATAACTCAGTGGTCAACACCAGCCCCGACTAGTGATCACCCTGCCTTGCAGGCACACGACAGCGGGCGCACCGCCCTGCCTCATCTTCGCCCGCGCGGTGCGCTCCTCCTTCTGACGTTTCGTCGCCCGTACCCGCTCAAGCTGGACGGGCGGCTGTTCGCCACAACCAGCTTCGCGCGGAGTCCTGAATGATCCACTTTGGTCGTGACACGCTTGATGCGCTGCTGCGCCGCGAATGGCTCGTCACCAACGGCATCGGCGGCTATGCGCTGGGGTCGCTGGCGGGGGCGCGCACACGCCGCTACCACAGCCTGTTCACCGCCTCGCTCCAGCCCCCCACCCGCCGCACTGTGCTCGTCGCCGATCTCGACACCTGGGTGGAGATTGACGGGCGCCGCTCGCCCCTGGTGACCCATGAATGGGCAGCGGGCGTCGTGCTGCCAGACGGCTATCGCCACTTAGAAAGCTTTCACCTGGAAGGATCCATCCCCGTTTTCGTGTGGGGGTTGGGCGATGTACGCCTGGTGCAGCGCATCTGGATGGCGCACGGCCACAATACAGCTTACGTCACGTATTCTTACGTGCGCGGCACCGCACACCTCAAGCTGATCATCAAGCCGCTGTGCACCTGCCGCGATCACCATAAGCTGACCAAAGGGGGCTACCCGGTCGAAGTGACTTCTATCCCCGCCCCCTGGTCGTGCGGGGCTGGCGTGCGCGTCATCCAGCACCCGGATCGCAATAACAGCGAAAGCAGCACCCTGCGTATCTTCGCCAACCAGGGATCCATCGTCCCCGATGCTGAGTGGTGGTGGTCTTTCCATCTCTCCGAAGAAAAGCGGCGCGGCCTGGGCGACCAGGAAGACCTCTTCGCCGCGGCGACCCTCATCGCCGAGCTGGACCTGGGCAGCACCCTGGCCCTCGTCTTAACCGCCGAAGAGAGCGACCCGGCCCCCTGGCACGATGCGCTGCTCGCCGAGCAGCAACGCCAGAGCGCGCTGCTCACCGGCGCCGGGCTGGCCGACGCGCCGGCCTGGATTCGCCAGCTCGCCCTGTCCGCCGACCAGTTCCTGGTCACGCGCGATATGAACGGCACGCCGGGCAAAAGCATCCTGGCCGGCTATCCCTGGTTCAGCGATTGGGGCCGCGACACCATGATCGCCCTGCCCGGCCTGACCCTGGCCGTCGGGCGCGTCGCGGAGAGCGCCGAGATTCTGCGCACCTATGCCCGCTGCGTGGACCAGGGGATGCTGCCCAATCGCTTCCCAGACGCGGGCAGCGCGCCCGAATACAACACTGTAGACGCCACGCTGTGGTATTTCCAGGCGGTCTACGCGCACTTTCGGGCGACCGGCCCCGGCGATCCGCTCTTTCAGGACTTATACCCCGTGCTGACCGACATCCTGCGCTGGCACGTCGAGGGGACGCGCTACAACATCCGCATGGATCCGGCAGATGGCCTGCTCTTTGCGGGTGAGCCTGGCCTGCAGCTCACCTGGATGGACGCCAAGATTGACGACTGGGTGGTGACGCCGCGCGTTGGCAAGGCGGTGGAGATCAACGCGCTGTGGGTCAACGCCCTGCGCATCACCGCAGAGCTGGCCACTGCCCTGGGGCATGACGAGGACGCCGCCCAGTACACGGCCCTGGCCGACCGTGCCCAAGAGAGTTTCGCCCGGCGTTTCTGGTACAATGGGGGCTACCTGTACGACGTGGTGGACGGGCCGGATGGCGACGATCCAACGCTGCGCCCCAACCAGATTTTCGCCGTCGCGCTGCCCTTCCCGTTGCTGGAAGGCGAGCGGGCGCAGGCCGTGGTGGACATCTGCGCGCGCGAGTTGTTGGTCTCCTACGGGCTGCGCAGCCTGGCCCCTGACGAAAGCGAATACGCCGGGCACTACGGCGGCGACCCCTTGCAGCGCGACAGCGCCTATCACCAGGGAACCGCCTGGGCCTGGCTGCTGGGGCCATTCGCCATCGCCCATTATCGCGTCTACGGCAAGGCGCGCACCGCCTTCAGCTATCTGGAGCCGCTGGCCGACCATCTGGCCGATCAAGGGCTGGGTACGCTCGGCGAAATCTTCGACGGCGACCCGCCCCACCAGCCGCGCGGAGCGGTCGCGCAGGCGTGGAGCGTGGCCGAAGCACTGCGCGCTTATCGCGCCCTGGAGCCAGGGTTGAAGGCGGGCAAGGGCTAAGTGCACCAGAGCGAAAACGAGCATACAGCCTGGCCTGGCCCAGCCCCCCATTCCCAACCCTTCCCCCACGAGGGGGGAAGGGAGCAGAGCGCCGGTCTTAAGCCCCTCCCTCCTTGCGGGGGAGGGGTTTAGAATGGGGGAAGACAGGTGAGCAGCTACCGGCAGGCTCCCGCCAGCCTGTACGGGCCGTGCGCTTGCGAGATTACCTGAGGGACTCCTATGGCTGATGAGTCGTATTCAGTGACCGGCTCTGCCCCGCCATCCAGCCGCGCTTATCGGCTGATGCTGGCCGGCACGGTGCTGCTCTTCCTGGGCATGCTGACCGCTGCAATGCTGATCATCCTCCTGGCCAACGCGCAGGAAGCCAGCCGGGAGTCCGATTTTGCGGCCACGCTGACTGCGCTGGCCCCCGGCATGTACTTCGTGCAGTCCGACTTTGCGCCGTCTCCAGAGCCGGGCACGGCGCTGGTCAGCGGAGAGTATCCTTTCGTCCCCAGCAACGACTCGCCCAGCTTTCGCCCTGGCGACTCGTGTGCAGAGCACGTCGTCACCGGCAGCATCCTGGACAGCGGCGGCCAGCCCACCGATGCCCTGGCCGTGCTGGCCTGGGGCGATTACGTGGCTCCGCGCCTGCTGCTCACCGGCGAGATCGCCGGTCATGAGGCCGGTCACTGGCAGTTGGCCGTTGCCGGGGGCATCAACCGGCGGGTGTGGGTACAACTGGCGGGGACAGGGCGCTACCTGTCCGCGCCGGTCGAGATCGTCTTCAGCGCCGGGGACTGCGAGCGCATGCTGGCCAGCGTCATCTTCGAGCAGCGCGCCGCGCTGGACAGCGCCGCCGCCCCCTGAGCCGGACCCTATAGCGCAGAAACGGGGTGCGCTCGCGCACACCCCGCCGCAGCTTGCGCGCTGAGCAGTCCGGGTTATCGGGCCAGGCGATAGATGATGTGCGAGTTGGCGGGGATGACGCCGCCCGGATACTGCGCCGTGACTTCGTCTGCGCGCAGATCAACGCCGAGCACGCACCCCTCCCCGACCACAAACCCAGGCGGGACGGTCGAGTTCTTGCCGATGCAGGTAATAGCCAGGTCGCCGAGCGCGGTCACCTGCCCGACGCGCGCGCCCTGCCCCACGACTGCGCCCTTGTCAATGACCGCACGCTCGATCACGGCATCACGCTCGATGTAGCTATCGGTCAGGATCACGCTTTCGCGCACGACGGCGTTCGGGCCGACGAAGACCCCAGGCGACAGAACGCTGCGTACTACGCGCGCGCCCGCGCAGATGATCGAGCCATCGGTGATCATGCTATCTTCGATGATCGCGCCCCGGTCAATGCGCACGGGCGGGCGTTCCTCAGAGCGCGTGTGGATGATCCACGAACGGTCATTGAGGTCCAGCGACGGCGGCAAATCCAGCAGATCCATATGCGCTTCCCAGTAAGCGTCAATCGTCCCCACGTCAATCCAATAGCCGCCGAAGGGAAAGGCCATCACCTTCATGCCCAGCTCCATCATGCGCGGGATGATATTGTAGCCGAAGTCGTGACGTGAATCCGTCCGCGCGGCATCCTCGCGCAGCAGGTTTTCCAGCACGTCAAGCCGGAAAACATAAACGCCCATATTGGCCAGATCGCCGGGCGGATCGGGCGGCTTTTCTACGAAATCTATGATGCGGTTGTGTTCATCCACAGCCATGATGCCATAGCGGGACGCTTCGTCGCGCGGGACGCGGATGACGCACACCGTGGCGTCGGCTCCCTGCCCCTCGTGGTACTTGATCAGCATATCGTAGTCCATCTCGTAGATGTGATCGCCCGAAAGGATGAGGATATTGCGCACCCCATCACCGCGGATGAAGTTGATGTTCTGGGTGACAGCGTCCGCCGTGCCCGCGTACCAGTCGGTATCCTGGCGGCCCTGGAACGGCTGCAGCAGGCGCACCCCGCCGGTGAACGAACGGTCGAGGTCCCAGGGACGGCCCAGGCCGATATGCTCATTGAGGCTGTGCGGGCGATATTGGGTGAGCACCAGCACGTCGAAGAGGCCAGAATTGACGCAATTGCTCAGCGCGAAATCAATGATGCGATATTTGCCGGCAAAAGGCACCGCCGGCTTGGCACGCTTGGCAGTGAGCACCCCCAGGCGACTACCTTCTCCTCCAGCCAGAATCACGGTTCGCGTTCGCATGACCAGTCGCTCCTCGTGGCGCAGAAATCCGCGATTATCCCAGGCCCTTCGGCTCTACCATCAACCGCTGGCACCATACCTTCACAGGCGGCTGCATTCAGTATAGCACGCACGGGCGAGAGCGCGCACACCACTCGCGCCCCTCAGGCGCGCGACGCGGGGACGTACAGAAGATCGTAGACCCAGTTGACGACCTGCATGGCGTGCCGGTGCCGGTGCCACCACAGCCGCGCCGCCAGCAAGCCAATCCCGACCACGATCAGCAGCAACAGCAGCGCCGTCCCCCAGGCACCGCGCACCCCGGACTCCAGCGCCGCCAGCGCCAGCAGCAACGTCACCAAGGCCATCCCGTACACCCAGCGCCCGGCCCGGCGTGCGCCCGTCTCGACGACGGTGCCCCAGACCCAGGTCCCGCGCGCCACCGTTTCCAGCGTCCCCCAGAAGGCAATCGTCTGCGACCCTTCGTCGTCCACCGTGCGGCGCAGGGCAAAGCTGCCGTCCTCGAGCAGGGAGACGCGCTGGCCGCTTTCGGTGGCGGAACGCCGCAGGTGTTCCTGACACTCCTCGAGGCTCATGGCCGTCACGAAGTCCACGCTCAGGAACTTGAGCCGACGTCCGCGCTCGCCCTCACTCATGGCAACTCCCAACTCCGGCCAGACTCGCCGATCACTATCCGCCGCGACATACCGCAGCGCGATCACTTCGTCCCCCGCCCCCGCACCTGTCCATCTGTCAGGTAGAGTCGCTGGCGCAACCACCGCGCGATGTCATCAGTGGCCCGGCGCAGCGTTCGCCAGCGAGCCGACAGCATCACCAACAGCAGGAACAGCATCGGAATGGACACGGCGAAAGCCAGCGCGCGCAACCTCAGAAACAGCAGCACCGTGCCCAGGAAGAACACCAGAAACGCGATCAGCCCTTCGATGAGCACCTGGTTGGCGGTGTCGTGCGTGATCGCGCCATGCACCCACGTGCCGCCGCTCTCGTCAGGGTCGAGATGGCCGACGAAGCGGATCGGGTGCAGCCCCCCGGCAAATGTCCGCTCGACGGCGAACTGACCATCGCGGGCCACCTGCGTATGCTGCGCGATGGGCGTCAGCTTCGTCCCCACGCCAGTTCCAGGGCTGGCATCGGCGCGAGCCAGCCGATCGCGGCACGCCTCCGGCTCCAGGGCGGTCACGAAGTCCGCCATATGGCGCGGAGCTTTGCGCTTGACGCTGCCTTCGGTCATGGGTTCGAGCTTCACGTCCTGACTCCCTCTATAGCACATCCGACCAGGTCGCACACGCCCTGGCTCCCGCTGACAGAATTCTATCCGATTTCGCTATCTATTCTACACGGCAGCTCAATTCGCGCCTGGGCACGGCGGGCCTGAGAGGGGATATGGTAAGCTCCCCCCTCATCCCTGTATAGACCGGAGAGATAGCTGACACTTTCCAGGGGGAGAAGGGGAGCAAGGTGTAGTGGACCCATAAAGCTGGACACAATTATCGCATGGTTAAGGGGGATGTGTTGGCCGGATCAAAGAGCCACGCGGCTTCGAATTCGGACGGTGTGAGATAACCGAGTGCCGAGTGAATGCGTTT
>Ga0226835_1000472_pt1:0-17500 | contig 45094 bp, 45 predicted proteins | sample LAC_MetaG_1_FD_163627 | JGI IMG/M metagenome (GOLD analysis project Ga0226835, IMG submission 163627) | Anaerobic ammonium oxidizing microbial communities from anammox membrane bioreactor (MBR) in UC Berkley, California, United States -... | ecosystem: Engineered > Bioreactor > Anaerobic...
CGAGCGGCTCGGCCGGCGCCGGCGTCGTGATGAAAAGCGCATGCATCGCCGCGACCTTCTTCCGATCGAGCTCGGCGTCGTCGTACTGGTCGAGCAGGAAGAGCTTCACGATGCCTGCGGCAAAGCGCGATATCCCGCGAAGCTGCCCAGCATCGACCGGATCAATCACGTGCACGACCTCGAAGGCGGGTACGCGCACGATGTCGCCGGCAAGGCCGGGATCCGTGATGTCGCCCGGATGCCGGCGGAGGAAGTGGTAGGCAACCCGCCGTCCAATCGCATCGAACTCGATCCCCTGCCGGATGACATTCCCGCCCGGTGCCACCTCGTTGCGATTGAGCGGCAGCATCTCGGAGGGAATCATCTGCAGCTGGAGCGGGACCGTGAGGCCGTCCTGCGGCCGGCGCGGCCGGAACCGAAAGAACACCTCACCCGCGATGAACACTTCTCGCGCCGAACGCCGTTGCAGCCCGTAGAAATCGGTGAAGCCTTCGGCATCGGCCTCATCGGTCCAATTGAGCCAGAGCTTTTGCGCCTGGGCCTTGATCCCGGAATCCGAGATCATCGAGGACGGCTTGATGCCGGCACCGACCACGTTGCCGGCCCAACTCTCGATCGCATTGGCCGCATAGCCGTTGTTGCGCACGAGCCAACGGGCGCGCGCCGTGATATCGGGGCCAGCCGCCGCAATCAGCGTATTGAGATGCGCTCGACTTGGCTGGAAGCCCTTCAGCCTGCGGTTCGCCAGCCCCGCCTCAAACCCGCCGATGAATGCTCCGACGCGACGCCGGAAAGCTGTCAGCGAAGCGAGCACTTAGAGCCCCTTCGAGGCGGACGTCAGAATTCGGCGCTTGCGGCCGCCCTCCTGGACCGCAGCAATCCGACGCTCCAGATCCGTGATAGCGGCCGCCATTTCGACGTCGGAAGCGTAGGTCACCCGCCGTCCGTCGACCTCGACGGTGCGCACGCCTCGGAAGCGGGCCGCGAGCAGCGCGTCGCGCTGCGCCGTCATCTCTTCGAGCGTCATGGATTCAGCTCACATAGCTCGATCGAAACACGCGCCGGGCACGCCGCTCCGGTCGGCGCCGGATCACGCCGGCAACGTTGTCGGTAGCCGATTGCGGATCGGGCGATTGGTCATTCTCGACCTCATCCGGGAGGCCGACCTGGCTCTCCAAGTCGCGCCACATCGCCTCAGTCCAGCGATCAACACCCGCAATCCATGCGGCGGCGCGGGCGTAGACCCGGCAGTCGAGTGCTTCGTTCCGTTCGCGCAGCTTCTGCCATTCGAGCCGGCTGAAGCCACGCTTGGTCTTCACCGTGACGAGCTGCTCGGCGACGAGCTGTTTGATCCACTCGGCCTCAGCGCCGCCCGGCAAGTGAACGTAGCCCGCGGGGAACTTCGCGCCCGCCGCGCTCTCCTCATCGGTCGGCGCCACCAGGCGCAGGAAACGATACGTCTCGCTCTTGAATGTCGCGACCGCAATCGTCCACAGCCGTGCGCCGCGGCGGAGCTTCTTGCCGCCCTCCGTGACGTCGACGTGGGTCGGACCCGCGACGGGCGCCGCGCGGTTGAAGCCTTCAACGCCTTTGATCGGCGCGACCTGGGCGTGGCCAACCTTGCGAGCCCACGCGTACACCGCAGGCGACTCGTAGCCGGTATCGATCGCGAGCTTAGCGATTCCGATTCGTGTGCCGTGGGCGTGCAGCCAGGTTCGATCGAGCAGGCCTGCGAGCTCTTCCCAGGTCTCCGCCTGTTCGGGTCCACCGTCGACCACGATGTGGTCGACGAGCCAGCTTTCGAGACTCCGCCCCCAGGCCCAAACGTCGACCTCAATACGATCCTTCTGGACGTCAGCGCCAGCCGTCAGGAACAGGCCGCCTCGCGGCACCGTGCCGATCTGCCAGGACTCGCGACGCTCATAGAGCCGCTGCCAGTCTGGCGCCTCGCCGGTCTCGATCCAGGTCTCGCCGAGCACGCTGTTCTTGAAGCTGCGTTTGGCCTCGTCGGTGGTCGCCGATTCCCACAGCCGCGCGATGTTCTCCCAGGAGAACCAACCGACCGGCGAATAGAGCGCGGAGATATGGAACCCGATCGTGCCAGGGTCCTGGGCCTCCGCGGTCGGGCGCCACTCACCGGCTTCGAGCATGGCCGTCTTGTGATGCTCTTCGATCCGGCCGTCACAGACCACGCACTCATAATGTGCGCTCTCGGGTTGTCCTTTCTCCCAGCGCAGCCTCTCGAACTTGAGCCATTGCATTTTTCGGCAGTGCGGGCACGGCACGAAATAGCGCCGCTGATCGGACGCCTCGTACTCGCGCTCGATCCGGGACAGGCCGTGGATGGTCGGCGTCGAGCCGAGCAGCACTTTGGAGCGCCACGAAAACGTGCGTGTCCGAGCTTCCGCGAGCGCAACTGGATCGCCTTCCTCGTCGGCCGAGGGCGGATAGGCATCAACCTCGTCGAGAAACAGGTAGCGCGCGGGCATCGAGCGCAGGCCGACCGCGCTGTTCGCTCCGGTGATGACCAGGAGTCCCGCCGGAAACTCCTTTGACAGCACCGTGTTGCCGGCGTCGCGCGAACGCGCGGGCCTCACGCGTTCCCGCAAGGCCGGGCTTTCGCTGACCAGCGGATCGATGCGCTGGCGCGAGAAACGTTTGGCGAGCTCGACGGTCGGCTGCACCGCGAGCATCGGCCCGGGTGCATGATGGATGATGTAGCCGATCCAGTTGTTGCCGCCTTCGGTGAAACCGACCTGGGCCGACTTCATCACCACGATGCGGCGCGCCGGATGCATGGGCGACAGCGCATCGATGATCGCCCGCATGTACGGCGTGCGATCGGTGCGGTAGCGCCCAGGCTCGGCGGAAGCCCGCGGGCTCAGCACCCGATGGCGATCCGCCCATTCGGAAACAGTCAGCGCCGGATCGGGCAGAAGCCCGTCGCGCCAGGCCTGGCCGAGCTCTTCGGCGCCTTCGAACGCAAACAAGTCACCTGAATTCAGCTCGAATCTCGGCAAGTTCGGCGAGGTGACCGCGGACATGCGTTTCGATGAGTTTCTGGACCGCGTGTGCCTCCACGCCGAGGTCGGCAGCAATCAGGGCCGCGACCCGCGCGGGCCAGTTGAGCCAGGAGTCCCGTTCCTCACGTGCCAAGCGGAACACCAGCGCGGTGGCGCGGGCGCGGTCGACGAGCTCGCCCTTCATGCGCTGCAGGCGAAGCCGCGCGAGATGCGCCTTGGCGATCTCGTGCGCGGTGCGGGCCTGGACGAACGTGACATTGCCGCCAGCAGGAAGGCCTTGCTCCCTCAGCGTCTCGCGCACCGAGCCGAGCGCGGCTTCTCCTACAGGGCGAAGCTTCTCGGCGGAAGGCTTCGGTTTCGCTCGCGTGCGTCCCGGATCGGTCGAGCGTTCCCACGACGCATCAGCCTTGGCGGGATCGATGGTGCCATCCGGCTCTACCGGGACGCGGCCCTGCTTGATCGCGCGCAGGACCGCGACGTGGCTCACGCCGCGACGGCGGGCATAAGCGCGGATTGATAATCCCATGATGATTGTCAGGCGAACAAAGCAATCAAATGACCCGATTATTTGCTTGGCTGCGGGCTGAAGCAGCGCCTCTATAGCGCCATCACGGACGGGAGACCTCCATGACCAGGATCGCCACATTGCCCAGCAACAATGAAAGCTGGGGCTTCTTCGGTACCATCCGCCACCATGCCGATCCCGCCGAAGCCTGGCGGATCGCCTTTCAAGCCATCGCCGACGCGACCGGTTCGTCTGACGTCGGTGTTCGCGATTTCCTCGACAGCCGCCACGGCCGGCATTTCGCCGACGACGTGGCGAATGGTTTGTACGACGGCATTCCGCTGCAGCAGGCAATAGATGCTGCCATCGACCGCTGGATGAACTGGACGATCGATCGCCGGATGTCGCGCGAGACCGGCATACCGCGGGGACTGCCGTACCTGATCGGCTTCGTCACCGATTGCGAGATCATGGCGGAAGCGAGCGCCTAGCGAGAGGAGCACCCACCATGGAAGATTGGAGCGGACTGACCGCGATAGAAATTCGCGCACGCGTGGCCGCAGCGCGCGAGCCTGCGCTACGCAGGTTTCTCGAACACTGCAGCGCGACGGTTCTGCCCGGAGAGACTCTCGAACAAGCAGTTAGGCGCGTGCAACTCGTCGTGTTTGACGTGATCCGACACGCGGCAGAGACTGCGCTCCCGAACGAAACCTTCCAGGAATCCATGGACCGCGTGCTGTCGCGCCGAAACTGATTGGCTTCCGCGCCCCGAGGCTCTGCCCCGCTCCGACGCGGGGCTCGGGGTCGTAGAAGGGCTGCGATGGTCGCGGTCCGACTACTAGGGAGCCAACACGATGGCACAGCTTTCCGATTCCCAACTCGTCGTTCTCACCGCCGCCTGCCAGCGGCCCGACCGCTGCGTGTTTCCGGTCAATCCGAAGCTCAAGGGCAATGCCGCCGGCAATGTGCTCAAGAGTCTTCTGAACAAGGGACTGATCAAGGAGGTGCGCGCCAAGCGCGACGACACCGTGTGGCGGCACGACAAGAACCATGGCAAGATGACCTTGCGTTCCACCCGGGCCGCCTTCGATGCGCTCGGCATCGATCCGAAGGAGATCGCAACAACCGAAGACGAAGCCGAGGAGGCCAGCGCCGCTGCAGCGGCCGTGGACGACGCCGGCAATGCCGGCGAGGCTTCGAACTCAAAATCCCGTCGCCGCGCGGCTCCAAAGCAAACCCGGGCCGACAGCAAGCAGGCCCAACTCATCGAAATGCTCAAGAGCCCGGACGGCGCGACGATCGAGGAGATCGTCAAGAAGTTCAAGTGGCAGGCGCACACGGTGCGCGGCGCCATCGCGGGTGCGCTCAAGAAGAAACTCGGGCTCAACGTGCAGTCCGAGAAGGTCGAAGACAGGGGTCGTGTCTATCGCATCGCCTGATTTGGGCCGAACGCTCAAGCGCCGCCGGTTGCGAGAACGGCGGCGCTTTGCCGTTCACGCCGATACTCTCTCGCTCTTCAGTGCATCGAAGGTGCGACCATCGTCCGCAAGCGTCGCCATCCCTTGTGCGTGACGCTGCCAGCGCTCGACGATCACATCGCAGTAGCGCGGGTCGATTTCGATGGCGCGGCAGCGGCGGCCGACGGACTCGGCGGCGATCAGCGTCGAGCCCGATCCCGCGAAGGGCTCATAGACGAGATCGCCCCTCGCGCTGTTGTTGACGATCGGCCGGCGCATGCACTCGACCGGTTTCTGCGTCCCGTGTTCGGTTGCTTCGTCGCTCTCGCCCGTGGCGATGGTCCACAGCGTGGTTTGGTCGCGGGCGCCCTGCCAATGGCCCGTCGCGCCCTTTCGCACCGCGTAGAAGCACGGTTCATGCTGCCAATGATAGTCGCCGCGGGAGAGCACCAGGCGTGGCTTCGCCCATATGATCTGGGCCCTGATCAGGAAACCGCATGCGTCAAGACTCTCGGCCACGGTCCGCCCGTGGATCCCGGAGTGCCAGACATAGGCGACCTGGCCAGGAAACAGGCTCCAGGCATCGCGCCAGTCGGCGCGATCGTCGTTATTGACCTTGCCGGGCCGCGCGGTCGAGGAAACACCGGACTCGACTCGCCAGTTGGGATCGTACTCGACGCCATACGGTGGGTCCGTCACCATCAGGTGCGGACTGGCGCCGTCCAGCACGCGCTCGACATCGGTCGCGACTGTCGCGTCGCCGCATAGCAGGCGATGAGGCCCGAGCAGCCAAAGATCACCCGCTCGCGTGATAGCCTCGGCGGGCGGCTCGGGAACCGCGTCCTCCTCCTCGGACGCCCCGCCCGCATCGAGTCCATCGAGCAAGCGGTCGATCTCGTCCTCGGCGAAACCGAGCAGATCGAGAGCGACGCCGTCCTCCTTGAGCCGTTCCAGCTCGGCAGAGAGCAGTTCGTCATCCCAGCCGGCGTTGAGCGCGATGCGATTGTCGGCAAGGCGAAATGCGCGCGCTTGAGCGTCCGTCAGGTGCCCGAGCCGAATGACCGGGACCTGCTGCAGTCCAAGGCGCTTGGCCGCGAGGATTCGACCATGACCGGCGATCAGAACGCCGCGCTCGTCGACCAGGCACGGGACATTGAAGCCGAATTCCGCAATCGAGCCGGCAATCTGGGCGACCTGCTCGTCGGGGTGGGTCCTGGCGTTCGCTGCATACGGCAGCAGTCGATCGATCGGCCAGAGCTCGACCTGCAGCGGATCACCCGTCGTCGGGAATTGCGACCCCGCGCTGGCGCGCGACTGCTTCGAAGGTTTTTCCTTCGCCATCGAGTTTCACTGGCTGATCGGGAAAGAGCTTGCGCCACCGGCGGAGCGCCACATCAACATATTCGGGGGCAAGCTCGATTGCTCGCGCGCGGCGGCGGGTTCGTTCCGCGGCGATGATGCTGGTGCCCGAGCCCGCGAAGGGCTCGTAGATGATCTCGCGCTCGCTGCTGTAAGCGCGCATCACGAATTCCGGCAGCGCGACCGGAAAGACTGCAGGATGCTCGGTCTCGATGCCGCGCGCCTTGTGCCGGGTGATGCGGATCACGTTGTCCGGAATCCGCGTCTCCTGGACACCCTGGCCGGCATGCGTCCATTCGCCGACGTGGCCGTCCTTGTGGCGGATGCCGCCATGCGTGTCATTGACATGGCCGGCCCACTTACAGGGCACGATCTTGTTGGGCTTGCGGGCCTTGCGATTGAAATGAAAGATGAACTCGAAAGCGGGCGAGAGACGTCCGTTCCAGTCGCCCGGCAATCCCGGGCCCTGGTCCCAGACGTAGAGACCGAACCGGCGCCAGCCCTGCTCGCGCATCCAGTCGAGCCAGGCCTGCCAATAGGGCTGCCATTCGTTGTCGCGGTGGATCAGGCCGAGATTCACGAGGGCCTGAGCCGAGTCTGCGACCGGCAACGCCGCAAAGACGCCGCGCATCAGCGCATCCCAGTCACCGACGCCACCGGTGGTGTAATCGCGCTGGCTTCCGTAGGGCGGCGACGTGAACACAAGCGCCGCGCGCTTGCCATTCATGACTCGCGCCACTGCCGAGGTATCGGTGCTGTCGCCGCAGAGCAGCCGGTGATCGCCGACCAGCCAAAGGTCGCCAACGCGCGAAATCGTCCCGCGCGACGACGCGGGCATTTCGTCGTCCGCATTGTCACCGACTGATTCGGCGTCGGACTCATCGCCAAGCGGCGCCATCAAGGCGTCGAGCTCTGCGTTGGTAAAGCCCGTGAGCCCGAGGTCGAATCCCTCACCATTCAGCGCATGCAGCTCAGACGCTAGCAGTTCTTCGTTCCAGCCGGCGTTGAGCGTGAGCTTGTTATCGGCAATGACGTAGGCGCGCCGCTGCGCGGGCGTAATGTCCTCAAGAACAACGACAGGGACCGTGTCGAGGCCGAGCTTGTGGGCCGCCAGCAGCCGGCCATGACCAGCGACAATGCCACCCTCCGCATCGACCAGGATAGGATTGGTCCAGCCGAATTCGACGATGGAGGCAGCGATCTGCGCCACCTGGTCGTCGTCGTGCGTCCTGGCGTTGCGCGCATACGGGATCAGCCGGTCGATCGGCCAGTGTTCGACCGTGTCCGGCAGTCGGGGCGGCATGAGCGAGTTTCGGGCGGTACCGGCGACGACTCGTTGGGTGGTACGGGGGCGGCCTGGTAACCACGGTGGTTACCACCCGGCCAGGTCCAAAACGCGCGCCGTTGCGCGCCTTTAGGGCACACAGGCGCCAACGTCGCGTGGTAACTGGTAACTCAGATTTTGCGGCTGCCGGTGGCGAAATTCCGGGCCATTGCCCCCCGCATACGGTTTTGCGGTAGGGAGGACCCGTCGCGCTGCCGGGAGTCCCATCTTGGGACTCTCCCCTTGGTCCCAAGCTGGGACTATGGTAGACGTTTGCGATGCGAGTCATCGCGCTCAGCACGCTCAAGGCGTTCCTGCGAAGGAGCCCTGCCTACGCCGATGCGCGCGAGCCCGTGATGGCTTGGTATCGGCAGGTGCGGGCGGCCGATTGGGCGAGCCCAGCCGACGTAAAGCGGGAGATCGGGACGGCCAGCATCCTCAAGGATGGTCGGGTCGTTTTCAACATCGCGGGCAACAAGTACCGCGTTGTCGTGTGGATCAATTACCCGTATCGCGTCGTCTACGTTCGCTTTGTCGGTACGCACCGCCAGTACGACAAGATCGACGCGCAGACGATTTGAGGAGCCGACACAATGGACGTCGCACCAATCAAGACCACACGGGACTACCGCCGCGCCCTCAAAGAGATCGAGGGCTTGATGCATGCGAAACGAGGCACTCCCGAAGGTGATCGACTCGACGTGCTGGTCACGCTGGTTGAGGCCTGGGAGGCCAAGCACTACCCCATCGACCTGCCCGATCCGATCGAGGCGATCAAGTATCACATGGAGCAGAAAGGCCTCGAATCGCGCGATCTCGTTCGCTACATCGGCAGCCGGAACCGAGTGTATGAGGTGCTCAATCGCAAGCGGCCACTAACCCTGCGGATGGTGTGGCGACTGCACAAGGGGCTCGGTATTCCAGCTGAATCGCTGATCAAGCTTCCCAAAGGACGTGCTGCGTGAGTTCCGGATGTTTTGTTGCGCGGTGGGGTAACTAAAGAATCAGCCGCTTTCCTTTATTTACGGCATGCCCAACTAAACCGCTCCCATGGGTGATCGGCCCGAGAGAGCGTTCAACGCGGCGATGCACCCATTGCTCCATTAGCTTGAGCATGTCGTCCTGACCAATGCCCCATGTTGCAAGGGATCGGATCGATTCCGCAATGAATGCCTCTGCCGCCGATAGCGTCACATCGAACCATTCGCCGCGGATTGCGTCAGGGGCAAAGTGCTTTTTGAACGCTTGTTCAATACGAGCTGCGATCGGACGGCCGGGAACCCACCAGAATCGGTGAAACCGCAGCTGTTCAAAATTCGCATTCTGTAGGCATACCAGGCGCCTAACGGGATCCTGAGCGATTCCGACCTTGAGTGGGCTGCCGTGCGCCGTGGTCACGAGGTAGACGCTGTGAAAGCCGTGCTCGGCAATGTAGTCCACGAAGCCGTGGGGTCGCGGTTTCACAAGCGCCGATTTGGGTTTGTACTTGATCTCTCGGACCTGAACCAGTGCGCCACTCGCACTTTCCCGAGAGTGATGACTTTCATAGCTCCAGTGCGGGCTTTTGTCCGCGCGAAAAGTGTTCGCGAACAATTTTCTATTTGCTTCTCACGGCTTCGCAGCACGCGCGAGCTCGATGACATGCTGCCGCGAGCGTCGGCGCGACGGTTCTCGACCATTGAGCTTCCAGGCGATGACGCAGAGCCCGTACAGCCAGCGCTGGTTGGCGGCCGTGCGCGCGAGACCAACTTTCCAGCAGACCGTCTTCCATCGCTCGCCGTTGGCGCGGAGCCAGACGATCTTGGCATCGCCGGGCTCAAGCCAATGAAGCCAGCCCAGCGTCTCTTCCATGCGGCTGATCGCATCGGGTGCGGGCGGGGGACGGCGGAGACGCGGCGGCTCCTGCCCAACAAGGTCGGCGAACTCATGCAATGCCTTGGGCCAGAGCGAATAGAAGCCCGGCACGCGGACCTCGGGCAACCGCTTCATCACGTCGGCTGCTTCGACGAATCTTTCCTCGATCATCGAGGGCGTCCAACGTGTCTCAGCCATGGCGTGCCTCCTGCGGGTCCCGCTTGCCGTAAAGCCGTTCGCCGAGTTGGCGAATGAACTCACGCTCGGGCCAGGTGAGACGATGATCGTCGATGCTCACGACGAGCGTCGCTTGCTCGATCCATCCGTCGCGCTTGACTTGCTCGACCGATCGGCGCGCGCCACCGTATCCCTTGGGCATCCACCTCATGGCCGCGACTCCCGGGCGATCAGATCAGCGAGAGCGCCGATGATCGAGGCCGGCGACTTGCCGTCGCCGAGCCGCCCCATGCTGGCGGCGAGCGCGGCCGGCTCGACGCCGTCCTGAAGCAGGAGCGAAAGCGCGACGCAGATGTCGTCGAGGATGCGGTCCATGGCGGAGCCAACCTTGGCCCCGTGGGTGAACACTTCCGCGATGCGGTCACTGCGCACGTCGTAGCCGAGCGTCACCGAATAGCTCGTGCTTTCGTACACGAGCTTCGTCGTGAAGCTCGGCCGCCGGTTTGGGAGCCGCTGCCTAGTCATCTCACGCCTCCCCGTGTTTCGATGGCCCAGAGCAGGATGGCGATGGCGTCGGCTTCGTTGTCGTCAGCGGGGCGGAAACCGCGCGCGCGGACGGCCGCTATCACCGCCTGCTTGTCGGCATTGCCCTTTCCGGTGATGTGCCGCTTGATGCTGCCGACTGGCACGCCCTCGTAGGGAATGCTGCGCTGCTCGCACCAAGCGGTGAGCGTCGCGAGAAAGCCGCCGTAGAGATGCGCAGCATCGGTGCCGATGTGCCGGCGCACCTCTTCGAAATAGATCGCGGCGACCCCGGCGGCGTCGGCAGCGATGCCGTCGAGCCAGCCGCGGAAGCGCAGATAGCGCATGCCACCGCCGTCGTAGCGGCTCGGGCGGAACGAGGTGGTGCCGCTCTCGATCTGGCCGCCGGCGAACTGCATGGCCCAGCCGGTGGCGGTGCCGAGATCGAGCGCAAGGATGGCGCTGGCCGGTGAGGCGAGGCCGATTGCCGGCGGGCTTGCATCGATGTGCGCAACGGGCAGAGTCGTCGAAGCCATGGTGGTCTCCGTCAAAGGGGATGATCGTGGTCAGGGTGGCGACGGCTTGGTTCTTGGCGGAGCTGGCCGTCGTCGCCCGCTCGGGACCTCAGGATCGAGGGCGGGCCTTGTGATCCGAGACCGGAGCGGAACGCCCGCGCGCGCGAACCCTCGGGGGTGGGTAGGGAAGAGCGCGCTGCAGGCGCCGCTCTTCCCCACCCCCGAAGGGGGTGGGTTTCACACCCACAACTTGACTGACGCCGCAAGCAACTGATCGGATTGCAGAAAACCAAGTTGGGGAAGTTGGGAAAGCGCCGCGCGTTCACAACTTGAATGCGCGCAGGCCGACGCGGGAGAGCGTGGCCGCGCGAAACAGGTCGCAAAAACCGTTCCCAACTTGAATGCGCGCGTCCGAACGATGTGCTGCGTGCCCGAGCGAAGGTAGTTGGGAACAGCTTTCCCAACTTCCCCCAACTTGAATCTGCGAAAGGTTGCGCAAACGGAGTGGTCGCGTGGAGCATCATGGCGCCTCCTCGCGATAGACCCAGACCTGCGGGTTCTCGACCGGAAGTGCTGCGCCGGTCTGTGGGCACTTGTAGTGGCTGGGCAGCACCGGGACGGTCTGTGTCGTGACTTCGCCGGTCTGCGGATCGATCATCTCCTCGCCGGTCGGGACCTCCATCGCCTCGACGCAGAGATAGCCGAACTTGGAGCGCGAGCGCGGCAGGCCGAAGGGCGAGCCGTCCTGGACGAATTTGATGTAGGCCTTGGTGGCGAGCACGCTGACGCGGTCGCGGATCGTATCCTTGCCGCCGAGCCCGGCCTTGTTCTCGAAGGATTCGGCAAACTGCAGCGCCGTGTAGAGGCGGCCCCGCAGGGCCTCTTCGTAGATCAGCTGCAGGATGACGTCGCGCTTGCGCATGCGCTCGGCATCGAGCTTCTCGCCGAACGACCTGCGCACCAGGCGTTCGCCCTTCGGATCCATCCTGACCCAGCGGCCGTCGATCTTGTCGACCAGCATGGGCGCGATCGCCGGCCCGTTGCGCAGCTCGAAATGCAGCATGCGCTCGGGACGGTCCTCGTCGGGGCGATGCATGAGGATGCCGGCGGTATAGAAACCGCGCAGCGCGCTCGCGCCGGAAAGCGCCTGAAAAGGGTCCTGAACGATCTCCTTCCGGTTGGTCTTGCGGGTGTGGTGACAGAGGATGAGACCGGCATCGGGATTCACGGCTTCGCGCAGCGCTTCGATGCGCTCCTGCAGGAAGAACAGCATGGCGGTGTTGTCGTTCTCGCCGCCGCCGTCGGGGCCGCCGTCGAACAGGTTGCGGATCGGATCGATGCAGATGATGTCGGGCGGCGCATCGGCAAAATGCTCGTGGATCGCGGCGACGACCATTGCGACGCCGCGCTCGTTGAGCAGCATGCGCATCTTGGGCGTGGCGACGAGATTGTCGCGCGCGAGCGCGAGCACCGCCGGATCGAGGCGGATGGTCTGCAGCCGCTCGCGCAGATAGTGGTACTGAATCTCAGCTTGCAGATAGAAGACGAGCAGCGGCCGCGGCGGCTTGAAGCCGAGGAAAGGAACGCCGGCGGCCATGTGCACCTGGAAATGCACGACCAGGTCGGTCTTGCCGACCTTGGGCGCGCCGCCGACCACCAGGAGCCCGCCGGGCGTGACGAGCCGCGGGGCGACGATGTCCGCCGGCATCGGGGTCATGTCGTCGAGCAGCGCGCCGAGCGTGAACGCCGGCAGCGCGGCGGGGGCGGCAGCGAGACGTTCGAGGGCTGGCCCGTTGTGCGCTTCATGCAGCCGCCAGATGCGCTGCGCCTCCATGGCAAGACGTTCGAGCGGCCAGGGTGGCCGCAGTTGGGCTTCGTTGTACTGGCAGATCGCCACCCAGGCCTCGTACCGGGTCATGCGGCCTTCGTGCGCCATGCGCACGTAGTGGCCGATCGCCGCGCTTGCGCCCTGGAAACGCGTGAAGGCATCGGAACCGCCCTCGCGCACCGGCTTCACCAGCACGGTGTCGATATCGGGCTTCGTCGGGACCGGTCCGGGCTCGGTGCCGACGCCGGGAAGCGGCGGCATGGCGTCGACGGCTTCGGCGAATTCGCGCAGGTCGACTTCAATGCGCGGATCGTGGCGGCGGATGGTGACGAGACGCTTGAAGCCGGTCTTATGATAGACGGTGCCGGCGACGCGGATCGGCTGGTGCGCCGAGCGGAAATGCGTGTCGCCGCCGACCTTGACGGCGATGTCGCCGCGCAGCCGGCAGACGAGCGCGATGTCCTCGCCCTCGGCAGGTTCGCTGAGCCGCCACCACACATGCAGCTTGTCGATGCCTTCGGGTGTGCGGCCGCCGCTCTCGACGATCAGCGTCGGCTCCCCGAGATGCAGAACGAGATGATCGAGCTTACCGGCGACATCGCCGGCATCGAGATCGACCATGATCGTCTGCATCTGCACGAGATCGGCGGCCTTGGCTTGGCCGTGCTCGGCGACGGTACCGGGCACGACATAGACCGCCGCTCCCTCGCGCGCGGCCCAGCGCGCGAAGGTGAGCATCTTGTTGGGCGCCTGCGCGTCAGCCTTGATCCAGATGTTGTGCGGTCGGCCATCGAAGCCTTGGCCCTTGTCGATGAAGCCGCGCACGGGGACGAAGCCGTCGCAATAGCCGAACACGGCGTCGAGGAAGGTCGCGATCTCGGCTGCATCGGGCTCGAGCTCGAAGACGTCGGCCTGGACCGGCGCGTCGTTGAAGTCGCGCCATGGATTGAAATGAACGACGTTCTCTTCGCCGCTCATTGGGGCAGGCTCCAGCACCGGCCTGACCACGGGCAAATGCGGCACTCGTGGAACTCGGGCTCGCGCGCGATCCGCGGCAGCAGCTCGCCGGCATCGGTGGCTCTGAGGATGCGCACGGCTCGGTCGCTCGTCGCCTGCGCGAGCGCGGCGTCGAACGGTACGAGCTCGTGATGGAGCTCGGCGGTATCCTTGTTGATGGCGGTGAAGAGCGCGGGGTTGGCGGAGATGCCCGGAATGCCGGCTTCCATGTAGGCCTGGTAGAGGGCAATCTGCCCGGCATAGACGGGCTTGGCGATCGCGACTCCCTTCGCGACCGTCTCGCGCCAGTTCCGGGCGTTCATGGTCTTGCATTCCCACAGCGCGGGATACGCCAGGCCCGGCAGCTCGGGGCCGCCGGCGAGGACGCCGTCGACATGGCCGCGTATGCGCCCGCCCGCGACCGAGAAGCCGAACGGCTCGCCGTCCGAACGGCGGGTGTAGAGATCGAAGCCGGCGGTGTGCAGCCAGCGCACGGCGAGGTCTTCGAGCGCATGGCCGATCGCGAAGATGCGAAGGTGTTGCCCTTCGAAGTCGGCGCCTTCATCCTTGGACGCGCCCGCGAATTCGAACTGCAGGGCGCGCTCGCATGGGTGGCCGAGCCGCGAACCGCCGAGATAATCGCGCGGCGGCACTGCCGCGCGTTCGGCGACGAGCGCGCCGTCAATGGTTGCGTTCACCAACTCGGCAAGCTTCGGTCGGTGGTTGAAATCGAGCATCAGAACGGAATCTCCGGATTGCTCGCGGCGATCTCGCCCATGGCGTCCTGGAACCCGCCGACCGCGACCTCGATCAGCGCGAGCACCTGCGGCTCGGTCAGATCGGCCAGACGGCGCTCCCAGCCGATCTCGTCCATGACCTCGGCGACGCGCTTGACGGCCGCCAGCATCGCCATGCGTTCCTCTTCGGTGAGATCAACCATGGCGAGCCTCCGCGCTTTCGCCGACCAGAATGCCTGGCAGGACATCGAGCAGAACCACCGATCCGGTCGCGGGGTGCGGGTGCGCCACGGTTCGCGCCAGCCAAAGCCGCGTGCCGGCCTGCGACAGACGGCGCAGAGTTCGGGCCGCGGATGCCAGAGCCGGCGCCGTTCGATCGCCGCTTCGGAAAGCGCTGTTTCCATCGCGCAGACTCGTCATGCCGCCCTCGCGAGGTGTTCGCGTTGCGCATCGAAGACGAGGGCGCGGATCGCGTTGCGATTGAACGAGAAGGTAATGAGGGCCGAAGCGTGATACCGGGTCAGGCTGTAGTCCTGCCGCCAGGTTGCCGGCAGCAGCGCCAGCTGCTTTTCGGTCGGCTGTAGCTTGAGCCAGCCGCGGCTCTTGTGCGCGCTCTCGTCGGTTTCGTTCTCGTTCAGCCAGTCGTCGGCGGCCGCGAGGCAGACGGTGCGCTCGCCGATGGCGATGAGGCGTGGCGACTGCTGCTTGAGCCCGCCGACCCCGTACCAGCGGCCGTTGAGAAAGAACACACCGGCCCAAGCATTAAAGCCATTGGCCACCAGCGCCGCATCATCGCCGAAGAGATCGCACCAGCAGAAGCTCGACCGATTGAGGAGGTCGATCTCGCTCATCATGAAGTTGCTGAGCGGAACAGCCTCCCCGGCGGCGCGCGGGAACAGATGACCGCAGATGGGACATTCGGTGCAGGCGAGCGGGATCTCGGCTTTGCACTCGGGGCAGGTCTTGGTGGGCGCCTCGCCGTCGGGCTCGTGGCCGTCGAGATCGACGTCCTGCTCCAGCGTGCCGTGCAGGAGCGTCGAGATGCCGAAATCGAGAACGATGCAGTCGGTCTTGACGATGCCCGGGTGTTCCTGCGGGTTCACCGGCCGCAGGCCGCGTCCGACCATCTGAATCATGGTGCACTTGAACGAGCTTGGCCGCAGCAGAACGATCGCGCTCGTCGGCGGGTGATCCCAGCCCTCGGTCAGCACCGCGACATTGACGATGACCTGCGCTTCGCCCGAGGCATAGGCGGCGAGAACGGCGCGCCGCTCGGCCTCGCCCATCTCGCCCGTGACCATGACCGCCGCAACGCCGGCGGAATTGAAGGCGGCGCAGACATTGGCCGCGTGATCGATGGTCGAGCAGAACACCACGGTCTGGCGGCCGCTGGCCTTCTCCTGCCAGTGCTCGACCACCGCGTCGTTGATCGGGGCGCGGTTCATGACGCGGTTGACCTCGCCCATGTCGAAGTCATCGGCGGTGCGTCGCACCTTGCGGAGCTGGTCCTGCACGCCGACGTCGATCACGAAGGTGCGGGGCGCCACGAGATGGCCGGAGGCGATCAGTTCGCCGATGCGAATCTGATCGGCGACATTGGAGAAGATCGGCCGCAGCCCCTTGCGGTCGCCCCGGTTCGGAGTCGCGGTCACGCCATAGATGCGGCAGGACGGATTCTTATCCCGTGCTCGATCGATGATGCGCCGGTAGCTTTCGGCTGCCGCGTGATGCGCCTCGTCGACGATCAGGAGATCGAGTGCCGGCATGGCGGCGAGATTCGCGGCGCGCGCCAATGTCGGCACCATGGCGAAGGTGACCTGACCGTGCCAGGACTTGGTTCCGGCATCGACGACCGAGGTGGTGATCGCTGGATTGACGCGGGCGAACTTGGTCCGGTTCTGCTCGGTGAGCTCGTCCCGATGCGCGAGCACGCAGGCCTTGGCATCGGTGTCGGCGAGCATCTCGCCGGCGACGGCTGACAGCATGATGGTCTTGCCGGCGCCAGTGGGCGCGACCGCGAGCGTGTTGCCATGCGCTTGCAGGGCGCCGACGCTGCGCGCGACAAACTGCTTCTGCCGGGGCCGCAGCAACATGGAGCGGGCCTCGGATCAACGGGCCCAGGACGGGCGAATGCCGGCAGACGGCGCCGCCTGGGGAGCGGACGGCGTGACCTGAGGGGCGGACGGCGCGGCTGGGCTCTTCGGAGCGGCGAACTGCGGCGATGCTGCCTGCAGCCCCATCAGCGCGGCATACTCCTTGTGATCCGGGGTGACGGCGGCGCGGATCTCGTTCTTGTCCTCGCCGTTGGTGTCGGTGCCGATGTCGATGCGGGCGATGAATTCCAGGCCGTCGAGATCGGCGAAGCTCGCGATCCGGCGCGCGGCCTGCGCCTGCGGCGAGGTATCCTTGTCGGAAATCCCGCGCGCCGAATTGAGCATGCCGCGAATGAGGCTCCGCCCCATGTTGGCCCAGTCGGGTCCCTTCGGGCTGTAGAGGCCGATCAACGTGAAGATCTTGCGCCGGGCGTAATGCCCCTCGACGACGGTGAACTCGCCGTTGAGATAGACCGCGCCGGTCGAGCCGCGCGTGGCATAGCCGCCGCTCCAGCCCTGCGCCGGGTCGTCATGGCCACCCGGGCGGATGGTCAGCCGCACCTTGGCGAGCGTGCCCTTCGGGATCAGGTTCACGTTCTGCTTGGCGTCGTTGTAGTCGTTCCACGCGGTCATCGATCGTGCTCCTTCAGGATCAGGCTTGGGGTTGAGCGGGGGCGGCCGGGCGGTCGAACACCAGGCGTTCGAGGGCGGGCCTCACCGGACCGCGAATCTTGTCCATCAGCCGGCCGAGATGCGGCTCCTCGACCATGTCGAGCCGGCCGGACCGGTCCTTGGCCGGAAAGCCGTACGGATTGAGCGTGTGGCAGATGAAGGCGCGATAGGGCGCGCCGTCGTCGGCCTTGAGCTCGGCCATGGTGATGACTTCATCGACGATGCCAGGCAGTTCGTTGCCGGTCTTGGCGCCGTCGATCTGGGGCGAGAAGAAGCGGCGATTGAAGTCGTCGAGCTTCTCGTCGAGCACGCCGACGAACCAGACATTCTTGTTGCGCGTGTGCTGCAGATGGGTGAGCCAGCCGATCATCTCGCGGCCATGCAGGCCGTAGGCGCCGCGGACGTCGGGCTTGCCGGTCTTCTCGGACAAGGCCTCGG
>Ga0226835_1000472_pt1:27500-45094 | contig 45094 bp, 45 predicted proteins | sample LAC_MetaG_1_FD_163627 | JGI IMG/M metagenome (GOLD analysis project Ga0226835, IMG submission 163627) | Anaerobic ammonium oxidizing microbial communities from anammox membrane bioreactor (MBR) in UC Berkley, California, United States -... | ecosystem: Engineered > Bioreactor >...
CCGTCGACGTCTCGAGCGTGAACACCGACATCGCCAATGCCAGTGAGGACGACGGCGAGGACGACGGCACCGGCGTGCGGCTCTACCAGAGCATCTACGAGACCGCCCTGCGCAACCAGATCCCGCGTCCGGTGATCGATGAGCTGATCCGCATCTACTCCTATGACGTCGACTTCCAGCGCAAGGTGCAGCCGGGCGATTCCTTCGACGTCCTCTATGCCGGCGAGGACGAGACGCCCGGCATCGACAGCCGCAACGACGTGCTGTTCGCCGCGCTGACCGTCGGCGGCGAAGTCAAGCGTTTCTACCGCTTCCAGACTCCCGACGACAATGCCGTGGATTTCTACGACGAGACCGGCAAGAGCGCAAAGAAATTCCTGGTCCGCAAGCCGATCAACGAGGCGATCCTGCGTTCGGGCTTCGGCGTGCGCCGGCATCCGATCCTCGGCTACATGAAGATGCATACCGGCGTCGACTGGTCCGCGCCCTACGGCACGCCGATCTTTGCCGCCGGCAACGGCATCGTTGAAAGAGTGGGCTGGGAAGGCGGCTACGGCAAGTACATCCGCGTCCGTCACGCCAACGGCTACGAAACCGCCTACGGCCACATGACCGCCTATGCGCGCGGCATGGAGCCGGGCGTGCGCGTGCGGCAGGGCCAGGTGATCGGCTTTGTCGGCTCGACCGGCCTGTCGACCGGCGCCCACGTCCACTACGAGGTGCTGGTGAACGGACGCTTCGTCGATCCGATGCGTATCCGCCTGCCGCGCGGCCGCGCACTGGAGAGCGCCACGCTCGCCTCGTTCGAGCAGGAGCGCGACCGGCTCGACGCCATGATGTCCCGTCCTGCCCCGCGCGTGGCACAGACCTCATCGCGCTGACCGCGGCGGCGCCGCGGCCGCTCAGCACGGAAGCTGAGCGCGTCGTCCCGCCGAGCAAAGCGAGAGCCGGGACCGTCTTCGGGTTTCATTGAAAGCCGCTTGTAGAGAGCAACCCGCATCGAAAGCGATTCCGGCGCCTTCGCTCACGCGAAGGGCCGGGATGACAGTGTTCTCTCCGCGCGCGCGAAGATGCAGTGCGGTCAGGCCGCTTCCCGCACCGCCTCACCGTTGAAGGTGAGGCCGGCTTTGCCGGCGGCGACCTTCACGAGGTCGCCGTCCTTGACCTTGCCGGACAGGATCAGCTCGGCGAGCGGATCCTGCAGCGACTTCTGGATCACGCGCTTGAGCGGACGCGCGCCATAGGCCGGGTCGTAGCCCTTGTCGGCGAGCCATTCGCGCGCCGCAGGATCGAGCTGCACCACGATCTTGCGGTCGGCGAGCAGCTTCGCCAGCCGGTCCATCTGGATATCGACGATGCGGCCCATCTCGCTGCGCTTGAGGCGGTGGAAGAGGATGATCTCGTCCACGCGGTTGAGGAATTCGGGCCGAAACGCGGAACGAACCACCGCCATGACCTCGCCGCGCACGGCGTCGGTGTCCTCGCCTTCCTTCTGGCTGACGAGGAATTCGGCGCCGAGATTGGAGGTCATCACGATCAGCGTGTTGCGGAAATCGACGGTGTGGCCCTGCCCGTCGGTCAGCCGGCCGTCGTCGAGCACCTGCAGCAGGACGTTGAACACGTCCGGGTGCGCCTTCTCGATCTCGTCGAACAGCACGACCTGATAGGGCCGCCGCCGCACCGCTTCGGTCAGCGTGCCGCCCTCGTCATAGCCGACATAGCCGGGAGGCGCGCCGATCAGCCGCGCAACCGAGTGCTTCTCCATGAATTCCGACATGTCGATGCGCAGCAGCGCCGCTTCATCGTCGAACAGGAATTCCGCCAGCGCTTTCGTCAGCTCGGTCTTGCCGACGCCGGTGGGACCCAAGAACATGAACGAGCCGATCGGACGGTTGGGGTCCTGCAGGCCCGCGCGCGCGCGGCGCACGGCGGTGGACACCGCCTTCACGGCTTCGGCCTGACCGACCACGCGCTGGCCGATCTGCTCCTCCATGCGTAGGAGCTTGTCCTTCTCGCCCTCGAGCATTCTGTCGACCGGCACACCGGTCCAGCGCGAGACGACCTGCGCGATATGGTCGGCGGTCACCGCCTCCTCCATCATCGCGCCGCCCTCCTTGCCCTCGACGGCCGCCAGCTTCTTCTCGATCTCGGGGATCTTGCCGTATTGCAGTTCGCCCGCGCGCTGATATTCGCCGCGGCGGCGGGCATTGGCCAGTTCCGCGTGCAACTGGTCGCGCTCGCTCTTGAGCTTCTGCGCTTCGGAGAGCTTTTCCTTCTCCGCCTGCCAGCGGCCCGTGATGTCGGCCGACTGCTTCTCCAGTGCGACCAGTTCGTTCTCCAGCCGCTTCAAACGGTCCTTCGAGCCGGAATCGGTCTCCTTCTTGAGCGCCTCCTGCTCGATCTTCAGGCGCACGATTTCGCGGTCGATGGAATCGAGTTCTTCCGGCTTGGAATCGACCTGCATCTTCAGGCGCGCGGCCGCCTCGTCCACAAGGTCGATCGCCTTGTCGGGCAGGAAACGGTCGGTGATGTAGCGGTTGGACAGGGTCGCCGCCGCCACGATCGCGCTGTCGGCGATGCGCACGCCGTGATGCTGCTCGTACTTGTCCTTCAGGCCGCGCAGGATCGACACCGTGTCTTCCACGGTCGGCTCGCCGACGAAAACCGGCTGGAAGCGCCGCGCCAATGCGGCGTCTTTCTCTACATGCTTGCGGTATTCGTCGAGCGTGGTGGCGCCGATGCAGTGCAGCTCGCCGCGCGCCAGCGCCGGCTTGAGCAGGTTGGAGGCGTCCATCGCCCCGTCCGCCTTGCCGGCGCCGACGAGCGTGTGCATCTCGTCGATGAACAGGATGATCTCGCCGGCAGACCCGGTGACCTCGTTGAGCACGGCCTTCAGCCGCTCCTCAAACTCGCCGCGGTATTTCGCGCCGGCAATGAGCGCGCCCATGTCGAGCGCGAGCAGCTTCTTGCTTTGCAGGCTCTCGGGCACGTCGCCGTTGACGATGCGCAGTGCAAGCCCTTCCACGATCGCGGTCTTGCCGACGCCGGGCTCGCCGATCAGGACCGGGTTGTTCTTGGTGCGGCGCGAGAGCACCTGGATGGTGCGGCGGATCTCCTCGTCGCGGCCGATCACCGGATCGAGCTTGCCGTCGCGGGCGGCCTGGGTCAGGTCGCGGGCATATTTCTTGAGTGCGTCATAGGCGTTTTCGGCGGTCGCGCTGTCGGCGGTGCGGCCCTTGCGCAGCATGTTGATCGCGGCATTGAGGCCCTGCGGATTGACGCCCGCTCTGGCGAGGATTTTTCCGGCCTCGCTCTCCTTCTCGAGCGCGAGCGCCAGCAGGAGCCGCTCGACGGTGACGAACGAATCGCCGGCTTTCTCGGCGACCTTCTGCGCCTGGTCGAACACGCGCGCGGTGGCCGGCGCGAGATAAAGCTGGCCGGCGCCGCCGCCCGACACCGTGGGCATGGCCTTGAGCGCGCCTTCGACGGCGGCAAGCGCATCGCGCGAGCGGCCGCCCGCGCGGTCGATCAGGCCGGCGGCGAGACCTTCCGGATCGTCCAGAAGGACTTTCAGCAGATGTTCGGGCGTGAATTGCTGGTGGCCCTCGCGCAGCGCGAGGGATTGCGCGGATTGAACGAAGCCCCGCGCGCGCTCGGTGAATTTCTCAAAATCCATAACCGGCCCCCTTTAAGGCGAGCATTCCCGTAACGGACCCCTGAAGGCATCCGCCGTTTCCGATGTAAGAAACGGCCGCCGGCCGCGAAAGGGGGGCTTGCGCAAATCTTGCGCAAATTTCGTGGCCATCCTGAATGATAACGGTTTACAAGGACTTGTCGCAGGACCTCGCATGAGCATGCCGCCGTCCGCCTCGATCCAGGCGCTTTACCGCTATCCGGTGAAAGGGCTTTGCCCACAGCCGCTCGCCGGGGTCGACCTGCGGGCGGGCCAGACCATCCCCGGCGACCGCCTTTACGCGATCGAGAACGGCCCGAGCGGTTTCGACCCGGCCGCGCCGGCCCACTTCTCCAAGCAGAAATTCCTCATGCTGATGCGCAACGAGCGGTTGGCGGCGCTCAACACGGCATATGACGAGGCGACCCATACCCTGACCGTCCGCCTGAACGGGCGCGAGGAGGCTCGCGGCGACCTGCGCACGGCGCAGGGACGCGAGACGGTCGAGAATTTCTTCGCCCGCTATTGCGTGGACGAGCTGCGCGGACCGCCCAGGATCCTGCAGGCGCCCGGTCACAGCTTTTCGGATGTTGCCGCCAAGGTCGTCTCCATCATCAATCTCGCCTCGGTCGCGGCGGTGGAGAATACCGTCGGCGCCCCGGTCGATCCGGTGCGTTTCCGCGCCAACATCTATGTCGGAGGTTGGCCGGCCTGGCACGAATTCGACCTCATGGACCGGACGCTGGCCATCGGCGGCGCCCGGATCAGGATCATCAAGCGCATCATGCGCTGCGCGGCGACCAATGTGGAGCCGCGCACCGGCATCCGCGACCTGCCGATTCCCACAACACTGATGCAGGCTTTCGGCCACATGGATTGCGGCGTCTACGGCGAGGTGGTCTCCGCCGGCCGGATCGCGCGCGGCGACACGATCGCGGAGGCTGCGCTCGCGCTGCCGTTCTGACCGGCGCGCCGGCATCTTGCGTTTCGCCGGCCCTCTTGCCGGGGCGCGCGATCGGAGCCACGGTGGACATCCAAGCGATTCGACGCGCCGGCCCGACGATGGCGAACGCAATTCCCGCACGATGTCTTCTTGTTACTGCTGCCGCGCTCGCCGGCCTCGTCCTGTCGGCCCGGCCGGCCGCGGCCGATCTGAAGCTCTGCAACCGCACGAGTTATGTGGTGGATACCGCCATCGCGATGGAGGAGCGCGGCGCGGCCGCAAGCCGCGGCTGGTTCCGTATCTTGCCCGGCCAGTGCCGGGCGATCCTGCAGGGCCAGCCGCCGGCAGACGCCATCTTCCTGCATACCCGCACGCCGGCGCTGTACGGCACCGCCCCGCTTGCGTCCGCCGGAGACAACGAATTCTGCATTGCCGATTCCGATTTCGTGATCGCCGGCGCGCGCAAATGCCGCTCGGGGCAGCGCTTCGCCAAGTTCAATGCGGTCAGGCCGACCGCCATCGAGCAGGACTTCGCCGTCTATCTCGCCGAGGAAGCCGAATACAGCGACGTGCAGGCGCGCGACGCCGGCATCCAGCGCCTGCTGATCGCGGCCGGCTACGACGCCACCCCGATCGACGGCATCCGCGGGTCGAAGACGGAAGCGGCATTGTCGCAATTCATCCAGGACAACAAGCTGTCGCTGACGGCGGCGGGCCGTTCCGATTTCTTCGACCTCCTGCTCGACGCCGCACAGAAGCCGGGCAGCGGATTCAGCTGGTGCAACGATACTGTCCATACCGTGATGGCGGCGATCGGGATGGAGGATGCCGGCGTCATGATCACGCGCGGCTGGTACCGGGTGGAGCCCGGCAAATGCCTGCGGCCGGACATTACCGGGCAGCCGCGCCGGATCTATTCCTTTGCCGAGGCGGTCGATTCCGAAGGCCGGCCGGTGACCCGCAGCGGCGGGCCGCTGGTCTGGGGCGGCGCCGACATCCTGTGTACGCGCAGCAGCAAATTCGAAATCGCCGACCAGACCGATTGCGCCGCCAAGGGCCTCGCCGCCTCGGGATTCGCCGCGGTCGACCTGACCGAGCGCGGGGCGATGACCGTCCGGTTCAAGTAGCGGCCACTTCCAACTCGCCGCGCCGCGTCCTACATGGGACGGCACATCCAGACCCAGACCAGGGCGCACGAAGAACCCGCGATGAGCCGTATCCCGCAACGTGACTTCACCAGGGTCGATACCTGGGTGTTCGATCTCGACAACACGCTCTATCCGCATCATCTCAATCTCTGGCAGCAGGTCGACGTGCGCATCCGCGACTACATCGCGAACTTCCTCGACATCGGCCACGAGGAGGCGTTCCGGCTGCAGAAGGACTATTACAAGCGCTACGGCACCTCGATGCGCGGCTTGATGACCGAGCACGGCATGAATCCGGACGACTTCCTCGATTTCGTCCACCAGATCGACCATTCGCCGCTCGAACCGAACCCCGCGCTCGGCGCCGCGCTCGAAAAGCTGCCGGGCCGCAAGCTGATCCTGACCAACGGCACCAGTCGCCACGCCGACACCGTGATGCAGCGGCTTGACGTGCATCATCATTTCGAAGGCGTGTTCGACATCATCGCCGCCGACCTCGAGCCCAAGCCCTCGCCGCAGACCTATGACCGCTTCCTCGCGCGCCACGGCGTCGATCCCGGCAAGGCGGCGATGTTCGAGGATCTCGCGCGCAATCTGGCCGTGCCGCATGCGCTCGGCATGACCACCGTGCTGGTCGTGCCCGAGCGCACGCGCGACGTCTTCCGCGAGGACTGGGAGCTGGAGGGGCGCGACGCCCCCCATATCGATCATGTCACCGACAACCTGCCGGGCTTCCTCGCCGGGCTCAGGCGCTGATCACGCCGCGATCTGCTGGACCAGCACCGCAAGGCCGAACACGGCGGCAAGTCCGCCGGCGAGGCGCGCGGCAAACGGCGACTGCAGCCGCGCCCCGATCGCGCGAAAGCCGAGCGTCAATGCCACGGCGAGTGCGGACTGGATGATCGCAAGTCCCGCGAGATAGGCATAAAGCGGCGCGGGCTCCGCGCCGATGATGGATTCGGCCAGAGCATAGCCGTGGACGAAGCCGGCAAGGCCGAACAGGATCGCGGCCGGGACGACCCGGCGCAGCGCGAGCGCCGCGAACAGGCCGAGCGCGAGCACGCTGATCGCAACAAGCGGCTCGACCGCCGGCAGCGTGAAGGCGCCGAGATGCAGCGCCACACCCGCAAGCCCGGCGATCACAAAGCCCAAAGCAAGCAGCGCGCCGGCCGGCAACAGCGAGGCGACGCAGCCCACGGCCACGAGCGCGGCAAGATGGTCGAGCCCGATAACCGGATGCCCGAGGCCGGACAGCAGCCCCTGCAGCGGCGTCGCCGGCAGCGCGCCGTCCATCACATGATGGGCGAAGGCGGCCGCCGGCATCGCGGCGACGAACAGCGCCGAAACCGAAAGAAGAGACTTCCTCATGTGCGATCCCCCCACCACAAGAGTGTAGATCAGGGCGGCGGCATCGGGCCAGAGCGGGGCGCCGGCATGCGCTCGGACGCATCGGGCTCGGCGTAAACCAGGACCTGCCGCTGCGGCGGGGGAAGCGTGAGCCCGGCCGCTTCCAGCGCCGCCTTGCCGCGCTCGGTCAGCGCGCGCCGTACCGGCCAGTAATCGGCGGTCGAGGTCCAGGCGCGCAGCGCCAGCACCACCGCGCTATCGGCGAGCTGATGCACGAACACTTCCGGCGCCGGATGCCGGTGCACGCGCGGGTCGCCCGCAAGCTGCAGCAACACCTCGCGGCCCTTGGCGAGATCGTCGCCGTAGCCGACGCCGAATTGCAGGTCGAGCAGGCGCGTCGGCAGGCGCGAATAATTGACGATGCGTTTGTTCCAGAGTTCGGAATTGGGGACGAACAGGAACACGCCTTCCCAGGTGTGCAGTTCGGAGGCGAACAGCCCAACCTCCTTGACCGTGCCCGCCACCGTGCCGGTGTCGATATAATCGCCGACCTTGAATGGCCGCAGCCAGAGCAGCATGACGCCGGCGGCGATGTTCGAGAGCGTGCCCTGCAGCGCAAGCCCGATGGCAAGACCCGCCGCGCCGAGCGCGGCGAGCACGCTCGTGGTCTGGATGCCGAGCTGGCCGAGCACCGCGATCACGACGAGGATCAGGATCGCGTAGCGCACGAGCGAGGAGATCACACCGCGAAGCGTCGGGTCGAAGCGCGACTGGCCGTTGAGCAGGCGAACGACGCCGCGCTCGGCGCGCCCGGCAATCCACCATCCCCCGGCCAGAAGCACGGCCGCGGCGAGCAGGCTCGGCAGCAGCGAGAGGCCCCAGAGCGCAAATTTGGTCACGAATGTCGTGGCTTCCGCGCTGAGTTTGACGGGGTCCATCGGTCGCTCCTGCGCAACGGGTGCGAATCGCCGCCTGTGCGGGCGCAGCGATCATCCCCGGCTGCCCTGTGATTTCAACCCTGCATGCCCGGCTCCCGGGCCGGCGCGCGGACCGGCCGCAAGCTTGACACGTTGCGCCCTTGCCTCGAAAACCCGGGGCGAGTTCCACCGCCACATCCGGGTTTCCATGCCGAATTCCGCATCCGCAACGACCCTCGCCAGAACCATCGACGACGCCTTCGAAGGGCGCGAGAGCATCGGCCCGAAGACCAGAGGCGCCGTCCGCAAGGCGGTCGATCAGGCGCTCGGCCTGCTTGACGACGGCAAGATGCGCGTTGCCGAAAGGCGGCCCGACGGCCGCTGGCATGTCAATCAATGGCTAAAGAAGGCGGTGCTGCTTTCGTTCCGCCTCAACGACATGAGCGTGATCAAGGGCGGCCCCGGCAAGGCGGTGTGGTGGGACAAGGTGCCCTCCAAGTTCGACGGCTGGACCGCCGCGAAGTTCCGCAAGGCCGGCTTCCGCGCGGTGCCGGGCACGGTGGTGCGGCGCTCGGCCTATATCGCGCCGGGCGTCATCCTGATGCCGTCCTTCGTCAATCTCGGCGCCCATGTCGATTCCGGCACCATGGTCGACACCTGGGCGACCGTCGGCTCGTGCGCGCAGATCGGCAAGAACGTGCACCTGTCGGGCGGCGTCGGCATCGGCGGCGTGCTCGAGCCGCTGCAGGCGGGTCCGGTGGTGATCGAGGACAATTGCTTCATCGGCGCGCGCTCGGAAGTGGTCGAAGGCGTCATCGTGCGCGAGGGTTCGGTGCTCGGCATGGGCGTCTATATCGGCATGTCGACCAAGATCGTCGATCGCGAGACCGGCAAGATCCATGTCGGCGAAGTGCCGCCCTATTCGGTGGTGGTCTCCGGCACGCTGCCGGGCAAGCCGCTGCCCGACGGGCAGCCCGGGCCGAACCTCTATTGCGCGGTAATCGTCAAGCGCGTGGACGAGCGCACGCGCTCCAAGACCTCGATCAACGAACTTTTGCGGGACTGATGGGACCGCGGCATTGTCTCACCTTCGTCGCAAGGCGGACGCCGCGCGCCCGCGCCGCGCGATGACGGCGAAAGGCCAGACCAGACCATGATCGCCGATCCGGTTGCGCTTGCGCGCGAACTCATCCGCTGCCCCTCCGTCACGCCCGACGAAGGCGGCGCGCTGTCGGTGCTGGAACGCGTGCTGGGCGCGGCCGGCTTTGCCGTCCACCGCATGGTGTTTTCCGACGAAGGCACGCCGGACGTGGAGAATTTCTACGCCCGCATCGGCACCGGCGCGCCGCACCTGACGTTCGCCGGCCATACCGACGTCGTGCCGCCCGGCAACGTCTCGGCCTGGTCGCATCCGCCGTTCGCCGGCGAGATCGCCAACGGTACGCTCTATGGCCGCGGTGCCGTCGACATGAAGGGCGGCATCGCCGCCGCGCTCGCCGCGACGCTCGACCATCTGGGCGCGCATGGCGGCAAGCCGAAAGGCTCGGTCTCCTTCCTGATCACCGGCGACGAGGAGAGCGTCGCCGTCAACGGCACGGTCAAGCTGCTGCAATGGGCGGCCGCGCGCGGCGAGAAGTTCGACCATTGCATCCTCGCCGAACCGAGCAATGTCGATGCCCTCGGCGACACGATCAAGATCGGCCGCCGCGGCTCGCTCAACGGCACGCTCGTGGTCACCGGCAAGCAGGGCCATGTCGCCTATCCGCACCGCGCCGACAATCCGGTGCGCGGGATCGTGACGCTGATCTCGGCCCTCAATGCGCAGCCGCTCGACGCCGGCAGCGATTTCTTCGATCCCTCGAACCTCGAATTCACTTCGGTCGATGTCGGCAACCGCACCGTCAACCTCATTCCGGGCGAGGCGCGCGCGCGCTTCAACATCCGCTTCAACGACCGCCATACGAAAAATTCGCTGAAAACGCTGATGCAGGAACGCGCGGCGGCCGTCGCGGGCGACCGCATCCGCTTCCATTTCGAGTGGGAGCCCTCGAACGCCGACGTGTTCATCACCCGGCCGGGGCCGTTCACCGATCTCGTCGCCGGCGCCATCGAGACGGTGACCGGCCGCAAGCCGCTCCTGTCGTCGTCCGGCGGCACTTCCGACGCGCGCTTCATCAAGGATTATTGCGCGGTGGTCGAGTTCGGCCTCGTCGGCCAGTCGATGCACGCGGTCGACGAGCATGTGCCGGTCGGCGACCTCGTCGCGCTGACCGCGATCTACAAGCGCATCCTAGAACGCTATTTCGCCTGACCGGCGTCGCCTCTCTGCTGCGCCCCGCTCAGTAGTCCACCCGCATGAGGTAAAGCCCCTGCGGCGGCGCCACCTGTCCGCAGGCCGTGCGGTCGCGCGCGGCGAGCACCGCGGCGAGATCGTCGGCGCTCCATTTGCGGTCGCCGACCAGCGCGAGCGAGCCGACCATGGAACGCACCTGATTGTGCAGGAAGGAGCGCGCGCAGGTGACGACGCGCACCTCCTCGCCCTCGCGCACCACGTCGAGCCGATCGAGCGTCTTCATCGGCGACTTCGCCTGACATTCGGTCGAGCGGAAGGTCGTGAAGTCGTGATGGCCGACGAGGCGCTGGGCGGCCGCGTGCATCGCCGGCACGTCGAGCGGGCGCGGCAGCCGCCAGGCACGGTTGCGGTCGAGCGTGAGGTCGGGCCGCCGGTTGACGATACGGTAGAGATAATGCCGGCGCGTCGCCGACAGCCGCGCGTTGAAGCTCTCCGGCACCCGCTCGGCCGCAAGCACCGCAATCGGATGCGGGCGTAGATGCGCGTTCAGCCCGTCACGGATCGTGTCGGTTGCGACCTCGCGGGCCAGGTCGAAATGGGCGACCTGGCCGAACGCATGCACGCCGGCATCGGTGCGGCCGGCGCCCTGGATGACCACGCGTTCGCCGGTCAGCGCGGCGATGGCATCCTCGATCGCCCCCTGCACGGAGGGAGCATCGGCCTGGAACTGCCAGCCGGAGAACGGCGTCCCGTCATATTCGATGCTGATGCGGTAGCGCGGCAAGTTTGATGCACCTCAAAGTTCCGGCGGCAGCCTCCGCTAGGCTTTCGCCGATTTCGTCAGGGAGCCGTCGCGTGAAACCCAAATTCCGGCAGAAAATTATCGATTTGCTGAACGAGCACAGGATTTTGACCGTTGCAACCTTGCGCCCGGACGGCTGGCCGCAAGCGACCATCGTCGGCTATGCCAATGATGGCCTCATCATTTACAGCTTCATCGCCCGCGACGGGCAGAAATTCTCCAATATCTCGCGCGACCCGCGCGTGTCGCTTGCCATCGGCAAGGACTATCCGCAGCCCCTGATGATCAAGGGCCTGTCGATGTCGGCGCGCGCCACCGTGGTGCAGGACAAGGGCGAGATCGATCACGCCTACGCCCTGCAGCTCAAGCGCTATCCCGAATACAAGATCATGCCGCAGCCTTCGCCCGCGGCGGTGCCGCTGATCCGCATGACACCCGAGGTGGTCTCGATCCTCGATTACGAGAAAGGATTCGGCCACACCGATCTCGTGCGCGTCAACGAGGAAGACCTTGCCGAGTTCCTGGAATCGCGCCGCCATCATTGGGCGAGCCATCCGGTCGAACGTTATCAGCGCGAGGACCGCGCGAGCGACTGAAGGTTACTGCGCCGGTCACGTCCCCAGTGCCGCAAACGCTGCTGGATACCGCACACGTCCCGCTCCGATGCCGCCAGTTGCCAGACGACGCAACTGGAAGAACGGTCCGGCATAATCGGATTCGAAAGCGGCAGCCGCTTCGACGCTGAAGCCGAAGCGCACGTAATAGCGCAGATCGCCGAGTACGAAGACCAGGGTCTCGTCCCGCGCAGCCAGCATATCGAGGCCCTGCCGGGTCAGGCGGCTGCCAAATCCCTTTCCCTGCCCGGCACCACCGCGACCGGAGCAAGCGCGATCGCGGGCCGCGATGCCGCGCCGGTCTCGACGACAAGCCGGAAGAAAGCGACATGGCCGATCAGCGTGCCGTCGTCGGCGACGGCGACGAGAGACAGAACGAGATCGCCGTCCGCGCGCAGTAACTCGACGAGCCTCGATTCCGCGGGCGTCGGAAACGCAAGACGATGGACTTCGGTAATGGCAGCCGCGTCGCCGGCTCGTTCCGGCCGAACCGTCATACTCATGCCAGCATGGCGCCGCGCGCGAGCGGCGTGCCGCGCAGGAATGCGTCCGCTTTCATCGGCTGCTTGCCGGCGCGCTGCAATTCCAGGATGCGCACCGCGCCTTCGCCGCAGGCGATCGTCAGCGCCTCGTCGAGCACCGTGCCGGGCGCACCCGAACCTTCGCCGCGCGTCGTGCGCAGCACCTTCACGCGCACCGGCGCGCCTTCCCCCGCCATCTCGAACCAGGCGCCGGGAAACGGCGACAATCCGCGGATATGGTTGTGCACGGCCTGCCAGGGCTGCCGCCAGTCGATGCGCGTTTCCGCCTTGTCGATCTTGCTCGCATAGGTCACGCCGTCGTCGGATTGCGGGGTGAGCGTGAGCGAACCGCGCTCGAGCGCGGCCAGCGCGCGCACCATCAGGTCGCCGCCGAGCGGCGCCAGGGCGTCGTGCAGATCGCCTGCCGTCATGTCCGACCCGATCGGCGTGCGTTCGACCATCGCCACCGGTCCGGTATCGAGCCCTTCCTCCATGCGCATCACCATCACGCCGGACGCAGCATCCCCGGCCATGACCGCGCGGTTGATCGGGGCCGCCCCGCGCCAGCGCGGCAGGAGCGAGGCATGCAGGTTGAAGCAGCCGAGCGGCACGCCCTCGAGGATGGCCTTCGGCAGGATGAGGCCATAGGCCACCACCACCGCGGCGTCGGCGCCGTGGGCACGGAATTCCTCCTGCGCCCGCGGATTGCGCAAGGTCGCCGGCGTCAGCACGGGGATGCCGAAGCGCCGCGCCTGCAGCGCGACCGGCGTCTCCTGCGCGGCCATCCCGCGGCCGGCCGCTTTGGGCGCGCGCGTATAGACCGCGAGTACGGTATGACCCGCGCCGACGATCTCGGTCAGCGTCGGCACGGCGAAATCCGGCGTGCCCATGAAGATGAGACGAAGGGGCATGCGATGACTTACTTGCCGCGCAAATCGAATGGATTGATCAGTTCAAGACCGAGACCGGAAAAACCGTCAATGTCCCGCGTCGCAACGATTGCTCCGTGCGCGAGCGCGATGGCGGCAATCAGACCGTCCATTTGTTCCAGTCGCCTTCCGGCCTTTTCGCGTTTCGCTGCAACCTGCGCGTAGAATCTGGTCGCAGACCGATCGAACGGCAATATGCGCTCACCGAAAGCGGATTCGATAGTATTAATGACAGTCGACAGCGCCTCTTTGCGGCGCCCTTCCGCGAGGCGCTCGACGCCAAATCTCAATTCGGCAAGCACCGGCGCGCAGATGAAAACCGACGGCTGATCCTGCTCGTCCAGCCATGCCATCACCGCGGGCGTCGGACGCGGCTTCATCGCTTCCGACACGACATTCGTGTCGAGCACGATCATTCGAACTCCGGCGGCTTGCTGATTTCGCCCCTGATCTCGAATACGAGGTCGTCACCGCGAAATTCGTCCGGCAGAAGCGACGCCATCCAGGTCCCGAGCCTTTTCGGCGGTTCGGGAATGTCGAGTCTCTCGCGCAGCAGCTTTTTGGCCTCCTCGGACAGACTCTTTCCGTCGGCCGTCGCGCGTTGCTCGATGGCGCGTTTCAACTCCGGTTCAAGATCGCGGATCAACAGGTTACCCATTTGATATCAATGATATCAAATGGGGCGTACATTGACAAGATTGATCGCAGTCCTATTCCGCCGCGCGCCTGGCCACCTTGCTGTACTTCTTCACCACCCGGTCGCGCTTGAGCTTGGAGAGGTGATCGATGAACAGGACGCCGTTGAGGTGATCGATCTCGTGCTGGATGCAGGTGGCGAGCAGGCCGCTGGCATGGACCTCGAGCGGCTGTCCTTCGAGATCGAGATAGCGGACCTTCACCTCGGCCGGGCGCTCGACCTCCTCGTAATATTCGGGGATCGACAGGCAGCCTTCCTCGTGGACGTTGAGCGTTTCCGAGGACCAGGTGATTTCCGGGTTGATGAAGACCTGCGGCTGCCTGGGCTCGTCCTTCCTGGCGAGGTCCATGGTCACGACGCGGCGCGGCTCGCCGACCTGGATCGCGGCAAGCCCGATGCCGGGCGCCTCGTACATGGTCTCGAACATGTCGGCGACAAGCGCGCGCACGGACGCATCGATCCCGGCCACGGGCTCGGAGACGAGCCGCAGCTTCTTTTCGGGGATGACGAGGATGGAACGAAGAGCCATGGCCGCGATGTAAGGATTGCGCCGGGCAGCGTCAAATCGGCAAAAAGCGATGCTTTTTCCATGACCTGAAGGGCGGCGGACGGCGCCTTGCGTTCGCTCTTCGTTCGCCTGCGCTCCCGAATCGGGCTAGAAAGGCCGGATGGACCTGACCGCCCTTGCCGGCCGGCTGAACGCCGATCCGGTGCTTGTCATCGGCAGCCTCAGCCTGCTTGCCGCAGCGTTCGCGGGCGGGATGATCGCGCTTGTGGTGCTGGCGGTCCTGCGCGCCCGCCGCCGGCGCGCGGAGGCGGCCGCGGCCGCACAGGCCGCCGAGGAAGCCGCCGCTGCGCGTCTTGCTGAATTGCAGCGCCTGCAGGCGGAGACTGCCGGGCAGGTGCGCGCCATGGGCCAGATGCTGCACGCCCAGCACGCCGAGCTGCAACGCGCGGTGCATGCGAGGCTCGATTCGGTCACCGAGCGGCTCGGCCAGTCGATGCAGTCGACCACCAAGCAGACCACCGACAACCTGCAGAAGCTCAACGAGCGTCTGGCGGTGATCGACAGCGCGCAGAAGAACATCACCGACCTCGCCTCGCAGGTGACCTCGCTCACCTCCGTGCTCGCCAACAAGCAGCAGCGCGGCGCGTTCGGCCAGGGCCGCATGGAGGTCATCATCCAGGACGGCCTGCCCAAGACCTGCTACGCTTTCCAGTACACGCTCTCCAACCGCAGCCGCCCCGACTGCGCGATCTTCCTGCCCGACCAGCGCCCGCTCGTCATCGACGCCAAGTTTCCGCTCGAGGCGGTCACCGCCTATCGCGAGGCGGCAAACGACGAGCAGCGTGCGGCCGCCGCGCGGCTGCTGCGCCAGCATGTCGGCACCCATGTCGCCGACATTGCCAAGAAATACCTCATCGCCGGCGAGACGCAGGAGCTGGCCCTGATGTTCGTGCCCTCCGAGTCGGTCTATGCCGAGCTGCACGACAGTTTCGACGACATCGTGCAGAAGGCCTATCGCGCCAAGGTCGTCATCGTGTCGCCCTCGCTGCTGATGCTGGCGATCCAGGTGATCCAGCAGATCCAGCGCGACGCGCGCATGCGCGAAGCCGCCGACAAGATCCACAAGGAGGTCGGCCTCCTGATGGACGACATGCGCCGGCTGAACGAGCGCGTGCTCAAGCTGCAGCAGCACTTCGGACAGGCCAACGAGGATGTGCAGCAGATTCTCGTCTCGGCGGAGAAGGTGCGAAAGCGCGGCGCGCGCATCCACGACGTCGAGTTCGAGGAGGACGACGCCCCGCTCCTGACCGCGCCGTTCCCGGCGCGGCGGCTGGAAGCCGGCGAATAACCGCATGTCGCCCCGTGTTCCGGGACGCGGGCCGTACCCGCTTTCCCGGACGAGGGTTTAAGGGACCGCAATGACCACGACACCACAGGAACAGACCGCGCGGCCCGGCGTCCTCGACGCGGTCGCGGTCTATTTCAAGCCGCGCGTATTGATCGTGCTGCTGCTCGGCTTCTCGTCGGGCCTGCCGCTCGCGCTGTCGGGAACGACGCTCGCGGTCTGGATGACCGAACGCGGCGTCGATCTCAAAACGATCGGCCTCTATGCGCTGGTCGGCCTGCCCTACACGATCAAGTTCCTGTGGGCGCCGCTGGTCGATGCGCTCGACGTGCCGCTCCTGTCGCGCGCGCTCGGGCGGCGGCGCGGCTGGCTCGTCTTCACGCAATTGCTGCTGATCACCGCCATTCTCTTTCTCGCCTTCCAGAACCCGGCGCTCGCGCTGTGGCCGGTCGCGCTCGGCGCGCTCATGGTCGCGGCCGCCTCGGCGACGCAGGACATCGTGATCGATGCCTTCCGGGTCGAGAGCCTCGACACCAGCGAGCAGGCGGCCGGCATGGCCGGCTATGTCGCCGCCTATCGCGTCGGCATGCTGGTGTCGGGTGCCGGCGTGATCGCGATCGTCGCCCTGCTTGAGCAGGCGGGCGTCGCCCGCGAGGCGACCTGGATGTGGGGCTATGTTGCCGCCGCCGGCCTGATGGCGGTCGGCATCGCGGCCACCCTGCTCGCGACCGAGCCGCCGCCGCCCGAGCGCAGCGCCATGTCGAGCAATCCGCTCACGCGCGCGCTGACGACGGCGTTCGAAGCCTTCCGCGAGTTCCTCACCCGCAATATGGCCGTCGCCGTGCTGGTGTTCGTCGTCCTCTACAAGTTCTGCGATGCGTTCGCGGGCGTTCTCACGGCGCCGTTCGTGATCGCGATCGGCTTCGACAAGCTAACCTATGCCGGCGTGGTCAAGGGCGTGGGCTTTGCCGCAGCCCTTGCCGGCGGCTTCGCCGGCGGCATGGTGGCGCGCGCGCTGCCGCTGTCGACGAGCCTGTGGATCGGCGGCGTGCTGCAGCTTCTCTCCAACCTTTCCTTCAGCGCGCTGGCGCTGATCGGTCCGAACGTGCCGGCGCTGACGGCGACCATCGTGGTGGAGAATTTCACCGGCTCGATCGGCACGGTGATTTTCGTCGCCTATCTGTCCGCGCTCTGCGGCGTGCGTCTGCATACCGCGACGCAGTTCGCGCTCCTCACCGCGCTCGCCGCCGTCGGCCGCACGACGCTTGCCTCCGGCGGCGGCTATGTCGCGGAGGCGAGCGGCTGGGCGCTGTTCTTCTTCATCACCGCGCTGTCGGCGATCCCCAGCCTCGCGCTGCTCGCTTTCCTGCAGATGCGCGGACATTTCGCGCCGCTGGAAGCGGCACGCAAATCCTAAAGCGGGATGCGTTTTCCCTGAATCGTCATCCCGCTTTAGCGCTTTGTTTGAGCATAATCTTTTCCGAAAATCGCTTCGCACTTTTCGGGATCATGCTTTAGATCGGCGTGCGCTGGCGGATCGCTGCCGACAGCGTGCCCTCGTCGAGATAATCAAGCTCGCCACCGACCGGCACGCCGTGCGCGAGCCGCGTCACGCGCACGCCCGCGTCCTGCAAAAGATCGGTGATGTAGTGCGCGGTGGTCTGGCCGTCGACGGTAGCGTTCAGCGCCAGGATCACCTCCTTGACGTCCTCGCCATGCGCGCGCGAGACCAGTGCGTCGATGGTGAGATCCTGCGGCCCGACGCCGTCGAGCGGGGAAAGCGTGCCGCCGAGCACGTGATAGCGCGCATTGAGCGCGCCCGCGCGCTCCAGCGCCCACAGGTCGGCGACGTCGGCC